>ENA-ORUW01000038-ORUW01000038.1-human-gut-metagenome-genome-assembly--contig:-NODE-38-length-167324-cov-7.562316_pt1 | contig 167324 bp, 167 predicted proteins | sample MGYA00242088_ERZ509227 | MGnify/ENA primary metagenome ERZ509227 (study PRJEB26280, sample SAMEA2338816) | human gut metagenome | biome: human gut; feature: human-associated habitat; material: faeces... | reverse complement strand
TCGCAAACTTGTTATCAGAATGCGTCTTCGACGCAATTTCCTATAAAGTAAAAAAAGATTGCATTTGAGCAATCTTAGCGTGCAAGCGGTTCGCAAAGCGATAATCAAATTTACCAAATTAATAATAAGGGGGATATACCATGCCAAACTTAAAAAATACTGCCCCTTCTGGCAATGAAAAGAAAATTTTTATTTTTGATGCACATGAAGGAATGATTTTAGCAAAGGACGTTCTTAACTCTGATGGTTCATTAATTGCCGCTTCCGGCACAATCCTTGATATGAACATGATAGCCAAAATTTCCGGTTACCATATTCTTGAAGTATTTGTTAAGCAGGAGCTTCCTAACAAAAGTAAATCCGCAGTAAAGCCGGGCGTTTCCCAAAATACTTCTGCTGAGCCTACATATTTTGATAAAATACGTGAAAGTGAAGAATTTAAAATTTTTAACAATATGTATGAGTCAAATATTGATTCTTTAAAACACCAGCTTGATGACATTGTAAATGCTGCGGCAGATATTGATGTAGATGCCATCCTTGAGCAGCCGCTTTCTATTATTGAGCAAAGCTCAAACAAGCTTCAGATGTTTGAAATGTTGCACAGTCTTAAGGATAAAGATGATTTGACATATGCTCACAGCACCAATGTTGCAATAGTAGCTTCAATTATAGGACAATGGCTGCATTATCCCGAAGAAGATATAAAAGCACTTACACTTTGCGGTCTTTTGCATGATATCGGTAAGCTGACTATTGACCCTAAACTTTTAAATAAACCGGGCAAACTTACAGCCGAAGAATTTGACATTATGAAAAGCCACGTAAATAAAGGCTACGATTTAATAAAAGATACCGATATTGACGGACGCATAAAAGAGGCTTGTCTGCTTCATCACGAAAGATGTGACGGTTCAGGTTATCCTTTCGGCCTAAAGGGAGACCAGATACCTCCTTTTGCCAAGATAATTGCAATCGCTGATATTTATGATGCAATGACTGCTTCAAGAGCTTACAGAGGCGCAGTATGTCCATTTCATGTTATTCATATGATGGAAAAAGATGCTTTCAGCAAGCTCGACCCGGAATTTACACTTCCGTTCCTTAAAAATGTTGTATCATCATATATTCACAACAACGTAAGACTCTCTGACGGACGTCTCGGTGAGGTTATACTCATAAATGACCGTGATTTAAGCAGACCTATTGTAAAATGCAACGATGTTTTTGTTGATTTGTCAAAAACTCCAGGCGTTGAGATAGAAGCAGTTCTATAAACGACTTGTTTTTCTTTAATTAGAATTATGGCAAAACTGCCGCATATTTTCTTTTAAGCCGGAATAGTATATACAAACAACTATGCAGGGGTTTTTGCTTGAAAGAATATATTGAACAGCGGGCTGTAAAAACCGCAGAATATATCATTGAAACAAAAGCGACAGTGCGTCAGGCCGCACGTAAATTCGGCGTCAGTAAAAGTACGGTTCATAAGGATATCACTTCCAGATTATCCATGTTTAATCCGTCACTGGCAAACGAAGCCAGAGCAGTTCTTGAAGTAAATAAAAAAGAACGCCACATTCGCGGCGGTCTCGCTACACGTGAAAAATACTTACATAAAAACAGCTGACGCCGGCTACTTAAAATAGCAGCAAGTCCCCTTATGAAGACTTGCTGCTATTTTATATTTCTCCATTCTCTCTCAGATACTCCAGAAAGCCCTCGCAGCCATCCTCTACATCGATATATGTCTCATCAAAGTTACCAGTATACCACGGATCCGCTATATCCCTGCTTGATTCTGCAAAGCTGAGTAGCTTGTATATCTTCCCCTCTGGATCATTATTAAGCATCCTGTTAAGGTTCCGTATATTAGCGGTATCCATTCCTATAATATAATCAAACTTATCATAATCGGATAATGTAATCTGCTTAGCTCTATGAGGCACTAAAGGAATTCCTACCTCCTTCAGCTTGTTTACTGTGCCTCTATGTGGAGGGTTTCCGATCTCCTCCCTACTTGTTGCAAAGCTATCTATGATAAACTGATCCGATAAGCCCAGAGCGTTTACCTTGTGGGTAAATACGCTCTCACTTAAAGTCGATCTACAAATATTACCATGACAGCAAAAAGCTACTCTTATCATTGTTTCCTCCTGTTATACCGCTATCGCTACAGATAGCTTATTTTGTTCTGTTTGTATGGTAAAGTACAGATGTTGCCGTGGCAAACAAATAAAATCTTGATTTTTCTCATATTTCCAGTATTTTCGGGCTTTTCAAGCCTTTTACCTTTCTTCATTTTTCACTTATTCTGGCATATTTGGGCATATCTTTGCATATTTTTGTCATCAATTTTGGTAAAAACTTTGGTAAATTTCAAGTCTGTACCAAAGGCAAATCTGCCATTGGGAATCGACAGGTAAGAAATTGGGGATTAAGATAAATACTGGCATTCAGCCATTTTTCTCTCATTTTCATCAGGTCATTATGAATTAATTGCTTTTTGAAAATCTTCCTGTGCATCCTGAAATTTAACATGAGTATAGGTATTCATCGTAACACTGATATCCGAGTGTCCCATAATATACTGAAGCATCTTCGGATTCATTCCCGACTTAGCCATATTAGAACAAAACGTATGACGACACACATGCGATGTGATTGGCGGCATCTGAACCTTATATATGCTATTGTACTTTTCCAGAATATGCTGAAAATACTTTTCCCAATGCAATGCCACCATAGGCATATCATTCTTATCAAGAAACAGAAATCCTGTCAAGCCATCCACCATAGGTTCCACCTTAGGATTAACTCTGTTAGCCAAGATTCTCTTAAAACAAGCCACCACCTCATCCGACATAGGAACATATCGTTCACCACTTTCCGTCTTAGGCTTTTCGATAATATACTGCATCTGGCTTGTTCTTTGTAATTGGTGATTTACCTTTATTCTCTTGTTTTTAAAATCTAAATCTGATTTGGTAAGTCCACAAAACTCTGATATACGAAGTCCTGTATTGAACAAAATGAAAATTGCATCATAATACTTGCAGAAATGTGAATCTTCCTTTATAAATCGAAGCAATTCTCTCTCCTGCTTTTTAGTAATTGCTTCTCTTCGTACACTATCATTCACAATCACATTAACCAGTTCAAATCCAAATGGATTCTTACGAATCAAATCATCCTCTTCCGCCATCTGAAATGCTGGTCTTAGTACTCCACGTATTGTATGAATTGAGCTATACCCTTTCTTATTCACTCTCTGAAGTTTAATCAGCCATGCTTTCGCATCTGATAATTTAACCTTATCAATTCTCTTCTTCCCAAAATCATCTTTTTTCAGCAGATTTATTACCGTCTTATACCCGGCATAAGTACTCTGTCTGACACCTATTTTAAGACCTACATATTTTTCTACTAACTCTAATACAGTAAGACCTCCACCCTTGGGAACAAGTTCATTGAACATATCCTGTTCAATCTGCTTTTCTTTTTCTCTAAGAGAAGGTTCCATCTTTTTCCCTTTCGGTATTGGATCATTATGGTCTAAACGCCAGCTATATATGTTGATTTCATTTCCATGACTGTCAACACTCCTAAAACGATATCTTCCATCTGCTCGTTGGTACTCTCCTTCGTGAAGAATTCTATTACGATTATCTCGTCTTTTTTCACTCATCTATATGTCTCCTTTCAAAAAAGAGAGCCCTAGCATGGTTATTGTACCACATTTGTGCCCCCTTTTCCATCAATATTTTAAATTACACTCGAATCCGCAAGAAACTGCTCAAATTGCAGCCTTTTAATCAGAACCTTATTTCCCACCATCAAATAAAACTCTCCATTCGGATAAATATCAACCATCTGTCTTAATCTCTTTTCTCCAATATGGTAATATTGAGATGCTTCTGGTATCGTAAGTAAATATCTTTTCCAAACCGGAATATCTGGACTTGATGTGAAAGATTCCATTTCTATTTCATCTTCCATCGTACTCTCCAATCTGCAATTGCTGTATCAGCATAGCATCTATCAACTTTATTGTCTCAATATTCGTGATGATTCCGGCTGTCTGTATTATCTGACTTTTATTTATTGTTATTATCTGCTCAGGCAGAAACATTGTTGTGCATTTCAAGTATCCTTTTATGTCTTTAGGATTAATCTCAAAATGTACCGGGATATGATTCTTTTCTAAATTAGTTGTCCCTGGAATAACTGTATACACCGGTGCATTCCTATTTGCCTTATCGCAGCTTACAACAATACAAGGTCTTCGTCCTGCTTGTATATGCTTAATTCCACTCTTTAACTCAACCCAGATAATCATATTTCTCATTATTTTCATTACATATCACCTCGCTTTGGAGGTTCATATAAATATAATTTAGGTTCTTTCTCATCAACGCTGAATAATCTAAATCCTGCCTCTCTGACTATCCCGACCTTTAAATATGAATCTGCAACTCCATCTGATATAGCATCAAGATTTGTTACAACAAGAGCATCTGCCTTTCCTGCTCTCATGTACCTTACTGCCTTATAAAAAACCTCATCACTCAATCGTCTTCCAAATATGCCCCTACGAAATATTTTCATTGGAATCAGATTATTATTATCTGCAAACTCCATTATTCGATTAAGCTGCTTATTCTCCTTTTTTTCTGCAGCAATGCAATCATGTTCCTCATCAGAAGAAAGCATCACTACACATTTAATTGGCTGTGCTGTAAGTGGCTTTTTCTTTCTTCCTTCTCTTCTCATCTTAAACCACTTCCCTTCTGGCTTCATAGCCATCTATAAAAATCAAGCAAGCAGATGTTAAGTACTCCTGTTCTTTAGGATTAAACATTTTTATTCTGCTTTCTATCTCGCAAAACGCATTTTCTTTCTTGCTATTATCAATGCCAAGCAATGCATTGGGTTCAATGCCAAATTCAGAAACAATTTTCATCATAAGCTCCAGACTCATTCGATGTCTTCCCTGCTCTATCTGAGAATAGTGAATATAACTGACATCAAGCTTCTCAGCCATATCATTCTGCGTATATCCCAGCTTATTTCTTATGGCTCTTAGTGAATCGCCAACCACATAAATATCATATGTCATCATCCTTTGCCTCACTTTCCAGATTCCTTATATATTCCTTTGCTTCCTGTTCAGTCGGACATTTGACAACTGCGTTACCGCAGTCATCATATACCACAACTTCTGAAGGATAGACGATATAGGAATAATTCCTGCATGTCCTAACACTCAACTGCATGGTTGTTATACCTCGCACTCATTGTGCCAAGATCAAAAATTGTAATGCCCAGATTATTGATTCTGTCCATCATTACCATTAAATCCTCAGGATTACGAGTAATGTCATATATATCTTCCACAACCAGCACAGCATATTTTCCAGTCTCAAGCTTTTCAATCAGATTACGCATCTGCTCTCTGTCAACAGATGTTGAAACACCATCATCCACAGCAACATCATTACACTCAATTCCTACTTTAAATGCATACGCCCGATCTTCAACAGACTGCTTCATTACATTGTTAATACTCATCATGGACTTAATAAATAAAAGTCCTTCATACATATCCGTTCCGTTATATTTTTTCATCTTGTTGTCTCCTCGTACATTTTGATTTGTATTGGAGAGTATTGGCGCCTCCACTCTCGTGGTGTGCTGTTCCTTAGCACATGTTTATCTTACCCTAGTACAGGCTGCCAGTCGTGGGCTCAATCCACCCACTCACTGGTACTCTAAGTCCTAGTTTTTATTCTGCTAACGTATCAAGAATGTTCTTTAATAATTTCACAGCCTTGCTTCTATGCTCTTCCGGATATTCTGCTAACATCGAAGAAATATCATCATTAATGCCTTCCTTACCATGAGCTATAAAGTCAATCGTTGTATGATAATATTCAGCATATATTCCAGCAGTATCTATAGATATCCCTCTCCTTCCCTGCTCATTTTTACGGACTGTATCCACATCTATTCCAACTTCATCAGCAACCTGCTGTTGTGTTAATCCCTTCATTTTTCTAAGTTCAGCTAATCTTTTTCCGCTCTCTTTAATATCGTAGTACATATATTTCTCTCCTTGCCGCCCTTGGAAACGAACAAGAAGGACATCTGCATCTACCCAATAATTAATCCCATACAAAAAAGACGCACGAGGAAACCAGTATCCTAGATACTGTTCGTTTCCCCTGCGTCTCTGGTGCTGCCATCTTTCGATGTGCCCTTATCAGGTGGGCTATAATTTAATTTTCAATCGCTATATTCTGAAAGAACCATTTTCAGAGTGTTCTTTCATAATTCCCTCCGAATACTCCTTGAGTATCATAACTCGCTTGCATCTGTCACATTTAATTCCAATATTCTGTAGTGCCACAGCAGAATCATCTCCACTCATAAAATATTCCATCATTAATTTGTTACATTTTTTACATCTAATTTCTATAGCTTTATCTTTGTTCAACTCAGTCCGCTCCTTATTCATACAAAATCATCATTACCATTGGCAAATGACCACAATATACTTCCCATCTTTCCAAGATGACTGTTAAGAAGCTCTTCATCCGCTCTTGCAAGAGCACCTATGGTTTTAATTCCAAAGTTTGCAAGCTTATTATTGGTACTTCTTCCTACATATAATAAATCACCTACAGGAAGTGACCATGCCTTCTGCTTAAATTCACTCTTATACATAGTAGTGATAGCATCCGGTTTCTTATAATCAGAAGCAAGCTTTGCAAATATCTTATTGAAAGAAACACCGATACTGACTGTAATTCCAAGTTCTGACTTCATACTTTTACTTATTTCTTCTGCTATAAGAATCCCATCACCTTTTAAAGAACCACTTTCTGTCACATCAAGCCATCACTCATCAATTCCATACGTCTTCTGCCTGTCGGTATATTCTGCATATATATATGTGCCATTCTGGAAAATCTTAAATATAAGTCCATTCTTGGAGATACAAATGTGATATCTGGACATACCTGCTTTGCCTGCCAAAGTGCCATCCCTGTTTTCACACAATATTTCTTGGCTATATAGTCGGCTGTTAAGACAATACCATGTCTTGTCTCTGGGTCTCCGCCTACTGCTAATGGCTTTCCTGCAAGCTCTGGATGATGCAGATGTTCAATCGAAGTATAGCAACAATTAATATCTGAATGTAATATTACTCTATCTCCCATCTGTCTCACTTTCCGACAAATCATTATTTCCTCAAACCATATAAATTTAATTTCCCATACCATTCAATCTTTAAAACCATACTTTGAAAAGGGATGTTTAACCTGAACTTGATTTGTTTCCTCTAATCTATTGATATTATGAAATACATTACTCGCCAGTAATACAGCTCTCTCTTCATCATCTTTTAATCCAGAAAAAATATGTATAAAATTGCTTTACCATATCAGTATGAGAGAGCCAGCACTTTCACTCTGTATTGCTCTTGATGACCATAAACTAATTTTACTAAACACTTTTGCAAATTAACATTTCACAACTGTAAATCACTTACCACTTCTGTTAGATTTTAAAACCGCCACCATGACTCGCATGGATTGTATCACAATATTGATTTCCGTGTGTCTCATTGGCAATACATATCAAAAACCCCTCCAAAATTGCTTTTGGAAGGGTATATTTTCCCATTTAGGTAATCTGATTAATTTCATACATTGTGAATTACACAGCATATTTGCACAAACAAACAACATTTTTTCATAAAATTTCATAATTGCCTCCGCTTTAATAGTTTTTTCACATTATCCAACAAAGTAGAGCACAATATTTTCTATTTTACTAAACACTGTTATTTATTAACTGAATTTATATTACTTCACACATCTCCGATAAAATTCTTAGTATGTCCTGTATTTTACTCGTTTGCTTTGGTTCTAGTTTTTCTAATACACATATAATTTTTTCTTTACTTCTACATTCGGTATCCTCACCAAGCATAATATAATCACAGCTTACAGATAATGCTCTTGATATCCTGCACAATGTATCAGCAGAAAATCCTTTCTTCCCTACTTCAATTTCATAAAGAAATTTGGCCGATATATCTACCTTTTCTGCCAGGCTTTCTCTTGTATAGTTTTGGATTTCCCTAAGTTCTCGTATCCTTGCCCCAACTTCTATATTCGACATAATCTACCTCCAGATGCTATAATTCTACATCTTATCACCAGTAGTAAAAACCTTCTTATGTTCGTTTGCTTTATACCTCAAGTTCATATCAATAAGTTTACATTATATTCTTTTAACTAACTGTTTATTTTACCAAATTTATATAAAAGATTACTGAAAACCAAAAATCACTTTTTCTCATTGATGTTTGTTATACTTTCTCCAAAACTTTTCAACTTTAGCGAAAAAAAATCCTAATTCAGTTCAAAATATCATTTTTTCTGTCAAATCAGATATTCTTAGATTAAACGAAAGGAGGTCCTCATATGGGCAAAATTAAAACATATATTAAAGACAAATATGAATTAAGTAATTACCAAATGGCACAACTTATTTTTGTTTTCAAAACTATTTCTTCAGAATTGAGTAAAATACTAATCATGGGAATCTTGTTTCAAAATCATCTGAAATTATATGCTTTTTTATTGTTAATAATGTGTTTTATAAGAACTTTCTCGGGTGCTCTTCATTTTTCCACATAATATGGCTGTTTGGCAGCCTCTACATTATATATTGGAATTATCATCTTTATTCTTTCCAAGATAGTTCTTCCATTATATATACAACTTCTATTATTATTAACTTGCATTATTGCTTGTTATATAACAGGTCCAGTTTTATCTAAATATCGAACTGCTTTTCCTAAAAAGCAATTATATTTCAGTCGTAACATTACTTGTCTTATTATTTTTATATACACAATAATACTGTATATAATCCCTCAAAATCCCTACTTCATCGCGGGGACATGGATGATTATATTACATTCGCTCCAATTAATTGTTGCGAAAATCATAAAGAAAGGAGATTTTATATAATGATAAGCTGTTTATTATGCTCTATTGCCTCATGGTCCTGGATTGTAGAAAACACCCTTCCTAGTGTTATTTTGTTTGGTGAATGCCCTTATCCTGTTGAAGATGCCAATTAAATAACGAAAAAGAAAGCGGACAGTTATATCTTATCCGCTTTCTTAATTTCCAATGTCATTTCTATCCAATTCTCCTGCAAGTATTCTGTATTACGACATAAAACACACGCATTATACTCTTCACATATCTTTTTAACATAAAATAATCCCAGACCACGCTCTTTTCCTTTAGTACTTTTATTCTGCCGAAACCATGATTCAATTTCTGCATAACTCACATGTTCATAAGGGTTCATAATTGTAAACAAATACTTATTTGTATATTCAAAAAATTTAAATATTATTCGCTTTTCTCCTTCTGTTCTTATCTGTGCTTCAATTGCATTATCTATAAGTATTCCCAAAATCTCAATAAGATAATATATAGGCATGTCTGATTCGGTATATGTTCCACTAACTTCGTATGTAACTAAAATATCTTTCGCCTCAGATTCACAAAATTTCTCATATAAAAATCCAGAAACTGTACTATCTCCGATAAATAATAGTTTATTATATCGATTTTCCTTGCAAATTTTTCCATAATATTCGTCCTGCGCTTTTATAAGCTCATCATATGACTTGCTTGTATATCTTATCGATAATAGTGCTGCAAGATGATTCTTAAAGCCATGTTGACGCAATCTAACAGAAGTTAACAAATCATTATACTCTTCTTGTATATTCTTCACTGTTTCTAATTCATTCTGTGCTAATTCCTTCTCTCCTTGTGTCACTCCCCATTTTATAAGTAGCCATAACAAAAATATAAATGCCGGAATAGTAAAGATAAAAACTTCTATATTAATTCTTCCTTCAATCTTCCACTCAATCGTCAATAAAAGAATTACTGAAAGTATAGAAGCAAAAATAATAAAAATAAACTTTTCTCTTTTCTTTATGAGTTCTCGTAATTTATATATTTTCCCTTTAGGTAAAACCCACAAGGAAAATAACGCAACCAACATATTTATTAATAACATTCTTAAATCTTCATATTGTAAATCAAGTCTACTAAATGGTAATAAAGCAATAAATTGCATGATCCCTACTAGAATCAGCATTATAAATGTGTTTATTATAGCTCCAATAAAATTATCATTAAAACTATAAATACAATAAATAACTATAATAACAAATGTAAAAAGCGTTGTGATATTGTTCAAATTCATTCCAATAACAAGTTCTAATATAGCTAGAATTGTTACAAACAAAACAACAGTTTCAATATTCAATTTGATTTTTCTATTATAGATGCTGTGAATACAAACTACTATGGATAAAATTTCCCACAACACAGCAATGTGATAAAGCATTGATAACAACGTCTCCTATTCTTATAGTACATTCACAAATTCTTAATTTATTATTTATCTTGACATAAGTATTCTTTAATCTTTGTTTTAAAAGTAATGCCAATATCTACCTTACCTTTAGATTCTTTCAATTGAATTACTCTATTAGGAATATCAATATTGTTTATAAACTTCTTATTTACTATAGTATTCCTGCTACACTGAATAAAATCATTACAATCCAATTCGTCTACTATTTTTTTCAATGTAATATATGGTATTTCAAGCACCTCTCCACTCTTAGTATGAATATGCATTATATGATTAATACATTCTGTAAATACTATGTCTTCTCGATTCACAGCTAGTATAATTCCTTCTTTTCTAAAGTATAAAGTTTTTGATATGTTTATAGATTCCTCAAAGCGTAAACATTGTTCTACAAGTTTTCTTAATCTTTCAACATCAAAAGGCTTCTCAATAAAACTATAACAATGCAAATTCTCATAAGTGTATAGCTTAGCATCTTCTAAAGAAGTGACAAATATAATTGGAGCAAATGCATAATGGGTAATTTTCCTTATGTTTTCAACAAACTTAAGTCCCGATGAATCTCCCGGTTTGTTTCTATCCAGAATGATATCGATAATAAACAAATCAATTACTTTATCCATGGCACACTGGTATGCTTCTTTTAAATCATGAAATGGATATATTACATTTTTAGCATCAACATTCTGAACAATTTTAGTAAGATTCTTTAGTGTAGTGGGGTTATCTTCCAGTATCAATATCTTTTTCATAAAGTATCCTCATCATATCTGCTTAATAATATCTATTATTTCAGTTCCATTTTCTTCAGCAGCTTCTAGGAGAGCAGATATTTCGTTGATCATGCTGTTTTTATCCTTTAGTACTACTGCCGGTGATATGTGAAACAGATTGTACAATTTCCAAATAATTTCGCTGTCTGGCATGCATCTATCCTTCTCTAATTCGCGAAATTTCTTAATATCCACTCCTAATTTTTCAGCCATTGGCTTTTGCTGGCTACCTGTCATGTGTCTAATAACAAGAAATATATTTGAAGACTTTTTACAGTCCAATACTAATGGCACATATTTCACCCGCTTTGCAATATCCTTCCACTGAGCAGCATTGGACCTGTAATCATTCAAGAGTATGAATGAATAAATAATGAATAAATAATGACTAAATAACAGCACAATTCACCATATGCGCATTGTTGGAAATACTCAACATACTTTCCAGCACATCTATATCCTGTGAAAATATAGCAAATATCTATGTTTGCTTTGGAAAGATATTTTACCTCTTCATAACTTAGGCGATGCAACCCCTTTTCCACTTTACTGTAGTTGCTTTGTGTAATATGAACCAGGCGCGCTATTTCTTGCTGAGATAGACCCAAGCGCTTTCGCTCTTCTATCAGCCGTTTTAACATTTCATTATACGTTGCACTCATAGGTAATCTTCCTTTGAACTATAATTCTGTTTACACCCATTTTAAGCCAACGCATGCGCCTATTTTACACCTATATGAGACTGCAAGTTGTGGTGTCATTGCAAAAAATAGCTACCGTACTAGCTAAATATCAACCAGCACGATAGCCTATTTTCGATGAAGACCCTATCATAAATTAACTTTTGAAACTATCAATTACATATTTATCACTCTGTCAAATAAATCAAAAACATCTCTCCTATGACTGACCATAATCACTACCTTGTCTTTCATTAATTCTCTCAATGCTTGATTAATCATTTTTTCACTGTGAACATCTAATGCGGACGATGGTTCATCCAATAAAAGAATGGCTGAATCTTTTAAAAATGCTCTTGCTATTGCAATTCGTTGCTTCTGACCAACCGAAAGATTGTTTCCGCCAGCAACCAATGGAGTATCATATCCCTGTGGAAATGTACGAATAAATTCATCTGCATAAGCCTTTTTTGCAGCATGTATCATCTTATCCTCCGTAATATCTTCCCTACCAATTCCACCAATCATAATGTTTTCACGTATAGTTCCCTCAAAAAGATAATTTCTTTGCGGAATATACGTAAAGATCTGTCTTAATTGAATTGGGGAATACTCCTTAAGCTCTCGTCCATACAACTTTATAGAACCATCTATCTTTTGATAAAAGCCCAGCATCAGCTTAATTAAAGTACTTTTGCCGCATCCAGATTCTCCCATGAGTATTACTTTTTCTCCATTCTTAATAGATAAAGAAAAATCATTAAATATTAGTTTCTCTCCATCATAAGAGAAAGTAAGTCGCTTTATCTCTACAGGCGTTGCCTCGTTCATCAATGGCAATGTTTCCTCTGCCTGCAGCTCCTCACAATCCATCTCAAGAAAATCAAACACCCTCCCGGCTTTTACCAAAGATGCGGTCAGTGTAGTAAGTGCAGACCCAAAACCTTGAATCAATGTGCTAACTCCCATTTGAAGTGATACAATTGCCATAACTGTTCCATAATCTATTTTTCCACAGGAAACCAAATAAGCTCCTACTCCAATTGTTCCAAAGCTTGCAAAAATTCCTAAAAAAAATGTTATCATCTCAAGCCCCCCGGCCCGTTTTGCTCTCTGCCACCCATCTTGCAAAAGCTTTTCATTTTCATTATAAAAATAATTACAAACAATTGCTGCACCTTTATGCATTTTAAGTTCAGTAAAACCAAACAATATGTCACTTAAACGTGTAGTGAGATGCGAGATCTTTTTCTGAATACCCCTATCCATTTCTTTTATCTGCTTATTAATCCGAATTGAAAGAAATACAGTTACAAGACAAAAGCTAACAGAAACCAACATAAGCAATGGACTATAAATAAGCATTGCTATAATAGAGATTAAGCCATTAACCAATCTTCCAAACACCCAAAAAACATGTGAAAAATAACTATCTTTAAGAGAATTGGCATCCCAATTCAGTGTCTTAAGAGCATCTCCACTATGATTTTTCTCATAATAATCCATGTCCAACTTTAAAAGCTTATCAAAAAGTCGTATTTTAATGTCAAAAACTATTTTTCGTACAATCTTTATTTGAAAATATCTTCTGTACGGAGCCAGACAATTCAAAACTACAAGCACAATACATAAAACTACCGCACGCTGAAATATCTTTATATCTCCATATTCCAACGCATTAAAAATTAATTTATTCATATATGGATAGGCAAAAGTTAATACAGCAGAACTGACCAAGGTAAATAGAAATACTGTCCAATAAGCAGTTTTATACTTTCCTATGTAAGAAAAATATCTTTTTAATTCTTTCATCTGCTAACACCTCCTGACAAAATATATTCATTATACATTCTCCAATAAACACCCTTTTTCTGTATAAGTATTGTATGCGTTCCTGATTCTACAATTTTTCCTTCCTCCAGTACAATAATTTCATCATAATCCACAATAGTATTCAGACGGTGTGCAATGGTAATCAATGTCTTGCCTTCGGAAATTGCCAAAAGTGTTTGGTTTACATACTTTTCTGTTTTCTCATCCAATGCAGAGGTAGGTTCATCTAACAAAAGTATCGGTGCATCCTTTAAAATAGCTCTTGCAATAGCAAGTCTCTGTCTTTGCCCTCCGGATAGATTACTTCCCCGTTCCTCTAACAAAGTATCATATCCTTGCGGCAATTCCATAATAAAATTATGACAGCCAGCTTTCTGTGCTGCATCTACTATTTCTTCTCTAGTGGCTTCCGGTCTGCCAATACGAATATTATCTAACACACTCATAGGAAATATCACAGTCTCTTGAGCAATTAAGGACAATTGTTCTCTTACACTATTAGGCGCTATGTCTGAGAAAGAATTTCCATAGAAACAAATTTCTCCCGAATCTACTTCATTTTGTCTACACATCAACCTCATAATAGTACTTTTACCGCAACCACTTTTTCCAACTAATGCAATTTTCTGCCCCTCCTGAACAGCCAAGTTAAATTGTTCCAAAACAGGCTTATCGTTTTCTGACTCTATATATGAAAAAGATACATTCTTAAATTCAAATACCTTTTCGGAATACTTGTTAAACCTTTGCATATTCCTCTTGTTACATTCTATAGGAATATCCAGAATTTCTAAAACACGATTTGCAGATATCATTGCCATCTGTGTCCTAACAACTAATTGATATGCATATACCAGTGGCTCGTTTATCTTGTTAATTCCACTGATAAAAGCTACAAGAATACCAATTGTAAACTCACCTTTCAGTGCAAAATACCCTCCTACACATAATGCAATAGCCGTAGGAGCTTCCCGAATTAAGGTTGACAATGGTTCAATATTGTATTGCCATAAATCATTTTTATTGGAAATATCTAATGTTTCTTTCAATGCATCATAATACTTTTTCTGCATTCTCTCTTGCAAATTATAGGACTTAATTACATCTACACCATCAAAGACCTCCTGTATATGATTATTCGTCAGACCAAGTTTTTTAACATACTCTGTTTGTGCCATTTTTACCGGTTTTAGTAACTTAATACTAATAGGTACCATAATAAATAACGGACCAAGACATAATACAGCAAGCAAAGGATTCATAGCAATCAAATATACTGTAAATACAGTTACTACAATAGGTACATACAAACAATCCTTAAAATAAGTCTCCATGTATCCAGATACAACTGCAATATCCGAAGACAATCGTTCCATAATGTCTCCGAAATTCTGTTTTTCCATATCACTAGGTGCAACCCTCATAATATGATTTACCGTATCTCGGCGCAAATCTCTCAAAATGACTGATTTAAAGGCTCCTGCAGTCCGAACCACAAGATAATTGGACAACATGCCTACCAAGATTGCTACAACAGCTTGAGCAATCAATATCCACAAGGAAAAATCTGCTCCCTTCGAAATTGACAAGTCAATTACCCGTTTTAACAAATCGACTATGTATACATTAGCCATGGAACACCCAAAACTCGACAGCGTAATAACCATAATCCACGCCCAATAATTCTTTACATATCCTATCATACGTTTCATTCTTTACATTACCTCTTTTATTTGTTATACTTTTTACAATATATCAACCATTAATTTCTATAACAATTGCAGATATGCAGGATTTTTATATACTTTTTGCAATATCACGAATTCCATTTTACAGAATTTGTGATTTCTACAATATACATTTGAAGGAGGATTTTTAATGTCTCAGCAAGATCGTCATAAAGAGCGTATCATTCCTATTGAATTTAATTTTTATGATAAATTGGACAACCTCCCACTAAAGGAGCGTTGCTCTGTAGTTTTAATTACTTGCGGATCAGCAACATGTAAAATAAACAGCTACATTCGCAAATTAAATTCCCCTTGCGCAATATGCCTGTCTCAATATGATACCATAGAACTCATTCACTGCGACAATCTCAGTGCCAAATCCTTTCATTTCGATCCTTGGTATATAAAAGCATGCCTTTGTTTTGATAACCTTGAAGACTCAGTTGATATTGATTCCCAATATACCTATGATCGTACAAAGCTCTATATGTTTACCAAACATACGGAGCTTTTTCAGGGAATTATTACTCTTACACCACAAAATTATATTCATATCAATGAGCTTATGTTGATAATTGGTGCGGAAACCTATTCCCAAAGCGATGGATTCTGGACCTGTAGAATTCGCAGAATGCTTCTGCAACTTTTAAATAGTCTATATGATATTTTTGCAGACCAACGAAAACTTAAATTCTTTGAAATACCGGAAAGCTACAATCCGGCAACAATTTGTGCAGAATACATTCACAACCATTATGCCGAAAATATTACCCTTAGCACTTTATGCGAACTAGTGAATCTCAACCGAACCTCCTTGAATCAAAAATTCAAGACACAGTTTTCCTGTACCTGCATAGAATACTTACTAAACTATCGCTTGAAAATATCTCAGGAACTGCTATCCAACAGCAATATGAAAATACACGAAATATCAGAATGCTGTGGTTTTAAATATGACAGCTACTTTATCAAGCAATTTACAGCCAAACTTGGAATATCACCAGCAATGTATCGCAAGAATCCACTAACATACTCTGCCTACGATGGAAACAAAATTAGAAAAACGGGAGTATGACCGCTCCCGTTTTCTAATCACCTTACTTGTGAGAACTATGTTGTTATTTTCTTAACCCAATTTATTAGTCTATTCAGACTAATTATCCGAAAATGCCATTAATAACTCTCCAATTGTATCATATACGGAGAAATCCAACTCGTCATCTCCTAACACCACACTATAATAATCTTCTAAATCAACAATCAAAGAAACAAATGACAAAGAACTAATCTCTAACACACTTAATAAAGTATCCTCTGTTATTGTATCTTGATATTGTGTATATTTTTTTATTATTTCTTTTATTGTTTTATCCATCATTCTAGTCAACTCCTGTACAATCGTTCAAAATAATATCCATAACATTTTTATAGTGACTATTTAAATAAAAATGTCCTCCCGAGAACTCCTTATACTCTACAACTCCTGTAAAATAATTGTTCCAATTACTTATTGTTGTTAATATCGTATCATCCGTCTTACTCCAGAATATCCTCGCATGTATATCTAATTTAACTGGCTTCAGACATAAGTACTGTTCCAGAAGATTGAAATCCTTTTTTATCCTGTTCAAATAAATTTTTGCGAACCTTTTATCTCGATAAATATCACTATTTTCATCTCCGATACCTAGTAAATGTTGTAACAATTCGTCATCAGAAAAGTTATATGAATGTTGAGATAACGGTTCATCCCTCGATGATATATAAAGGTGTGTTGGCAATTTGATTGTTTTCTGTATCATACTAACACATACTTCATATGCCAACAGACCACCCATACTATGTCCAAAAAGTGCATAGGGTTCCTCACTAATATACATACAAATTTTATGTAAGACTTCTTCTCGCAGCTCGTCAAAACTTTCTGCTATTTTTTCTTTTTTATACTTTCCCCTCCCATTGTACTCTATAGGAACAATATCAATATTTTTGTTTTCTGTATATGCTATAAATTTATCAAAGTATCTGGAGTCTCCTCCCGCATGCACTAAGCAAAATAACTTCATAAACTTCCTTCCTTTTCAATTAACCTATACCGCCTGCTTCTTACACAACGATATGCCCATAATGTTACACATTTCCCATTCCGGAAGTATTATTTCTCTTATTTTCTTTTTACTTTTTAGCGGAACCTCAATAGCATAAACATTTCCTTTCTTCACTTTTCCCTTTGACATAAAATCTAATGTCAATACTATCTCCTCCCCGAATAAAGTCTTATGAGAACCTGAGTTAGTTAGCGCAAAATTAGCCTCTTCCTTAGAATCATCCTCATACAATACGGTTAGACACCCTGCATACCCCTTATACACAGCAAATCCCATAAGCATTATACTACTATAAATGTCCAAATCTATTGCAATACTTTGCCCCTGACAAGAAATATTATCAAATTCCTCAGAATAAATATCCGGCATTTTGAACTGCATATTCTTATAAGTAATTTGTGCTGTGGGTCGTACATTATCAGATATATAATACTCTATTTCTTTAATATTGAAATTTGCTTTTAGTTCGTTCTGCGAGTTATGAAATGCACAATTATTAAAATATTCTCTTAAATCTATTTCAACAATCTCAAAACTAGTATTATCTTCTTTCTTTATATAATTTGTGCTTAAGAGCGTATTGTCTAAAATATTCTGTATTTGATCTCTTATTTTTCTTTCCTGTGTTGCTAAATTTCGTATTTTCTCGGCAACATTCTTTTTAGCAACTAAAAAGCTATCTCTACTTCTGCAGCATCCCTTTATAAGCATATATCTCATCCTTATCCATGCTTGGGCATTTTGTTGAAACAAATCGGAGATTAAATTTAATGAATCTATTCCATATTTGTTTGCCATATACTTTAACACATCTACCATACATAACCGAAGACGACCTATATAATCCAGTCCAGAAATCAATGGATGAAATCTAAGGGTTTCCATATCATATTCTTTCCCTTCGGAATCTATTGATATATCAAACTTTTTCTCAATTATTTCAGCAAAATAATATATGGAATCAAACATATCGCCTATATCATCTCTTCTTTGAACCTTATCCAACATCGTTTTTAGCACCGTATTAATTTCAACATCCGTAGCCGCATTTCCAACATCAAATTTTTCAATACTTAACAATATCTTCTCTAGCTCTTTTTTCTTCAATTGTACAACGTCAAATGTCCATGGTGGATCTAAAATATAAACATTTTCTACATCATAACCTATCAACAGAACAGGATGTTCATGTGCAGTTTCTGGGTTCATATAAGTTCTATGATAAGGCAAGCCAATCGAAAAAACATTTAATACAACAGGAATATTATCTGCTATACTGTTATATATATCATTTAAATAATCATCAAAAGCACTATGAGTTAATAATTCAGCATTAATACCAAAATAGTTATTCAAACAATATTCCAAGGTGTTTTCTTCTAGATTAATATATTCATCTACTGTTTTGACATTATTTAAATTTACTCTAAACCCCCATGAAGAGGACAACAGCAACATATAATCTCTGCCAATATAATTGAGAAAGGTAGCATATATGTCTTCTTTCATTCTAAGTGCTGGTGTCCGAATTGGTTTAATATTAAGTATCATTTTGCCTCCACTCTTCTTCAAACTTTAAATAATAATGTATACATTTTTCTAATAAATTTCTTTGTAGACTAACTGCTTTAATTCCATTCTATTTGTCCGTAATGTTTCTTTTTCTCCGTATCCAACGCAAATCACCGCCATAAGTTCATATGTGTTAGGAACATCTATTATCACATTTACTTCTGCTTCCATTTTTAAAATTTCTCCAATCCAACATGTTCCAATCCCCATCGACGACGCCTGTAAACAAATATTCTCAATTGCTGCACCAATTGCTTGTAAATCCTTCTTGTAATTATAGGAACTTTCCTTATCTAAATAGATTACAAGGTATGTATCAGCATCTCTCATCCAATCCTTATATATTGAACAGTCTGCAATTCTATTTTTTATTTCCTTTTCCCTTACGATAACAAATCTCCATGGTTGTCCATTTTTTCCTGACGGAGCCCATCGTGCACCTTCCAATATAGTATAAACATCTTGTATAGAAACAGATTTTGGTAAATACTTTCTACAACTTTTTCTGTTTTTAAGTAGTGAATGAATTTTCTTCACGTGCTAAACATCCTCCAGTTATTAGTCTCTGCATAATTTCTATTTGTCTTGTAGAGATTTGGCACCTCTCACTAATTTACCTGATGCATTTCTCTTCAATACATCTACAACAGCTATTTTATCCGGCAATAAATGTCCTGGTAATATTTCAGATAGCAGTTTCCACAGTTCACTTTCCGTTACTACCTGTTTTAACACGATATCAACATGAATTTGTTCAGTGGCATTGCATTTAACTCCATATGCGACACAATTCTCTACATATGAACATCTCAATAGAATACTTTCAATTTCCCTAGGATATATGTTTAACCCTGCTTTTATAATCATGTCATCGGATCTTCCCAATATATACAAGTTATTGCTTGAGTCTTTGTATCCCATATCTCCTGTCCACAAATAACCATCCCTAATTTTGTTATTAGTTTCTTGCTGTTCCTTATAATATCCCAACATAACAGATTTTGATTTTACAACTACATGGCCAGGTTTGCCTTTTTCAACATCGTCCCCATTGTCATCAACTATCCTAATCATTGTATCCACCAGTCCAATACCTACTGATTCCGGGCACTCATCAAACTTGGAAGGTGGTAAAAAACTTACTCTGGGGGAATTCTCTGTCAATCCATAAATATTGTATATATCAGCTTTGGGAAATGCCTTTCTGATATTGGCAGCAATTTCTTTAGATAAACACTCTCCACTCAAAGCCATTTTACGAATACTTCTATTTATTTCTGTTCCTCTATACAGCCTTGATAATTGATTAAAAATTGTAGGAGTTCCACACATAACCTCAATATGCAAATCGTCAATCGTCTTTTTTATCAGAAATGGATCATACTTTCCACTGTAAAATACCAAGTCTAATCCATTAACTAATGACACTAAAAGTTCACCTGTTAGAACAGCACAATGATAAAAGGGGCGCGATATTAAAATTCTTTCTTTCTCTTTTATATCAAAATATTTCTGTATTGCTTGAATATTAGATATTAATCCCTGTTCACTAATCATTACACCCTTGGGTGTACCAGTTGTCCCTGAAGTACACATGATTAAAGCTACATCTTTTAGATAATCTTTTTCTGGACTATGCATGATAAATGGTTGTTTCCGATCAATAATATTATATACTGGAATTTCAAAAAGACTTTCATACTCCGCAGAATCAATAACTGCTATGTCAGGCTGCGTTCTTTCTATTATTTTCATGCAATGCTCTTTTCCATAATTTTCAGACATAATTATGGGTACTACTTTTGCCTTTAAACAGGATAAAATAATTGTACATTCATTAGTCTTGTTTTTACACAAAATTGCACACTTTGTTTTTGGTAAAAGTAGACTCAGAAATTTTTCATATAAATCATTAACATTACAAATCAGATGTCCATATGTAAATTGTCCTCCTGATTCTAAGTCTATAATGCAAGACTCTTTATGTTTATTTATATTAGTCTCCAAAAAGTTCCATAGCATAAGCATCACCCTAAATTTTCTACTACTAATTCAATTACACTATCTACTGTTGAAAATCTACTTTGTGAAAGCATTGAATCATCAAATCTTATATTAAATTCTTCTTCCAGTAGCACAACAAGTTCAACGTTTTTCAAGGAATCATACCCTAACTCATTTAGTGTCATTCCTTTTTGAACAACAATACCTGTATTCACAGCTTCTCCAATTACTTTAATTACTCTCTCATCTACATTGCTCATATATAATATCTATCCTTCCTAACGCTTTTTTCTTAACATCTTTTTGAATATTTATTGCTTCACTAATCAGGGTAATTACTTTGCCTAAATCGCTGCTTTTCCGAATATTCATATACTCTAACCTTAAATATATATCGTCAATTCTTTTTATTTCATCCTCGATAAAGTTACTTGTTCCATATGAACAGAAGAACGCCTGCAATCTCTTTACTACAACCCTGTAAATTCCTATGCTATCTCTTATTTTCTCAAATGCAAGATATAAATCCCCGCTTAACAAAGTCTCAGACTTTAACTTTTGTTCTAGTTGAACTACTTTTTCCCTGTTGATTACATCTCCAATATTTTTATTGATAACTTGGACAATAAAGGCATGTTCGCTTCCTGCATATTTTTGCAATTCACTGTACTCAAGATTACCTGTAATATATGGACGATCATTTACATAGGCATACCTTCCATTCGTGGTTTTATAGCACATAATATAATGGTCACTTCGCCATGCATTAATATTCAACAACTCTTTGGTAGCACTTTCCTTCAGCTCCATCAGAAAAAATTTTTCTGGTTCAATGTCTACTATCTCTTCTAAATTTAGTTGAATTAATCCCAACATCCCTTCGTTAATCAATGTATTTTGAATCCGCTCAATAAACTTAATAGAACTATACTCCTGCCCTTCAAAAAGAAGATAATTTAATATTTCCTCGATATCATAATAACTTTTATAAAAAATTGGGGGCCAATCGAATGTATCTTTGCACAAAATATATATGATATAATCCTCAACACAAGACAATCCATATTCATTGTGAAAATAACTCTCCTGGAATTTCATATCTCACCTCCACTCCTCTGCTCCTAAACATGTTGCTTTATAATTTGCAGGACTTCCACTTTTTGACTATCACTGTAAAAATGACCACTTTTAAAATGAAAAAATGAGATTTCCTGCATAGTGTTTTCTCACCGATCTCCAATATCACCTTTTATATTGATATCGTCTGCTCCATGGAAAATTATCATTTTTATCGGAAGTGCATTATTATATTGATTAGCATTATATGTACTCAATACTTGATATGAACCCGTCACTCTGTTTGGGTGAATTCTCACACCTCATAGCTCACCAAATATTTTTAATCTTTGCAAACAAATCCGTTGCATTTTTGTCATATATTATATGCCCTATTATTTTGTAAGACAGGATATTTTACTCTTTTTGAATTAGCTCAAGAGTCTCTATTCTATTTCTTAGTTCAAACCATTCAATAAAGCTACAATTATAACTATAAAGCTTATTTTCCATTGGATTATAAATCTGTTTCATAAAAGATAAATCATTAGGACATATACTTGCTAAAATATTTTCAATATTTACTTCGTTATATAACCGTGGAAATATCTCACCTGTGTTATATATTGCGTAATAACATTCTTTATTTACTCCTAAATAATTTATTCTGTTTATTAATGTACTTACTCGTTTGTCATCTAAATAACGATTAAAAATAATATTTATATCACTAAACTTATATAATAACAAGTCTTTTCTACGGTTTACCCAATCATATACCGTTGCTTCCTTATATAAATGACAACATAAATGTATAATAAAATCATCCATATTTAATGATTTGAAGGTAACGTCTTCGTATACGACATCCGCTATATTACCTAATAATTCTTTAACTATCTTTGTTTCTTTTTCCGGCTTGTAATCAATTGAAAAGTTTAAATCAATTACTAACGGTTCTCCATTCTGCATTTTTACAAACGGAATGGTTTGACCAAAATTTAATTTTGCAAATATTATATCTTTTCTAGTTGCAGGTATAATTCCTCTTCCTGATACAAATTCTCCTTGTACGAAACCATTTCTGATTAACATATCCTGACATTTCGATACATTTTCTTCTTCAACCAATATATCAATATCATTTGATGTTCTCATTCCTTTTTCATATACACATGTATTTAAAACCGCACCTTTCAATAACGCATATTTAAAATCTACATTTTTCATGATTTTCGAAATATATTTTACATTTTCGCAATAGTTCTTATTTCTTTTAAGATTATTTTCATAGATTATTTTGAGAATTTTTAACACCTCATTTGATATATTTATTTCTGGATCACTCATAAGATTTCTATAAGCAATACCTGCAATTCTATTTATGCAGATTTCTCCTAAAAGCAATTCCAAATCTTGTTTTTGTAAGTTAAGCTCTTCTTTTGGCATAGTCGCATCAGCTAAATGAAATAATAATTTCCCCATAGTAAGCCCTCTGTATTTTCTTAATATTTTATAAAAAATGGAACTTTATACTAATCATATTGTATTTCCCAATAGTGGATGTACTACCAACTCCTATTATTGAAAAATATGAAGAATTAATGCATTGCTTGCTTTTTGTAATAATCCATTTTGAAGAATCATAGCTTATCTCATATTTTAAATAAACCAATTATTGTTCACAAAAGTCTGCACATAAGGTATAATGTTTTTAATCACAAACAAATAATTGACCATAACAAAATAGCTTTGATTTTATGCGTAAACAAATGCATTGAAAGATGAGTATGTATTCAACCTAAACAAGCACAAAATCCACGTAAAAAGATTGCTACATAAAATAATCTGTGTATAGTGAGTATTTAAAAACTCACTTTAAGATCCACCATTCCAATCAAAGAGCTAGCAGAAATGTTAAGCCGCGATAGGCTCTTTACATTAATAGGCATATGATAAGATGTTCTGTTTAGGCAATCATGCCCATAAGAACAGGATTGCCGTTTTGCCACGAATAGATATGCCTTGGTGGTGCTCATGTTAAGAGTACCATGGCATAATGTTTATGCAGGCAACATTAAATAGCTCTACATCCCTTGAATGGTGACTCTCAAAGTAAGTCGGAGTACTCATTTTTCGGAAATTCAGAGTACCCTTTCCATGGTTAAGTAGAATTATCTGACTACTACTCAAGCTGATCGCTATTTCATGCTCTGTCAAAATACCTATGGGCAGTCGCTGTAATTTTCGCAAGTACTAAATTTCTATTCAGTTACCATGACACCATTCATTGACTTTTGTATTTAAACATTCTTGTGTGGGGATACATTTCTGGTGATCTTCTCTTACCCAAATAGTAGTGCTATTCAAAACGGACTGACTGCTACACTAAAGAGAATTGAACATTCTTTTTTGAACTTTGTATTTTTATAATATACAATGCAACAAAGGACGGAACGCCATAAATGGGTATTCAAAGTTTTTTAGAGTCTTTCGTGAGTGTTTGTCGTGAGGATGTTCCTCCGTTAGATTCCTCGATTACAAAAATATGATAATCAAAAAGCTAGTCAAGGACTTGCTGCGAATAAAGTGCAAAGCCGCATCCATGGTGGGTTTACTTATTATAATAAGCAAATGAATATTCTTGTGCGATGGGTTCTTCCGCAAATATCCGTTTTTGTGCTTGGAATTATACGAAAACTATATTATAATCAAGGTATCAATTACAATAACATGATATAGCGATGGTGACAGTAGACACCTCATTTTTGAATGCATTTTACTCGGAAGAAAGTTTGAAAATATCAAATGTTATCCCCAAAAAAGATAATATTTGGCTACGAACGAAATCTGTTACAGCGTGTTGTACCTGTCCTAAGTGTGGGTGTGTAACAAGCAGTTATCATGGTACATATAAACGCAAGGTACAGGATTTACCTATCCTTGGAAAAAATGTTCAATTGGAAATAACTGCCCATGAGTATAATTGTACGAACACTGAATGCAATGTAACTACGATATCAGAGACTTTTGATGACTTTTTAAATACATATAGCAGAATGACAGAACGTTGTGCAGATTTTATATGTACATTGGCACTGGAAACGAGTTGTGAAGGATGTGCCCGCATATGTAGAACACTTGGAATTAAAACAAGCGGTGATACTGTTATTCGTCTTCTATTGAAAAAATATGAATTACTGCTGGATTCAGAAATCGGAGACGTGATTGGCATAGATGATTTTGCCTATAAAAAACGAAATACATATGGAACAATCATTGTAAATGAGAAGACTCATGAGCCTATTACATTGTTAGATGGTCGCGATGTTGAAACATTACGGGAATGGCTCAAAAATAATAAGCAAGTAAAAATAGTTACTCGTGACAGGGTAAATGCGTATGCAAAAGTGATTGCGGAAGAACCCCATACGCCAGACAGGCGATGGATTTTACCCCGGATTATTCAGCAGGTTGAGGATAGGTTTCATCTATACCAAAATCTTTTAGAGGCAATTAAGAAAGTTTTGAATAAAGGAGTGTGTGAAACTTTTTCTGTAAATAGCTAATAACAGCAAGGTCTTCTATGATAAAATATAAATCATAGGAGGCCTTTTATTATGGCAAGAAGAGAAAAGAAACCTGTACACAAAGTAATAATGACAGAAGGAAAGCGAAACATCATTCAGCAACTTCTTCAGGAGTATGATATTGAAACCGCTGAAGATATCCAGGATGCGCTTAAGGATCTGCTTGGCGGCACCATCAAAGAGATGATGGAAGCAGAAATGGATGATCATCTTGGTTACCAGAAATCTGAACGATCTGATAGCGATGATTACCGCAATGGATATAAATCAAAGCGTGTAAACAGCAGCTATGGCAGCATGGATATCGATGTTCCACAGGACCGTAAATCAACATTTGAGCCACAGATTGTAAAGAAACGTCAGAAGGATATTTCTGATATCGATCAGAAGATTATTTCCATGTATGCAAAAGGGATGACGACCCGGCAAATATCCGAAACCATCGAAGATATCTACGGTTTTGAGACATCAGAAGGCTTTATTTCAGACGTTACAGATAAAATTCTGCCTCAGATTGAAGACTGGCAAAATCGACCGCTGGATGAGGTATATCCGATCCTCTATATAGATGCCATCCATTATTCCGTACGAGATAATGGAGTGATCAGAAAGCTGGCTGCCTACGTCATTCTTGGCATCAACACAGAAGGGAAAAAAGAGGTTCTTTCAATCACTGTCGGTGATAATGAAAGTTCAAAATACTGGCTGTCCGTCCTGAATGAGCTGAAAAATCGTGGTGTAAAGGATATCCTGATTATCTGTGCTGACGGTCTTAGCGGTATTAAAGAGGCAATTGCCGCTGCATTTCCCAAAACGGAGTATCAGAGATGTATTGTACATCAGGTAAGAAACACGTTAAAATATGTTCCAGATAAGGACAGAAAAGCGTTCGCTTCCGACCTAAAAACGATTTACCATGCTTCCGATGAAGAGAAAGCTAGACTGGCTCTGGATCGAGTTACTGAAAAATGGACCGCAAAGTACCCAAATTCCATGAAACGCTGGTATGATAACTGGGATGCAATAACGCCGATTTTCAAGTTCTCACCGGATGTCAGAAAGGTTATTTACACGACCAATGCAATTGAAAGTCTGAATTCTACCTACCGTAAGCTAAACCGTCAGAGAAGCGTATTTCCTAGTGATACAACGCTCCTGAAAGCCCTGTATCTGGCAACTTTCGAAGCTACTAAAAAATGGACTATGAGCATTCGGAACTGGGGACAGGTCTACGGTGAACTCAGCATTATGTATGAAGGAAGACTCCCAGAATAACAGAATCTGTACGCATGATGAGAAGGACGTTTTTGACGTCTGCTCTTAACATGCCCGAAATCATGTCGTATATATAAAGCAAGAGCTGGAAGCTCCAATTTAGCGCTTCCAGCTCAATCATTATCATAGAAGATTATTATTTACAGACTTTTCTTCATAGTCTCGAATAAAGAAATACCCACTACCATTACTATTCCGCATGCAGATGAAGATGCATGGTAACCGCTAAATAAAATGAGAGTCTCAATAAAAATAGTGGATTTATTTAGCGGTTACATTCAAACTATTAATTAGTTCAATAACCTTATCTATATTTTCAGATTGAAGTATGTGACTTGATAAATTAATGCTATGAACACCTAACTCATTTAACAAAATAAGATCTATCAATTCTGCTCTAGTTGGCAACAGTTCATTATTCATACTTGTTAATATCCCTGTACTAACTATAAGATTTTTATTTTTTTCATTGCACTTCTTAATAACTGTTACTTGATTATGTAAAAAACTCTCTAATTTTGTATTAAATAACAAATCTCCACGCCCCAACATTATATTTTCACTATATTTCATTATTTCATCTAAATTATCTATCGCTTTCTGGGACTCTATTTTACTTATTATCTTTTGATTTCCACATAATTCTACAAAATCTTCAATATCCTCTTTTGTTTCAACAAATGATAACGCAACTTTATAATTTATCCTTGACTCTATCTTAATTAGGAATGCTCTAATCATTTCCATATTATATGGCATTTCATATGCTTCCTTCTCAAAATGCATTGCGGTATTCCCCCATATTACCATATCACAAGTACTAGTCTTTGCTTCCCAAAAACCTTCCGCACAACATCCACTTACGGTTAAATAGCTCTGACCATCTCCATAATATATGATATCACCAATTTTTACGTCTAAATTAGCATTAATAAATATTGTGTCTTTTGAATAATAAGGTGACTTGTTTGATATGTATATATCATTTCCATTTACTTTTATATAACCCTTATCATTGTTAACAATTGTTCTTGTTGTATCTCTAGGAAATCCTATATCAAAGACAAATGATATATCATTATCAATCAATATCATTTCATTGATTATGTTAAGCAAATAATTAAAATGCTCCTTTTCACAATAAGTCTTTAAGTTAACTCTGAAGCACTTAATGCCTTTTGCTATCACTTTTTTAATGACATCACTAAAATTTTCGCATCCCCATGGATTAATTGTCCCCATTATATTCATAATAATTGTCCCACATACAATGTTTAGTACACTAAACACCTAGCTCCTTTCACTGTAATATTTCTCCACCATATTGCTCAAATATACGCTTTCAATAATTAATGATTAAACATCGCCAAGTAATCTCCTATTGAATCTCATAACTTTTCACCCTCTTTATTACATAAATAATACACTTATCATAATTGGGATCATTTTTTATCTCGACTTCTTCATAATAAATTAACTTAATACTTCTAGTCTCTATATTTGAGAGTAGCCTTTCACTAATATACTCGTTACTAAATCCCATTTTTTTTTGGTATATTTTACTAAATATCCAATTTACCCCTATATATACACCGTTTCTTTTTAAAGCATTCATTATATCCCTAGTTTTTTTAATAAATTCGTCTTCATCTCTTAGCAATCCCAGCAATCCAAATTGAGTAATATTATCAAATTTGCAATCAAAAACAATGTCTTCTGATAATAAATCCATTCTTTTATACTTGATTTCAATATTGCTATTTTCACCATTCCTATTACCAAACATTTGTCTTGTTTGATTATAACAAGGTGATTCAATAAATTCATTTATTATCAACTCTGATAGCAAAAAAGCTTCTGGATTAATATCTACACACATAATTCTATCTAATTTGGGAAAAAACATTCTCCAGAATGGTGAGTTTGAACCTCCACCGAGATCGAGCCAGCTGCCATTTTTTGAATACATACGAATCACTTCAATTATTACCTCCAATCCCTGGTTTGGCTTGAATTCACTACCATAATATTTAATATAATATTCTAATTCCACTAATAGTTTTTTGGGATCACTTTTTATTCTCATTACTACTTCCTCTCTCTATATTTCTATAACAATTATTGCGCTATTTTCATTCTTTCTTAGATTAAAATGATAATCTTTGTACTCAATAACCTTTTTAATTTTCTTTTTGCCTAGTAGTTGTTTTATGAATGCAGCACTTAAATCATATAATTTAAACTGTGTTTTCCATTTGTTTATACTTGTTTGATAAATGTAATTTACCATGATTCCTTCATCTAATATTTCTAATTCTAAATTACGTATAATAGTTTGATTATTGAATTTAAACACTCTAACTTTCTCTTGTAAGTATTCTGGTATTTGTCCTATTTTAGTATTTTGCTTATAATTATATATATCTAAAATTAATATCTTTGAAGTATTAGATAATAAATTCTCGAGAATACTATTAATTTTTTCTGGCGGAAATAATTGTAACGCCTGTCGCATGACAATTGTCATATCAACTTTATCCTGTAAATGATAATTATTAATATCCGCTCTAAAACACGTGCAATTTTTAAGGCTAGAAGTTTTTATTCTATCATTAACTTGGTAGACCATATTGTCTTCGATATCACAAAACATTGCCAATTCACAACTTTGTGCAAGCATACTAAGATTTCTACCAGCTCCACAAGGAATATCTAATACACTTCTTATCGAATATAATTGTATCATATCTCTCAGGAAACTATGATCTATATCTGAATAGGTCTCCTCATAATAAAAACACGCTCTGTCACTATATGCTATTTCTTTCATAATATTCAAAATGCTCTTGTATTACACTATGTGTTATCTTTCCATTTTCAAAAATCATACCATTAATAACACAATCATCTTTTCTTCCTAAAAATATATAATCACATAGCCTTTCAATATACGGTGCAACGTAATTCGAATATGCTTGTGTTGTTGTATAATGGTATGCGCATGGAAGATTATCTATTTTTACAAAAATTTTGCCATCCTTCGAATAGTACGGATTTTGTAAATCTGTTTTTTGCTCAAAAAACGGCATATAGCCTGCCCCATACCCACAAGTTACATCAATAATAATCGAACCATTTTTCATACTTTCTATCATTTGTTCTGTAACAACTGGTTTTGTATCAAATGTAGATATCAATATTGCACCAAACAAAATGTCTATCTCTTTAATTTTTTCACACAAAATATCTGATTTACTTTCATAAAACTCAATTTTTTCATCACTGTACTTTTTAGAATATTCCTTCATTCTCTTTTTATCAGTTCCAAATACAATCACCCTATTCCCTAACTTTATTGCCGTATCTATTATTGAATCTCCTACATTACCATACCCTATTACTCCAATGGTTGTAACTTCCGCCCCCTCAATTTCAATGGGCAATTTCCCTTTTCCACATATTTGGCTTTGCGACAAATACAAAGCATATATCATAGCTACTTTTCCTGCAATAGTACCTCCGGGCACAGCTAACGGAAATTTTCCGTGTTTATCTTTAAAAAATTCAAATGTGAACACTGTACATTTCTTTTCTATAAACTCCTTCATCAATTGATAATCACTTTCAGCATGACATAATGCAGCTATTTTTTGCTTTTCTTTTATATACTTAAATTCATTTTGTGTTGGCGGTTTATATTTGAGTACTAAGTCAGCTTTATTCCAAGCCTCTTCTTCCGATACAATAAAAGCCCCCGCATTACAATAATTGTTGTCACTTAATCCTACATTAACTCCTGCACCGTGCTCTACTAAAACATTATACCCATTATTGACAAGTTGTTTTACGTGCTCTGGCATAAGAATTACACGTTTTTCACCCATCCTTTTTTCTTTTACAATTGAAACTACCTTCATATATTTCACCTATCCTTATTTAATAAATTATAAATATATTCAATGGAATAGTTTCTAAAAAACTTTTTAGGCTCTTCCATCCAACTTGTTACTTCCATCCACAACTTTTCTAGCCCTTGCACTTGATAATACTCAAGGAAATTAGCATAATTATCCAATCCTTTGCTACTCAAATAATCATATGTACCTTTTTCTTCATGAAGACTTTTTGAAAATTTTGCACCTGACCAATCTAATAACAATGGTGCATATAATCTTAATGGTATATTTTCACACCCTAGTCTAATTAAACCTCTAATATGTATTCTGTTAGTCCAGACTCCAGCCCAATCTCCTCCATCAAGCATAATTGGCAAAATATTTTCATTATAAGAATTTAATAAAACACCTTTAGTTAAATCCCTCAATTGCGTATTCATATCAAGAAAATCCTGGTTTGACTTGTTAACATTTACTATATACTTCCCGTGTATTGGGCAACAAGCCTCAAAACGTACATTATCATCAAGTACTGCATGTAATAACTCATTATATGTTTTATTTGCCACTCCACATTTTGGACATTGAATTCTAAAATGTAGCCTTTTATCCTTGGGGCTTAGTAACTGTGCAAAGAAGTCATAATCAGTCATAATCTTAACAATAGTATCTCTAACAATATTTTGTTCTTGGTAATCCTTATACGTCCTGATTCGATAGTTTATACCCGAATAAGCAGTTAGTCGCTCAAACAAATCATGGTAATATGACATATACACTTCGGCTTTGGACAACCCATTTCCCAAAGTGCAATTATTCAAGCTACATACATATTTTTTTCCATCTATTTCAACAATTTTACCGGTACTATTTTCGAGTTCATCAAATTCTATTTCTACCTCTTTATTATATGCAGTTTTTAGCCTTTGTCCTAATGCAAAAACACACATTATGGTAGTAATACTCCCCATATGTGGAATCGAATTCGGTTGTGCGGATGTATTGATTACGATCTTGTCTTTTCCATTCATGTATAGTTCAAACAATTCCGTAATATCATTTATCGTATTACTAATACCCCCAACAGGATATACAACGCTTTTAATCTTATTCTTCATTTCAAAGTATCCTCATTTTCAATTGTCACTCCACCATATTGCTTTTCCAGCACTCTTGAAATATATTGCAATCTTTTATCAACTTCATCCATCGTTTTTTTACTAATTTGATATTCGCTCTTCACATAAAAACATAATTTACTATTTTTTTTGTTGCAATGCCATGTTCCAGTAAACATATTATCTACCAACAAAATTCCTTCTACATGTCCTGCGCTTTTCCATATTTTATGTACATGTCTTTTATCCACTAACCATGTTTTATCGTAATAAGCCAAAAGTAACGGATCAAATTTCCCTAACAATATGATATTATCTCTTTTATCCTCAGTTCCATCATTTCTATAATAGTACACCTCCCCCTCAACTCGAAGCTGTTCATATTTACTAGTAGACATTTTCCAATATTTTTCAAAATAAGACTTGCTTAGACCACTCCAATGTGCAAAATCTCTTAATGATACTGGTCCAAAAGCAACAACAAATTTGTCAATTAAATTCTGTATTGCTTGCTCATAACTCATCTTTTTATCCAGTAATTCGCTTTCTAATTTTGCATACTTTTTTCCTTTATGATTATCAAGAACTTCGTATATATACCCCTCAATAGAAGCTTGTGCTAAAACACCTCCCCATTGCATCATTTGATCTCTTTCTTTATGTTGTATATTGTTTCTAACATCCAATTTTGAAAAACTATTGCTTTCATAATCCGCATTTACAATTTGACTGACTATTTCTCCACATTTTCCACCTAATTGTGAAATATATTTTTTTATCCAATTGTTTCTTGATGAAAAAACCGCTTTGTTAACCATCATATTTTCCTTAGTATTAATATGTAATGTAACTCTTTGCCCCCACGACTTGACTATAGCCTCATCACCAAACAACTCATCTATTTCAAGATTTTCTACTCTGTTTATCAATGAAATATAGGCATATAAATCGTACTGTGCTTGTATTCCATGTAATGCCGATATACATTCATATGCACAACTAAAATGGTTTGTGATTCCGTTGTTTTTCAATCTTAATTCTTTAATTCTCGTATCCACTTTTTATCATTGCCTCAAACAAAATATATTTTCCTCTTACTGCCATACTTTCATTTTGCGTTAACTCTTTCTCAATACGTAAAATATCCTTATATATTTTTTCTTCTGATAAAATATCCTTTAATTTTCTATACTTCGAGTCTTCGAACCGCTTAACGCCAATAGTTGTCACCACGGGAAACCCGATACAATATGTTATTTTTAGCCCTACTTTTTCACATATACTCTTTATATTTTCAATCGTGTTATAAAATATTTCTGGCACGCTTTCTGTAATTGAACCAAAAGATTTTTTATATATATTCACTGTTTCTTCACTATTGTCATTTAGCAAATTAATAGCCATACCATTCAACTGATTTTCAACAACAAAGAAAATTTTTCCCTCCTTATTAATCATGTTTTTTGCAATACTAAGTATCTCCTCTTGCTCCCTAGCAAACATAAGAACATATAACAAAAAAACATAATCAACATCCTGTTTTCCCCCAATATTTAAAATATCCTGTTTATAAATTTTAACCCTAGTTTTATATTTTGAAAGCTTTCTTGTGCAAATTTCTGTCATCCCATCAGAAACATCATATAGTTGCCCCTTTGACTTTGGATATGTATCAAGGAATCTCTTTGACCATTCACCCGTTCCACTTCCCATATCCACAAAATTAAATTTTTCTTTTTTTATTCTTTTATTTAAATGATATAGTAAAATTTCATCGCTCAATCGCCAATATTTTTTCTGATTTTCCTCATCATAATTCGGTGAAAACATATCAAAGTATTCTTTAATTCGCGCTTTCTCGTTCACTACTTAATTCCCTCTCTACCAAAAAATCTAATAAGTGTTTTTTATTATCTAAATAATAATAAGACTGTGGGGGGCAAAAGTCTGCATACTTATCTTTTATTTCTTTCAAACTAATCTTATTTAGTAATTCAACTTTGTTAATAGGAATTGCGTATCCAACATTTTCCCCAATATATTCTTTAATACTATTATATCTACCCGGCTGATCCTTTTCTGCTATTTGCGCTATTTTTTCAGCAACATCAATTATAGGTTTTCCAAACCAAATCTTGCCAACAATCTCCTTTTTTGTCTTAGAAATATAAATATAAGCAAGACTTTCTTCTTTACAATATTTCTTTCTATATTCAAAATGCTTTTCCCCTTTTAAGATTTCGTAATAATACTCTTCTCTTATACTCATCAGTGTAATTCTTGTACTTCTTATAAATTGCATTTTCTTATCCTTCATCATTATTGTCTCCTTAAAAAAATTTTTTTTGCTTCTATGTATATTTTATCATACATTTGCCTATTTATCTTTCTTTTTCTATTTATATAATCGCCAAACTCTTTCCTTCGTTTTAACATGTTTATTTCTATGCTATTATTTCTGTATCTGTTTACTACATGATATCTACCTAGTTGTGTTTTATTAAATTTCTTAATGCTCTTTTTGCAATCATCGCATGTATATATTTTCTTTCCTTCTGCACTTCTTGTAACTCCTCTTATCACAAAATCATAAATAAGTACATCAGGATTAAAATAATCTACAATTAATGATAACGAATTTAATGGACTTATATTCCCACATGTTGATATCTCTAAATCAATTCTAATATATGATACCTTTGAATCTTTTCCAATTTCCGGATATGTGTGTACCGATATATGACTTTTATCAAGATGAGCGCAGATATCTTTATTATTAATTTGGCTATCTGATGTTAATACATTCACAGAAGCTCCATATGGAACATAATCATATTCCGTAATGTATAAAATGTTTGCGTTAATTATATTTGCAATTTCCTCTAAAACATTCCTTATTTTCGGAGCACTATATGTTTTATTTATATATTCTATAAATTTCCCTTTACTCTTTTCTGTATCCGTATAACACATAATATAAATGCAAAGTGTTAACGTTTTTGCTAAATTATCAAAGTTAATTAGTTGTAATGCCATAATTCTCCCAATTTTTATATTTTTACAAATTTCGTTTACATTATTACTGCCTTTTTCTTTTTAGTCATGAAAAAATCTTGAGCTAAAGATATAATGTTATATATTCGTTCTTGAAATATACACTTAAAATAATTATATACAATACATCATTTTTCAAAAGGAGTTATCGTTCTAATAATTTATACCAATCGCTCTTTTTCCTTTTGAAAGATATATTTGAAACATACTATTTACAATTCATTCCATTTTAATCTTCTCTACATTTGGTCTTATAATAATAAATTTTTTTATAATCATATCAATCATTATATTTTTACTTCTACATTTAGAGCATTATACTGATTACTCAATAAAAAAATGAACACTTCAACTAAATAGTTTCGTATATAGTATTACTTCTCTGTCTTATGATAAGTTGGTATTTCCCCTGAATAGGTCATGGCAATGTCATTAAGTTAAAACAATGTACCTTGATAATTAAATAAAAATCTCAAGATTTTGAGTATTATACGGATTTTGGCATACTTTAATAAAGCAGATGGAAATCTGCCTCAAAATGTGCTATGATTTATATGATTCACGACGACCTGTAATTAAATTTATGTGGTCGCTGTGTTGATTTTTTTCTTGAACTGCTTCGGTCTGGGCGGATTGGAAGCAGTTCTCTTGAGATAAGAATATCTGCATCCATGCAAAGCCTTTCTCCGCATAATTTCAAAAATCTACAACATATATGAATTGCATTTGTAATATTGGGCTGACAAACATATTTGCTTTTGTATGTTCGCTTTGTTATCTGATTGGTAACTACTCTTGAGTAATTGTAAAGAATCAGTCGTGCCCATACTTCCATTTCGATAGCATCCACTTTTTTTGAATGAAAGTCCAAAAGACCGATGGAATACTTCAGGTGCCGAAAAGATGTTTCAACTCCCCAACGCATATGATAGAGTTCTTTTAGCGAATTCCTATCAAATCTGTCAGAAGGGAGATTCGTCAGCAGACATTCATATTTTCCATTTTCCAGCTGGATTCTTACAATACGGAATGCCATGCGATATTCTTTTACATCTTTATTTAAAAAATATGGTGTAGGAGCGGAATGTACTCTGTGATATAACTCAAGGCTATTTCTGTGTTCAGACAGTATTTTGTTCACGAATATTTTATCGTATATAAAATCGAATTCTTCTTCGTCGGGACGAGGAATCCCTTTTAATATACCACCTGTATTTCAGTCCTTTGCACGTATAAGAAAAAACTGTCCTTTACTGGCAATATGAGCCATAAGAGGGTATCCTTCATATCCTCTGTCGAATATGAAAACAGAATCAGGGGCAAATGAATGTTCATCAAAAAGGTGATGAAAAGCATTTCTTTCATTATGCCCTTCTCTTGGCTCAATGTATGCTGCGACATACTGATTGTTCATGAGGTTATACACAGCATTCAGATGAATCTGGTGATAATTCTGCTGCGCCTTTCTGTGGAAATAGCTATAGGCTTTGTTTTCTTTTTCAAGCGGAATGAGAATATCGGAACCATCTACAGCAAATATATTAAATACAGGTAATAAGACCTTTTGGAATCGTCACACACTTGGATTCATCCGGCGATCTATTTATTACTGGCATGATATCTATTGTCCAGCTTCCAATATCAACTATAAGCGTTTTCTTTGCCATCGTCGGTATCTTGTCAACCACAGCGGCATAGCACTGTGGAAATACCGCCACATCATCAATCTCAATATGATATGGTTCATTCTCATACTTGAAATCCACTCTTTTATTCTTGGTCAGATATTTGATAAAATCATTTCTCTCTGCACCAAATCTTGTAAGCGGAAGTCCAACTGCAAGAAATACCTTTGCCTCTTTAAGCCCTCTTCGCTTTAGCTCTTTTGCAACCGCAGCCAGAGTCAGAAGATAGAAGCTGTCATCCTCGACTTTCGTATCCTTGACCTCCTGCCTTACAGTTCCAATCTTGTAATACTTTCCCTCATACTCAAGTACATCCCCAAAGAATGCCGGAGTAGTTGTTATCTCCTTAACTCCTGTGACAAACACCTGCGATATTGTTTTCATCATCGACCAGCCATGATCAATACCAATTACTTCTAATTTGTTATTCATACCTTTGTCTCTCCTTCCTTTCCATAATAATTGCTTCAACATCCTGCTCATCTGTATCATTTCTCCCTTCTCTATCCATAATCTGTTCAATAATTCTTTCTGATTTAGAAGACACCGAAACCAAAGAATATATAAATATAAAAATGATACTAAGTCCGACTAGCACTACTCCAATTAACCATAACTTCATGTAAATCCACCTCCCTCTGTAGATTCTTCTAGGAGGCACTTACAATTTGCCTGACATTTTCGTGCCAATCTTTGGAAATAAACACATTTCAAACATTCATGTTCCGCCATAAACAATGCTTTTTCATTTCTAGCTATTATATTTCTGTAACGCCTTTTTAAATAAGAAACATCATATAATTCTTTCTTGATTTCATTCATGGCATTATGCTCCTGAATCGTCTTATTCAGCGATTCAATATAGCTGACGAACTTTTCCTCAGTGCTTATATCCACACCTTCAAAAGTTAATTTCATTTAATACTTACCTTCTTTCTACACAGCTCATGCCATGTAGGTGTGCTTTTATCCCATTTGCCCGCACACATGGGAATTACAGATAAGCCGCATTTTGCGTTTACGACGCATCTGATAAAGATGCTATCCTCTCTTCTGCCTTTTTGAGAGCCAGGAAGTTCCTATCGAACACCTTCATAGTTTATTATCCTTCCGCAACAGTAATAATTACTCTTACTCGCTCCACCTTCATCTTTCAATCCTTCGGCACTCATCGCAAGTTCATTTGTTTTCCCTCAAGTATCTGAACCGGAATTTTCACTATATCTGTAATTGTTATTCAATTGTAATGAGTTGCTTGGCAACTCGCAGGATTATGATACAGCAATATTTAAAAGCTTAGAACTTCGTCAAAAGAAGTAATTTTACATATAAATATTCTTTATACATACAGTCCTCTTTTGTGGTCTGTCCATATTTGCATTATATAGTCCACATTTGTGGTTGCCAATATTATTTTAAATTTTATACCACTTTTGTGAACTTCATGATATGATATACTTATATCCGAAAATTAGAGGTGATTTATAATGAATAATGAAAATACTATTGGAAATAAAATTCAGAACTATCGAAAATTGAAAGGAATGACGCAGGATGAATTATCAAAATCATCTGGTATATATTTATCCACAATAAAAAAATACGAAAATGGTGAAAGAAATCCAAAACCAGATCAACTTCTCAAAATTGCAGAAGCGCTAGGAATTAGTATTACTGTATTCCTTGATTTTGATATAAATACTATTAGCGATGTCTTATCAATCATTATGAAACTGGATGAACAGACACCTTTTAATATATCAGCAAAAATAGGAAATGATGGAAGCTATGATCCTAATAGTGTCTGCTTTTCATTTGACGATGTAAAAATAAATGAAGCTATATGCTCCTACCTTGAATATAAACTGCAATCAAGGTCATCTACCAGCAATGCAGATAATGCTCTGATTGAAACAGACTCTGAATTTCTTATTGATACCAAAAACAGATTACTATTATTTAATGAACAGATAAAAAAAATCCGCTAAACACAGCGGATTTTTTTGCTAGGACTCTATATTATACATTGATTCTTTTTTTCATGAGAAGTTTTTCTCACTCCCCATATAACTTTGGTAAATCGTTGGTAAAAATGCTTTTCAAACTCCGAAATACTGCATAAATGTGGGCTTTCTAACTCAGGTTAGCATGTTGCCGTGTCAAATGAATAGTACTTTAATCATCTTTTTATATCTCCATTTAAGTCTTGTATTTCTTCTCATGTTTTCTTATGTTTTGCCCTACAATCTTGGTAAATCCGTTGGTAAAGCAAACATCCTTACCAACAGGATTTTTAACTATTTGCTATCCGATATACTTCTTCCTTTGCATCATCAAAATTCACATGGGTGTAAGTGTTCAAGGTTACACTGATGTCTGCGTGCCCCATGATATACTGTAATGTTTTCGGATTCATTCCGGATTTTGCCATGTTAGAACAAAAATTATGCCTACATACATGCGGGGTAACTTCCGGCATATCGTTTTTATCCAGAAACAAAAATCCAGCATACCCTTCCCACCATCGGCTCAACCTTTAGTGTCTTTCAGTTGGCAATAATTCTGCGAAAACACGCTGCGACAGCTTCTTTTATCGGCATATAACAGATACCTTATTAATTATGTAATATATTGCATCAAATAACATAAAGCAAAACGCATCTGAATTTAATTATCTATCTTTTATCATTTCGCAAATAGTATCATAAAATACTATTTTTTTATTACGAATTTTTAATATTGTCTCAGCCCGTTTTAATATAATACAAACTATTATAGAATAAACTCCTATACTTAATGCATACCCCCATGTAAAATTCCATAGGCTATCACCATTAATATTAAAAAGTGTTAATGCAGATGATCCAATACCAAACAGCATAGAACTAACCAATGGCAAATGTACACTTAATCTATTATCTTTTTCTTCTATTGCTTTATTTTTTAAATTTATAGCAATAATTAAAAACTGCCTTTTATCCCCATTAGCAACTAAATCAGCAACCTCCCTCTCCAAAATAACATAGTCATTTATATCCTTTATTTCCATATATTTAATTCCATAATAATTAATCTTAGACATTTCTTCATTATAATAACTCATACTCCCTCATTACAGCTTATCGTACTTATCACTTCTGCCTTTAGCTTTTTCCACCGGATATTTCTGATTATTCACCTGCATTTTATTTTGAACAATTTCATCCAAATCAAGACCACAGGCATCTGCCATAAGAATACAATAACTTACAACATCAGCGAGTTCCTCCCTGATTTTTTCCTGCTTTCCAGCATTAGAAATATCTGTCCCACTCCACTGAAAAACTTCAAGAAGTTCAGCTGCTTCAAGAGAAATAGAAATTGCAAGATCCTTTGGATTATGAAATTGCTTCCAATCTCTGTCATCCCTAAATTTTAAAACTTTCTTAATAGTCTCATCTGTCATTCTAATCCTCATCCCTACTCTGCGTAAATATCATTAACTTTATTTTTAAACAGCAAAAATCATTTATCACACTATTCTTCAATTTCTATATACTGCTCTAAATACTCTCTTAAATCATCGTCACATACATATAAATACGTGCCTTTTATTCCTCGTGTCAACAAAACATAATATACATTTTTGACATATTCCAATAGTTCTTCATATGATGCTGTATTTTTACCATATTTATCAAAATAACACTCCGGACGCACAATTATTTTATCTGTCTTTTTATCATAGCCAATGTCTTTTCCAAGAATCACAAAAGCATAGTTGAGATCATAGCCTTGAATCGAGTGAATACACCCCACTTCATCAATAGCTTCGTGTGTATTTACCCAATCTTGAGTACAATGATTCCACACACGCCCCACTCCCTGAATAACAATATCTGACTTTGTCTTATCCTTTCTGCTAATCCATGGCCATGCATACCCTGCCAGCATACGAGTTAAACCTGTTTCTGACTCTTTTTTATACATATCCTTCTCAAATCTTGAAAAATCACGATAAAGCTTAAACCCATATTTATCAGACTTATATTTACTACAAGCACTTCCGGAAAACAGGCTTTTGACAAAATCTATATAATCATTTCCACCCTGCACACGCATCTGTGTCATTAGCGTAAAATATGCTATTGTCCGTCTTTTAAAAGATGCCTCCATCTTTCTATCAAAACGTTCAAAATCAATTCCCGATGGTCCTACCACCTGCATGCTATCATAAAACATAATTACACAATCGGACTGCTTCAAAATCCAATCAAGTTCATCCGATTCTGTCGTCAGTCCAAGCTTTTCACAATTTGTCTTGAATGTACCCATATATGAAATATTCTTATACTGATGAAGTCGATGAGCCTCATCAACAAGTAAAATATCATATTTCTTTTTTGTAACATCTGATGGTGATAACACTTGAGAAGGTGACAGACCATATATACTTTTAAAAATAAACTTCATAGTCTTTCTAAGAGATGTCTGCGGTACAACAAATCCTATTTTTTTATCACCAAACTCCTCACTATCTGCCAAGTACTTCATCAGATAAACCGCTACAATCGTCTTTCCGCTACCCGGCATTCCATTGACAACTATACGATTAACATCTCCACTCTTTATCTTTAAAAGAATAGACTCAACAGCTTCTCTCTGACTGTCATTCAATTCTTTATATGGAGAATATTTAAACAAATCTGAATTTTCTATTTCCTCAAGCGAATGCTTAACCAACCTCTCCCTTTGCAATTTTCGCCAAAGAATTTCAAACTTCTCATCATACTCCTGCTTATTGTAATAATGTTTGTCAGCTATCCCTGAATTTTTATTAGTAACCTGAAATAATTCATCTGCAACAATATACTGAATCAGCTTTGACTCATAATCAAAGGTAACTGACTGATTAAACAACCTTGAATAGATAAAATGAACCTTGTTAAAAATTGTCTTCTCTTTATTTGCAGCATGCTGAGCCATTCTTGTTTTTACATGATTAGACTCTCCAATATAAGCCTGCTTACCATTTTCAAGTATGTACAACATTGGCCAATTATCCAAATATTCTTCTTTGCTGTACTCACCGTTTTTAAAATCACCATCAATAATTTTAAACATAATTAATCTCTTTCATTAGTATTTTTGTTTTCTGAACTCATACCATAAGTTACTAAATATATTAATAGTAGTGTATACTATACAATAAATATTTTCAAGAATTTCCCACTATCTCATAATAAATTGTGTTACTTTTTTCCAATATGTTCTTAAATTTACATATATTGTCTAATCTTATTAATTAATTTAATATCTGCCGGCAGCCACCCAACAGAATCAAGTTCATCTTTTGTCAGCCACTTTGCTACTTCATGTTCTTTAATCACTAAATTGCCTGCTACAATTTCTGCCCAAAAGCAATCCATAGAAAGATGAAATTGCGAATAATCATATTCTATTGTATCAATCAGATTTCCAACTGAAATTTCCGTTGCAAGTTCTTCACTTATTTCTCGCACAAGAGCTTTCTTTGGCGTTTCACCATTCTCAATTTTCCCAGCAGGAAATTCCCATCCTCCTTTAAACTCATCATATCCCCATTTCTGCTTCACCCGAAAGAATATAAAAACTGCTTTGATTTGTGATGAAAGTGCCATCCATACTTACCACCATAAATTGTAAATTATAGCAGATACAAATCGACACATAAAGATGAGTAAAACAAAAATAACGCCCCAGCCTAAGCCAGAGCGTCATCATTTTTTATATTAAATTTACAATTCAATTGTGTCTACAATTTTCTTTAAAGAATCGGCTGATTCCTTAAGCTTTAATGCCTCCTCACCATTTAAATTAATCGGTATATCTGATTCTACACCATCTGCACCTACAATAGCAGGCATACTTAACGAAACTCCATCAATGCCATAAATGCCATGAATCATATGTGATACGGGAAGTATAGATTTCTCATCTCTCATAATCACTTCACAAATCCTCTTTACAGACATTGCGATTCCATAATAAGTTGCATGCTTTTTATTTATAATTTCATAAGCACTGTTCTTTACTGTCGTCGCAATTTCTTCGGTATTTTCCTTATGCTTATAATGACCACGCATTTCACACATTTCGCTTAATGGAACACCTGATACATTGGCTGACGACCATGCTACAACTTCGCTATCACCATGTTCCCCCACAATAAATGCGTGAACGCTCCGGCTATCCACTGATAAATGTTCACCAAGCTTACATCTTAATCTTGCACTGTCTAAAACCGTTCCAGAGCCAATAACTCTGTTTTCTGGAAAACCTGATAACTTTATAGCTACCTGTGTAAGAATATCTACCGGATTAGCAACAACCAACATAATTCCTTCAAAATCTCTTTTCACAATCTCTGGAATAATAGACTTAAATATTGCAACATTTTTATTAACAAGATCAAGTCTTGTCTCACCAGGTTTTTGTCCGGCACCGGCAGATATTATTACAATTGCTGCATCTGCTACATCATCATAATCACCGGCATAAATTTTCATAGGACTGGCAAATGGAATTCCATGACTAATATCCATTGCTTCCCCCTCTGCTTTATTCTTATCAGCATCAATAAGTACAATCTCAGTAAATAATCCACTTTGCATTAATGCAAATACAGATGCTGATCCGACAAAACCACAGCCTATCATTACTGCTTTTTTTGAATTAATAGTTTGCTTCTTCGTAATAATCTCCTCCTTTAATAATTCTCTGCATGTACTTCAAAATAACTCTGAGGATGATTACATACCGGGCATATCTCGGGAGCCTTAGTTCCTACTACAATATGTCCGCAGTTACGACATTCCCATACCTTAACCTCACTCTTCTCAAAGACCTGTGCAGTTTCAATATTCTTAAGAAGTGTACGATATCTCTCTTCGTGATGCTTCTCAATTTCTCCTACAGCCCTGAATTTTGCTGCAAGCTCTGGAAAGCCTTCCTCTTCAGCCGTTTTGGCAAAGCCTTCATACATATCTGTCCATTCGTAATTCTCACCTTCTGCAGCTGCCGCTAAGTTTTCTTTTGTGTCACCTATTCCGGCTAATTCCTTGAACCACATTTTTGCATGTTCTTTCTCATTATCAGCCGTTTTTAAAAATAATGCGGCCATCTGCTCATAGCCTTCCTTCTTTGCAACAGAAGCGAAATAAGTATACTTATTTCTTGCCTGGGATTCTCCTGCAAATGCATCTTGTAAATTTTTCTCTGTCTGTGTTCCTGCGTACTTGTTTGCTGCCATTTCTTTTACCTCCGTTTTCTTTACTATTTTTTCAAAATCTGATGCTGCCTGAATTGCTGTATTGATGATACAGCAATTATCCTTCTGCGCTGCATTTCGAACAAATACCTTTAAAGAAAATATCATACCCCAAAAATGCTATTCCATGCGTATCATTAATCCTTTCCAGTAAGTATGGTATTTCATCCATATCTACATCTGACACATCGCCACATTTTACACATCTTACATGGTAATGATTTTTTAAAGTGAAATCAAAACGGTTCGGTCCATCAGGAACCTCAACTTTTCTAAGTGAACCTTCTTCAACCAATATATCAAGATTTCTATATACAGTTCCTTTCCCGATTGTAGGATGGGTTTTCTTTACGAATTCATACACTTCATTTGCTGTAACATGCCTCTTCATTTCATATACAGCATTTCGTACTAAATCTTTTTGAATGGTATTTCTTCTGCTTATCATCTGTTCTCCTTATTAGGATTTTTTCTTAATAAGGATTATATATCATTTTAATCTATCGTGTCAACACAAAATAGTAATCATTCCTAATTTCAAAAAAAAATGCCACTATAGAGCACCTTTTATAAAAATGACTATTCAATTTTTCGTTCAAAAACATATTCTGATTCTGATGACAAATCAGCCCTGAACACATACCCCAGTCTGTTAAATCTCTTGATATCAGTTGGATCTTCAATGCCTGTTTCGGCCATAAATCTGACCATTTCACCACGAGCCATTTTAGCATATGTACCTTTTGTTACCAGCTTATCTCCTGATAATTCACAAAATGTAATCGTAATATAATTGTCTTTGGAAGTCAGATATTTTTCTATGCATTTAGAATACTCTTTTGATGCCAGATTAACTATAATCCTGCTGTCATCAATCACTGAGTGATATAACATGTCTCCCCAGTAATCATACAGATTTCTTGCATCTCCTATCGCAGCTTTTGCCTGCATCTCCAGACGATATGGTGTCACCCCATCCATTGGTTTTACGACACCATAAAACGCTGACAATATTCTCAGGTGATTTTGTATATACTTAAACTGCCCGCCCTCGAACACCGATGGTGCCATATACTGAAAAGCAATTCCTTCATATGATAAAATCGCCGGAGTAAGCATTTTATCAAGATTCATATTTTCCAATCTATCAAAGTTTTGTTCTGCAATCTTGTCATTACATTTCCATATTAACTTCAGTTCCTCTTTGTTCTTACCCTTCATCCAGTCCAATATTTCTTTTGTCTTATCAAGAAAAGCCGGTAACCCCACCGGTAATATGCTGTCGGTATCTGTAATCATCTTCTTTGCAGGTGATAATATAATCTTCATCAGCTTAATTCCTTAAGCATATTCTCCGGGTCATCTGCTGCCTTGACTTTGTCATTTGCTTTCACAATAATTCCATGCTCATCAATAAGATACGTAGTTCTTACTACTCCCATAGAAACTTTGCCATAATTTTTCTTTTCTTTCCATACATCATATGCTTCAATAACCTTACGCTCCGGATCTGCTAAAAGTGTAAATGCCAGTCCATATTTTTCTTCAAACTTCTTATGGGATGCTATAGAATCCTTACTAACACCAAGGACAATTGCACCTTTCTCTGTAAATTGAGGATATCTCTCTGAAAATCCACATGCCTGTTTCGTACATCCTGCTGTATTATCCTTTGGATAAAAATATAAAATTACTTTTTTGCCTGCATAATCACTCAATTTATGCATATCTCCATTCTGATCCGGTAATTCAAAATCCGGGGCTTTTGTTCCTACTTCTAACATACTTTACTCCCTTCTATAAAATAATCTGCTTTAATGTTACTTTATTCGCCTATTGGTTTCAACATTATCTTGCTCAAAATTTTATAAAATCAATCGCAAATTTTTACGATTGATTTTTTGATTATTTTTTAGTTAAATTAATCATATATGTTTTATAGATGCTGCCGCCTTATGTCTTATACACACTGAACTGCTTCTTTTCTTTCGGATTAATTGTTTAATTTCTACATATTTTTCTTTTTATTGTCCTGCATTACATCAATATGGAATTCAAGAAAAACAAGGAACATAAAATTAAGCATCAGTTCCTTTTCATCTCTTTTTACTCTAAACTTACGATTCATCAATTGCTTGCCAACACATATGTGTAAAATATTTATTGCCATAATAACTGGTAGCCATAAGAAACTATAATACCTTCATCTCCACTCACGCTACCACATTTGCATTTATTGTATCTATAACTTTTTTATTCCCAGCCACACACCCTCTCCGCTATCCTCTCGCATCCACGCCCATCCACGAGCTGTGACATATTACGTGAATACTTCTCTCTTAACGCATCATCTTCTGAAAACATAAGCAGTTTATTGCAGATATCCTGCTCTATTGCTTTTTGATATCTGGCGTCTCCTGCGTACAACATGATTTGATGCTCGCCCATCTGTTTTGCGAACTCAGTCTGGTTGTCTGCGAAAGAAAAGCAGACTGTCGGCGCCGCGCAGGCGCATAGTTCAAAAAGTGTTGTTCCGCCGGCTGAAACTGCCATTTCACACTTTCTCATGTAATCGCCCATATTTTTAACATTTTTATGCAAAATAACATTTGGATATAAATCTGATAACTGTCTCAACTGCTCTCCGTACAGATTCATGCTCCCTACAATAACATGATAAGAATATAATGAAAGTTTTTGATTTTTGAGGCAGATATTAAGCAGGTTTAAAGTAACATTAAATGGGTCCGTTCCGCCTGTCGTAATAAGTATGCTCTTTTCACGTTCTATTTTTCCGGACGCAGCAAACTCTTCGCGAAGCGGTGTGTATTCCATGCCTGACAACACCATTGTTGATGTATCCTTATACCGTTCACGATAAGAGCTGTCCTCTTTCCAGTTACTATAATGCAAAACCGCATCTGTGTGATAAATCTCTTTCGCCATGTCATCAATATACAAAACCGGCACAATACCGTTTAACCACTCAAGATACGAAGCTGTCGCCTGATAGGAATCGACAATCATGTAATTTATCTTCTCTTCTGAAATAATCTGCTTTAATCTGTCTTTTTCAGACTCCATATTGTCCCATTCGGTATTTAAAATGCGGTATGGCATAGACCACTCTTTAAGCTTTTGCACACCCTTATCGTCTGCTGGCAAAAAAATACATGGTACTCCCCTTTTTATACAGGCCGCAGCAATCGCAATACATCTCATCAAATGTCCGGTTGCTATTTTTTCATTTGCATCTACACGAAATCCAATCAATGCACTTCCTCCATTTTAATCGGCTCACCAAACTTATATTCATTTTGAGCCTCTTTTCCCAACAACTGACTATAATACTTCGGCTTTATTCCGATTGACGGACGGATACTTCTTAAATTTTCTTCCGTAAATTTTTCTCCTTTTGCAATCGGCTTTACCGCTACAAGCGAACGCCTTCCGCTCAAGCCGCTTTTTTCATGCTCCGTTAATTCATAAGTCGGCTTTCCCATAATAACAGACGCATTTTTTACATCTTCTACCATCCTCGCAAACTCCTGCATCTCCATAGAAAATCCTGAATCTGCGCTCTCCATCTGTCTGTTTAAGCACACGTGCTTTTCAATGACCCTTGCCCCCAGTGATACAGCAACAACAGGTGCCAGAGAGCCAAATGAATGGTCAGATAACCCAACTGGTTTTCCAAAACGCTGTATCATATCTGGAATCACTGAAATATTCATATCCTCATATTGAGCAGGATACTGGCTGCAGCATTTTAAAAGAATCACATCTTCATTGTTATATTTTCTGCACGCCGCTAATGCCTCCTCTATCTCCTCAACACTTCCCATTCCGCATGACATAATTATAGGCTTTCCCTTGCTTGCAATGTACTCAATCAACGGAATATCGACAAGCTCAAAAGACGCAATTTTGTAAAACTCCACACCTAAATCTTCCAAAAAATCAACCGCAGTCTTGTCAAACGGTGTTGACAGAAAATCAACTCCGACCTCCTCGCACTTTTCCTTTAAGGCCTTCTGCCATTCCCATGGCGTATAAGCTTCCTGATACAATTTGTAATAGTTATAACCGTCCCACAAACCTCCTTTAATTATATACGGTTCATCAGTACAGTTAATTGTCAGCGTACCCGCTGTGTATGTCTGTATCTTCACGCAGTCAGCACCTGCTTTTGCAGCCTCCTCGATAATCTTAAATGCGTTCTCGATTTTTCCTGCATGGTTAGCTGACATTTCAGCTATAATATATACTCCGTTTTCTACTTTTTCGCGTAATCTCATCATTTATCCCCTTCTGACATTATCGTTTATTTTCTTAAATCCTTATAGTTTTTCCATGGAAATTGTTATATAATGATACTATCACATTTAAAAAGGAGAGACAACTTATGAATAACCTTGAAAAATACAATACAGCATTTATAAACGGGCTTTCTATAAGCGATGACCAGTTAAATAATTCTTTGTGTTATCAGGATATTCCTGAATGGGATTCTGTAGGACATATGACTTTAATTGCAGAATTAGAGGATGCTTTTAACATAACAATGGATACTGATGATATTATCGATTTTAATTCATATGAAAAGGGAAAAGAGATTCTTTCAAAATACAACATTACATTTGAGGGATAAAAATAATGGAACACTTAGACATTGAATTTCGACGCATACAGGAATGTGATCTGGAACTGCTTCGTCAATGGAGAATGCAGCCCGATATCACAAAATATATGAATACGGACCCGCAGATAACTGTTGAAGACCAAAAAAACTGGTATAACCACATTATGCAGCAAAAGGACGAGTATTATTGGATTATTGTTGTTGATAATGTAAAGGTTGGTCTTGCCAGCCTTGTGGAGCCTGATTTAAAAAACCGAAGAATACATACAGGCGTATATGTTGCTGTCAAAGAAAAGCGTTCTTTGCGTCTCATTCTTGATATTCAATGGAATCTTTATTCTTTCGCATTTGACCGCCTCGGATATCATAAGGTATGTGAAGAAGTGTTTTCCTTAAACAAACCCGTTCTTCGTATATTGGATATGTGCGGCAGTAAGCGTGAGGGTGAACTAAGAAATCATGTATTTAAAAACGGAATTTACTATGATGTGACTGTGCGAGGAATATTACAAAATGAATGGAATGAAATGAAAGAATCCTTAAATTATAACATTGTCAAAATTGAGGAGTATAAATAATGCTTTTAAAAGGAAAAACTGCTTTTATTTCCGGCTCCAACGGTGGAATCGGAAAATCCATATTATCAACATTTGCAAAGGAAGGTGCAGATATTTTTGCCCATGCAAGAAAACCATCCTCTGCACATACTGACTTCTGCAAAGAACTCGAACAGCTACACTCCGTTCATATTTACCCTGTATATTTTGACGCTGAAAACTATTCTGAAATTAAAGACTGCATAAAACAGATTTCTCCGATTTCAAATACGATAGACATTTTAGTCAATAATTTAGGTGTCGTATCAAATCCCCGCTCATTTCAAATGACTACCGTTGAAGATATGAAAAAAGAATTTGATATCAACTTTTTTTCACAAATGTACTTAACCCAATATATTTCCAGATTTATGATACGACAGAAATCCGGCAGTATTATCAATATATCTTCCTGTGCCGGACTTGACGGAAATGCCGGTGTTTTGCAGTATGTATCGAGCAAATCAGCTTTAATCGGTGCCACAAAGCGTCTTGCCATTGAACTTGGCTCATATAATATCCGGGTAAACTGCATTGCTCCAGGTCTCACAGACACCAAAATGAGCAGATTAATGACTCCTGACTTAGAGGAACAGCTGTTATCTCACCAGATTTTTAAAAGAAAAGCCGAACCTGCCGAAATTGCAGATTCAGTTTTATTCTTTGCTTCGGATTTATCACGGTTTGTTACAGGACAGACATTGCGCGTGGACGGTGGAATGTTAAATTAGCACGCTATATATTCGTCTAACCATAATCTTAACTTAATTAGTAATATTTAGTAATCAAACGGAGAGAACTATATGGAAAATTTAAGCAAAATGACTGATTGGATGCGAAAGCAGATTATAGAAATGGCTTACCACGCAGGAAAAAATGGAGCACACTTAGGTTCTGCTCTCTCCTGTGTTGAAATCATGGCAGCTTTATACGGACATGTCATGAATGTGACACCTGATAACATTTTAACTCCGTCCCATGACGTTTTTATTCCAAGCAAGGCACATTGTGTGCTGAGCTATTACACAGCTTTAGCCTACTGCGGATTTTTATCTTCTGATGATCTTAATACCTTTGAAGATAATCTCTCCATTCTTCCGGGACATCCTATCTGCAATTTGGAAAAAGGGATTGAATTTTCCGGCGGAAGCCTCGGAATGGGCTTTTCTCAAGGCGTTGGAATGGCTCTCGGAATGAAACAGCACAATTTATCACAGCGAGTTTTCATTTTACTTGGTGACGGCGAATGTGACGAAGGTGCAAATTGGGAAGCAGCTCAGGCAGCAGCCCACTATAATTTAAATAATATCGTCGTTATCGTCGATGCCAATAAATTACAATACGACGGTTCCACAAATGATATAATGAGCCTTCGCAATTTATCTGACAAATTTAAAAGCTTTGGATTTTATACTAAAGAAACAGACGGTAATGATATCAGCAAGCTTCTTTCAACTTTTGAGGATGTATTTTCTTCTCAGGATAATAAACCTGCTGCAATTATTGCAAATACTGTAAAAGGCAAAGGAATTTCTTTTATGGAAAATAAAAAGCAATGGCATCATGCTGTTTTAACAAAAGAGCTTTACGAAGCCGCAATGCAGGAATTAGGAGGTGCATATGGAATTTAACAAAAAAAACATGCGTTTATTGTCTTTACTGGGACACCGCGGAACATTTTCAAAAGCTGTATGCGACCTTGCCGAGAGCGGAGAGGATATCTGTGTTTTAACAGCGGACCTTGCCGACTTAACAGGACTGGAGCATTTTTATACCGATTATCCTGACCGCTTTTTTAATATAGGAATTGCTGAACAGAATATGATTGGCATCGCCGCTGGACTTTCGCGCTATGGTTCATGTGTCTTCGCCACAACCTACGCTAATTTTTTGACTATGCGCCCATACGAACAAATCCGTATGAACTTAGGTTATATGCAGCATAATGTAAAATTAATCGGCACCGGTGCCGGCCTTTCAATGGGAATGTCCGGGAATTCACATTTCGGACTTGAGGACATTTCCCTTATGTGCTCTATTCCGAATATGACCGTAATAAGCCCTGCTGACTGCACAGAAGCTTACAAATGTATATCAGCTGCCGCAAAAACTTCCGGGCCTATGTACATCCGCCTCTCAGGCCCTTTAAACCAGCCTATGGTTTATAAGGAAGATTATGACTTTAAAATCGGACAGGCAGTAACCTTAAAAGAGGGCAGTGATATAATTATAATATCAACAGGAGCTGTAGCTTTTGAGTGTTTAAAAGCCGCTGAGCTTTTAGAAAATAATCACTCTCTTTCAACTGCGGTTATCAATATGCACACATTAAAACCGATTGACGAAAATATAATACAGTCATACGCAAATCGCGGAAAACTTATCGTGACAGTTGAAGAACACAGTGTTATCGGCGGATTGGGCAGTATTACAGCCAATATACTGTCTTCTTACTCCGCTCATACGCCTTTATATAAAATCGGACTTCCTGATTCTTTTGGTGTTTCCGGAAGTGCGGATTTCTTAGCAGAATATTATGGTCTGAAAGCTCCGCTAATAGCCGAAAGTATTTTATCAAGATTAGAAGATTACAGTGTCAAAAAGTCTTGAGCCCACTTGGTAATCACGATTAGGGTGTTTTGACGCCCTAATCTTTATAAGCAAAAAAATGCTAAATCAATACATTTGTAATGATTTAGCATTTTTCTAACCTAACAATATATCGTCTACTCCTATTATCACTCCATTATAGCACTTTAATAAATCATTTTTTATCACATCCTTAACGTGAATCGGCGTAATAATAACAGCATCTGCTTTTTCTAAAGCATGTGGGCTGATATCTTTGATACTTACTGTATTTTCGGCACTGACACCGTTATCAATAAAAAACATCACATTTACATCACCGGTTTCTGAAAGCTCTTTGTACACGAACTCTCCAAGCGAGCCCCTACCATATATAACAATGTTCTTATAGCCTTTTTCACTTAAGTAATCACTTACTGCATTTTTCCCCTGCATTTTATATTCAAGCCATTTATTAACTACAGGTAAATATGCCTTTTCTCTCGGCTCACTCTTTAATATACAAAAGGCATTCTTATAATCCCCTTTCTCAATCATTTCAAAAAAAGCTTTGCGTTTTCCCGAAAATGACGGATTATAATATAAGTTTTTGTTGTATTTTCTTAAAGTGTCCGGAGCTATTTGTTTTATTAATTTAAAATTACCTTCTAATTCCTTTAATAACTTCTCTCCCTTATCTGTATTCACAATAGCAACAGATGCCCCAAAATCGTCGTCCTCTTCACCGACTATTTCTTTGTATCCCCAACAGTCTCCTATCGTGATATCCGCACATCCGTATTCTCCGCGAAACGAACAATTATAGCATACATCTCTTAATATTTCCGTATCTTCAAAACCTTTCATATAGAAATCATTCTCAAAAGGCGTATTGACTAAATTTCCGCCTTTCTTATATGAAAAATTAAGAGCTTTCCAACCGTTTATCTTGCTTCTGAAATCAACCTCTGATATCGGAGCGTCTTCATCTCCCAATACTTCCAGATATTTTTCCCACACTAACGGGCTCGGCACCCCCTGACATATTATGTCTATACAGAATAAATTCTCGTACTCTTCTCCTAAAAAAGCCTTAAATCCTGCAATCTGACAAGGCGTTCCCGAAAATAATACTTTTCTTCCGCCCTCTAATATTTCTCTTGCCTCTTCGTATGTATTTTTCAAATCACTCTGCACATATTTTGATTTTTGAATTAAAGGTAAATCTGGTTCATTATCCACACCACAGTGATATACTTTCAAATTCTCATCAAATGCAGCGCCGAATACAACTCCGCCCAAATGAATACAATTCTTTGCCAGCTCACCAAAAACACCGCCCGATGTGCTTATTTTTCTAAGTGCTTCGTCTTTGCTGTACAATACATGCGCACTTTTCCTTAAATAACTATAATCATTTCTTCTGCCGCACACTTTTACACACAGATTACAATCGATACATTTATCACTATCAATCTGAGGATAACGAAAACCTTTTTTATCAAACTGCATCGTTATCGCATTTTTAGGACAAATTGCCTTACACGCATTACAACCGGTACAGTCCTCTTTATCTATAATTATTTTTTTCATTATTAACCTCATTTCTCCGGATACTTTAATGCCGGAAGATGTGCATAAAATATCAATCTTTGCTCTGTGATAAAGATTTCATTAAATAGCTTAGTGATTTTTTTCTTTCATTATTTAATTTTTTATTTAAACTCTTATAGTCTATTTTTCTTATCTTTGACACATCTGTCTGTACATCGACCCATCGCTCTTTTATTTCCAGAAGCTCCAGCAAATCTGTGATACGTGAATTATTTGAAACCTTCTGCTTTCCACTTGTAAACTCCTCACTTCTTCCAAAACAATAAAAATTTCGGTTCAAATTAATCGAGAACGCTGTTCCATGAAATGAATCCGTACATACTGCACTCGCATGAGCCAAAAGATTAAGAAACTGCATAGGTCCTGCATTTCTTTTTACGCTCCACCCCGGCTTACTGTAATTTTCTTCTGATGTCTGTAAGCAAATAATCTTTGTTATATTATTTATCTTCGCAATTATTTCAATTTTTGTTAAAAATGGCTTGATATCTCCATAAAAAAACAGCACCATATACTTTTGTCTTACTAAACTGCGTCTTATAAACTTAGACCAGTCTTTCCGATTTAATAAAAGTGTTGGATCTAATACGTACTCTGCGTCTCTTCCTGTAATTTCCTTTACAATCTCCACGCCTGACTTTTCTCTGATTGACACATAATCAATGTCTTTTATCAGCTTATTATACAAAGGATATTTATTTTTAAACTTAGCCATTACATCTTTTGAACAAATACTTGCCGCATACGCTATTTTCCTGCGCCTTTTACTTTCAGCACCATACTGCAGAAAATATACTGCGTCTAATCCGTTCGGATTCCATATCTGATCACTTCCGCATATCATATGCGTGATTTTTAAATCATCTAATATTTGACGTATTTCTTTTGTTGTAAAACATAATTTCGTCAATTTAATATTTTTATGAATAAAACAGTCAAATCTCAATTGTTTCAACAAAGACTTTGCGCCTGCCTCTGCATATCTGTTTATAAAAAAAAGTTTTCCTTTATACTTATAATCTGCAAACGGTGTATAATAATTTAATAATATACTATCATATCCATATTTTCTCAATGCTGCCTGCAAAGCATATGCCTGAAGCGTCTGACCGTAATTCATTCCGACATTATGATAAGTGACCGTACATATTTTCTCCATAATTTATTCCTCTCCGCCCAAAATGCTGTCCAAGGAAACTATTTCCACACCGCTTCCTAACTTACTGTAAATTTCGCCGGCAATCTCATCAAATGCAAATGTCACCGTAACTATTATTACATCAACTTTATTTTCATCAATTTCATCAATCGTCATAACCGGCATTCCGTCTATGCCTTCCACCAAAACATCTGCATTTTTGTCAACAAATGTCTCGCAGTGTATATCACAGTCTTTTAATTCATTATATAATAACTCACCTAAAACACCCATTCCGTATATGGCAACACTTTTTCCTGACAAGTTTTTTAATTTTCCCTTTAACGTACCGGCCTGCTTATCCTTCAACCATTGCTGCAGCATATTATAGTAACTGTCTAATCGCTTTACCTTCCTCTCACTTCTTTTATATGCAGCGTAATTTTCATATGCTAAAATTCCGCCTGCCGCAGCAGCGCCTCCCAATATAACTGTTCCAATTACCTTTTTAATATTCATAATAACATCTCCATTCTGCGTATCAACATGATTTTTCACACTAATCTCTAATTCTGTTTAATGCTTAAACACACTGTGCTCCTCATTCTTTTGCATTTTTCTTGCCGGAACACCTGATAAAATCCAGCCTGCTTCGTTTACTGCTCCCAAAACAGCCGAACCGGCACTAACTATCGTCCATTGAGGCAATGTCATTTTCTCACGCACTATGCTGTTTAATCCCAAAAAGCAATAATCATCAATCCTGCAGTTTCCTGCTATATTAGACTGGGCACTGCATACACAATGGCTTCTTATCTCAGAATCATGTCCAATTGATACATAAGGCATAATTAACGAATTATCCCCTATAACAATATTGCATGAAATAAAAGCTCCATACGCAATATAACTTCCCTCACCGACCACAGTTGTCTCCGGTACCCATACATTCGGATTAATCAGCGTTTCCAATGTATAACCGTCTTCTTTAACCAAATCCCAAAGTGCTTTCCTGTCCTTCACCTCGCCTATAGCAATAAATATCTTAGCCTGCTTTGTATTATACAATTTCTTAAACTCTGCATACTTTACAACTTCTATACCATTTACATTTTTCTTTTCCTGTATGTCATCTATAAATAAAACTTTTTCGTATTTTTCACCATTAACCTGAATTTGTCTGACACACTCCAAAACTTCTCTTCCAAATCCGCCCGAACCGAATATTCCTAAAACCATTCCTGTTACTCCTAACTCTTATTGTCTATTTAAAATGGTACTCTTTTATCCTCTTTATAAATAAGCTGCAAAATATTTTTTGCAATGATAAGATATATATAAAATAATCTGTAATAAACAGGTTGTCCGCTTTGTTTAATAATCTCCCTGACTACCTGTCGGTTTCTTTGCGTCTTATCTCTTCTTAACTTAAAAACAGCAGAGGCAAATATATTCTTTTTTCTTATTTTAAATGATACCTTTTGCCCAAACACCTCATATATAAGCTTCTCTAAATCCATCTGACTTTTAAACAAAATATCTCTTTTATTTTCCTTTTCCTGCATCGCACTGAAGCTGCTGCTTCGCTCATCTGTGACCTTTCTGTAGGCGCTCATGTCCTCCTGCATACAATAAACATTTCCCATAAGAACCAATATCAGATTAATTACGGCATCTCCTGTCATATTATCAAATTCCAGCCAGAATTTAAAAAACTCTTTGCCCTTTTGTCTGTAAATATTTTGATATACTATGGAATTTAAATGCGACACCATTTTACCGTTTTCAAAATCCTTTAATGTATAACTGCTGCCGCTTACAAACTGCACTAATAAATCCCTGTCATAATAACTCTCACCAAACTTATTAACCACATGAAAACGATGTGCACACGCTATATACTCAGGATTATTTTCCAAAAAGCTGACCTGCTTTTCTAATTTTAAATCGTCCGTCCAGTAATCGTCACCCTCTAAAAATGCTATGTACTTTCCCTTGCATCTAAACATTATGTCATACATATTTTGCTTGCCGCCGACATTTTTTGTGCGAAGTACAGGAAATATTTTATCAGGATATCTATTCTGATATTCGGAAATTATTGACTGGGTATTATCCTTTGAACAGTCATCACCGACTACCACCTCATATCTGTATTGTGTCTTTTGATTTATTATACTTTCCAAAGCCTGTCTTATATACTCTTCATGGTTATACGTAATTAATATAACACTTATCATAATACCTGTATTATCCATAATTTAAGATGCCGCAACCTCCGTTCTTAAGACATATTTCAATCTAAATAATCTGTTGTATAATACCTGTAATCCTGTCTATATCTGCTTTCTTCATGTCCGCATACATCGGAAGCACCAATACTCTGTCCGAAACATTTCTTGCAGTATCAAGAGGTTCTTTTTTATATTTGTCCCCAAAAAACATATCATCAGCAGTTATCGGATAAAAGTACTTTCTTGAATAAATATTATTTGCTTTCAGGCAATTATAAACTTTATCCCGCACCTCTTTATTTTCAAAAAGCACAGGAAAATAAGAATAATTGGATTTTTCTGACCTGTTTTCATAATTAAGATATATATCAGGCAAGTTTTTTAACTTTGAAATATATAAATCTGCAATATGCTCTCTTTTAGCAATTTCCCCATCTATATACTTTAAATTACACAGTCCCATTGCTGCCTGAAACTCATTCATTTTAGCATTTGCTCCGACTGATACAACCAGCTCCTCTGAGCGAATCCCAAAATTTTTTAAATTATATAATTTATCATACTGTTCCTGTGAATGACAACATATTGCTCCGCCCTCAATAGTATTATAAACCTTTGTTGCATGAAAACTGAAAACCGAAAGATCACCATATGTTCCGATTCCCTTTCCGTTATAAGTTTCGCCAAAGGCATGCGCGGCGTCATATATAACCTTCAAATTGTGCTTTTTTGCAATGTGTTGAATTTTATCGACACTGCATATATTTCCATAAACATGAACAGGAACAATTGCCACTGTTTTTTCTGTAATTAAGTCTTCTATTTTATTTTCATCAATAGTAAAGTCCGTTTCTTTAATATCACAAAATACTGGAACCAAACCATTTCTTATAATTGCATGTGTTGTTGAAACAAATGTAAATGGAGTTGTAATAACTTCACTGCCCTTAGGGAAATCCATTGACTGTATTGCCAATTCCAATGCCATATGACCATTAACTGTCAATGATAAATAATCTACTCCAAGATACCCCATTAACTGACTTTCCAGTTCATTATGATATTTTCCCATATTGGTCAGCCAATGACTCTCCCACAATGGTTTTATCATCTCTGCATATTCCTCAAACGGAGGCATAGAGCTTCTTGCAACTAATATTTTTTCTTCCATAGTACTCCCCATTTCGCCATTGTCCTATGATTTATATGTGTGCATACATAACTGTTTCCTCATTCGTATGAGAATGATGACGAATATATATTTTATATTCAGGAACCAGACTATGTATATACAATGGAATTTCCCATAAATCCTCCGGTTTATGATATAAACATATTGCAAGCTTCGGCTTGTCCCTTAATATAATATTTTTCGCTCCTTCCAAAGCATTTTGCTCTGCTCCCTCTATATCCATTTTTATAAAGGTAACCTTCTCATCGATAAAATCATCCAAAGCTATACACTGTGCACTCGCATTTCCATCCTCAACAATCTCTGAGCCTGCTTTATTTTCGATAAAAGACACACTTTTATTTTCATTCCATAATCCATAATTATAAAATTTAATTCGGTCATCCTCCGGCTCGGAAATTTTTTCAAAATTCACTTTATCCATTTCAAATGAATATACTTTCTTAAATTTATTTGAAGCAAATTCTGCAAATTTCCTGACTGTCTCTCCGTCATAAGCTCCCCCATCAACAAACACTTCATCAGCATCATTTTGCATAATGCCCTCAACAAAATACTGGTTACCTTCACATATATCGCTGTAATCAGCGTCTCCGCCTTTTCTTTTTTCTAAAATTTTTGACACTATATCTATTGATTTGTCATCAGCAAGGATTTCCTTTAACTCCTGAATATGACTTTCAAGCCTTTTTATACTATCCTCATTCATAACCTTGCTTCTAAGATGCAGGAACGAATATACCGTGCCTTTAAATCCACAGCTTTCCAACTGCTTACATATCTCATCATAGTATGTACTTGTAATTAATATAACATCATTTTCCGCAGCTTCTTCCAGCTTATCAGGCGAATAAATGTCATATTTATCAAACAGACGCTTTCCCTGCTTATTTTTGTCATTATCTATAATATATTTTACTTTAAACTTTTCTGATAACCCATTCAAAAATATATTTGCGCAAGATGATGCACCAAATAAAATAAGTTCTGTTTCACTATTTACAAACTCTTCTCTGAATTCATTCCACTGCTTATCAAGTATTAATCTCATTTATCTTCACTCCCGCAATTTTTACAATTTAATTATCTGTGCATAAAGAATACTTCATCTCCGCAATTTTCCAATCTGTTTCGTTATCAATATCCTGCACCTCAAGTTCATCCACAATAATCGGAACAATTCCCTCCATTATCAGCCCTTTAAGCCTCTTAAAGTCATCTGTACGATAAATATAAAACTGCCCTGCATCATGATATAAAGGTTCCAAATCCTGTGACCGCTTCGTATAATTTTCTTTCCATTTCATCTCAATGCGGTTATCCCTGCAAATATATCCTCTCTGAGGCGGATATGAAAAAGCTACGACAGGCATTGCCATAACTGCTTTTTCTTCTCTTAATAATGTAAAGGCATCAATAAGCTTCTTCGGAGTTATAAACGGAGCGGTCGGATAAATACATGACATATATTCAAACGCTTCACCCCTATCTTCGTATTCTTTAAGTACTTCGAGCAGAACCTCAGCTGTCGAAGCATAATCGCCCGATGTCTTTTCGCTACGCAAAAACGGAACTTTTGCGCCATAACGCCTTGCAATTTCTGCAATTTCCTCACTGTCTGTCGAAACCATAACCTCATCGAAAATATTTGAAGCAAGTGCCGCTTCTATAGAGTACGCCAAAATCGGCTTCCCGCAAAATTCCTTTATATTCTTTTTTGGTATGCGCTTACTTCCGCCTCTTGCAGTAATAATCGCTATTGCTTTATCTGCCATATTTTAACCCTCATTTCTTAAGAAACTTACTGCGCTTTTATCAGATTTTTGTTACTGTTATCGCCCTGGAAAGATTTCCAATAACATCGTATCCGTCCCAGTATACCCCGATATCCATTGCTTCGCCTGCGTCAACAATCCTGTCAATTCCGGCCGCGTGATGTTCTATCAATTCTTTCAATAACTCATTCTTATCAATGCCATAAGTCACGCATGTCTGTACCTTTTCCGTAAGCTTCTCAAACAACTGCCCATCATTGCAATAGTCCATTTCATAAAACACTCCAAACATACCGCGCAGCTCATCAATACGCTCAGGAAAACTGTTAATTTGTACCACATACAACAGATTGTCATAAGCTATAACTGACCGTATCTGTGTATACCTTGCTATATTCTCGCAAAGATAAGTATACTTATCAATTACTTTTTTCTCAGGTAAATCATAATTTGATGCTGCTTCATACAAAAAGTTCCAAAACTGCTTTCTTCCACTCTTATTTTGCATTGCATTTTTCCATATAACAAGATGCGGTGATGAACATGCATTTTGATCCATTAAATATGTGTCGTTATAAAATTTCTGTGCAAGCTGCCTCTGTTCATCTTCTGACAGCTTACTAATCTGCTCTTCATCAAACATTGCAAATGAATACCTGTCTGCAAATGTCACCTCTGTAGCCCTTGCTTTCATTGGTGACTGCCTTATCTGCGAAATAGCGGCATCCCCGCCCCAGATAATTCTGACATCGCACATCGCAGAAAACATATCATTTATTTCTTTTATATGTCCATATGAAACGACCTGTGTCTGCTTTGCAAGAATTTCATACTCCGTCTTTTCAAATAAGCTACGGATTGCCCTGCACACAATTTCTGTCTGAGCAAAATCTTTTTCTGACACGCGGACAATATTCGCATTGCCTGCAAGCATTCCGAATACAAGCGAAAAGGCAAAATTAATAGGCACATTAGACGGTGCAACATGAAACACAAGACCTCTTCCCACTCTCTGAAAAGGACCTTGATAATTTTCTTTCAGCTTATTAATATTCCCTTTTCTGCACCAGAACGCAAATGTCATAATATCAGGAAATCTCTTTGCCTGACTGTCATTTCTAAGCATCCGCGATAAATCATCAAGAAATTCACAAACCAGCCGGCTGTATACCGGCAATGGCTTTATTTCTACTTTGTCATTTCCGACATAATATCGTATATCATTTTTGTTCATAGGTATCACTACATCCTCTGATTTCTGCATTTTTCACCCGACCTGTTATCTTAAAATATTTTCCAAGACGTCCGCACGGACAATCATCTTCTCCCAATATAATTCCCTGATCCTCTGTAAGAATTGAATGTCCGGGATATGACTTTGGAATTGTCGAAACAACCTGCACAATTCCCTCTTCACCAATATCACATACTGAAAAATCATCTTTTCTGCGCATTATAACATCCGAAAAAATGCTTGTATGCAAATGTCCGCACTCACATTCCATGTATATACAGCCTGTCTGTTCAACCATTCCGTAATAGTCATGAATCTGTGACAGTCCGCATACTCTTTTCAATTCCTCTTTAAAAACATGCGGTTCTACAGCCTCGTTTTTTAATTTTTTCCAGCCGCCGCCATGAATAAGTATTGCATTTGATAAATCCAGCTTATTAGGATTCTTATCTAATTCATGATAAAAATACTGCCATATCATAAAGGTAAATCCAAAAAGCAAAATCTTCTCGCCCTTGTGTTTCTCCAAAAAGCACGATATGCCGTCAAAATCAATACTCATATCATCATGAAGCGCATATTGTCTGTCAGAAGCAAAAATCGAAAATCCTAAAATTCCCGCACCTCTTGCCGAAAACATCTGGCGGTTTTTTACGACGGACGGACTGTCTATAATCAGCATCGGAAGCCTTGCTTTTCCCGTAAAATCACTTACAATCTTCACAAGTGTTTTCTGCTGGTTTGATGAAGTCTCCCTGTCCAAAAAAATCTTCGACACCTGCTGTCCTGTTGTACCTGACGAAGTCATCGTCTTAAAAATCTCCTCATCAGGAACGCTTTTCAATTCCATATCCTTAAATATTCTTACCGGAAGAAATAAACAATCCTCCTGACTGACCATTTTTTCAACACTATTTCCTATGACATCAGAAATTCTTTTATATTCTTCACAGTTTGCATAATGGTAAGCTGAAAGCTCCTTCAATCTGTCCGTAATCAGCTCTTCCTTAGCATATTTATCCAAAGAATACGGTTTTACTGCCAAAATATCATTAAACTCCATCATAGAATTCCTCTAACTTCTTATACAATGTCTTTCCTGCTTCATTTTTTGGAATTTCCTGAATATACTTCACTGTAAATGCCGCTATATTCAATCCTGTTTTTTCTGCCAAAAAATGTTTTATATTATTATGTAATTCTTCTGAAGAAGCTGTCACAAAAATATATAACCTGTCATCGACTCCCGCACAGGCACAATCACACTCCTGGGCATACCCTTTTACCATCTGTTCTGCTTCATCAAGATTTACACGATTTCCGAATATTTTCAAAAATCTCTTTTTTCTGCCAACAATATAATAAAAACCATCATTATCACGCTTTGCCATATCTCCTGTTTCAAGACGTCCGTTACGCTCGTCTGCCTTTTTTAAATCTCCGGCTTCCTGCGCATAACCCAACGTCACATTAGGTCCGTAATAAACCAATTCACCTACTTCATCAGGCTTCTCTATAAATTTTCCGTTGACGTCAATTAGCTCCAATCGGCCTCCCGGAATTGCAATACCCATACTTCCATACTTTTCTAATGCTTTTTCTGCGGGAAGATAGGCCATTCTTGCAGTTGCCTCACATTGTCCATACATTACTATAAACTGCTTTTGATGACTTTCTGCATACTCTGCAAATTCCTTATGAAGCTGCGGTGATAATTTTCCTCCTGCCTGTGTCATATATCGCAGTGAAGGCAGTTCCATATTAAAAAACCGCAATTTCTTTAATATTTCATATGTATATGGAACGCCGCCAAACGAAGTTGCTTCGCTTTCCCTAAAGAACTTCCAAAACTCCCTTTCCATTAAAGTATGCTGTGTCACTAAAATAGCTGCACCTTTTAAAATATGGCTGTTTATAATAGAAAGACCATATGTATAATTCATCGGCAAAGTTGTAATCGGCCGCTCCGTTTCATCTATTTTTAAATATTCTGCTATAGATTTTGCATTTTCCTGTATATTGGTATAGCTTTGACGCACAAGCTTAGGACTTCCCGTACTTCCCGATGTAGTGAGCAAAAGCCCCAATTCTTCATACATCTCATGCTCCAAAGAATACCCTGTCCTGCAAAGTCTGTATCCTCTTTGCTCTAAAACAATTTCTGCCTCTTCAAATTCACCGTACAAATCCTGTGGAATATATACATACTCCGGTTTATATATTTCCAACAAATTCTTTCGCAATTCTTTTTCAATATGCTTATTCAGCAAAACCGGAACAACATGATTATACAGACATGATACGTAAGCACATATCGAACCTATACTGTTCTCACAAAAAGAAAACACCAGCGTCCGATGTGACATCTTATCTCCGGCCTGTCTGCAAAAACGTTCTAAATCACTATAAGTAATCCGGTTATTTTCATCATCAATAACTGCCGCTTTATCCCCGTATTTCCCAAATTCATCATAATATGCCATACCGATTTCCTCCAACACATTAACAAAAACTAATGCTCCGTAACTGCCTTTAAACGTTCTGCAATTTCTTCCACAGATAACCAGTCTGTATTCATTCCCGAACTATACTCAAACCCCTGTTCAACCTTTTTTCCGCCCGGCTGTATCTTGCTGGTATCCCACCAATCCATATGAGGATACACAATAAAGTGCTTATCGTATTCATATGTATTCATGGAGTCTTCACGTGTCACCATAATCTCGTGAAGTTTCTCGCCCTCTCTTATGCCAACCTCAGGCATACTGCAGCCTGGAGCGATTGCCTGAGCCAAATCAGTAATTTTAAACGACGGTATCTTGGAAATAAATGTTTCTCCGCCTTTTGCTTCACTTAGTGCCTTAATAACTAACTGAACTCCCTCTTCCAAACTAATCCAAAATCTTGTCATGCGGTAATCTGTAATAGGAAGCTCTGTTTCGCCCTCCGCAATAATATTTCTGAAAAACGGAATAACCGAGCCTCTGCTGCCGGCGACATTTCCATACCTGACAATAGAAAAACATACGTCCTTACTGCCTGCATAGGCATTTGCTGATATAAACAGCTTATCAGAAACAAGTTTTGTTCCTCCATATAAATTAATTGGATTTACAGCTTTATCTGTAGATAATGCCACAACCCTTTTAACTCCGCAATCCAATGCCGCATCTACAATATTCATTGCACCGTCTATATTTGTCTTTACAGCCTCCATAGGATTGTACTCACAAGCTGGTACCTGCTTTAACGCTGCTGCATGCACAACAAAATCTACGCCGTCAAACGCACGATATAAACGTTCCTTATCTCTGACATCCCCAATAAAGAAACGTAATTTTGAACTATATTTTTTAAATTTATTCGACATAATAAATTGCTTGTATTCATCACGCGAATATATAATAATCTTTCTCGGATCATAGTGTTCTAACACATACTCTGTAAATGCGTTGCCAAAAGAACCTGTTCCTCCTGTAATTAAAATCGTTTTGTTATTCAACATAGATCTGCCTCCTGCATCTTACAACTACTTCATGTAGTCTACTACTATTATATATCGGAAAGTATAATCAATCTCTTTAGTGGTACAAGGCGACAAGTCGCCTTGAATTGCACTTTATATAATTATACCATACATTTTCCATTAAACAAAGAAAAGCCGGCATAAAGCCGACTATTCTTCATTCTTTCCATGACACAGGTATGTCTATTAAATTATCTTTTTCTGCTGCAAAATTACATCCGTTAAAATTAATATCATATATAGTAGGAATCTCTGCTTTCAGGTCTTTTATGACGACGCCCCTCTCTGCACCTATACATGTACACTGATTTATACTGATATCCCTGAATACAGGAATATCCTCAACATCATTGCTGCGTACCTCAGGCTCCTCATAATCCATTATATTGTGGACATAGTCCATGTTAAGAATAACCGCTTCCTCCTTAATATTAATCATATTAACTCTGCGCACTTCAATATTTTCAACTACACCGCCGCGTCCGTACGCACTCTTTATTCTGACACCAACATCTGAATTTACAAATGTACAATCCTCAACAAGAACATTACTGACACCCCTTGACATCTCGCTTCCTATAACAAATCCACCGTGACTGAATCCGACATAGCAGTTATGCACATATATATCCTTTGAAGGCCCCTCTATACGCCGGGCTATTTTATTTTTACCCGATTTAATACAAATACCGTCATCTCCGACATTAAATCGGCAATGATGTATTTCAACCCTCTGACATGAATCAACATCTATTCCGTCACCGTTTTGTGCATGATACGGATTTGAAACAGTTACATTTCTCACAGTTAAATCTTCACAAAAATACGGATGCACATTCCATGCAGGCGAATTTTCCAAAGTCACACTCTCTATAAGCACTCTTTTGCAATGCTTTAAACTCACCATAACAGGTCTGTAAAAATCATAGTAAGGCTCCGCCTTCGCCAATGCGTCCGCATCATCAGGAAAATATTCCCCTGCTTTTCTTCCGTTAAAAATAGATTCTGTAGGCACCCATATTCCGCCCTCATTACTTTCAATAACATACTGTGACTGCTCTAATAGGGCATCCCACTGTCTCTGCGTCATCTTAAACTGCTTTATCGGTCTCCACAAATGTCCGCTTCCGTCTATCGTTCCATTTCCGGTTATTGCAATATCATGTGCGTCATTAGCATATATCGGTGACAATGCACGTATTCTCGGTATACCCTCGTAATCAGTAATTATAAGCGGATATTCTTCTTTGTTTTTGCTGAATAAAATTGTTGCATTGTCAGACAAATGCAATTCCACGCCTGATAAAAGCTCTATCGGTCCTGTCAGCCATATTCCGTCAGGAACCAACACCTGACCGCTGGTATCAGCTGCCGCTCTAACTGCCTTTCTGAACGCTTCTGTATTAGACGTAATTCCGTCGCCAACAGCCCCATAATTTTTTATATTATATACTGCCCCTGAAATTTCCGGCAGTTTAACGCTGAATTCCTTAAACATATTTTCACCCCTGTATTAATCTGTCAAACTTCTCAAGTCCGGCTATATCGGCACTTACTATTCTGCATCCCTTATAACATCCACAATTTTCATCTAAATTCCCCGGAATTAATATTTCGTACTTTATAGGATAATCAAACGGATTTTTTCCTGATATTCTTAAATCACCGTCCTGCATACACAGACTTTCAAGTTCCTCTCCCATAGAATAGTGCCCGGTGCTTCCCACAATTATCGGCACATTACCCTGCTTTTCAATCTTAATAACAGTTGATGCATGTGGTTTTAAAGTACAAAGCTTAACCGTTGAACAAGGCCTGACATTTAACTCGACCGCTCCGCTGTAATAATCACAAACAACAAACACACCATTATCTTCAATTAACTGTCCGCTTTCGTCTGTCTGCTGTTCCAAATTTTTAAACTGTTTAACTATTTCATCTGTAATGGTAACGTAAATATCCATATCTTCATCATCAGACCAGTTTGTCCTTGCAATAAGCAGCTTCCTGTCACTTATGTTTATCATTACATTTTCAGGAAATCTGCCGGAATCCATTATATTTAACGGAACAGGATTAACCGGAACTACCGGCATTATTCTTCTTAATTCATATAATCTTTCATCGTCTATCTTATCAAGCGGTTCAGTTGAACATATTATTCCGCCGCCGATAAACTGATTAATCACAGAAGTCTTTACCTCATCATCGTTAAGAAGACCATATGTAAGCCTTAAATTTCTCTCCATGACTTCATTTTTTCTTACCATAAGTGCATCCGGGTCATTATTCCACCAGCTGTTCATATAGTAGCGCAATATACTTTGTTTTATTGTATATGGTGCAGTTTTTCCGTCTTTGTTAATATTTGAGCTCCACATTGAAAGCACATCCGAACCTGTTCTTTGCGCATCTACAATACCTATAATCGGGTCATACAATCCTCCGCACATAAGAAAATAAGATTCCTCTCCCATACCTCTTCTTATTGCTTTTACAGCCTGCACATAGCTCTCGGTAAGAGTAATTGTGTCGTCATAATACTTCGCATCCGGAATTATAACCGCCGCTCTTGTAAAATCAAGCTTGTGATATGTATAACCCCATTCATATGTAAGCTTTCTGTATAATTCATAAAAATAGTCCCATGTCGCACTGTTAGTTATATCAAATATATAATAAACCGTATCATTCATCGGAAACAAACATGGTTCTCCGTTTTTATCTCTTAATATCCACTCGGGATGCTGCTTCCAAACTGTAGCTGTCTCATGCGCCACAAAAGGACTTGTCCATATTCCCGGTCTGTAGCCTGCTGCCTTTATCTGCTCTGCAACCTGTTTCATAGGCACAGGAAATTTAGCGTTTGGTTCCCACTCACCAAGCACAATCTCCCAGCCCTCATCAACCTGAAACACATCAAATGGCAGCTTCTTTTCTTCCATTATCCTAAGATTAGTCATAACATCATCATATGTCACAGTTAGTCCATAGTAATACCATGTGCAAAAAACTGATGGATGATGTGAATTTCTGCTCCCGTAAAGCTTTGCTTTATCAGACGCAAATCTGTCTATCGCATCTTTTGCAGATTTAACCTTTTCAATTCTTATTCTCTCTGTAATTCTTTCCTCTCCTGCTTTTAACCTGACATTAAACTCAACATCAGATTCAAGCCTTTGAAAATCACCGTTATCACTTACATACACCCTTGTATTAAACATCTGACTCTGGCCTGTGATAAATGATATAACGACATAATTATCATCTTTACCTAAAATTGTCAGGTGATCGCTTACTATAACACTGCTCTTTGTGTCTATCTTATCACCCGTTTCGGCCATTGCCCCCATAACATCTTTCATAGCTCCATCCATTACGCCAAAAGTAAAAATACCCGGCATATCATTTTTATGTCTGCCGGAACGAAACATCTTACTGTCTTTTGGCAATCCAAGCTCCTGAAGGCTTTGGCACTCATATAAAATCACATTGTCAAGCCATAAATCATCAGAAGTATTATTTGATACTTTATAATAATACTCCTCACAGTTTTCATCTTCTTTCACAATTATTTTCTGATAATTAAGTTCTCTATTCATATTAATCCTCATTTCTGCGCACGTTTTTTGCACATAACGAGTTTGTGTCAAGTGCGCGCAGACACAAATCTCGCGTGTGAAAAATCATCGTATCAACATGATTTTTTCACACTATCTCCATTCCGCAGACGCTTTATTTTATAATTACTTTTGATGTCAAAATGTTGAAATTCTGGACACTTTAACCATATTATAAAAATTTATTATTAGAAATACCTTTACTATCATCATATAATTATGTAATTTTACAGATTAATTGCTTTATCACTTCATTGAATTATACAGTTCATAAAGCGTTTTTGCTACTTCCTCAGCAGGCTGACTACAACCTTCCTCCTCCCACTTCAGAAATACGTTCAACAGGCCTCCGGCATAACAATACAGGCTGTATGAAGAATAATTTTTGCCTTTGACATAATACTTTGACATAAAATCATTAATGCCTTTTATCAATATTGAATGCAATCCATGTCCGCTCAGAGTAAGAAAAAATTCTCTGTATCTGTCAAAAAAGTTCAAAGCAAACAAAATACTTCCGCTATCTCTAAAACTCCCGTTTTTAGAATTATTCTTACACGCATCAATATATTCAATAATAATAATATTTAAATAGTCTGTAAGCGCATCATATATCGTTTCATAATATTTATAAAACGTCATCCTCGATACCCCGGCTTTTCTCGCCACCGCAGTAATACGAAGCTTATCATACGGCATTTTTTTCAAAAGCTTAACAACAGCCTCCCCAATGCACATTCTCGTAAATACATTTTTAGAATTCATAAAATCTCCATTCTGCAGACTCCGTTGATAAAAGTCTTACATAGTTTACAAAAACATTAATTTTGTAAATTGTAACATTGTTGGATAAAGAATACAATAACACGTAGTATTTAATACCACTATAAGCTGTTTGTAAAAATTCAAGCAAAAATGTAATACACAAATATTACAAAAACATAATATAAAAATATAACGCAGAGCAAAAAACAATATATTTAAATACTGCGGAACGGAGATTATAATGACAAGATTTATAGCAGATTCATCATGCGATATTTTATCAATTGAGGGAGTTGATTTTCAATCAGTCCCTCTTGTAATATCAACAGACAAACACAACTTTACAGATGATAACAATTTGGATATTCACAATATGTTAGATATACTTGCAAGCCACAAAGGACGCTCATATACAGCATGCCCCGGAATAGACGCATGGCTTAATTCATTTAACGGAGCTGACGAAATATTTGTTGTAACAATAACATCAGGCATGTCAGGTACTTATAATTCAGCTATGAACGCCGTGCAAATGTATCTTGACAAAAACCCTGAGACAAAAATTAAGGTCATTGACTCTAAAAGCACAGGCCCAAGTATGAAACTTATTTTAGAAAAACTTGTTGAATTATATAAAAACGGATTGGATTTTGAAGGTATCTGTGAGGCAATAGATAAATATACAGAATCTCTCCACCTGTTCTGCTCATTAATGTCTCTGCATAACCTTGCACAGAATGGACGAATAAACAAATTAGTTGCTTCAGCCGCTGAAGTACTTAATATAAGTATAGTCGGAACTGCAAGTAATAAAGGAATACTTGAGCCTATAGCCAAATGCCGCGGTGAGAAAAGGCTGCTTTCTAAGTTTAAAGATTTACTATCTGAAGCCGGATATAACGGAAAACGCTTAAGAATCTGCCATGTAGAAAATGAAGCTCTCGCTGAAAAATTATCAAAGCTTGTACAGCAGCTTTACCCTGAAGCTGATATCGCTTATTATGAAGCAGGCGGATTATGCAGTTACTATGCTGAACGCGGGGGACTTATTTTCAGTTTTGAAGTGTAACATATATTTCGATTTCTAACACCATATAAGAAAATCACAGGCACTTTAAACCACCATAATTAAAGTGCCTATTGCTATTAATATGCATCCGATAATAGATTTCATTGTAAACTGCTCATGTAAGAATACAAATGCTAATATAAGCGTAATAACTACAGACAATTTATCTATCGGCACAACCTTAGAGGCGTCACCAATCTGCAATGCCCTATAGTAACATAACCATGATGCACCGGTTGCAAGACCTGATAAAATCAAAAATATCCAGCTTTTATTACTGATATCAGAAAGACCTTTCTGCGTATTGGTAATAAATACCATTCCCCATGCCATTACAACAACTACTACTGTTCTTATTGCTGTTGCAAGATTTGAGTTTACGCCTTCTATGCCGACTTTTGCCAGTATAGAGGTAAGTGCTGCAAATATTGCAGACAGTAATGCAAATACAAACCACATACAATATTACCTCCATTATTTTACAATATTATAATATGTAAAACTACAATTTAGCCTTGCACGTCAATCCCTGCACCTCCAGCTTATACACCGCTGTATTATCAACCATTTTACGATCATAGCTCCATTCATCTCTGCCCGACACCTGCTTCATGACAGCATTAAGTCCTGTTATCTTTTCCTGCCTGTCCGTTAACAGTTTAAGTCTTCCGCTTCCTATTACACTTTGAAATTCCGCTGAAAATTCGCACGCAACATCATTTTCAAGAAGCTTATATTTTCCGTCAATCTCAAATCCTACCATCGGATTTGACTGGCTCAGTTTATACTTTCGCCCATCTGATGCACCATGAAAATAAAACACGAATTTATCATTTTCATATATATAACCATAATTTACCGGAACTATGTAAATATCACCATTATCATAAAATGCAATCCTTAGCAACTTCTCACCGGCAATAAATTTCTCTATCAAATTGGGGTCCACAATTTCTCTGTCCCTTCTTCTCATGTCTCTCTCCTAAAAACTATATACTAATATTATAGTTTTATTATAATTATTGTCAATACCCCAAATCATTTATTTTAAAAAATCCTTATTTGACCTCATCACTTACAATGCCTGGACTTAAACACTATTTATCCGATATTATAATCATATATGAAGAAATTCATCTTGGCAGTCTGCCCCTCGATATTAAAAACATGCTCTTTTTCACAGCGGCGTACCATTCCCTGATGCTCATAAAATCCATAATTACAACTTGTATCAGTAAAGAGATAAAATTCTTTTAATTTTTCATCATTAATATAATTCATTGCCGACTGAAATAATTTTTTACCTATACCTTTTCCCCGACATGAAGCATCCACTGCAAACAACGCAAGCTCTGCCGGATATGATTTGCTGCTTTCGCTAAGAAGCTGCTTATCTATTCCATATACATTCCCGAATATTTTAGATACCTTTCTGCCCTCCTTAGATAAATACAGTGAAGCTATTGCTTTTATCTGCTTTAATTTGCTTGAAACAGAACATTTATGCTTTGCAATATTATTTACTAAAATAATTCCTACAACCTTACCATTAAGAACTGCTACCCTTGAAAACGTATAATTTGTTAAACAGCTGCTTAAAAATACCCTTGCCAGCTTAACCGCTGTTTTTGAAGAAGCAAATTCATCATAATGCCATGTCTGTCTTATAATATTTTCCAGACTCTTAAAATCCTTCTTTTGATATTCACGTAATTGTACTTCCATTGTTTTTTTCTCCTTTTTATTTCTTATTTTTTACTCTTTTATTGTTTTTAATTTCTATATTATGTACAATAAAGTATACAGTAACTGTAATGTCAAGTATGAATGAGGATTAGTGTAAAAAATCATGTTGATACGATGATTTTTTACACAGCTATTTGTGTCGCAGGCGCCAAAAAGTAGCTTTTATCGCAGAGCCAAATTTGAAATTTGCCTCGCGATTCCTCCGACGTAAGTGCGTCTGCGGAATGAGGATTAATATGAAACAAAACTCTATGAAATTAACAACAGCTCAATTTGCCAAAATACATGAAGTAAATAAACGTACATTGCACTATTATGACAGCATAGGCCTTTTTTCACCTGAAAGTAAAGGAGAGAACGGTTACAGATATTATGATATTTCACAAAGCATAGATTTTGAGTACATCCGTATGTTAAAAGAATTGAATATGACTATTGAAGAAATTCAAGAATATTTTCAAAATCCTGCACCGGATAAATTCTTAAAAATCGCAAATGCAAAAGAAAAAGAAATTGACAATGAAATTAAAAGACTACAGCATACAAAAACAATTTTACAGACTAAAAAAGAGCAGTTACTATTTTGTGAATCGTTAAATGAACAGGAAATAAGAATTGAAGAATGTAGTGAAGAAAAAATTTATGTTCTGCCGTTTGATTTTGCAGATAACGACATATCAAAGGCATTTTCCTATGTAAAAGATAAATGGAGCATTGAACAGATACGTATGGGAATCGGCGGTTTCATATCGCTGGATAAAGTGAAAAACAACAATTTTGAAAAATATGACGGTCTGTTTACACCCGTTTTAGAAAAATCTGATGAATTAGATGTCTTAACAATAACCAAAGGTAAATATCTATGCGGCTATCAAAAGGGGACATGGGACAAACTTCCTGATATGTATAAAAAAATGCTCGCTTTTGCAAAAGCAAATAATTTAAAACTGACAGGATATGCCTATGAACAGGGACTGAATGAATTTGTAATATCAGCCCCAGAAGAATACGTCACGAAAATTATGATTAAAATTGAATAAAAAATATCAGTGATTGCTTATTATATTTATATCAGTCGTTGCTTTTAAACACGTCTGCAACTTCACTGATAGTCACAAACGCCTTTGAATCTATGTTATGTATAATAGTTCTCATTCTTGAAATTTCAAATCGGTTAACAACAAAATAAATTATTGTCTTGTCTGCATTGGAATATCCCCCTGTTGCAGCTATCTTTGTTGTACCGCACTCAAAGGCATGTATAAGAGCGTCATTTATTTCCTGCGGCTTGTCAGTAACTATCATAACCGATTTTGAACGGTCAAGACCTTCAACAATAAAATCGACAGTCTTTAATCCTGCGGCGTAAGTCACAATAGAGTAAAGCGGCAAAATCCAGCTGTTGATAATAATTCCGCAAATAATATATAAAAACACATTGTAAATCATTACAAAGGTTCCCACAGTTATATTTAACCTCTTTGCAAAAATTACAGCCATGACCTCTATTCCATCTATGGCTCCGCCATTACGTATGGTAAGTCCGCTTCCGACACCTGATATTACGCCTCCAAACAATGCACACAAAAGCAAATCCTCACCTGCAAGCGGTGAAGCCATACTTACATCTATAGGCAAAATATCTGTTATCATCCATGATGCCCACGAATACACAATAACTGTAAATACTGAGTACACTGTAAATGTAATGCCCTGTTTCTTTAATCCAAAAAGAAAAAGAGGAACATTCAAAATAAGGAGAAATAATGATAACGACATATACTCAGGAGTAATTTGCGAAAGAAGTATTGATGTACCTGATATTCCGCTGTCATATAACTTAACCGGAGCTAAAAAAACAGTTACACCAAAAGCATTTATACAACCTGCAATAAATAAAATTATAAAATTCTGCCATTTTAATGTATTGAAAAGTTTTTTCAATATTATACCCCCTGAATTTTAATTTTTAATATATTGTTTAGATTATATCATTTAGGGAATGTATATGCCAGCAAATGTTTCATTTATCATTTTGAACACATAAAAACTCAACACTCACTCAAAGGCATCCTTCTTAGCTGGATTATCAATAAGCGTACCGTTATCCTCAAATCTTGAACCGTGACACTCACAATCCCACGTATGCTCATGGCTATTCCATTTTAAAGCACATCCCATATGAGGACAACGCTTAGTCGTAGGAAATAACAGATTGCCAACAGCTGTCACACCATTTACAAAAAGCTGCGGTGTCAACATATTTCTTGACGGTTTAAATACCTCCTGCCACGGATTATCTTTATCAAGCACCATGTCACACAAAAGTGAAGCTGCTGCCATCGACGATGTCATACCCCATTTATTAAAACCTGAAGCCACATACAAATCAGGCGTGTTATCAGAATAATTTCCTATATAAGGTATACCGTCAAGGCTCATGCAGTCCTGCGTAGCCCAATAATACTTTTCAACAGAATCGGGATAATAAGTTTTTGCAAAATTCCTAAGAACCTCCCAATTTCCGCCGCTTTTTCCGGTACGGTGACTCCCGCCTCCAAGCAGGAGCATATTTTTATAATTACGAAATGATAAACCGTCCGAAACCTCATCTATATACATTCCGTTTACATCGGCTGCATTTTCAAGTGCAATCACATATGAGCGATGTTGATAAAGCTTTAAAAAATAACTTCCGTGCCTGTTTATAAAAGGAAAATGTGTTGCAACTATAATCTTTCCTGCATTAATTTCAAATTCTCCGCAAAAAGCAGTATGGCCTTTTATATCATCAACAAACGTATTTTCATAAATATTTAAATCGCATGAAAGCTCTCTTACAAACTTAAGCGGATTAAACTGTGCCTGATGAGGAAATTTTACTGCGCCTGCTATATCGAATGGAAGGGGAATATTCTGCACAAATTCAGCAGGAAAGCCTAATGAATTTACCGCATGTACCTCGTATTCTATGATTTTCCTGTCAGTTCTTGAATATACATATGCGTCTTTTTCTTCAAAATCACATTCAATCTCCTTGGCCAGCTCACGATACTTTTCAAGAGCTTTTCTATTTGCATTAAAATAAAGCAGAGCCTTTTCATTTCCTTTAGATTTTATCATTTTGTCATAAATAAGACCATGTTGGAAAGTTATTTTAGCAGTAGTATTTTTTGTTATACCGCTGCAAACTTTGTCTGCCTCAACGAGCATATAATCTACTCCTGCATTTTTTAAAAAATATGCGCACAAAATGCCGCACAAACCTCCGCCTATAATTAACACATCTGTTTTTTCATTATTTTCAAGTTTTTGAAACTCAGGCATGTCTGCTCTTTCAGACCAAATTGACTTATGCATATCAACCTCCATTCCGCAGACGCACTTGCGTCGGAGGAATCGCGAGGCAAATCTGAATATCACAATGCCTTGCATGATGATATTCATTCGTAAGCAGCAAAGCTGATTGCGAATATCCCCGTTTGTCTCTGCGATAAAAGCTACTTTGTGACGCCTGCGGCACAAATAGCTGTGTGAAAAATCATCGTATCAACATGATTTTTCACATTAACCTCCCTATATTAAATTTCTGCGATAAATGCAGAAACCGCTATGTTATGCAAAATGCACACTCATAACTTTATTTTGGGTTGACTTTTACAATTATATACATAAGAATTCTAAATTTTTTAGTATTACCTGTTTACTAACTTCTAAGTTCATTCATTATCTTCTTATACTGGTGTCTAAACAAAAATATCGTAAACACAACTGAGAAAAAGTCTGCAATAGGCTCTGCCATATAAACCGCTGTCGTCTTATCCGCAGTAAATATATTAGGCATAATATAAATAAGCGGAATGAGAAGAATGAATTTTCTCATAACAGCTACTGCTATTGAAGCCTTTGCCTTGCCAAGCGATGTAAATGTCAGCTGACAAGCCATCTGAATTCCGAAAATACCAAGACATGCCATATAAATTCTAAGCGCATTTCCTGTGAAATCAATCAGAGCTGCGTCCGATGTAAACATTCCTGCAAATATCTTTGGGAAAAGCATCACAGAGGCCCAAAGAAGCATCGCATAAGCCACGCTGAGTTTTAAAAGCAGCCAGTATGTCGCCTTAACTCTGTCAGCATTTTTTGCACCGTAATTGTAACTTATAATCGGCTGTGCCCCCTGTCCAAGTCCCTGAAGCGGAAGCATTGCAAACTGCATAACACTTGTAAGAATAGTCATTGCTCCTACCGCTATATCCCCGCCATATTTTAATAAAGACGAATTAAAACATACAGAAATAACACTTTCACTTGCCTGCATTATAAATACAGATAATCCGAGTCCCACACAAGGAATAATAATATTTTTCTGTAATCTTATATTGCATTTCTTGATTTTTAATATTGTCTTTTTTCCAAAAAGGAACGATAAAACCCATATACATGATGCAGCCTGAGATAAAACTGTTGCAAGCGCAGCACCGCGAACGCCCATATTAAAACCAAAAATAAAAATAGGATCAAGTATAATATTAATTACGGCACCGATAAGAACTGAAAGCATACCGGTCTTTGCAAACCCCTGTGTAGTAATAAAGGCGTTCATTCCGAGAGTAAGCTGCACAAATATAGTACCTGCAGCATAAATATTCATGTAATCAACTGCATATTCAATAGTCTTTTCACTGGCTCCAAAGGAAAGAAGCATACCTCTGTTAGAAGTAAACAAAACAAATGTAAGAACAACTGAAATAATAACCTGCAAAGCAAAACAGTTGCCAAGAATCTTCTCAGCCATGTCATTATCTCCGCGCCCCATAAATATAGAGGCTCTTGGTGAACCGCCGCTTCCGACAAGCGCCGCAAACGCAGATACAATCATAATCAACGGAAGACATACTCCAACCCCTGTCAAAGCCAGCGCACCTACCTCCGGTATATGACCTATATAAATACGGTCAACAATGTTATAAAGCACATTTATAATCTGCGCAGCTATAGTAGGCAATGCCAAACGCATTAAAAGCTTTCCGACGGGTTCCTTACCCAAAAAATCTTTGTTATCCATTTTTCAACCCCCTAATTTTTATTATCTCTATCCGGCAAAATAAATATAAATATCAGTGAACTTATAAACAGCATAAACGGATAAATCAAATGCGGTATTATATCAATTGAAGAAATCGCAAAACCAAGCTCAGATGCCACAGATACAGCAACTAACAGCTGGGCTCCATATGGTATTATCCCCTGAAAAATGCAGGAGAATGTATCAAGCAGCGACGCAGCCTTTTTAGGAGAAATGTCATAGTTATCTGCCATTTCTCTTGCAATCGGATTTGCCATAACAATAGCAACAGTATTGTTTGCAGTAGCAATATCAATGAGTCCTGCTAACAGGCCCATACCAAATTTACCGCCCTTTCTTCCTTTAAATATCTTTTTAATCAATTCAAGCACTGCCATGAATCCGCCAGACTCTTCAATCAATGCACATATTGCAGAAACTAAAATTGCAACCATTGCAGTCTCAAACATTCCCGACACTCCTGTACCCATACTGACAAGCATTTCCGTGGCGGACGACGCACCTGTAATAAGCATTATTGCTGCACCGCTCACGATTCCTATAAGAAGAACAACAAACACATTAATACCTATTATACCTCCTATAAGCACAATAATATATGGAATAATCTGCACCAAATTGTACTCACCCAAAACAACATTTCCAACATCCGTTTCCATTGAACGTATTACTATAAATACTGCTGTCACAACTGCTGCCGGAAGTGCAATCCATAAATTTGCCTTAAACTTATCCTTCATTGCACAGCCCTGACCATTACAAGCCGCAATAGTTGTATCTGATATAAATGACAAATTATCGCCAAACATTGCACCGCCTACAACCGCCCCAAGACACATCGGAAGTCCAAAGCCTGCACTTTGCGCTACTGCTATTCCTATCGGTGCTATAAGCGTGATTGTTCCTACTGAAGTTCCCATGGCAAGTGATACAAATGCACTCACAATAAAAAGCACAAGCACCGAAAATCTCGCAGGAATAAAGGATAGTACAAAATATGCCACACTCTGGGCACTGCTTCTTCCGACTACCCCCACGAATACCCCTGCCATCATGAAAATCAGAATCATAGTTATAATATTTTTATTTCCGACTCCCTTAGCCATTATTTCAAGTTTATCATCAAAACTAAGCTTAGGATTCTGCACACATGCTACAAACAAAGCAGCTAAAAATATAACTACGATAGGAATATTATAAAATCCCATCGGAATCTTCAAAATATATTCAAACAAAATCCCCAGTCCAAGATAAAGCACCAAAAATACGCCTATGGGAAGCAATGCTTTAAAATTCGATTTTTTCATCATAATCACCAACCTGTATAATCGTAATTAGGGTGTTTTGACACCCTAATCGTTAAAGTAAAAAGCGTCCAAATGAACACTTCCTTTTAAGAAGTATCCCTTGCGGACGCTTTTATAATTTTTGTTTAATTTAACAATGATTCTGCTCTGCTAAGTGCTTCATCTATATTGGAACAGAAGTTTTCTTCTCCTACCTCCGAAGCAAAACCTGCTTTTTTCATCATTGCCTTAGGCTGTTCCTGTACATGTGACAGCAAAAGTGTAATACCACGCTTTTTGCACGTTGCGCTAATCATTTTCAGGGATCTTAACGCAGTCACATCCATCGCAGGAACTCCTCGCATTCTTATTATTATGACTTTTATATCCTGTTCAAGCGATATATCCATAAATTTATCTGCTGCTGCAAAAAACATCGGTCCTATTATCTCATAAACCAGTGTTTTCTTTGGCACAGCCTTAAATCGTATACTTTCAGGATCATCATTTTCACTAATATTCTCGCCAATATATTTCCAGCTTTTTACTTCTGTAACCGCTGACATTCTTATAAGAAAAAGAATGGCTGCCATAACAAGACCTGCCTCAATCGCCACAACAAGGTCAAACACAACGGTAAGCACAAATGTTGTCACAAGCACAATAGCATCACTCTTTGGCGATGTCTTAACAAGCAGTAAAAATTCCCTCCAGCCGCTCATGTTATAAGCAACCATGAAAAGAATAGCTGCAATCGCAGGCATAGGAATCCATGCTGCATATGGCATAAGCACCAGAAGAATCAAAAGAAGAGTAACCGAATGAACCATACCTGCTATCGGTGTACGTCCTCCGTTTTTAATATTAGCTGCTGTTCTTGCTATTGCACCTGTGGCAGGAATCCCTCCAAAAAGTGCGGAAACTATATTTCCAGCACCCTGAGCAACAAGCTCAGCATTTGGTTTATGTCTGCTTCCAACCATACCGTCAGCAACAACACAAGATAACAGCGACTCTATTCCCGCAAGAACTGCTATTGTAAGTGCATCGGGAAAAAGTGAACGCACCATATTGAAATCTGCCGCAGGAATATTCACTTTCGGAAGCTCACTTGAAATTGTGTACAAATCTCCGATAGTCTTTACATCCATACCTATAAGCTTAACCATAATTATTGCAGCAATTACAGCAATAAGTGACGGAGGTATCTTTTCTGTAACTTTAGGCCATAAAATAAGTATTGCCAAAGACACCATTCCTACTAAAAGTGCCTGCCAGTTAAAAGTTCCTATACTCTCTGCGCACGCCTTAAGCTTGTCCATGGTCTCAACCGGCGCAGATGTAAACGTAAGTCCTAAAAAATCCTTAATCTGTCCTATTACTATTGTTACCGCAATACCTATAGTAAAGCCTGCGGTAATCGTATACGGGATAAATCTTATCAAATTACCAAACTTAAGCAATCCCATTATTATAAGAAGAATACCTGCCATTATTGTCGCAATAACAAGCCCTTCCATACCGTTTTTTGCCACAATTCCTGCAACTATCGTTGCAAATGCTGCTGTAGGTCCGGCTATCTGAACGCCGCTTCCTCCTAATAATGAAATTACAAATCCTGCAAATATTGCAGTATAAATGCCCTGCTCCGGTCCTACTCCTGAAGCCAGAGCAAGGGCAATAGAAAGAGGAAGTGCAATAATTGCAACTATCACTCCCGCTACTATATCTTTTACAAACTGCTCTTTTGTATACCCCTTCATACAATCAAACAGTTTTGGAATAAATTGCCTCATATTTTTTACCTTTTGTATATTTTTTAATAATATTATTTTTCTGATGTAGTTTCTTCTGCTGATTTGCTTTCTTCTTCTACTTCAACAGATAATGAATTTACAAGCTCCTGTACCTTTGTGTGCAAAACATCATATCCTAATTCAGCATTAATTTCGCTGCCGAACTCTTCAACCATCTTATCATAGCTTTCATAACTATAATACTCTGCATACTTTACTCCAAGATCTTTTATATCCTGTTCTGACACGTCAATATTATTTTCTGCCGCAATAAGAGTAACTATCATCTTTTCCTTAAGATAATCCTTTGCAGTGTCTAACGCAAAAGCATCAAGGGCAGTTTCATCCTCGCATCCGTATGCCTGTGAAATATACGCCTCATAGCTTTCCATGCCATAATAAGAACTGTAAAGCTCCTTGTTTGTTTCATAATCAGATTTAACATTTGTTTTCCATGTATTCTTTAATGATTCAAGTTCTTTTTCAGGATAATTTTCAATATTTGCATTATTAATAATCTGTTCCAATGCTGTCAAAAACTTTGCTGAATCAAATGACTGTTTTGCCTGTTCTTCAAGCATTGTTCTGATATTTTTCTTTAAACCGTCAACCGTATACTCTCCTTCAAGTTCAAGTTCCTCAGCTTTACCTGCAACCCATTCATCTGTAAGCTCAGGATATATTGTTTCCTGAATAGCTGTAACTTTAACTTCAAACACAACCTCTTTGCCTGCCATGTCTTTATTTGAGTAATCATCAGGGAATTTACAAGGTATCTCATAATCCTGACCAACATTAAGTCCTACAAGACCTTTATCAAGGTCTTCTATAAAAAGTCCTGAACCGATAGTATAGCTTGCATCAGTTGCAGTCCCACCTGAAAATGCAACTCCATCAAGCTTTCCGCTGTAATCAAGTATAATTGAATCTCCCTTAGCAGTTACCCCGCTCTCATGCTTTTCTACTGTTGAATACTTTGAAAGAAGCGACTGTACCTGTGCCTCTACCTCTTCATCACTAACTTCAAGCTTTGATTTGTCTACAGCAACACTAAGACCTTTATACTCCGGCAATTTTACAAACTTTTTGTAAACCTCCGCATTTTCTTTTACAGTGTTCGCATATTCAGATGCCGAAATACCTTTATTGGATGTATCCGCATCATTCTTTTTTCCACCGCAGCCTACAAGCGAAACTACCATTGTAGCTGCAAGCAAAACACCAAATATCTTTTTTTTCATAAAATTTCCTCCATTTCTGTGCAAAAACATGCAATATTGCGCACAGCGCATGACTTTTATATTTATAGCATAATTACAAATAAAATAAAAGCTGTTTCACATTTTTTTCATTATTTGATATAATAATTTGATGTATAAAGAAAACACACGGAGTTATATTTTAAATGCACAACAAACGTAATTTACTATCAAAAAATACTGCATATATTCTAATCATGATTATAGCAGTGATGCCTCTTTTAACAACGTTAACCGCATGCAGCAACGAACTGGCCTCTCCCGTCGGTGTCACCGGATATAAACTAAACACATATGTTTCTATTGATGCTTACACAACAGGCGGCCATTCTTCTAAAGAACTTAACAATATTTTGGAAGAAGCATTATCACTTTGCGATAAATATGAACTTATGTTTTCGCGGACCAATCCTCAAAGTACGCTGTATAAAGTAAACTCTAAGGAAATCACAAATATTCCGTCAGAGCTTGGTTATCTGATTAAAACAGGACTCTCATATTGTGAAATTTCAGAGGGTGCTTTTGATATCACTATAGGAAGCGTTTCAAGTCTTTGGGATTTTTCCGGATTATCAGATGAAGTTCCTGACAGCAAAGACATTGAAAATGCGCTTAAATACGTTGATTATACAAAGGTTGATCTATCCGAAAATAATGACGGTTCATATAACATAAGCATGCCTGATGGTATGATGCTTGACCTCGGAGCTATTGCTAAAGGTTACATTGCTGACAAAATCAAAGAATTTTTGTTAAGTAAAAATATTGAAAATGCGATAATTAACCTCGGAGGCAATGTTTTATGCGTCGGTCAAAAAAAGGAGAACGTCAACTTTAACATCGCTTTAAAAAAGCCTTTTGGCGAAGCTTCCCAGATATTAACAACTTTATCAATAAACGATAAGTCTGTTGTCTCTTCCGGAACTTATGAGCGGTATTTTTCAAAAGATGATGTACTTTATCACCACATTTTAAATCCTAAAACAGGATATCCTTATAATAATGATATAGATGGTGTTACAATAATCTCCGATTCATCTCTTATCGGCGACTGCCTTAGCACTGTATGCTTTGTTTTAGGCAGTGAAAAAGGACTTGAATTAATATCAGAAATCACTGACACAGAAGCGATGTATGTGTCAGGTTCCGATTTGTATTATTCGGATAACTTTAAAACTTACATTAATAAATAAAGATTACAGTATTAAAATGTCTGAACTGTTAATCTTGAAAAGAAAGGAAATACTGATGAAAATTTTACACCAGACTCCCTCGTCAGATGGTTTTCGTATGCCTGCGGAATACGAGCCTCACTACGGATGTATATTAATATGGCCTGAACGCTCAGACTCATGGCAATTCGGAGGCTATGCCGCAAGAAAAGCATTCATAAAAATTGCGTCCGCAATCGCAGAATCAGAAAACGTAACCGTCTGTGCAAGCTATGAACAATATAACAATGCAAGACAATCTTTACCTGCCAATATACGTGTTGTAGAAATGTCAAGCAACGACGCATGGGCAAGAGATGTCGCCCCTACCTTCGTGACTGACAAAAACGGTACTCTAAGAGGCATTAACTGGTATTTTAATGCATGGGGCGGCCTCGTTGACGGTCTGTATTTTCCGTGGGATAAAGACAATGCAATGGCTAATAAGCTATGTGATCTTTTTATGGCAGACGTCTATGATGCGAAGGATTTCGTCCTTGAGGGCGGCTCAATCCATGTAGACGGTGAAGGCACAGCCCTTGTCACCGAAAACTGTCTTTTAAGCCCGGGCCGGAACCCTTTGATGAGCAAAGCTGAAATAACTGAAAAGCTTAAAGCCTATCTTAATGTATCAAAGGTAATATGGCTTAAATGCGGAATTTATAACGATGAAACAAATGAACATGTAGACAATATTTGTGCTTTCACCAAACCAGGTCATGTTGTACTTGCATGGACTGACGATAAAGATGACCCCCAATATGAAATGTCAAAAAGCTGTTTTGACATTTTATCAGATGAAACTGATGCTAAAGGTCGAAAGCTTACAATACACAAGCTCCCGATCCCGAAACCGGTATGTATAACAGCCGATGAATGTGACGGACTTGACAATATGGACTTTGAGCCAACAAGGACTCCGGGAGAGCGTCTTGCGGCATCATATGTCAATTTCTATATTGCAAACAATGCCATAATTATGCCCGGCTTTGGAAAGCCAAACGACACAAGCAGGCTTAATATGTCTTATCTTAAATCAGATGAAACTGCCAAAAATATATTAAAGGAACTATTCCCTGAGCGTGAAATCATTCAGATATACGCAAGGGATATACTTATCGGGGGCGGTAATATCCACTGCATAACGCAGCAGATACCGCAGTTTACACGATAAAGATTATGTGAGGTAAAAATATGAAAAAATTAAAAGCTGCGGCTATTCAGATGCTGTGTCTGGATACCGTTCAAAAAAATATTGATAATGCCGAAAAGCTTGTCCGTAAAGCGGCTGCAAGCGGTGCAAACTTAATACTGTTACCTGAATTATTTGAAACCAGGTATTTTTGTCAGGAGCGAAATTATGACTACTATGCTCTCGCCACAACTGTCGAGGAAAATCCCGCAGTAATACGTTTTAGAAATGTCTGCAGAGAGCTTAAAATTGTTATGCCAGTAAGCTTTTATGAGCTTTCCGGCAACACAACGTTTAATTCTATTGCAATGATTGACGCTGACGGAAGTGTTTTGGGAGTATACCGCAAAACCCACATCCCTGACGACCATTATTATCAGGAAAAGTTCTATTTTTCACCTGGAGATACAGGTTTTAAAGTGTGGGATACAGCATACGGCAAAATCGGCGTAGGAATCTGCTGGGATCAGTGGTTTCCCGAAACAGCGCGCTGCATGGCACTAATGGGTGCTGAGATTCTTTTATATCCTACAGCAATCGGTTCAGAACCTATACTTGAATGTGACAGTATGCCTCACTGGCGACGCGTTATGCAGGGTCATTCCGCTGCAAATGTCATGCCTGTTATTGCCGCAAATCGCGTCGGCAGCGAAGTCATTAACGCTAATGATGCAAATGGAGGACAAAATTCAAGCCTGACCTTTTACGGTTCCTCATTTATAACAGATGAAACTGGAGAGATAAAAGAGGAAATGGACAGAGACAGTGAAGGCTTTATCTGCCACGAATTTGATTTGGACAAAATACGCGAAATGCGTTTAAGCTGGGGACTTTTCAGAGACAGACGACCTGAACATTACGCCCCTATAATGAAACTTTAGTAGAATGGAGATAGTGTGAAAAATCATGCTGATACGCTGATTTTTCATACAGCTATTTGTTTCTGAGCAAAACAAATAGCATTTATGGCAGAAGAGAAATCGCCTACGCGAATTTCTCTTCGCCTCTTCGCAACAAAGTTGCTCAAGAAATGAGGATTAGTATGATTAGATTAATTTTAGTAGCCATATTTTTACTTTTGGTTTTTATTGCTTCCGCAATTCTATTTCCTTTGGAATGGATTATCGGAAAGTTCAATAAACATGCAAAAGACATAAGTTCACTAAGAATAATTCAGTGGGTATTTAAAGTAATTCTGTTTTTAAGCGGAGTTAAAACAACGGTAAAAGGAATAGAAAATATTCCTAAAGATGAACCTGTTTTATTTATCGGTAACCACCGCGGCATATTTGACGTACTTGTATCATACAGCCGCATGCCCGACCTTACCGGCTTTGTAGCAAAAAAAGAGATTGATAAGGTTCCGATTATCCGCCGCTGGATGAGACATCTTTACTGCCTTTTCCTTGACAGAAAAAATATGAAAGAGGGTTTAAAAACCATTCTTTCAGCCATTGACCACATTAATAACGGAATTTCCATAGTTATATTCCCCGAGGGCACAAGAAATAAAGGCGACGGTCTTTTACCATTCCATGCAGGAAGCTTTAAAATAGCAGAAAAAACAAACTGTAAAATTATACCTATGGTTCAGACTAAAACGGAATATATATTTGAAAACCAGTTTCCGCGTATTAAAGCTACCAAAACAACTTTGGAATTCGGAAAGCCTATCGTTTTAGATGAACTTGATAAAAACGACCGAAAGGATATCGCAAATTATACAAGAAATATAATCAGACAGATGTATGAAAGCAACAATAAACTTGTTTAACAACCTTGTGTATGCTATAATATCCGACATATTAAACATTACTATTTTTTCAGGAGGAACTAAGCAATGCCAGTTTGGAGTATTGTATTATTATCTATTTTAGCAGTTTTAGTAATTGCCTTTGTTGCATTAATGATTTTCGGAAACAAGATGCGCAAGAAACAGGTAGCGCAGCAGGAACAGATTGATGCTGCAAAACAGATTATGTCTATGCTCGTTATCGACAAAAAGAAAATGAAGTTAAGAGACGCAGGTCTGCCTAAAATGGTTGTAGATCAGACACCTAAGTATTTAAGAGGCAGCAAAATGCCTGTAGTAAAAGCAAAAATCGGACCAAGAGTTATGACACTTTTATCTGATCCTAAAGTTTTTGACCAGATTCCTATTAAAGCTGAAATCAAGGCTGAAGTAAGCGGTATATATATTGTAGGAATAAAATCCGTACGCGGTGGTAAAATCGTTGTAGAGGAGAAAAAGAAGAAAAAGGGACTCTTCGGCAAAAAGAAAAAATAATAAGGAGGTCGGGCCATGCGCAATTTAACCTTATTAACAGACCTTTATGAACTTACAATGATGCAGGGATATTTTAAGACAGGCAATAACCGTACTGTGATATTTGACGCTTTTCACAGAAAGAATCCATGTGATGGTGCATATGCTGTCTCATGCGGTTTAGAGCAGGTCATTGATTACATTAACAATCTGCATTTTGAACCGGACGACATAAATTACCTGAAAAGCACCGGGCTTTTCGATGATGATTTTCTTGAATACCTTAAAAATTTTCATTTTACTGGAGATATTTATGCAATACCGGAAGGTACCGTTATATTTCCAAAGGAACCGATTGTTAAAGTTATTGCTCCTATCATTGAAGCACAACTCGTAGAAACCGCTATATTAAACATAATAAATCACCAAAGCCTTATCGCAACCAAAGCCGCCAGAATATGTTATGCAGCTAAAGGGGACGGAATCATGGAATTTGGTCTCAGGCGCGCACAAGGCCCTGATGCCGGAATTTATGGGGCAAGAGCCGCTGTTATTGCAGGCTGCATAGGTACAAGCAACGTACTTACCGGACAAATGTTTGACGTTCCGATAAAGGGAACTCACGCACACAGTTGGATTATGAGCTTTCCTGATGAATACACTGCATTTAAGACATACTCAGAATTCTATCCGAATGCCTGTATCCTTCTTGTAGACACATATGACACATTAAGAAGCGGTGTTCCTAACGCAATAAGAGTTTTTAAAGAAATGCGCAATGCCGGTATACCTCTTAAAAACTATGGTATAAGACTTGATTCAGGCGACCTTGCATACCTCTCGAAAATGGCCCGCAAAATGCTTGATGAGGCAGGCTTTGAAGACGCGGTAATTTCTGCATCAAGCGATCTTGACGAATATCTTATAGACTCTCTTAAAACACAGGGAGCTGCAATAACATCATGGGGTGTCGGAACAAACCTTATTACTGCAAAGGACAATCCGGCTTTTGGTGGTGTATACAAGCTTGCAGCGATTAAAGATGATAACGAAAATTTTATTCCTAAGATTAAACTCTCTGAAAATTCAGAGAAAATCACAAATCCTGGAAATAAAACGGTTTACAGAGTTTATGATACAGATGGCATGATAAAGGCAGATTTAATTGCCCTCACAGATGAGGTTTATAATGAAACTGATGCGTTGCTCTTATTTGACCCTGTCGAAACATGGAAAAAAACACTTTTAAGGCCGGGCGAATACTCGTTAAAAGAAATTATGGCTCCTATATTTAAGGACGGAAAATGTATCTACAAGACGCCTCCTGTTATGGATATTCAATCTTACTGCAAACATGAATTATCCACACTTTGGGACGAATCTAAACGTCTTATCAACCCTCACGAGGTCCATGTAGATTTATCAAAACCGCTCTATGATATGAAACAGAAACTTCTTAATGATTACAGCAAAAAATGTGAGAATGAATAACATAAAGCGCCGCAAATGCGGCGCTTTACTATATCTTATCAAATTCACCTTGCGGCGTAACTTCAATCTCAACTGTACAGTCGGATACAGTTTCATAATTTAACTCAAGTGAATAGTCTGCAGCTATCCGTATTTTTTCCTCTGACCTCTCAATATCCAATTTTCTTGTAAATATCCCAAGATAAATATTTCCAAATGGAGTATTATAACATGTCATCGTTTTTTCCTGCTCAACAAAAGACAGGCTCGCCGTAACAAAACCTTTCTTTGTAATATCCATACTGTTATCGGTAAGCTTTATAATAACAGTGCTCTTATCACTTTCCCCCTCATATACTTCGTCATATTTTAAATATTCCTTGCCTGCCACAACACGATATGTACCAACATTTATAATCTCAACTTCATCTTCCTGCGTCTCATTATTCTGTTCGCTCTGCGCTGACAGATGCAGTCCTTTTATACTTATATATACTTTTTCTTTCATTTTTTACCTTATTTCTAATACTGTTCTATATTTATCTGTTTCGTCATCGTTATATCAAACGGAAGAATAGAATTTGCAAAATCCTTAAATTTGTCTGCCGCATCACTTACATAAAACCTATACATATGAGACGGACTATCAACTTCACATACATTCGCTATATTTTCACCGGTAAGTACCCTGCGAAGCTCCAAAGCTGTCTCGTAAGCCGGATTTACAAGTGTCACTTCATCTCCCATCACCTTTGCTATAGTTGAGCGCAGAAGCGGATAATGAGTACACCCCATTATAAGCGTGTCTATATTTTTATTTTTAAGTGATGAAAGGTATCTTTGCGCTACCATATCCGTAATCTCGTCATGTAGCATCCTTTCTTCCACCAGCGGTACAAACAAAGGACACGGTTTACCTATAATTTCTACCTCAGGCTTAAACGATTTTATAAATTCCGCATATACGCCGCTTCTTATCGTACCTTCCGTACCTATAAGCCCTATTTTTCCGTTTTTCGTAGTAGCAGCAGCCACCTTTGCTCCCGGCTTCACAACTCCTATAATAGGTATATTAAATTCTTTCTGCATTGTTTCTATTGCAAATGCACTGGCTGTATTACATGCAATAACAATAGCCTTAACATTTTCTGTCAGCAGAAATCTTATTATCTGTCTTGAATATTTTATAACTGTTTCCTTTGACTTACTCCCATACGGCACTCTTGCAGTATCACCAAAATACACAATTCTCTCGTTGGGAATCTGTCTCATTATCTCTCTGACCACCGTGAGTCCGCCAACACCCGAATCAAACACGCCAATCGGTGCATTCATATCCATCATTATTTCTATGCCTTTCTGTAAGCTTTTTCAATCTTTATAACCCAAACAAATCATTTAAAAATGTTAAATACTTGAATTTGTATTTACACTGTTTGTCAGTTATAGCATTATATTCCTCATCTGTCAAAATATTCTTAAGTGTATCTTTTGAATCCTGCGGCAGAACGCCATATGTCGCATCTACAAAGCAAAGCGGAGGATAAAGTACACACCACCAGTTCCTGCCTGTACTTTCACCTATATCAATTCTGAAAGCCTCATACACACCAGGCGGAAATGTGACATCACCATAAGTTTTCATAGGAAAATAGCTGTTCTCAAAATAGACCGACACACTCTGTGTGCTACCCTCTTTTTTAAGCACGCTTTCTGCCTTACTTTTTATATCATCTGTATGTCTGCTTAAAATCTGCTTGGATTCCTCTAAACTTTTAGATTTTTCAAGCATAGGCCTTAAATATGTAATAATTTCATCCTTTACTTTAAGCTTAAGCTGCTGATCTGAATCACTGTCACTGTTTGCTCGCACGTGAAATCTTACTATCTGCGACGCGATATTCTTTTGAAGCTCATTTTCCTTTGAACTAAATCCAAAAGAGTAACATGATAACAATACTGATACAATAATTGTTATAAATAAAAAAGCTGATAGTCTGTGTTTTTTCTTTTTCATAACTGCCTCCCAATAATAAAACTTTGTATATGGCAATTATTTCCAATAATAACACAGACTATACACTAAAATGTCCTTATTAAGATTACACGGATTGTTTCGTTCCTTGCACTCCCACAATCCTGCCCAATATTCGCATTATGCTCCAATTTTGGGCGTGTCCCAATGTCTTTCACCCACTATTGTGCAAGCACAAGTGGGCTCAAGACCTTTTGACACTGTAATCTTAATTATTTAATAACCTGACAATTCCCTTTTCCTGATTATGGATATGCTGACGAATTACCGTCTTTGCATCCTCCGTGTTTTTCTCAGACAATTTCTTTATAATATCATTATGCTCACTTATTAATATTGAATGCGTTCTTGCATCCTTTACATACTCAAGCCTGTAGCGGTACATCTGCTCACGAAGCTTATTTATAATCTGTATAAGTCTTGCATTATTTGTCATTCCATAAATTGTATCATGGAATAAAACATCAGCATCTACAATACTTACAACGTCTTTTGATACAACTGCCGATTCAAATACCTTATTTGCAGCCTTTAATTCCTCTATTTTTTCCTGAGTCACATTTTTACATGCCAACGAAACCGCAAGCTCCTCAAGTGTACATCTTACCTCCAGAACGTCCCTCATATCCTTTTCGGTAATCTGGGCTACCTCTGCTCCTTTTCTCGGTATCATAACAACTAGACCCTCAAGTTCAAGCTTTCTTATTGCTTCTCTTATCGGAGTTCTGCTGACTCCAAGCTTCTGAGCAAGCTGAATTTCCATAAGCCTCTCTCCCGGCTCCATTTCCCCTCTTAAAATAGCCTGTCTCAATGTGTTAAATACAACATCTCTGAGTGGAAGATAATCATTAACATCCATTTTTAATTCGCCTTTCATATTACCTCCAATCTGCCGTAAAGCACAGCATATCTTATTGCCTTTCGGCTCTGACACTTTCTAATTAAACGTCTCTGTTATATAAACCTGTCTTGCATCCTTTTTCTCTTTTAAATAGGCCTGACACCTTAATGCAGTTTCCTCATCCGGGAATATTCCGAATACTGTCGGCCCGCTGCCGCTCATCATAGCATTTATGGCACCGTTGTTTAACATATCCTGCTTTATTGTATCTATTATAGGATACAACGGTATTGTAACCTGCTCAAGAACATTTCCCATTCTTGACGCAATCAAACCAACATCCTGACTTTTTATCGCATCAATTATACCATCAATATCAGGGTGGTTATTTACCTCCGACATGTCAAGACTATCATAAACAAGCTTTGTCGATACATTTACCGGCGGCTTTGCCACAAGCAGCCAGCAATGCGGCATAGGCTCAAGACGTGTAAGCTTCTCCCCGATTCCCTCAGCAAGTGCAGTTCCTCTCATAATACAGTACGGAACATCTGCACCAAGCCTTAATCCGAGCTCCATCATATCCGCCTGCGTAAGTCCAAGATTAAACAGCCTGTTAATTCCGAAAATCGTAGAAGCCGCATCTGTACTCCCGCCTGCCATACCTGCCGCAACCGGTATAAATTTATTAAGGTCAATTTCCACTCCGCCCGTATATCCGCACTCTTCTTTCAAAAGCTTTGCTGCTTTATAAATAAGATTATTTTCATTAACAGGCAAAAAATTGAGATTTGATTTAATTATAATATCGTCCTGCGGTATCCTGTTTATAATAAGTCTGTCATACAATCCAACCGTCTGCATAACCATTCGAACCTCATGATACCCGTCCTCTCTTACTCCGAGAACATCAAGGCCAAGATTAATTTTTGCTCTTGCTTTTAATCTGATACTATCCATGACTTATCTCCATTGTTTCTTGTATACAATCAATTATATAAAATGTATTGTTCAAATGCAAGTACAAGCTTTATTCATACCAAAAATGCTGTCAAATATTCTGTCAAATCGTTTCCTTATTTCTTCTGTATTTATTAGGCGACATTCCTTTAACATGTCTGAATGCATCTCCGAAATAATTACTGTCATTAAATCCGCACTCAAATGCTATATCGGTTATTGACTTATTAGTATCAAGAAGCAATGTACAAGCGTTCTTTATACGAACATTTACAAGATACTCTTTAAATCCGAAGCCTGTTACCGACTTAAATTTCTTAGACAGATAAGATTTACTTATATGGAATTTATCCGCCATATGCTCAAGTGTTATTTTCTGATTATAATTATTATAAATATATGTAGCAATCTGCTGCATAAGCTGATTATCCACATCTATTTCCTTAATAACATTCTGCTCAAATCTCTGGCATCTTATTATAAAAAGAAGAAGCTCTATAAGACCTATTTTTATAAATGCCGCTGACAATATATCCTGTTCTTTGCTCTCAAACAGCATTTTCTTCATAAGAGCCTCAACATAATCCCTGCGCTTTTCAGGTATGGAAATAACGCCCATTTTAAGGGACGCGTTTACAATTTCCTCCCCTATTATATCCTTAAGCCACTCAAGATTATTGTCTTTAAAACACAGACAATACTGCTCACTGAAACCTCTTTGAGGATAAGTACTTTTATGCAACTCTCCCTCCGGAACTATAACAAGATCCCCCTTATTTAATTTATAAATATCATGGTTAATAAAAAATGTACAATCACCGTTTACCAAATAAAAAATCTCATAATACGGATGAATATGCGACTCCTGAATTACTTTTTTTGACGCATCTCTCTTTACTTTTGAAATTTTAAAGTCCGTCGGCATATCACTAAATTTCATATTGCTAATCTCCTCGCTTTAATTCCTTAAGCTTTTTTTCTGTATTATCATTACAATCTGCATATATTTTGGTGGAAATCACTGTTTTTTATTTATATACTAATATATAAAATATAACTATGACCTTTGTCAAGTAATTTAGTTATTTTTTTGTAATACTTTTAATTCCAACAAAATAGTTATCACTGAAAGGGGATGTAAAATATATGTCCAAACAAATAAGTCAAGAAAAAAGAAAGCTTATCCTTGAAGGTAATCTTGTCCATGCTGTGCTTATGCTCGCAATCCCTGTAATGATTAACAGCTTTATACAGTCAATGTACAATTTAACTGATACTTTCTGGCTTGGCAAAATCGGAACAGATTCACAGGCAGCCATTACTTTAGTTTCTCCCGTCCAAAATATTTTAATTAATTTTGGTATGGGTATTACTACTGCAGGAGCTATACTAATCTCACAATATCTCGGTGCAAAGCTCGACAAAGAAGCCAATTCAATGGCTAACCACATTTGTATATGCTCAATGCTTTTTGCATTTTTGTGTGCAGGCTTTTGCTGGCTCGCAACCCCTTCTATAGTAAAATGGCTCGGCGCAGAAGGCGTTATTTACACATATGGCGTATCTTATCTTAGAATAGTCGTACTGGATTTACCGTTCCTGTTTATGATTAACCTATACACAGCAGTCAAACAGGCTCAGGGTGACACAATACGCCCTATGCTTCTTAACGTTTTAGGTGTATCTATTAACCTCATACTTGATCCTATTTTCCTTATGGTATTCAAATGGGGAATCGCCGGAGCAGCCTTTGCTACACTTATAGCAAAAATACCGAGTGCTGTCGTAGCAATTATGGCATTAAAACGCAAAACGCAGCTTGTAAGAATTGATTTCAAAGGATTTGAATTTGACAGAAAAAAAATAACTTCTATTATTAAGGTAGGACTTCCTACAGCAATCGGCGGAAGCACAATGCAGTTCGGTTTCCTCCTTATGACTAAAAATGTTAACGCTTATGGTACAATTGCTACTACAGCATATGGTATCGGCAACAAAATAAACAGCATTATAACAATGCCCGCAAACGGTATCGGTTCAGCTATATCAACAATAGTAGGACAAAATTTTGGTGCCAACAATATCAAACGTGTCGATAAATCATACCATATTGCACTAAGAATCGGTGCCGTATTCCTATTCGTATGTGGTATGATTCTCTCACGCCCGATAATATGTGAACCTATCGTAAGGTTCTTTACTACAGATGAAGCAGTCGTTCCCCTTGCCACAGACTTCCTGTCCATAATGGCAATGTGCTGCTGGACGAACGCTTTTTACAACGTAACCCAGGGACTTTTTAACGGTTCTGGACACACTCTTATAACTACGGCAGTAGATGCCACAAGAATATGGATATTCAGATTTTTGACCCTCTGGGTATGCTCAAATGTGCTTCATATGGGTGTCGAAAGTGTATGGTATGCAGTTGTTGTAAGTAACGCATCATCAGCACTTATTCTGTACATATTATATTGGACAGGAATATGGAAAAAGAATACCATAAAAATTAATAAAGAAGAGGGCGGCACAGTTTCAACAGAGTTGTCTTCTTAAGGAAATACTTTTCTTATTATTTTAAGTTATCAGGTTAATTTTTATCAGTCTTATGACGATAATATTATTGCAGGTAAACCATGGAGGGTTATCCGTATAATATGCAAGGAGGTAATTTTATGGATTTTAACGGAATCAACAATTCTTATTCTTCGTATGATTCTGCGCGTTTTTCATCAAAGACATCAGATTCTTCAAAATCAGACGCTTTAAAAGATGCTGACAAAAAGGCTTCGACAAACGCATATTCAGAACCGGCTGCTACATACGAAGCTTCAACTGCTGCTAACCGCACAGACCGTTCTGCTGTTATAGCACATCTTAAATCAAGTGCCGAACAGCGTATGCAGCAAATGCAGTCTTTAGTAACCAAGATGTTTGAAAAGCAGGGCATCACAATCGGTACTGCTGATAATATGTGGAGAATTCTTGCCGGAGGCAACTTCACTGCAGACGCGGCTACTATTGCTCAGGCAAAGGAAGATATATCAGAAGATGGATACTGGGGTGTTAACCAGACTTCCGAAAGAATTTTTTCATTCGCAGCAGCCCTTTCAGGCGGCGATAAAGAAAAAATGCAGGAAATGGTTAAGGCTGTTGAAAAAGGCTTCTCTGAAGCTACAAAAGCATGGGGTAAGGAACTCCCAGGCATCACACAGGACACTCATTCAGCTATTATGGACAAATTTGACAAGTGGTTTGAAGAAAACGGTTCTTCTGCAAAAACATCAGATATATTAGCTTAAAAAAGCAAAGTACTACCATTTTAGTATTTTAAAATGCCGCCTATGGATTTTTTCCAGAAGCGGCATTACTCTTATATAGATTACCTCACTGCTTTTACAAGAAGAAGCTTTTCGCCCTTCTTTACTTTTGCATCGTCGTTTACGCGGTCGGCAAGATTACTGTTTCCATCTCTTATAAGCTGCGTAGTAGTATGATATTTTTTAGCAATATCCCAAAGTGTCTCACCGCCTCTTGCAATATATCCCGTCATTGCCGGCAGCTTAAGATATTCGCTCTCATCAAAATCATGTATAATACAATCCTTAATAACATCTATCTGCGCACTTTCAAATATTACCGCATCAAGCAGTACAGAAACCTTAAGCTCTATTTCATCACCACCTGTCATTACCGCACTTACCTGCTCTAACTTCGGCTCAACCTCATATTCCATCGCATCACTCGTTGTAAGCTGTATTTTATTTGAAAAAGGTATCACACACTTAATATTGCCCATAGGTGAACTGTCATTGGCAGCAATATAAAATACATTTGCAATAACTGCTCCGTCTATCTGCAAACCATCACTCTCAACAGTAATATCATCTATTTGCGCACTTCCCGTACAATTTGCAACCTGTAATATACTATTGTGGTCTTTAATTTTTATTCTGTCCGACGCCCTGCATTTTGACGCATTCTTCATTATAAGTTTTCTTACAACGGCATTATCCGTCGTTAATTCTGTGTCCCTCACAGGAGAATATATATCGGCAAGTATTTTTGTTGTTCTGTCCTCATATGCTCTCACATTTAAATCAAGCACAACCTCAAGAGCCAAATCGAGATTCTCTCCGTCATAATTTGGTTTAACCTCTATGTTAACACTTACAATATTATATTTTAATGCGCTTATCATATCCATACTGCAGCCGTTTATGTCAAGTTTACCCTCAAACGCAACACCTGTTTCATATGTCTGCGGAGCATACATATCATCGCGTGCAAGGTACATTATAAAAAGTCCTATTTCTCCGTTAAGTACAATACCCTCATCCGTAAGTCTGCTGTCCAGATTTCTTATGTCAACATCCTGCCATAATATCTCTCCGATTTCTGCTTTGCCATGTGGAAGAGAGACATTTTCTCTTATTCTGAAGTTATCTCTCATATTAACCGCAAGCTGGGAATATTCAAGATTTTTCGTCAACATTTTCATCTGATCTGCTTCCTCAACGTCTTCAAGCTCGCATCCAACCTCTATGTCTACAAGCTCCTCCGCCTGTATTTTAAGCGTAATAATTGCCTTTACGCTAAGCTTCCTTGAATTGATTGCCTTTACGGTTAAATCCTCCAGCCTGCTTGCGCATATCACATATGTATCACTGCAATCCTCAGATACATTAATACTTTCGCTTATATTCATTGCTCCGCTCATTTTTACGGGAATTATTTTGTTAAGTGTTTCATCTAACCCGGTGTAAAGTATTGCAAAATCAAGACACCCTGACACATCAACTCTGTCTCCGTTGACCTTTGCACTGTCAATTCTTACATTTCCCCATTCCTTTACTATAGATTCAATGTCAGCTTTTGTATCAGGCACATTGAAATCATCATCAAGTGTAATCTGAATAGTATTCTGGCATTTAATTTTGTTTTCATGAATATTTTCCTTATTTATTCTCACAACTGCTCTCCTTTTAACCTAAACATTAAATATTACAGATTCTTCTCTTTTCTCTATCTTAATGACTATATACGGTGTTGTAGCGGTTTCCGTAACCTGCTCATCCTTTTCCGGGCCGAGCAGATTTACATTGACATATATTGCATTTTCACCAAGATACACGTCATCCACGCTTATGCTGTAACCGCTTGTAGGCTGTGTTCCATAACCGGCTACAAGATATGTATAATCCTTTGTCGTGTACGTCATTCTCATAGTACCTGATTTTTTTTCATCTATAAGCTTCTTTAATTCTATTGGTAAATCCTCATCCTCAACCACCGTAAAATCAATGTCTGACACCTTTTTGCTGTCCATATTAGTAAATTTACATCCCGTAAAGAAAATGGCAACTATGCAAATCACTAATACTACAGCGCTTTTGCATTTTCTGATATACATAAAAATCCCTATAATAAGACTTACTAAAATCTTATTACAGGGATTTGTTTAATATGCTTATATTTACGCATTTTCTATAAAGATTAGGGTGCCAAAACAGCATAACCTCTTTGTTTTATAACATCTATTACCTGATTTACATATTGCTCACATTTTTCCACAGAACCAGCTTCAACCATAACCCGCACAACAGGTTCTGTCCCGCTCTCACGCACAAGGATTCGGCCCTCGTCTCCAAGCTCTGCCGCAACCTTCTCAACTTCTGCTTTAACCATCTCATCATTCTGCGCTTCTTTTTTGTCGGAAACTCTTATATTCTTAAGAACCTGGGGATAAATTGCTACCTGTGCGGCAAGTTCTGCAAGCGTCTTTTTCTTAGCAATCATTACTTCCATCATCTTTAATGCAGTAATAATACCGTCACCTGTTGTAGCATACTTGCTGAATATTATATGGCCTGACTGTTCACCGCCAAGTCTGTATCCATTATTTGACATGCTCTCATACACATATTTGTCACCTACTGCAGTCTTTACATAATTTATGCCTGCGGCGTCAAACGCCTTGTACAGACCGAAATTAGACATAACTGTAGTCACTACAGTATTATCAACGAGCTTATCTCTGTCTTTAAGATAGCACCCATAAATATATAAAATATGATCTCCTGTCACAACATTTCCGTTTTCATCAACGCAAAGACATCTGTCAGCATCACCGTCAAAAGCAAATCCGACATCAAGATGCTCTCTTTGTACAAGGTCCTGAAGTCCCTCAATATGTGTTGAACCGCAATTTGTGTTTATATTTGTTCCGTCAGGTTCTGCATTTATAACGTAGGTTTTAGCACCAAGCGCATCAAAAATGCCTTTTGCCAAAGACCATGCGCTTCCGTTAGCAGCATCAATTCCTACTCTCATACCCTTAAATGAATATATCGCAAGACTCATAAGATAACCCATATAACGGTTTCTTCCCGCCGCATAATCAACTGTTCTTCCGATACTTTCCTTTGTTGCGTACGGTATTTCTTTAATTTCACCGTCAAGATACTTTTCTATCTCATCAATTACATCTTCTCTCATCTTCTCGCCCTTATCATTGATGAGCTTTATACCATTGTCATAGTACGGATTGTGACTTGCAGAAATCATAATTCCGCAATCAAAATCTTCAGTTCTTGCGACATATGATACGCTTGGAGTAGTTGTAACATGAAGAAGATAAACATCTGCACCTGACGCCGTAAGTCCTGCCACAAGCGCATATTCAAACATATAGCTGCTTCTTCTTGTATCCTTGCCTATTACTACCTTTGATTTTCCGTCGTCATGATTTTTTCCGTAAAACCAGCCTAAGAAACGACCAACCTTAAAAGCATGGTCCACTGTAAGATTAACATTTGCCTCGCCTCTAAAACCGTCTGTACCAAAATATTTTCCCATTTTTATTCCTCATTTCCGATTAATATATCGCTGCTGCTTTTAGTATCCGTTTGGATTTGAACTCTGCCATTTCCATGAATCCCTGCACATATCCGTAAGATTCTTCTTTGCAGTCCAGCCAAGCTCCTCTTTTGCCCTTGAAGCATCACAATAATTTACAGGAACGTCGCCTGCTCTTCTTGGCTTAAATACATATGGAATCTTAACGCCTGTAGCCGCCTCAAAAGCATTGATTACGTCAAGCACCGATGAACCTGTTCCCGTACCTAAATTATATATCTTAAGTCCAGGATTTTCATTAAGCTTTGCGACTGACTTTACATGCCCGTCTGCAAGATCCACTACATGAATATAATCCCGTATACATGTTCCATCAGGTGTGTCATAATCATTTCCGAAAACGCCAAGTTGCTCTAATTTTCCTACAGCCACCTGTGTAATATACGGCATAAGATTATTTGGAATACCATTTGGATTCTCACCTATAAAACCGCTCTCATGCGCACCTATCGGATTAAAATATCTTAAAAGTATTATATTCCACTCATTATCGGCCGCATAGATATCCGAAAGTATCTGTTCAAGCATACCTTTAGTCTGTCCGTATGGATTTGTAATCTCTCCCTTAGGACATTCCTCGGTAATCGGAACAAATGCAGGGTCTCCATAAACTGTCGCAGATGACGAAAAGATTATATTTTTGACATCGTGCTTTCTCATGCAATCAAACAGGACAAGCGAGCCTGAAATATTATTCATATAATACTCAAGCGGCTTTTGCACCGATTCTCCCACTGCCTTAAGTCCTGCAAAATGAATACAACTGTCGATGCTTTCCTGCTCAAATATTTTATCAAGCAATGCTGCATCTGCAATATCTCCTTTATAAAACTTAACGCTCTTTCCCGTAATCTGTTCTACCCTGTTAAGTGATTCCTCGCTTGAATTTGACAGGTTATCAATTACCACAACCTCATATCCTGCATTTAACAGTTCCACCACAGTGTGGCTTCCAATGTAACCTGCTCCTCCGGTAACTAATATAGCCATAATTTCCCTCCGTTTCCATAAACATGATTATGCCTTCATTCTCTCTTCTGACCAAACCTCAACAGTATATTTATTTGATTTATTATAGCGTTTTCTTAAATTTTTAAGCTGCTTTAAATATTCTACAGTGGCCTGACTTGAAAGCTTTGATTCACCCTCTGTTCTTTCCTGGAACTTATATGGAATTTCAATTACCTTTTTATATGTACCCATGGCAATCACTTCAACCATAATCTTCCAGCCTATCGGCTGTAAATCAGCATTCTCTATAACCTCTTTTCTGAACATAAAAAGTCCGCTTGTAGGGTCTGATATCTGTCTTAAACAAGGAAGCATCCACTGTCCTATCTTACGCGCAGTACCTGACACAAACTTTCTGTACCAGTTTAACCCGCCGTCATCTCCGCCCGGAATAAGTCGGCTCGGAATACAAAAGTCAGCTCCGCTCTCCATCGCCTTATACATATATTTAAGTACTATAGGCGGATGCTGTAAATCCGCATCCATACATGCAAGATAATCTCCCTTTGCAATCTCAAAGCCCTTAAGAACTGCTGTTGCAAGACCTGTCTGTCCTGTCCTATGCTCCATTCTTACAGCAGGAAAATCTTTTGCAACCTCCATAATGACATCCGGTGTATCATCCTTGCTGTCATCGACAAAAACTATTTCATAATCTATATTTTTAAGAGCATCATCCACCTGTGTAACAAGGTTTCTTATATTCTTCCCCTCATTATATGTTGGAATAACTACTGATAACATTTATTTTAATCCTCCAATCCCGTCATTAATTTTCTAAGATGATTATACAGATTGTTTAGTGCTTAGCACTCCCACAATCCTACGCTATTATAATATTATTTTTTTAAAAATACAAGAAATTTACATAAGCCAGTGGCTCTCCATGTACCACATCCACAAAAGCACCGTTTCGGCAACGGCAAAAAATGCCAGCACGCCCCATTTCAAAGCCTTATGCTTCTTTCCTAAATCATTCAATAAATCTGTCATTCCGACAAAGTATACGAATGTTCCCACAGTAAATCGAAGTGTACTCATAACATGGGACGTAAGGGCCACAGCAAGCGTCAAAAGTCCGAAAACAGCCATCGAGTACCGCTTTTTTACAAACATATAGATATACAAAGCTATGATACCCAAACACATCCAGCCCATATATGTATATCTCGGCTCCATTTTACCGGCACAGGCATTCCAAAGAACTCCGACTACCGGCACATATATGTCCTCACGCCATGCAATCTGGACATTTTTAAACGCCCACACATCGCCGCAGAAAAATCTTAAGAAAAACATGTACGAATAGGTTCCAAGCGGACATATGAGAATACTAAGTAAATTTACCGGCTTTTTAATAAGCATAACTACAAATTTCTTTATATTGTTAAAAGACAGCTTACCGAAAGAATTTCCTCTATATATCTCAATAATAAGAGCAAACACAAGCAGACAGCCCACAATTCTCGTTCCGCTTGCAAGTGCAGACATCACGCCTGCCGCAAGATACCTTTTCTTACTGCAATAGTAAAAGAACATGACAATAAAAAGTATAAACACGCCCTCAGTATACATTGAGGCCATATAAAATGTATATGGCCCTGCCAGCATAAGAACTGCTGTAAGCAGACATTTTTCTGCTTTTTTGCCATATGAATCTGCCATTAATTTTACTGCATAAAAGCTTGCCGCTATCATTGCTGTATTTGATACAGCCATTCCTATAAGATACGTATTTACAGTTCCGAATGTAATGGTCTTAAAAAACATACATATAAGCACATACACCGGAAAAAATGCCCAGTTTGCCTGAGGATCACAATCATTAGGAAATGTATAGCCATTCTCCACAATATAAAAATATCTCTTTGCATCCCACTTATTTATAAGCTCATACACCGAATAATCTGCACCGTTCCACAAATCGTATATCAGCATTAAAATAAGCATAAACAATCTTGAACACAACCATATAAACAAAATTTTGAGTATAAGCCGGAAATTTTCATCTTCCTTATATTTCTTTGATAAATAGTTCATATTTTTTCACATTAATCCCCATTCCTGAGCGACTTGTCGCGAAGAGGCGAAGAGAAATTCGCAAAGGCGATTTCTCTTCTGCCATAAGAGCTATTTGCTTTCGCTCAGAAACAAATAGCTGTGTGAAAAATCATAGTATCAACATGATTTTTCACATTAATCTCCGTTTTTAAAAAAGACCTTTAAGCACACCTGCTATTTTATAAATATAAACAGGCAGTGCAATAACCGCAGGAACTAAAAACATAGCAATGACAAGCACTGCGCACAATGCAAGATAAATATACTCTGCAACACATTTTATAATTACAGGAACCTTGATTTTCCTGTAATGATTGATAATAACACACACTAATATAATTATAAGTATCGCAGCGGTTATGATAAAGCCCTCTTTCGCACCCTTTGCCTCAAACTTAAATTCTACCGTATTATCACCGTTCTCAAGGGCCACGCCTGTAAACATTCCTGCCACGCTTAAGCCCTCTGTTGTCTTACCATTTACAGTGATATTCCAATTGCCGCTGTTTATCACAGGAACAAGCAGCATATCCTTTTCCGCATTTCCCTTAACATTAACAGTTAAAGAATTATCTGTGTATTCGATATCTCTTTGTGAACCTTTTAAATTCTCCGTCAATGCTTCGAGTTTTCTCATGTCAATCTGGCCAAGCTTAACAGTATAGTCATTCAAATCAAGACCATCCTCAATTTCCACCTTAATATCAACCTTTTCATCCTCAAAGCAGCCAAGATATATAAGATTATTATTATAATCAGTCATATATGATGTATTTTTAACATCACCTATCGTAGGCACAGTCACAGCCTCTCCGTTTACATAAAGCTTTATCTTATAAAAAAGCTCCTGTGAGTTTGCATCGCGCCACTCATTTTCTTCATCGATTACACTCAAATAAAGCGCCTTTTTTCCCGTTATATTGCTCTCATACTGCCTGTAATTATCTGAAGCATAAACGCTGTATCCTAATCCTGTTGCCAAATCCTCATTGCTTCCCGAAAGCTCATGGTAAAACATATTGTGAAGCTTAATCCAGTCACCGTCAAAATCCTGCTGCACGAAGCTGCTGCTTACACAGTTGGCAAACGGAAGATTATAATTTGTCTTATAAAGACTATAATCACCATATTTTTTAACAAATGTATATATATCGCTGTCCAATTCATTTACATTTACTGCTTCTGTTATATTAAAAAGCGCATTTGTAAAAACAGTTCCGCCTGAATCCAAAAGCCACAAAAAATACTTTGAATATCCGAGGTTATAAGCGGAAGCCTGTGTATCTCCTGCCAGAGCGGCAGTAAAGCTTGAGAGCGCACCTCTTCTTAAAATAAGCGGATAATTTGCATTAAGGCTTAAATCAGGATTAATAATTCTGTCCGTAACAGACTCTGTTATATCCAAATCCTCTTTCACACCGTTTGCAAGCTGTACATAATCACCATGCTGATATGGTGCATAATCATAGAATTTCGGAGGTCCTACAAGAGCATACGCCGCTATAAATACTTCCGCCGCAACGACTGTCAACTTAACCATGCAAGACTTAGAAAGTCCGTACACATGATAAATACTCATTAAAATAACCATGAGCACCACAAACACAGTAGCCGCTGTCTGAGGAATATGCGAAACATGATTATAAAAATATGCAAATGCAAGGCAGACAATCACTGCTGCAGATGAATATATCCAAAAATATTTTTTATTATCTGCCCCATTCGCACCATTTTCACATTCACAAAATAAGTCCTGCGCATAAAAAGCTGCCAATGTAATAAGCGTAAATGCTATAAGATAACCGTTTCTTAACGTATATCCATTATATGAGCCAAAATGCCACATAAGGTTTACCGCCTCGATAAACATAGGCGAAAGCGCAATAACTGCAAGAACTATAGTATATATTTTGTCTTTCCTGCTGACACTGCTTCTTTTAATTCCAAAAATAATTACGGCAATCGCAAATGACATTCCAAGAAGCATAGCCCATCTCTGGAAGCTAGCCATAGCCCCTTCCGTCGCTATGGAGCTTGTAATCCAGCCTGCGTACTGACTCAGTATTCCTGCGCCTGACGAACCCCTCTGTGAGCTTCCAAGCTGCATAAATACAGGCACAAGTACAAATGACGAAAGTCCGACACCTGCAACTGTACCTATTCCCAGATTAAAAATATGCTCTTTCCATGTACTCTTTTCTGCTTTTATAATTATAAATGCAGCGCTGACAAGCAAAATGTAAACCAATGACATTGCACTCAAATAGTAGTTAATAATAAATGCAAGCGCAACCATAAATATATACAACAGCTTCCTGCCTGTTTCCATCATCTTGTGATATCCTAGCATTATAAGCGGAAATATCGCAACAATATCCATCCACGGAGTAAAGCATGATGCGTACAGAAGCGTATAGCCGCAAAACGCATACATAAGAGAAAATGTGACCTTTAACCTATATGAAAGTCCTCTAAATACCTTATTTAAATAAGCGTACATGGTAACTGACATACACATCATCTTTACCATTGTAAATATTGATATGCTTTCCAATATCAAATTTCTTGGTATAAGATACAACAGCAGATTAAACGGGCTTAACATTGAAAATGCTGATATACTCATAGAAACATTCGTTCCAAGTCCCGTATACCAGTCAAATGAAAGTGCAGCTTCTCCATGAAGCCAGTCCCACAGATGCGCATACAATGGCGCAACCTGCTGCATATTATCAAAATAATCTATTCTCCCTGCTCCGAATGGCCATATTCCTTTCATCACAAGAATAATCAGCATTACACAAAGCGTTATTGCTGCCGGAATGGCATAGGCTGCTAACGCCATCGCTTTACTGCTTTTCTTTTCTTTCATATATCCTCCTGTTTGGCTTTTTATATTTTCTGTATTTACATTAAATTTTTCAACTTTTATGTTATGATTTCATTTACCACTCCAACGAAATCTTCAATAATGTAAATTTACAATCCTCTGCCGCAAACGTTATTTTAACAAGTTCTTCTTCATCAAACTCAGGTATTATCACTGTCTTATCACCTTTATCCGAAAATTCACCGACGTACTCGTCATTCTTATACACCTTGACTTTTCCGCTTCCTTCAAATTCAGTAATCCTAAGCTTCAATTCTGCATTACTGCCTGCGCTTTCAGGCACATAGTATATATGTGACACAGCATTGTCATTTACGCTTCCTATACTCTGATTTGGATTCCAGCCGCTACCCTTTCTTGCACATATCTTGTACGATGTGTTAAAACGACTCCACGTGTCCGCACTTGTACAATATTCAATGGTTCCTGACTCATATGCAAGCTTTCCGTATCCAGGCCAATCCTTGAGCTCATGCGTAATGTAGTACATTTCATACTCAATCGGCACATCTGGCTGTTTTCCCCAAACCATAATCTGAAGATAAAATATAATCAGCGCTGCACATAAAATAAGCAGCGCGCTATTTTTAATTGTCTTACCCTTTGGTTTCTTTTCAAGTGATTCCATTTCTTAAATCCTTATAAATATAAATTGAACACAGCACAATACTATACATGCGTCACTATGCAGGTGCTCTCACCGGTAATCGTGACAGAACGCTTGCCTGCTCTCACAAAAAAGCTGTCTCCGGCCTTAAACTCAAGCGCATCCTTAAAGTCATCTGACTCTATCGTTCCGCTTCCGCTTATAAATACTATTGATACAAAGGACGACTCGTCCACCATTATTTTTGTAAAACTGTTTATCTCATATTTCATGCACTCGAAATATTTGCACTGTACAAGTCTGTGCGCACAAAAGTCCTTATTTTTCTCAATCAGTACTTCACTTGAATCATCTTTTACATAAGCCTTTGTATCTATTACATCCATGCCTTTTGCAATATGAAGTTCCCTGGTATTTCCGAACTTATCCCTTCTGTCATAATCATACATCCTGTAAGTGCTGTTTGAATTCTGCTGTATCTCACATATAAGAATTCCCGCGCCTATAGCATGTATAGTACCAGCCTTAACCATAAGAACATCGCCCTTTTTGACATCTATTCTGTTAAGCACATCTGTTATTGTATTATCGGCTATCCTGCTTTGTATCTCGGACTTTGTCACATCCTTTGAAAAACCGCAGTACAGATATGCCCCCGGCTCGCAGTCTATGACATACCACATCTCATTTTTACCGTATTCATCCTCATTCTCAAGTGCATACTCATCATCAGGATGTATCTGAATTGAGAGAGCCTCTCTTGCATCAATAAACTTGACAAGTATCGGAAATCTGTCCTGCGCCTGACATTTCCATCCCAACGCCTCTTTCCCTATAATTGAAAGATAATCGTTAAACAGCATTTCCTTATAATACCCCTGCGCAATTCGGCTCTGTCCGTCAGGATGAGCCGAAAGCTCCCAGCTTTCGGCAATCACATCATATTCGCACTCCTTACCGAAAACCGTGCGAAGCTTTGTTCCACCCCACAAACTGTCCTTAAATGCAGGCTCAAGCTTTACAATAGGATTATCAGCTGCAATTATATAATTACTCTCAAACGAATCCTCCGAAACTTCTTTTTCAAGGTCATTTTCAAGCATAACCTCACCGATGCCCACTTCTATTATAACAACGTCCTTATCCGTCTTGTTCGCAACTTTATGCTTCATTCCCATAGGCACAAAAACACTCTCAAATTTGTGGTAATCCTTTGTTTCTGTTCCAAGTGTTATAGTTGCGGTTCCCTCCACAACTGCCCAGTGCTCATTTCTTAATTCATGCTTATGAAGAGTCATACTCATACCCGGAAATATCGTAACACGCTTTACCTTATACCCCTCTGCATAAGTAATAAGCTCATGTATACCCCATTTTCTGTATGAAAATCTGTTGTAATCAAAATAACCCTCATATTTTTCTCTGTTATTTTTATTAATTTCTTTTATATCATCAACGCCGTCTTTAGAAGATACATAAACAGCATCCTCTGTATTTACGACAACTATGTCTTCCAAATCATTTGCAACCACAAGCTGCCTGTTTGAATTGTTAATTATTGTACTGTCCCTGCACTTATTCTTTATGATAAGCTCACTGTTTGAAAACGTGTTTCGGTCATCAAGATCACATACATTTCCAATGTCCTTCCACCAGACACCTGCCTCAACAACCTTTATATTTTTTCTTTTTTTGTATATTATTTTCTCAATATTTCCTGACGGAATATCTTTCATTATATTTTCGGAAAAGCGTATGGACATTCTTATTGCAGGTACTCTGCGCTTTGCAATTTTACATGAATTATATAAATCCGCAGCACATGTCCTGATAAGATTTAACATGTCTCCGACTCTGTATATATACATTCCGCTGTTCCACAAAAATCCCTCGTCATATCCTGATTTGGCATTACCGCCGACTTTGATTTTTTCAATAAATCGCACTACGTCCTCACCGTCTCTTAAAACATAATCATAGCACGATGCAGCATCTACCGGCTTTATACCGATAGCAGTTATATTCCCTTCCTTTGCAAGCTCTTTTGCTCTAAGTATTGCATCCTTATACTCCACTCCATCTATAAGGTTGTCCGCAGTCACCACAAACATAAGCTCCGACGAATTGCAAAAAAGGCATGCGAGCATAACAGCCGCCGCAGTGCCTTTTGAACTTCCCTCAAGAATAACACGATATCTTAAGCTCTGAAATACTTTCATCTGTCCATTGACGATATTTTTATAGCTCTCATTAGTGACAATAATAAACTCATCACAATATGGCATATTTCTTACAACCGTCTCCTGAAAAAGCGAGCGGCCTTCTTTTATATTCATGAACTGCTTTGGATAATTTTTTCTTGAAAGCGGCCACAGACTGTCGCCGCTTCCCCCTGCCAAAATAACACATTTCATACCAAAATATCATGCCTTTCCTGATTTCACTTAATTTTTTTCTGTCTGTAAGCCCAGAATTTGTTGATTATAAAGTTTAACGGAATAGATACAATCATATTTAAAATCCATCCCATATTACTTGAAAACGTCTCTTTTGAACCTAAAAATCCTATATTCAACCCGGCAAAGAAATCTATCATTCCGCCGCAAAATCTGCTTATGTCAACAACATCAACCCATATAAAAAGCAATATGTTATTGAGAAAAAGTCCGGTAAACGCATATGTCATATATGTCTTTAATAATGTCTGCCACCAGACTCTGTGCTGCTTATCGGTTTCTTCCTTAAACACAAAAATATTCTGCCAAAGATACGCATTAAGCACACTTATAACCCAGCTTACAATACTTGCAAAAAGCCAGTGTCCGGGCCAAATCAATGTATTTAAAACAAAATATATGACTCCCGAAACAAGCGTATTTGATATTCCCACCAATCCAAATTTCAGAAACTGGATTAGTAAAGCCTTTTTTTCTTTCATAATTTTATTTTTACCTATTTCCCTTAATATATAATTTTCGTACTTAAGCTCCAAAATACACTTAAAACACTCTAATCAGATTATCTTACTGCGCCTGCTGAACCTGTTCAGATTGCGTTTCTGTTGGCGTCGGTTCAGGTTTCTGTGTTTCTGTTGGCGTCGGTTCAGGTTCCTGTGTTTCCGTTGGCTTCGGTCCAGGTTCCTGTGTCTCTGTTGGCTTCGGCTCAGGCGTTTCTGCTTCTGTTGTTGTTTCCTGTTCAGGTGCCTGTGTTGAAGGTGCCTGTGTTATTGTCGTTGACTGTCCGCCACTGCCTCCTGCCGGTTTTCTTGTAGGGGAATCCTCTATACCTGCCGGAGTAGTCAACTCATTCTTCCAGTCCTGTGCAGGCTTTGAAGTTGCATTCTGGCTGTCTTTTATAGTCTGTTCCTTTGTAACGCTCGCCTTTGTCGTAGTATCTGTAGAACCGCCCTTTCCTGATTTGCCTGCCATTGATGCAACTACCACAATAATCGCAACTACTACTACAGCTATACCTACGCCTATCCCAATCATAATCTTTTCAGGAACGATGGTATATATTTTATCTATAACATCATCTTCATCCTCAACTATATCAATCTGTGAACCATCTTCTTCAGAATCTGCATTTTCATTGTCCGCAAATTTTTCATTGTAATCATCAATAATAATTTCTCTTAACGCAGCTATCTCACTGCACACGTACAGACTGTCTGTTTCAAGTATATCCTCGATTTCATCAATACTGCACTCTTCATAGCAGAAAAGCTGATAAATGATTTTCTGCGGCTTTGAAAGTTTATCCATTGTACCAGCAATTTCTTCGAAATTTTCCTCGATTGCCTCATTAAAATATACGCAGCAGTCATAAAAATCGTCATCACCATCTATTGAATTATAATCATATTCCCTGTCATCTTCACTCTCTGTAAATAATTCACCTTTCTGTGAAACGTAAACCTTATATGTAACTGTGGTTGCATACTGCGCAACCCATCTTAACACATCCTTGTCATCTATATTTTCTGACGCTATGGCCTTGCGCATTTTTGTAAAAATGTGTTTAACCAGCTTATTTCTGTTCTCCTCTTTTTCATATATCATGGCCACAAGATTATATACCACATCGTATGTATCGTTGCAGAGCTGTTCATAAGCCTCATCATTGCCCTTTTTTGCAGATTGAAAAAGCTGCCATAATTCTTTATTGCTATCCATATTAATCCTCCTAATTCAATTCCTTTTCGCACAATTCAAGTGTCGCCGCTATAACCTTATCCATATCATAATATTTATATCCGCCAAGTCTTCCTGCAAAAATTATATTGTCCTCTCTGTTCGCAAGTTCCCTGTACTTCTCATATAAACTGTTATTTTTATCATTATTAACCGGGTAATAAGGCTCGTCACCTTTCTTCCATTCACTTGAATATTCCCTTGAAATAATTGTCGTCGGCTGCTTTCCATACTCAAAATGCTTATGCTCAATAATTCTTGTGTATGGTACGTCAGCATCAGTATAATTTACAACTGCATTTCCCTGATAATTATCTGTATCAAGCTCCTCTGTCTCAAATCTTACGCTTCTGTACTCAAGAACCCCGAGCTTATAGTCGTAATATGCATCAATCATACCTGTATAAATAATTTTGTCAGCCATTGCATTAAGCTCATCTTTATTCTTAAGATAATCACAACCCAATCTTACATCAGCTTCTGCAAGAAGTTTTTCAACAATTTTTGTATATCCGCCGATTGGAATCCCCTGATATCTGTCATTAAAATAATTATTGTCATATGTAAACCTCAAAGGAAGTCTTTTTATTATAAATGACGGAAGCTCTGTACAACTGCGTCCCCACTGTTTTTGTGTATATCCCTTTATAAGCTTTTCATAGACATCTCTTCCAACAAGTGACAATGCCTGTTCCTCTAAATTTTTCGGCTCTTTTATATTTAAATCTGCAATCTGTGAGGCTATTATTTCTTTTGCCTCCTGCGGTGTAGCTATATTCCACATTTTACTGAATGTATTCATATTAAAAGGCAAATTATATAATTCATCCTTATATCTTGCTATAGGTGAATTTATATAATTATTAAATTCTGCAAATCTGTTAACATATTGCCATATTTTTGTGTCAGAAGTATGAAAAATGTGTGCTCCATACATATGAACGTTTATTCCGCTTCTTTCCTCACAATAAATATTACCTGCAATGTGGTTTCTTTTTTCGACCACAAGACATTTCTTTCCTTTTTTTGCTGCTTCATATGCAAATACTGCTCCGCACAGACCTGCCCCGACTATCAGATAATCATATTTCATCTCAATCTCCATTCCGCAGACGCTTTGCGTCGGAGGAATCGCGAGGAAAATCTCAAATTTGCCTCTGCGATAAAAGCTATTTCGTGGCGCCTGCGGCACAAATAGCTGTGTGAAAAATCATCGTATCAACATGATTTTTAACACTAATCTCCATTCTTGAGCAACTTTATTATTTGCTGTTTGTTTTTGCTCATAAACAAATAGCTGTGTGAAAAATCGTGTATAAAATTTACGTCCCCATAAAACACGTATAGAGCAGTGGATAAAATCTCACTGCTCTCATACACGATTATTTACCGCTAAAAACAGTCTGTACTGTTTTTAAGAGTATTTTAATGTCAAGTCCCAGACTCCAGTTATCAATATAATCCAAATCCATTTTCACAACATCCTCAAAATCAACAACACTGTTTCGTCCGTACGCCTGCCACATTCCCGTAATTCCCGGCTTCATACTCAGTCTTCTCTTATGATGACCTTTATACTGCTTGAATTCCGCAACTGTAGGCGGTCTTGTACCAACAAGACTCATATCGCCTTTCAATACGTTAAAAAATTGTGGAAGCTCATCGATACTTGTTTTTCTGATAAATTTACCTACTTTTGTTATTCTTGGATCATCTGCCATCTTAAACATTAACCCGCTCATCTCATTCTTTTCCATGAGTTCTTTAAGTCTGTCTTCTGCATCCATATACATTGAGCGGAATTTATAGATATAAAAATATCTTCCGTTCTTCCCCACTCTCTTCTGCTTAAAAAAAAGTGGTCCCTTTGACTCGATTTTTATTGCAGGTGCCACAAATATCATAACAACTGCAGTTATAGCAAGTCCTACTATCGAACCAATTACATCAAAAACTCTCTTTATTGCTAACTGCTTGAAATCATAAAATCTGTTAGCCAGCGTTGCCACAGGAATATCTCCGAACTCACTGAATGATACTGCAAAATCATCATATATCTTTATAATGCCGAGATTAATATGAACGGTAATACCCATATCCTCAAGAACAAGAAGTAAATCTCTTAGTTCTTTCACCTCATTGTCCTCAAGGTCAATAAATACCTCATCAACTATCTCTCTCTTAAAATAATCTATCATTGTATCAGCGTTTGCAACTACAGGAACACCGAGTATCTTACTTCCTGTCATATCTTTATCAATTATCACAACGCTTACAAGCTTTCTAAGCCATGTGTCCTGCTTCGCAATTCTTTCAGTCACATCTTGCGCCCTGCTGCTCGTTGTAATAAGCATAAGTCTTGCAGTCGCATTGCGCCTCGTTCCCTCATGTACAAGAACCGCTTTGACTATACATCTTAACACAAGCGCAAGAATTGTACTTGACACCAGAAGCAGTGCATAAAGTCCTCGCGGGAATGCTACCGGATCCTTTGTCAAAAATTCATATACAGCGACAACTGCCGCCATAATCATTCCCTTTATGACAACAACCTTTACTTCCTTTAGAAAGCTCCTTTGAAGCAGCCCTGCATTACCTGTATAAACTAATATCGTTACAAAATATGCAATAAATATCGGAATTATGTTGGATTTCATATAGGCACTGTATACCTCAAGACTATAATGCCTGTGCATTACCATCCATATATATCCGGCAACAAAATAACTTAAGAATATGCTGACAGCATCTGAAATAAGTAAAATGGCATTCTTTACTCTTTCCCTTGTCTGGCTCATCTGTATATTTTCTCCTTAATAATAATTTATAAAAATTCCCTATTACACATAAAAGAATGTGCCGAAGCACATTCTTAAGTACTCAGCTAACAGGCCCTAATACCGGTTCCCTGTTGTCTCTGTTCATATGCCGGCAACGGGAATCGAACCCGTATGGGAGTTAAGTCCCGCAGGATTTTAAGTCCTGTGCGTCTGCCAGTTCCGCCACACCGGCCCGATATGTGCTTACAACTACAGATTCCTCTGCAATCATAAAAATGGACGGAGAAGGATTCGAACCTTCGAAGGCGTTGCCAGCAGATTTACAGTCTGTCCCCTTTGGCCACTCGGGAATCCGTCCCTGCTAAAATGCCGCTTAAGAAAACTGCGGCACCTGTATAATTATTGACTTATAATAGCCAGGCTATACATAAGTATAATTTAGCACATTTTAGCATAAAATAAATATTCTGGCAAGATAATTTTTAAACTATGCGGCTTACCTTCTAATTCTCGTCAAGACTGAAAGCTCGTCCTGTCATTTTTAAACTATCCATATCCTTAGCTGCTCCTGTCTGCTCATATTCAACCATATTCGCATCCTTTAAATGATAATAAAATAAATACCTTCTTGACCTTTTGTCGCCCTCTTTGCAGTCAAACACCTCATCACTTCTCTTACCCTCAAGAAGTCTTGCATATGCCTCCTGCAAATCATCATACGAAACAGGCGCTTTTGAGTAGGAAAGATCATGCTTTTCATTTATTCCCTTGATAAACAGCGCAGGATTTTGTCTGCCTTCTGTCTCATACATATTATAGCCATGATCTGCCATTATCATAATAACCGAATTGTCATACAATCCACTTGCTTTAAGCTTATCAAGATATGCCTTTGTCATTGTAAAACATGCCTTAAGATTATCTTCATAAGTACCATTCTCTATTACTTCAACATTCTCGTTATATTTAAACGGAACATGTCCGCCCTCTATATGAATAAATTTGAAGCATTTGTCATCTGTCAGCGTAAAATCATTATTTTTTACATTTTTGTAAAAATCTTCATTAGAGCTGTTAAATGCCTTATATTCATCCGACCCTCCCCGAAGCTTTACAAACTCATTGGTATCAATGTCACAAAATTGCTTTAAACCATAAGGCGCATATTTAAATCCTACCAGTTTTATCTCAAGCTTGATAAAATCCTTAATAGAAGTTACTCCGTTTGTATCAATCACATTATCAAATCTTAACAGATTATCATCGCCCAATGTCAATTCAGATTCATAGAGCCCCATTTTATAATTCTTGCTTTCAAGGTTAGAAAAAAGCTTTGATTCTGTGAATGTCTTATCTACAAACCCATTAAAATCTGTCTGATTTTCATACCATTGCCCCGTAAGCATAAAAGGAATAGAATGCTTTGTAAATGGATATGTACTCATAGCATCTGAATAAAACGTAAAATCATTGAAAATCTCTTTGTACTGCGGATTTTGTTCCATCATATTACCAAATGTTTCGCCGTCCACCGCATCAAGTACCAATATGATAAAATTCTTATCTCTCGACAGTTCCATCTGACTTTTCTCTGTAACTGTCAGATTTGTTTTTTTCGAGAAACCATCATTATTTATACATACTGTAGTCAGTGTAACAAGCAGCATAAGCGAAAGACACCCAGCCACAACATTTATCACAGAGATAACCTTTTTTGCGCTGAATATTTTTGTAAGTACGAGCAATGCCGCAATCACAACAATCCACATAACCACTGAAATAACCGTTGATACTGTGTATTTACTCCAATCTACGTCTGTTCCGTCAGTCGGAGGAAGATTGCCAACCATGAAATTGCCCTGTATATATGTACAGACCAGCCCTGCAAATTCAAGAAGTATGCCTATGTGATATATCTTTTTATTTATGAAATATAAAACTGCAAGAACTATCATAGAAATTGCAGCAGTGAAAAAAAACATTCCAAGCACTATCGGTCCCAATACATATATATCAAACCAGAACTCATCCCTGTTTGAAAAAAATAACTCAAGCGGCGCATATAAACACACCAGAAAACTGCATGCAAATGAAATTATAATTCCCGGCACAAAATCCTTAAATGATTTTCCCTTAAACATTTCAACCACAACTCCTTATTCCTGACTTGCAGAATCTTTTATAATAATCTCATCTGTTTCTACTTCTTTATTCTTATTCTCATCAATGCCAAGTGAGTTGTTAATCTTCTTTTTTGCCTTTCTCCAGTAAATTCCTGCTACTGCTCCGATTGCAATAACAATACCGGCAACTGCCTGTATTGCATATGTCATTACAGACGGGTCAATGTAAGCTCCTACCATATTATTTAATAATGGTGCAAATAAAACTGCTGTTAATGCTGCTTTCATAATTAAAATCCTCTCTTTTTTTGTTTATTGTTGGTTTTCGTATAAGTTTCATTTCCTATTGTTTGTTTTTATTATTTTTTATCTTTTCCTGAATTGAGCTTATAATATATTTTGCTCCAACCTCAGCACTGTGTCCCATATTATACAAATATTCATGCGCAAAGTTGTCTATCTTTTCGTGATACATTTCAGCTGAATCAAGCATTCTCTCAACTGTCTCGTTAACCTTTCCAATTTCATCAAGCTTTAATGTCTCGCCTATAACATTACGCATCCATATATTGATTGGCTCTGTATCAATCTTCTTATATTCAGGATTCATGACTTTCATAGGTGTGTCAATGAAAAGCACAGGCTTGCATGTTGTGTATGCATATTCAAATGAAATATCAGACCAGTCCGTAATAATCATATCAGCCTCAAAAACAGTGCTGTTTGATGAGAAATCTGTCTGAATTTCAATATCTGTGTCATTTTTATAGCGTTCCTTAAGCCCCTCCATTTTCTCTGGCTTATGTCTTACATGCTGAGGATGAGGACGCACAATAATCTTTCGTCCATGACCTCTTAAATTGTCGAGAAGCTCCTCAAGACAGTTATCAACTATATTGTCTTTCTGCCATGACGGTGCAATAAGAATTGTCTTAACATCAGAAACTTTCTTTTCTGATTTTGCATAATCTTCACGCATCTTATCTATAAGACAATATCCCCACTCTATAAGCTTTTTCTTTGGAAGATTGTATGCAATCTCTGTCTTCTCTATTTCTTCCTTGTGATGCTTACCGCAGCAGAATACAGTGTCAAAATGGTCAACACAGCCTGTCCTCATGGTCAGGTTGAAGCTTCCCATACCATGCGGCACATATAAATACTCTACATCTTTTCTTATATAGCTTCTCTTAATATGATAATTTTCAAGGTCAGGCATTGTCATAACCACTATATCCGCATCCATTTTCATCATAAGCGTTATAAGTCTCTTTTCGCCTATGTAATAAGCCTTAATCTGCGGATTTTCATTTGCCATATTGAAAATATTATCGTTAGGATCACTTGTTATATAATGGATTGTAATATTTGTATTTTTTAATATGTACTCGATAATTCCTGCATAATATTTGTAAAATCCGTTGCTCTCAGAATAGAAAACGAGATGCTTATTTACTATTGAGAAAAATCGCTTGTAATCAGCCTTTTCTCGCTTTGCTTCCGGACCTCTCCTGTGCTTCTTGCCGCCACCTATCGCACCAAGCTCCATAAGCTCCTGCTTACTTGCCTCAAGCGCCTCATAGTCAACATACTTTTTCGGATTAATAGCCCAGTTTAAAAGGTAAAGCTGAACTATCGCAAGAAGATTACTTGCTATCCAGTAAACAACAACACCTGTCGGAACAAAAAATCCAAGATACAGTGACAGACCTACTGAAAGAAGCATCATTCCATACTTGTTAAGCTTTGACTGCTCCGCCTGCAATACATTGCTTGCGTTCTGCGCCACGCACAAAAGCCATGCCGAAAAACCTGCGATAAGCGGAACAAGTATTGAAATTCCTCCTATCTGTGCAGGAACCCAGCTTAAATTAAATCCGCAGAAGCTCATTTTCAAACTCTGAACTGAAACAAGCAGTTCATTAATATTTATATTAGCAAACTGTGATGACAGTGCCGCAAACTCAGCACTATATTTTCCGCTCTGGATTGTTTCAACTACTGCAAGCTGTATTGACGACGATTCAATATCTGCACCTGTAAGCTTTACAGTAAGCTCATTAAATGCAGCTATAACCTCTTTTGGTATATGAAGAAGATAATCTAACGGATGATAGATTACCGCAACTAATCCCAGAAGCAAAACTATCTGTATTATAAGAGGTATAAGCGATGCAAGCGGATTATACTTTTCTCTCTTAAAAATTTTGGACTGCTCATCTGCAATGCTGTCCGCATCCCCATAATATCTGGCCTTAATTCTGTTAATCTCCGGCTGCATTTTAACCATTTTTATGGAGTTCTTCTGAACCCACACTGATACCGGAAGCAGCACAATCTTGCTGACCAGCGTAAATAATATGATTGCTATGCCGTAATTACTTATAATTGAATAGCACAAACTCATCACAAAACCGAGTGCATCTGACAAAATATTCATATCTGCTTTTTTCTCCCCAATTTTACATATTTTAATATTTTTTTACATAATTTTTACAAATCAGCCTATATTTTAACACATAAAATTGTGATTGCAAATATATTTTACAAATATTCGTTTCTACCGTCCTCGCGCAATTTTGCAAGAATCTGCTTAATCTGCCCTGCACTTTCTTTTGCGGCAACAAGCGTTGCGTCCTTAGTATCAACTATGACAATATCAGTAAGTCCTACTGCGGCAATCAGCTTCTCCTGCCCCTCAATCACGCAGTTTTTAGTATCAATAGCTACAACATTTCCGTTTACCACATTTCCATCCTTATCATTTTCTTTAATACGGCCTACTGCAAGCCATGAACCTACATCATCCCAGCCGAAATTTCCCGGAATCGTATAAATATTTTCTGCCTTCTCCATTATTCCATAATCAACAGATAATGATTCGAGCTGCGGAAATACTTCATTAAGCACATCGTCCTGATTCGGTTGGCCTATTGCTTCCTTTATAACCTCAAGCCCCTTAGCGGTCTTTTCCATATATTTATCAAAACATTTAAGAATTGTTGAAACTTTCCAAACAAACATTCCGCTGTTCCAAAGGTACGTCCCCTGCAAAAGATACTCCTGAGCCTTCTGCAAATCCGGCTTTTCCACAAATTGAACAACAGGTCTTGCATTACCGCACATACCGTCATTATCATACTTTATATAACCGTAGCCTGTTTCAGGGTAATTCGGAGTAATTCCCACTGTCACGAGATTATCTCCTTTTTCTGCCATATTGCAGGCTTCATTAAACGTTTCTACAAATATTTCATTATTTTTAATAAGATGATCTGACGGAAGAACTATCATAACAGCATCATCATATTTTTTTGACACATGCACAGCCCCAAGCCCGATACATGGAGCAGTATTTCTTCCTACAGGCTCACACAAAATATTTTCTTCAGGAATTCCCGGAAGCTGCTGCTTTACAAGCTCTCTGTAATTTTCATTTGTAGCTATGTACACGTCGCTTATATCAACAATAGGACTTATTCTTTCCACCGTAAGCTGTATCATTGTCTTTCCGTCATCAGTCAGAGACAAAAACTGCTTCGGAAGTGTAACCCTGCTTCTCGGCCAAAATCTTTCACCTTTTCCGCCTGCCATAATTAATGCTGTTTTTTTCATATTCATTACCTCACTTCTGAACCGATTTTTACGTATAATAAGTTTGCTGCCAAGCAGCGTATAAAAATCTTTTTTGACGTTAAATTCATCTGTCATATATTCTATACTCTTTTTGCTAAATTGGCAAAAATGTTTTATAATTATATTTATTATTGTGTTTCATTGTCAAACGGTACTTAATCTCAGAACAATCAATGTAATCATAACCACACATCACGTAAAGGAGGTCTCTTTGAAGCTTTCAGGATATTATTCTTCGGGTGAATTTGCAAAAAAAGCGCATGTATCCGTAAGAACAATTCGCTTTTACGACAAACAGAATATTTTAAAACCCTCCTTTGTAAATGAAAACGGGGCAAGATTTTATACAGACGAAGATTTTGCAAGGCTTCAGCAGGTTATTCTGCTTAAATTCTTAGGCTTCTCCCTTGAAGATATACGAAATCTGACAATCGGAAGCTCTGATTCCCAGATTCTGCTTAATTCTCTTCATATACAGCTCAAGCTCATACAGGATAAAATCGAGCAGATGCAGCTTGTAGAAAAAGCAATCAGGGATACCTCTGTTGCAATCAGCGAAAACAACTCTGTTGACTGGAGCAGGATGCTTGAGCTTATTAATCTTACAAATATGGAAAATTCACTTAAAAGCCAGTATCAGAATGCAAATAATATTTCTGCAAGAATCAGCCTGCATGAACTTTACTCAACAAACAAAGAAGGGTGGTTTCCATGGATTTTTAAAAATCTGAATCCCACCAATAATATGAAAATTCTTGAAATTGGCTGCGGAAACGGTTCTTTATGGATTAAAAATGCTGATAAAATCCCTGCTGACTGCGAAATAATACTTTCAGACATATCGGTCGGCATGTTAAGAGACACACGACGCGATTTATCGAAAATCAACAGAAATTTTTTATACAATTCATTTAACTGCGAAAATATACCTTATGGCGACAATTCATTTGACCTTGTAATTGCCAACCATGTGCTTTTTTATTGTGACAATATCGACAGAGCCTGCAGTGAAATACGCCGGGTACTAAAACCAGACGGCAGATTTGTATGCAGCACTTACGGGGCGCGCCATATGCAGGAGATAAGCAGCCTCGTGTCAGAATTTGATTCAAGAATAGTTCTCTCCGCCGACAAGCTATATGAAAAATTCGGACTTGAAAACGGAGCTGATATTTTATCAAAGCATTTTGAAAAGACAGAAAAGCTCCTTTACGATGACAAACTTTTAGTCGATAAACCTGAACCGGTAATAGAATATATACTTTCCTGTCATGGCAACCAAAACCAGTTTCTTTTGGATCGCTACAAGCTTTTCCGCGATTTTATTGCAGCAAAAACAAAAAAGGCACTGACTATAACAAAAAATGCCGGAATTTTTATATGTACTAAACAACCTTAAACAATCCGTGTCATCATCAAGGTGTTTTTAAACAATAATCATAATTTAGAAATATTTTTTTAAAAAGTACTTGAAGGTGACGCAACGTCACCTTTTATACTATATCTAAGGTGTCATAAACTACACCTTCAAGATTTGCTTCGCAAACTTGTAACTTATTTATTTAAAGCGTATTATCAATTCAAAGTATCGTAAACGATACTTATTTATGCGTCTGATACGCATTTTCATGAAGTTCAGATTACGCGGATTGTTTAGTGCACTGCACTCTCACAATCCATAAATAAAACAAAGCAAAGGAGACTAAAGCATGAAAGGAATTATTTTAGCAGGTGGTTCCGGCACACGCCTTTATCCGCTGACAATGGTAACATCTAAGCAGCTTCTTCCTATTTACGATAAGCCGATGATTTACTATCCGATGTCAGTTCTTATGAATGCCGGAATAAGGGATATCCTTATTATTTCAACTCCTCAGGATACTCCGAGATTCAAGGAGCTTTTAGGTGACGGAAAACAGTTTGGCGTACAGTTATCTTATGCAGTACAGCCAAGTCCTGACGGACTTGCTCAGGCCTTTATAATCGGAGCTGATTTCATCGGAAACGATTCGGTTGCAATGGTGCTTGGTGACAACATTTTTGCCGGCCACGGTTTAAACAAGCGTCTTAAAGCTGCAGTAAATAATGCAGAAAATGGTCTTGGTGCTACTGTATTCGGCTACTATGTTGATGACCCTGAACGTTTCGGTATAGTTGAATTTAACAGTGAAGGCAAAGCTGTGTCTATTGAAGAAAAACCTGAAAAGCCGAAGAGCAACTACTGCGTTACCGGCCTTTATTTCTATGACAACAAGGTTGTTGAATATGCAAAGAATTTAAAGCCAAGTGCAAGAGGCGAATTGGAAATCACTGATTTGAACAGAATATATCTTGAAAATGACAGCTTAAACGTTGAACTTTTAGGACAGGGCTTTACATGGCTTGACACAGGTACTCACGAAAGTCTTGTTGAAGCAACAAATTTTGTAAAGACTGTGGAAACTCATCAGCACCGCAAGATTGCATGTCTTGAAGAAATAGCATATCTTAACGGCTGGATTACAAAAGATGACGTACTTAAGGTTTACGAAGTATTAAAGAAAAATCAGTATGGCCAGTACCTTATGGACGTATTAAACGGTAAATATATTGACGTTTTGCACGGATAAAAATCGCTGCCTGAAGCGATTACAAGATTTGCTTTGCAAACTTGTGATTAAAATGCGTCTTTGACGCATTTTCCTATAAAGTAAAAAAGCGTCGTGAACGACGCTTGCAAGATTTGCTTCGCAAACTTGTTATCAGAATGCGTCTTTGACGCAATTTCTTATTACAAATTAGGGTGTCAAAACACCCTAATTACGATAAAAAAGGAGGATTAAAAAATATGAATATTATTGTTACCGGCGGTGCCGGATTTATCGGAAGCAACTTTATTTTTCACATGTTAAAAAAATACCCTGACTACCGCATTATTTGTCTTGACTGTCTTACTTATGCAGGTAATCTTTCTACTTTAAAGGATGTTTTGGACAACCCTAATTTCCGTTTCGTAAAAGAAAGCATCACAGACCGCGAAGCTGTTTACAAACTTTTTGAAGAGGAACATCCTGACATGGTTGTCAACTTTGCTGCTGAAAGCCACGTTGACCGTTCAATCGAAAATCCTGAAGTTTTCCTTGATACAAATATCAAAGGTACTGCCGTTCTTATGGACGCATGCAGAAAATACGGAATTAAGCGTTATCACCAGGTTTCAACAGACGAGGTTTACGGAGATTTGCCATTAGACAGACCTGACCTTTTCTTTACAGAAGAAACGCCTATTCACACAAGCAGCCCTTACAGTTCTTCTAAGGCAGCCGCAGATTTACTCGTGCTTGCATACCACAGAACTTACGGACTTCCTGTTACAATAAGCAGATGCTCTAACAACTATGGTCCTTACCATTTCCCTGAGAAGCTCATTCCTCTTATGATTGCAAACGCTTTAAATGACAAGCCGCTTCCTGTATACGGAGAGGGCTTAAATGTGCGTGACTGGCTTTACGTTGAAGACCACTGCAAGGCAATTGACCTTATTATTCATAAAGGACGCGTTGGCGAAGTTTACAATATCGGCGGCCACAACGAAATGAAAAATATTGATATAGTTAAAATCATCTGCAAGGAGCTTGGCAAACCTGAAAGCCTTATAACATATGTGACTGACAGAAAGGGCCATGACATGCGTTACGCAATCGACCCTACTAAAATCCACAATGAACTCGGCTGGCTTCCTGAAACCAAGTTTGCCGATGGTATTAAAAAAACAATTCAGTGGTACCTTGACAATAAAGAATGGTGGGAAACTATCATTTCAGGCGAATATCAGAATTATTACGAAAAAATGTACAGTAACAGATAATAATGCGCTGCAGAAATGAGATTAGTATGAAAAATCATGTTGATACAATGCTTTTTCACACAGCTATTTGTTTATGAGCAAAAACAAATAGCAATTATGGCAGAAGAGAAATTGCCTATGCGAATTTCTCTTCGCCTCTTCGCAATAAAATTGCTCAGAAATGAGGTTAGTATGAAAGTATTAGTTACCGGTGTTAAAGGACAGTTAGGTTACGACGTTATGAATGAACTTGCAAAGCGTAACTATGACGCTGTCGGCGTCGATGTTGACGACATGGATATAACTGATGCTTCTGCTGTCAACAGTGTTATAACTGATGCTGCTCCTGATGTCGTAATTCATTGTGCTGCATGGACAGCTGTTGATTTGGCAGAAGATGAAGATAAAATTGATAAAGTACGCATGGTAAATGCCACAGGTACCGAAAACATAGCAAAGGTATGTAAGAAACTTGACTGTAAAATGATTTACATTTCTACAGATTACGTATTTGACGGAGAAGGCACAAGACCATGGGAGCCTGACGATGAACGTCATCCTCTTAATGTGTACGGTCAGACAAAATACGAGGGCGAGCTTGCTGTTGAAAACAATCTCTCCAAATATTTTATTGTAAGAATAGCATGGGTATTCGGTGTAAACGGAAAGAACTTCATAAAGACAATGTTAAATCTTGGAAAAAGCCATGACACACTTTCTGTTGTAAACGACCAGATAGGTACGCCTACTTACACTTATGACCTTGCAAGACTCTTAGTTGATATGGCCGAAAGTGATAAATACGGCAGATACCACGCAACCAACGAGGGCGGTTATATAAGCTGGTTTGACTTCACATGTGAAATAATGAAGCAGGCATCGGCTTATAACCCTGCTTACGCTGATGTTAAAGTCATGCCTGTTGACAGCAGCTCATTCCCAGCAAAGGCAAAGCGCCCCGCTAACAGCAGAATGGATAAATCAAAGCTTGCAGCAAATGGCTTTTCACCTCTGCCAACATGGCAGGATGCTTTAAGCCGCTATCTCAAAGAAATAGATTTTTAAATTTTATAACCAGAACGTGCCAAATCAGCACAGAAATGAGGAATATTATGGGTCAGATTAAGGTTACGCCTTGCGATATTGAAGGCTTATACGTTATTGAACCTACAGTTCACGGTGATGAACGTGGATATTTTGTTGAAACATATAATAAAAAGGATATGGAAGAAGCCGGTCTTAACATGGAATTTGTTCAGGACAACCAGTCATGCTCTACAAAAGGTGTTCTTCGCGGACTTCATTTTCAGAAAGAGTATCCGCAGGGCAAGCTTGTAAGAGTTGTTAATGGTTCCGTTTTTGATGTGGCAGTAGATTTGAGAAAAAACAGTAAAACCTACGGAAAATGGTACGGTGTTTTGCTCACTGCTGAAAATAAAAAACAGTTTTATATTTCAGAGGGCTTTGCACATGGTTTTCTCGTGTTAAGCGATGTAGCAGAATTCTGCTACAAATGCACAGACTTCTATCATCCGGGAGATGAGGGCGGTCTTGCATGGAATGATCCTTCTATAGGAATCGAATGGCCTGAGCTTACAGGCAGCTACAACGGAACTGCTTCTGCTGACGGTTACGCACTCGCCGACGGAACAAAACTTAATTTAAGTGAAAAAGACCAGAAATGGCTTACTTTGAATGAAACTTTTAGTTTTTAAAAAACACGTAAAGCTGTGTACTAACTTTTAAATTGTTAGTGCACAGCTTTTTACATTTTACAAATTACTTCGAACCATCATTACCCCTGCCCATAATAAGCATTTGCACCGTGCTTGCGCAGATAATGCTTATCAAGAAGCTCCTGCTGCATATATCCGGTCTGAGGATTAATTTCCATAGCGTGATAATTCATAAATGCAACTTCCTCAAGCACAATCGCATTATGCACAGCCTCATATGCATCCTTGCCCCACGCAAACGGACCGTGGCTTTTCACCAGCACCGCCGGTATTGTCATTGGATCAATGTCTTTAAATGTCTCGATTATAACCGTACCGGTCTCCTTTTCATACTCACCCGAAATTTCTTCGCAGCTCATTGCCCTTGTGCATGGTATTTCTCCATAAAAATAATCTCCATGTGTCGTACCCATAGGAATTATCCCTCTGCCTGCCTGTGCAAATGACGTTGCCCAGCGGCTGTGAGTATGAACAATTCCGCCAAGATTTTCAAATGCACGGTAAAGCTCAAGATGTGTCGGAGTATCACTTGATGGCTTGTACTTTCCCTCTGCGACTTTACCTGTTGCAAGCTCCACAACTACCATATCATCAGCAGTCATTCCGTCATATTCAACTCCCGACGGTTTAATTACAACCATTCCGCTCCCCCTGTCGACAGCCGAAACATTACCCCAGGTAAATGTCACAAGATTATATTTAGGAAGCATAAGATTTGCTTCAAGAACTTGTTTTTTTAAATTTTCAAGCATGCTGTCCTCCATTCTTCCTCGCCAAGCTTTCTTTCTGCCAAAAGCCCATCTTTATATCTCGTCATATATTTTGCAAAGCCCTCTGCACCTTTACTTTCAGGGTTAAGAATACTTTTTTTCATTCCTGCAAAAATGCGCGTATCAAGCCAGTCTGCAAGTGATTCACCATTTTTGCACATCATATATGCCGAAAGAAGTGCCATCCCCCACGCACCGCCCTCTCCTGCAGTTTCCATTATCGCAACAGGGGTGTTAAGTGCATCCGCAAGAATCTGCTGTGCGGCGCCTTTTACCTTAAACAGTCCGCCATGCCCTGTAAACTGCGACGCCATAACCTGTTCCTTCTCAAAAAGAATATCCATACCGCATTTTAATGCAGCCATCGAAGAATAAAGCTGCGCTCTGAAAAAGTTTGCAAGATTCATTTTCGCGTCAGGCATACGGAAATACATAGGTCTGCCATTTTCAACCGAGGTTACCGGTTCACCTGAAAGATAGTTGTACGCTGTAATTCCTCCGCAATCATCATCACCGGTCATCGCATTTTTATAAAGTATTTCATACAGCTGGGATTTATCAATAACATTACCCATAAGTCCTGAAAACTCCCCAAACATCTTCACCCATGCATCAAGCTCTGAACAGCAGTTATTGCAGTGTACCATTGCAACAGGATTACCGTCCGGCGTTGTAACCATGTCAATTTCAGGATAAACCCCACTTATATCTTTCTCAAGAACAAGCATTGAAAAAATCGAAGTTCCAGCAGAAACATTTCCTGTTTTCGGGCGAACCGCATTAGCTGCTGCCATACCCGTACCTGCATCACCCTCAGGAGGGCACAGCGGTATGCCTGCCTTAAGCGTCCCTGTTGGGTCAATAAGCCTGGCTCCGTTTTCGGTAAGTACTCCGCAGTTTTCTCCTGCATCTGCAACAGCTGGAAAAATATCTTCAATACTAAGCTTAAATCCCTTTTCTGCCAGCCTGTCCTCATATTTTTTAAGCATATTTTTATCGTATCCAATTTTATTTACAGGAAAAATTCCTGAAGCCTCACCTACGCCAACAACACGTTTTCCCGTAAGAAGATAATGAATATATCCGGCAAGCGTTGTAACATAGGCTATTTGGGAAATATGCGGCTCATGATTCAACACTGCCTGATAAAGATGTGCTGATGTCCAACGCTGCGGAATATTAAAATCCAACAATTCCGTAAGTTCTTTTGCAGCCTGTCCTGTTGTTGTGTTACGCCATGTTCTAAAAGGTACAAGCAAATTGTCATCCTTATCAAAAGCCATGTAGCCATGCATCATTGCAGAAATCCCCATTGCACTGACTGTTTCAAGCTTTACTGCGTAACGCTTTTTAATATCCTGCGTAAGTGAAGCATAGCAGCCCCTTAAACCGCTGTGAATATCGTCTAAAGAATAAGTCCAATAACCGTTTTCAAGCCTGTTTTCCCATTCGTAAGCGCCTGCCGCAACAGGTTCAAAGCTGTCATCAATCAACACTGCCTTAATCCTTGTAGAGCCGAACTCAATACCAAGATAAGTTTTTCCCTGTTCAATTTTCTGTTTGATTTTATCTTTAATTTTGTCTTCGATTTTCTCGTTAACTGACATGCTCTGCCTCCTAAATTAAATAGTTCTCCTGAGCGCATCGAAATTTTCTATAACATATTCAACCTGACTGTCTGTCAGCTTTGTATGAATAGGCAGCGATATCTCATTGTGATACATTTCATATGCGTTTGGAAAATCCTTAATGTCAAATCCGAGGTTTCTGTAGGCTGTATGCATAGGTAAAGGCTTGTAATGCACGTTCGTCGCAATGCCTTTTTCTGCCAGTTTAGTTATAAGCTCATTTCGCCCTGCCTCGCCTGAGTTAAGAAGCCGCACAAGCATAAGATGTCCATTTGAAATATACTCTTCCGTCTCATGCTTTATAACATCTACCTCATCACATGCTATCGCATCATAATACATTTTTGCAATTTCAAGGCGCCTCTTTATAAGCGAATCATATTTCTTTAGCTGCACAAGCCCCATCGCTGATGCAATATCTGTTATGTTGCATTTATAATATGTATTTAAAATGTCGTATTCCCACGCGCCAAGCTTTGTCTTTGCGAGCGCGTCCTTTGACTGCCCGTGCAGTGAAAGAAGCATAAGTCTGTTATAAATATCCTCGTTATCTATTCCATCGATATCGCGCCACACGATACCGCCTCCCTCTCCCATCACGAGATTTTTTACAGCGTGGAATGAAAAACATGTAAAATCAGCGCATTGTCCGCTTATCCTGCCATTTCTTACAGAACCGAAACCATGTGCAGAATCAGCAAGAATAAGAACTCTTCCAAGCGCATCCTGAATATCATTTTCAGGTGTAAATAAATGTTTTTTTGCCTCGACAATCTGCCTTATCCTGTTATAATCAACCATAATTCCAGCCACATCGACAGGTATAACCGCTTTAGTCTTTGAATTAATCATTGCTTCAAGCGCATCATAGTCTATATGGTAAGTTCCCTTTTCCACATCAACAAGCCTCAAGGTGGCACCTACATGACACACAACACTCGCCGATGCAGTATATGTATAAGCAGGTACTATAACCTCATCTCCCGGCCCTATCCCAAATAAATGAAGACTCATCTCAAGCGATGCCGTCGCTGAATTAAGGCACACTGCTCTTCCAACTTTACAATAATCAGCTATACGCCTTTCAAGCTCCTTTGTCTTAGGGCCCGTCGTAAGCCATCCCGAGCGCATAACCTCGGCAACTGCATCAATTTCCTCCTGACCGACATCAGGCGGTGAAAAAGGTATCTTTATCTCATTTGCCATATTAATCTCCATTCTGCTTTTACTTATCCTTATCTTTTGTTTCTTCCTCTTTTGTAGATTCTTCCTTAGTAGGCTTTTCGGTCGTAGGCTTCTCAGTAGTAGGCTTCTCGTTTGAACCGTTCTCCGCTTGCATATCAGGGAAAGCATACGTAACATCACCCTCTGAATCTGATATTGAAATTGTGTAGCTTACCGTTTTAAAACCGCTCTTTGACAATGTTATTATCCTGTTTCCTGCACGCTTCTTAAATGTACATGGCACTATTCCGACATACACGCTGTCCACATAAAGCACTGCGCCTACCGGAGCTGTTACCTTTACAGCATAATTCTGCGTCTTGCTTGCTGCTGTAGTCTTCGTCGTAGACGAGCTGTCCTTTGCAACCATATCTATTACTTTCGTATAATAAGTGTTATTTACAATTATAGTCTCTGCATATTCCTCATAATGATTTGCGACAAGCGTAATCCTGTGAGGACCGTAGCTTAAAGTTACAGGACGCGAATAATCTACCTCAACTCCATCTATAGTCATAACTGCATTCGAGGGTGTGATCTTAAAATTCACCGCACCTGTCTTTGTTGAAGGGGCCTGAGTATCGCTGAAATCTACCGTAACCTGCTGCCCCTCTGATACCATAACCTCTTTTTGCGCAACAAGGTTGCCCTTTTGAACTTCAACATCGTATGTACCAACCGGAGCCGTGACAAGCATCCCCTTTGTCACCTCAAGAAAATGTGAATTTCCAAGACTCGCATATCCGCCCTCAAATAAATCAGTTCCCGTAAATTCAATATAACCATGCCCTTGTTCAACAATAATTGAATAGATCGTATCATCAATGCCTACAAGACTGACATTATCAAGCTTTACAACCTCAGCTATCGAAATCTCCTCTCCTGCAGACATCACAACCGCGTTACTGCTGTATGAAAAATCATTAGGGCCGGAGGTTATTGTCTTTGAGCTTTCATTTACCGCAATGCCGGACACGTTTGAACGCTTCCACGCATCTTTTGCTCCGTATATCTTATCTGCTGTTCCTTTTTTGTCACATGTAACATCATATATACTTCCGATTTCCAGATTAACAGCCGCTATAATCGTATCATATTTTGTTTTGATATCAGTACCTCCCGTATAAGGCACTTCATAATCTGTTCCCGTATTCACATCAAGAAAATACATTTTCTTATTCTCTGAATCAATCCTTTTTAAAACACCTTTTATTACAATCTCATTTGATGTATTTGTCGGCACCTCGGTTATATCTTTTTTAGGCGCTGGAAGAATTGAGCTTCCCGGAATTATAGTCGAAGAACCTTTTTTGCTGCCGCCGCACCCCACCGCAGACATAGCCAGCGCCAACACCACAAAAACAGATAAAGTTTTTTTTGCCAACATTTTCAAATATTGTATATTCATCAAGTACACCTCTTTTATCGGGCTGCATCCATGCATAAATTTAATTAACGGTCCGTAAACATCGTAATTTCTACGGACCGCCTTATACTATAAAAATTCTAACACATTGTCACATTATATGCAATTCAACACAGTGTTTTTATAAATTCCTTTCTCTTATAGTTCTGCTCTATAACAATCTTTAATTTCTCAATGCTTTTCGGCGGTATCCATGCCTTATTCATATTAAAATAATGATTTATTACTTTCCAGAATTTTTCAGGGAAACAAAATAGCGCCCCAAGCAGCTTTAAGTCACTGTCACTTATTTTCTTTACTTTATCATACTCATCAATAAGCTTATATGCTGTATGAATATCCCAGTCATACTTTTCTAAAACCTTTCTCATAAATTGGTACAAATCCCATACCTGGCATTCATTTCTTACCTTATCAAAATTAGTAACACTCACACTGCTTCCTGACAAAATAACATTGTGATAATTATAACTTCCATGGCAAAGCTCTTTATGTTTACGTGCGCGTTCAAATCTTTCATTGATTGCATCATCATTTAATCTTTTAACCGCATCCATCGCCTCATCATAAAATGAAATAATATTTCTATATGCGAGAAGTTCAAACTCAACTCTGTTTTTCTTGTTCTTCAGATAATTTGACGCCATTTTCAGTTCACGCGCATGTCTTAAATATGTATCTCTCAAATCATTTTCCTTTTCAGTCACAATACTCTGCTCCTCACCGTTAAGATAAGCCGACGCCTCATCAAGCGCAATATGTAACTGTGCGAGTGTACGTACCGCCGCACATAAATCCGATACATCCTTTATATTACATTCTCGTCCGTCAAACCAGTTTTTTACAACATATCTTCTTCCATCTGTATCACACGTTATCAGCTCACCCATTTTATTATTTATATAGGTGTCTACACGCATAAATCCATTATCTGCAACTGCCCTCGTAATGCAGCTTTCTTTTTCATAATATTTGTCAGGATGAATACATTCCAAAAAAAGGACAGTCCCTATGTCAGTTGTAAGTATCATTCCTCCCCGGCCTCTGCTTACATTAAAGACTTCTATATCATAATTGCACAATACATCTAAAGATTTTTCATTCATACAAAAACCATGCCTTTCCACTATCTGTCTTACTATATGTACGGACAGTATGAAAAATTACAGCGAAATTGAAAACTTATTTTCATTGTCATTTATATTTAGGGGTATTATACTTATAACCAAATTAAGTTGCTCAAGAAATGAGGGATAGTGTGAATAATATGAAAAAGAAAGTTTTAAACATAATCTGCCTGATATCATTTGTAATACTGGTTATTGTACTTTCGATGTTTTTATGGATAAAGCTTAAGCCTGTTATAAATAGCGAATATCCTGCATTTAATCATAATATTGCAGATACCTGTACTCCCGCTTCAACTGAAAATAATTCGGAAGATGCTTCAAAAAATGAACAAAATCCCACCAATACTTCGACCGACTCTGAAAAGGACGGTTCCTTTGAAATGTTTTTCGGCGGTGATGTAATGCTTGATAATTCAGATATATTAACGCGTTATGACAATAAAGGAATTAAAGGAATACTGTCATCATTTCTATTAAACGAGATGCTGTCCGCAGACATGACCGTAATCAACGAGGAATTCCCATTTTCAACAAGAGGAACGCCTATGGAGGACAAACAATTTACTTTCAGGGTAAATCCATCATATGTAAATATATTTAAGGAAAGCGGCGTTGACATGGCATCCTTAGCCAACAACCATGCGCTTGATTATGGAACTGATGCACTCACAGACTCCTTTACCACACTTGACAAAGCAGGAATATTTTACTCGGGAGCCGGAAACAGCCGTGAGCGGGCTTCAAAACCATACATAACAAAATGGAATAATACGTCAATCGGCGTACTTTCAGCATCACGCGTAATACCTGTCGCAGACTGGAATATAGACAGCCGCTCTCCCGGGCTTTTGTGCACCTACGACAGCACTGCTTTGGTAAATTCAATAAAAGCAGCCAAAAAGCAATGTGACTTCGTCGCCGTTTACGTTCACTGGGGCGTCGAGCGTGAAGATATGCCACAGGAATACCAGCAGGAGCTTGCAAAAGCTTATATAAACGCAGGCGCAGACTTAGTTATAGGTTCTCACCCGCATGTTCCGCAGGGTGTCGAATATTACAATGGCAAACCGATAATTTACAGCCTCGGAAATTACATTTTTAACACGAATATGGAAAGTGCTTATGCAGTAAAATGCACATTGGACGATAATCTTAATCCAACAATACAACTTATACCGATATACTCACAAAATGCCTGCACACAGGAAATGTCCAGCAATAAAAAAACTGATACTTTAAAATACATTGAGTCCATATCATTCTCCGTAAAAATTGACAGTGATGGGTATGTTGTAAATAACAAATAGCTGCTTTGCAATTATTTGCGTGCCAGTCGCATCCTCACGGAGTGTTTTACTTTATAGGATTAGGGTGTTTTGACACCCTAATCCTATAAAGTAAACAGACAGACGGTAACAGTTAATCCTGCCAACCGTCTGCCTGTTTTTAATTTACATGTTCTATCATGCCTATAAGTGTTGCCTTTTCATTAAGCTTAGGATTTTCAATGACTATCTGCAAAAGCTCATTTAAAGTTTTACCTATCTGCGGTCCTTTAAGTCCATATTCCATCAAATCATTTCCCGTTATATCAAGATCTTTTATCGAAATACAGTCACCTCTTTCAAGAATATCCTTATACATATGCTCAATAATAAGAAGGTGTTTGCGTCTTGCAGGCATTGTTATCCCTGTTATTTCTTCCTTTGTTTCAATTATTGCACGCTCATGGACAAGCATAAGCTTCAGCAAATCCTTGCCATACTTATGCAATGCCTCTCTTACCGACGGTTCATTTTCATCAATGGAAACCTTTTGATATGCAACAAGCTTAGAAGCCGTATCTATCGTGTAATTATCAAGTTTTAAGCTTTTAAGAGTCTGCCTTGCCTTTTCCTCATTAACTGAATTAAGTAACGCTGCATACCTTAAAACTGTATTCTTTTCAGATTTTTTCATCATGGTCATTGCATTTTTTGCATATTTCCCTGATAAAATCTCGTGTATAACCGGCAAAATTTCCTTAAAAAGTCCTGTCTGCTCATAGAAAATCACATAGTCGGGATTGTCTGACATAATCGTCTTTACAAGCTCAACCTGAACTCTTTCCATGCTGACCTGCCTTATTGATGGTGCCAGTTTGGCTATCGCATCAAAAGTATTCTTTTCAATATCAAACCCTAACTGTGCCGAAAATCTTATGGCGCGCATCATTCTCAATGCGTCCTCCGTAAAACGCTCATCCGAATTTCCCACACACTTTATGAGCTTTCTTTTTAAATCTCCAATACCGTCAAACTCATCAACAAGGCCATGTTTTTCATTGTACGCCATAGCATTAATTGTGAAATCACGCCTCTTTAAATCGTCAACTATATTTGCAGAAAATTCAACATTTTCAGGATGTCTGCCATCCTTGTACTCTCCATCAATCCTATAGGTTGTGACCTCATAACCGGTCTTGCCCATCATTACAGTAACTGTACCATGCTTTATTCCTGTATCAATAGTTTTCCTAAAAAATGTTTTCACATCCCCAGGAACTGCTGATGTCGTAATATCCCAGTCATCCGGATTTCTTCCAAGAATACTGTCGCGAACACAGCCACCGACAGCATAAGCCTCACAGCCATGTTCCTCTATTGTAGTAATTATATCCTGTACTTCCTTTGGAAGATTGATTTTATAATCACTCATAGTTTGTATCTCCATACCAAATTAATATGCCTTGCCCCAGTAAACCATTTTCTTTGCAGGCTTTCCACAGCATACACAAACATCAGAAAGCTGTTCCTGCTCAAATGGCATACATCTTGAAGTTGCAGTTGTATCTTCCTTAATCTTATCCTCACATGCCTGATCACCGCACCACATAGCCTTAACAAAACCAGGCTTTTCAGCCACAGTTTTCTTAAATTCATCATAATTTGTTGCAACATATGTATGCTCTTCTCTATGAGCTCTCGCCCTCTCAAGCATCTCAACCTGCATTTTGTCAAGAATTTCCTTAACTTTTGCATCAAGCTCATCAATAGCAACCGTCACCTTTTCTCTTGTATCTCTTCTTACAATGATAGCCTGTCCTGCTTCTATATCTCTTGGGCCCATCTCAACTCTTACAGGTATACCACGCATTTCCTGTTCGGCAAATTTCCAGCCCGGATTCTTGTCAGAATCATCAACCTTAACTCTCAAACCTGCATCCGCAAGCTTCTGTCTTACTTCCTCTGCCTTTGCAAGAACTCCGTCCTTATTCTGCATTATAGGAATTATATCAACTTGTACAGGAGCAATTCTTGGAGGAAGAACAAGTCCGCTGTCATCTCCATGTACCATTATGATTGCTCCGATAAGACGTGTAGTCATACCCCATGATGTCTGATGAACATATTTTAATTTATTATCTTTATCTGTATACTGGATACCGAATGCTTTTGCGAATCCGTCGCCGAAATTATGGCTTGTACCTGACTGTAATGCCTTTCCGTCATGCATAAGTGCCTCAATAGTGTATGTAGCTTCTGCTCCGGCAAATTTTTCTTTATCTGTCTTTCTTCCCTTAACAACAGGTATTGCAAGCACTTCTTCACAGAACTGCGCATAAAGATTTAACATCATAAGAGTTCTTTCTTCTGCGTCCTCCTGCGTAGCATGAGCTGTATGTCCCTCCTGCCACAAAAATTCTCTTGAACGAAGAAATGGTCTTGTCTCCTTTTCCCAGCGCACAACCGAGCACCACTGATTATATATCTTTGGTAAATCTCTGTATGATTGTATTTCATCTTTATAGAAATCACAGAACAATGTTTCTGATGTAGGTCTGACACACATTCTTTCCTGAAGCTTATTTAATCCGCCATATGTAACCCATGCTACCTCAGGCGCAAAGCCCTCAACATGGTCTTTTTCCTTTTCAAGAAGACTTTCAGGAATGAACATTGGCATGTATACATTTTCAACACCTGTCTCTTTAAATCTTTTATCAAGCTCATGCTGGATATTTTCCCACAGCGCATATCCTGCCGGCTTAAATATCATACAGCCCTTAACGCTTGAATATCCCATTAATTCCGCTTTCTTTACAACGTCTGTGTACCACTGTGCAAAATCAACATCCATAGATGTAATTGCTTCTACAAGTTTTTTATCCTGTGCCATCGTAACCTCCATATTAAACGCCTTTTTTATCATAGTAATTAAGTTTACCACGTTCAATGACTGTTTTCAAGTAATGTATAAGAGCCTTAATAATACAATAAGAAATCGGTCCGAGTATAAATCCCATAATCCCATAAACCATCAAGCCTGTAAATATAACAATAAGCATTGTAAATGGAGCTATACCCAGACGCTCTCCCATGCATTTTGACTCCATTATCTCCCTGACAAAATATGTTATAAGATAAACCGAAAAAAGAACTGCCGCTACAAAAAATTCTTTCATAAACACCATGACAAGTGCCCACGGAAGAAGTACCGTACCCGTTCCAAATATTGGAAGCGCATCAAGTATCCCTATAAGAATTCCTATCACAATCGAATACGGATTTTTAATAATCATAAGTCCGCCTACACATACACAGGAATTAATAACCATAATAAGTCCCTGCACTCTGAAATACACATTCATAAGCTTCTTTAAACTGTCTTTCACCACCGCCACTTCTTTTCTGAATACGGTAGTCTTACACCAGGTTCTTATTTTATCAAGCACATTTGAAATATAAACTACAGACATTAAAGATATAACAATGGAACCCACTATCTTTATTGCATTTACCGCAACAGGAAGTGACACCGACACCATTCGGCTTACCGCTCCTGAACTGTTGTCGCTTAATCTGCTTTGAATCGTATTTACCCCGTCAATCACGAATTTCTCACTGCATCCCTCACTAAGTCCCAGCAGATGGTCAAAATTATCGCATATCTTTGCTGTCGACTGTCTTGCCACAAACACATAATAGTCATAATTTGTTATAAATGACTTTATTTCCTGTATCCCAAGATAGGCCACATAGCCTAAAAGCAATATAATGACTGTTGTAAGAACCACCATAATAACGGAAGCTGCCAGCACTTTCCTGCCGCCAAACACTTTTGAAAGCCTCTTTACATATCTTTCTATCATAAGCGCAATAAGAAATGCTACTAAAAAAGGAGCCATTATGGGAAAAAGATATTTTATACCTAAAAATACTGACGCTGTAATTATCAGACTTACGACAATAAGAATAATTTTTTCCTTATAGCCCCATTCTTTCTGCATGACAATCCTCCAATATCCGCAGCTTATGTATTTTTGTCCGGCACATTTACGCTGTACAAAATCTGCATAACGGATTTATTAACATTATTGCCCGCATATTATTTAGTTATCCACCAATTTACTCATTTATCCACGTCTGCCCGGTGGTGTATTCCTTATTATCCACTTTAAGACTGTAAGCGCATAGCGCAATCTCATTTTTTGAAAGCTTTATTACTTTTGCCGCCTCTTCACTTCCTCTGTCAAATGCTGCTTTTTCCCCGCCATATTTGACATCGCAAAGAATTGGCATATTTCTTTGCGCAAACTGAACCCTTATCTGATGATGTCTTCCGGTAATAAGTCTTATATTTACAAGACTGTATAAATTCTGTCCAATATGTATCTCTTTCACAAATTCATATTCGAGCTTTGCATATTTTGCTCCATATGTTTTTTCATCAACAACTCTTGACACGTTCGAGCGTTCATCCTTACACAAATAATCCTCAAATATTCCTTTATCACTTTCCGGCCTGCCGCAGATTATTGCCTTATATCTTTTGCACAATCCCTCATTCTGCATTAATTTTGAAAGTCTTGCCGCTTCAGCTTTATCCTTAGCAAACAGGACAAGTCCGCTAACAGGCCTGTCAAGTCTGTTAATCAATGCCGCATACTGCATTTCACCTTTCTTTTTTCTGTAAAGAAGCACTTCACCCGTTAAATCCCGTTCAAAGCTTTTTCCGCTTTGCGAAAGCTTCCCGGCCTCTTTTCTTACAATCATCATTTTTTTATCTTCATAAATGATTTCCATATTAATCTCCATTCCGGGGCGACCTGTCGCGATGAGGCGAATAGAAATTGCGCAGGCAATTTCTATTCTGCCATCAATAGCTATTTGTGACGCCCCGGCACAAATAGCTGTGTGAAAAAATGTCTCATCAGAATATTTTTTCACATTAAACCCTTATTCCTTTTAATTTTCTCCCGCCAGATTATGCTTGACGGTTTTACTCTTATTTATTACAATTTACTTATATTAATCATTAATTGCAAGCTTTTGTTTCAAATTTATGTTTTGACATTGGCAGCAAAACAATAATGGAGGTAAATCTGTTATGGATAACTATACACCGGATCCATTTTCTAACAACAATGGACCAAATAATCAAAACAATCCTAACAACGGTTACTATGACAATAATGGCCAGTATAATCAGAACAATCAGAATAATGGCTATTATGACAATAACCAAAATAACGGTAACTACGATTACAATAACCCATATAATAACCAGAACAATCAAAACAATGGTTACTATAACAATAATGGTCCGTATAATCAGAACGGTCAGAATAACGGCTATTACAACAATGGCCAAAACAATGGTTATTACGACCCTAACAACCCATATAGCCAAAATAATGGCTACTATAATTACAACAACCAAAATAACAATCCGAACCAGAACTGCCCTTCATATGGCAAGTACCTTACTTTATCAATACTTGTTTTGCTGTTCGGAAATATGATTTGCGGTATTCTTGGAATTGTATTTATCAACATAGCCAACTCTTCATTTAAATTCGGCGATTATTTTAAGTATGAATCATATATAAGATATATAAAAATTGTACTCATTATAGGTCTTATACTTGGTATTATTTCATGTATATCAATGAGTTTTCTGACTTCCGCATTCATGTCTTCACTTTAAAAAATGCTGTCTGCAGCAAAAGACATCAATGCTGCCTGCAAAATTTGCTTGCAAACTTGTAATTAAAATGCGTCTTTGACGCTTTTCTTATAAAGTAAAAAATCCCGGCTGATTAACAATTTATCAGCCGGGATTCTTATAACAATTTTTTCTTAAATTTTATAATTAATCTTTTTCAACTAAATTAATTTTCATATTTTATCTGCTGCTCTTCCACCAAATCATAAACAGACAATTCTTTTTTATTTTTCTCCTTATCAGTCATTCTCACAGCAGTAATCTGATTGTTAGTGTACGTTTTATAATAGTATATCCCCTTACTGACATTGATACAGCATGAATACGAGGTAATATCATATTTTCCCTCCGCAGTAACTGTCGCGCCTTTAACCATCGCAACAGAATCCAATATGTGGAAAAACTGGGATACTGACTCTTCCTCATCACCTTTACATGAAGAATTTAACTTATTAAAGGCTGCCCTTACAAATCTTGAGGCAGGAGACGTGTCTCCGGGAAGTCCCAAAGCTCCCATTCCCTGTCCGTACTGGCTTAAATTTATTTTATTTGAGAATCTGTTTTTTGCACAATTCGGCGTTAAATTAATATAATTATTCACATTAATAATATGATAATCAAACGGTGGATTGTTTGTAAGCACACCCAACGGGTTATCGTAAACCTTTAAGCCTTCCTGCATCTGTTCAACCACAATACAGTCATTTCCGTCGCTTATCATCCAATGCAAATCAGTTACAGGCATATTATCCATAAATGCTGTATTTGTAATATTTAAATTGTCAAAAACTCCTCTTACTTCCGATACTGTTGAATATAGTCCCAGCAAATACGGAATAAGTTCATATGGTGACAGATTAAGCTTTGAAGCATCAGGTTCGAAAAATTTTGCATTTCCCGGAAAATAAAGTCCTGCCATAGACAGGCCCGATTCATTTGAGGCTTCTGCATAGAGCGGATAATCATTTACAACAGTTGCCATTCCTATCAATGCCGACTTTGTATTTATCACATTTCCGTTTTTTAACTTAAACTCGTAACCTCTTGGCGTAATAACCACCTTTTCGTTAAATCTGTACTCCAAATCAAGATTTCTTCCGAAATAGTTATCTGTCGTCTTAAAATCTATACATGTACACATACCGGCATTACTCCTGTTTAAATATCTTATTAAAACTTCCAATCAAATATTGTATTAAAGCTTACACCTTAAAGCGGTATCCAACACCCCAAATTGTTTCAATATACTGAGGCTTTGATGTATCAAACTCTATCTTTTCGCGTATTTTTTTAATATGAACAGTAACCGTCGCTATATCTCCTATTGAATCCATATCCCATATTTCCTTAAACAGCTCGTCCTTTGTAAATACATGGTTAGGATGTTCTGCCAAAAATGTAAGCAAATCGAACTCTTTTGTCGTAAAAGCTTTCTCCTCACCGTTTACAAAAACTCTCCTTGCTGTCTTGTCAATTTTTATTCCTCTTATCTCTATTGTCTCATTTTCTTCCTTTACTGAATTTACAAGTCTTTCGTATCTTGCAAGATGTGCCTTTACACGCGCAACAAGCTCACTCGGACTAAACGGCTTTGTCATATAATCATCTGCTCCGACTCCTAAACCTCTTATTTTGTCAATATCCTCTTTCTTTGCAGATACCATTATTATAGGTATATTTTTCTCTTTTCTTACCTGTCTGCATATTTCGTAACCATCAATACCAGGAAGCATTATATCAAGGATAATAATATCAAATTTCTCCTCCATAGCTGACTTAAGACCGCTTTCTCCGTCATTTTTTACTATAACCTCGAAACCGCTAAGTTCAAGATAATCCTTTTCAATTTCTGCAATAGACTGTTCATCCTCAACAATAAGAATTCTGCTCATATCAATTTCCTCCATTTTAAATTTGTACTTATTTATCTTTTTTATGTTTATCCTCTATGTATGCATAACACATTTCTTCCCTGTCCTTTATCAGATTAATGTGCATTGTAGTTCCTTTTCCCTCTACGCTTTCAGCCCATATCTTTCCTTTATGGTCCTCAATGATCTTTTTGACAATCGCAAGCCCTATTCCGCTCCCTCCCTGAGCACTGTTTCTTGACGAATCTGTCCTGTAAAATCGCTCAAAAATATGCGGCAGTTCGTTTATACCTATACCCTTTCCATTATCTTTTATTATAACATGCATATATTTGCCTTCATCAAATACATCAAAATCTATATGTCCTTTTCTTGAAGAATCCATATATTTTACAGAATTGCTTATTATGTTATTAATTACTCTCTTAAGCTGCTCTGCATCCGCATCTATAGTTACATTATCTGACGCATGATACTTATAGTCAAGACTTATTCCCTCTGTCTCAAGCTCCATTCCGATCTCATCACAACAATCATCAAAATACTGCCTTGCATTAAGCTTACAAAATGAATATGGAACTCTGTTCGTATCAAGCTTTGAATAAATAGTCAGTTCATTTATAAGCTTATCCATATCATTTACTTTATTTGCAATAGTTTTTAAATATTTCTCTCTTTTCTGCGGTGTGTCCGCCACACCGTCAAGCAATCCCTCGACATAACCTTTAATAGCCGCCAGCGGCGTTTTTAAGTCATGTGAAATATTTCGTATAAGTTCTTTTTCTTCCAAATCCGAATTCAGCTTATCCTCAGAAGACTGCTTAAGTATCATTCGCATTTCTTCGAAATCCTTACACACCTCACCAATCTCATCATTTGCAATCTTAGGCATCTCAAAATCAAGATTTCCCTGCTTTATATTTTCGGTAGCAAGCTTCAGCTTATCAACAGACCTTATTATCGAACCGTAAACCCACAGACTCAGCATCAGGCTTGTAAATATTAAAACTAAAATAATAGCAATAATTCCCTGCATAACCAGCCCCTTAATCTGAGGTATAACCTGATTAAGCGAAGTTATTATAGAAACGCTGTATTTATTGTTGGAAGAATCTTTAAAATCCAACTGCTTTATAAGGCACGGATAGTCTCCGCCTATATATGTTCCCTCATCTGAAGAATTTTCAATCTCATCATATTCCGGAAGAAACTGCATAAGTTCCTTACCATTGAGTCCTTCTGATAAATAAATGATAAATCCGTTTTTTCTAACCGCAAGCTTGGAAAGTTTCTCGTCAAGCTGCATATCAAGCTCTTCAAGAAATTCCTGATTTTGAAATACTTCAGGCCGCTGCTCTGAAAGTTCTTTCGCTTCAGTGTATATACTTTCTGTCATCCGGCCCATAATCACCGCCGACGAGTGAATATTATCTATTATTGTATCACTGTCTACTTCATACAACTTGTACATATTTGTTGTCTGCATATTAAATATAGCAGTAATCGAAAATGCGCACAAAATTACAGGTAAAATCACCATAATCAAAAACGCTAATTTAAGTTTTGTCCTTAACTTCATGGGCACATCCTCTATCCTTTACTTTGCACTAAGCGCAATCATTATACCATATTTTGTATATAATTTAACAAAATTAATGATAAAAATTGTTAAAATCCTGTAAATATACATCGCTGTGTGACATATTCAAACTTTATCTTACAAACTAAAAAAAGACACGCTAAGAAAATGCAACTAAATGCATTATCTTAATGTGTCCTTTTAATTAACTTATCTTCAACTTAAATTTCTGTGCTTCCTTCTCAGAGTCAATTTTTTCAATAATTGCACCAAGGCTTCTTAATTTAACTTCAAAATCCTCATATCCGCGCTGAATATATTCAATATCATCAATCTGTGTAATACCATTGGCTGCAATTCCGGCTATAACAAGAGCGGCTCCGGCTCTCAAGTCGGGTGCAGATATTCTTGCCCCTGTAAGCTGTTCAACACCCTCAATATAAGCTGTGTTGCCCTCAACCTTTATCTTGCTTCCCATTCGGTTCAGCTCATCAACATACTTGAATCTGTTCTCAAAAATGCTTTCTGTCACTATACTTGAACCGTTAGCCAATGCCAACACAACTGACATCTGTGGCTGCATATCAGTAGGAAATCCTGGATAAGGAAGAGTCTTAACCTTTGTGCATTTTAAGTCGTCTTTCCCTATAACTCTTACCCAGTCATCACCCTCTATAACTTCACAGCCTATTTCTATAAGCTTTGCCGACAATGATTCAAGGTGTTTTGGAATAACATCCTTAACAACAATATCTCCTCTTGTAGCCGCAGCTGCAAACATAAATGTTCCCGCTTCAATCTGATCCGGTATAATAGAGTATGTTGTACCATGAAGTCTTTTAACACCTTTAATTCTTATAACATCTGTTCCTGCGCCTTTAATATTGGCGCCCATAGCATTTAGGAAATTTGCCACATCAACGATGTGCGGCTCTTTTGCCGCATTTTCCATTATGGTCTCTCCCTCTGCCATACACGCAGCCATCATAACATTAATTGTAGCTCCAACACTCACAACATCGAAAAATATATGGCTTCCCACAAGTCTGTCTGCCTTTGTACTAATCATACCATACGATATGTCGACAGTTGCTCCCAGTGCTTCAAAACCCTTTTTATGCTGGTCAATCGGCCTGCTTCCGATATTACAGCCACCAGGAAGCGCCACCTGTGAATTCTTATATTTCCCAAGCAATGCACCCAAAAGGTAATATGATGCCCTTATTTTCTTAATATACTCATAATCAACAGTCATATCGCATATACTTGCACCATTTATCTGAACCGAGTTGTTATATATATATTTAACTTTAGCGCCAATCCCCTCAATGGCCTGTAATAAAACTTTAGTGTCTCTTACGTTAGGTACGTTCTCAATCGTTACAGTCTCATCTGACATAATAGCTGCTGCCAAAATACCTAAAGCGGCATTTTTAGCTCCGCCAATAGACACCTCACCATTAAGTGAGGTACCACCCTTAATAATATACTGCTCCATCTATGCACCTCAAAAAATCATATTTATCAATCTATATAATTAATCTATATAATTATATTTATTTCTCTTATATTTGTAAATATACTTATCAGAATAATGTTTTAATGCCTTCACGCTACATCCAGCATCTTTTAATATCAAAATAATATTATAACATAACGAATATTTTTGTAAAGCAAAAAAGCCACTGACAATCATTTGCTTTAAATCAGTGGCTTTTTATCCTTAGAGTAACATTTTAAATAATATAATAAAGTAAATACTTAATTAGTATTTATTTACATAATTAAGAGGATTGACAGGCGAACCATTATCATACATCTCAAAATGCAAATGAGGTCCTGTACTGTTTCCTGTATTTCCTGATAATCCTATAAGCTGGCTCTGGGATACCGTCTGACCTGCTGATACCTTTAACGAACTAAGATGCGCATATCTTGTCATCTTTCCATCCGCATGCTTTATATCAACACAATATCCATATCCTGAATACCATGACGCTCTTGTAACTGTTCCTGCACTTGCAGCATAAATAGGTGTACCTACACTGCATGCCCAGTCAACACCCTTGTGGAGCTTTCCCCATCTTGATCCAAATCCGGATGTGAAATTACCTCCAGACAACGGTTTCAAATATGTCGGAGGTGTTAAAGTTCCTACCGAAATTATCTTTGGCTGCGACTCAGTCATAATTTCCTCTGAAATATAAACAACTTCTGTCTTAACACCATTAACGTATGTTATATCGGCAGTAACCTTGTGATGTCCTGTCGTACCTTCCTGTATAACTTTATTAGTTCCTCTGTAAGAAGTATTGTCGTCAACATACTGAATTTCAGCATTATAATCTTCTTCATATGTCATACGCTCCTTGACCACAACAGAAAGCTCTGACTTAGGAACCGTAACAATAAGCTCATCTCCCGGAACTATAAGTGTATCTTCCGTAAGACCATCATTCATTGCATACAAATCATCCAAAGCTATATCACACTTAGTTGCTATAAGAGAAAGACAATCTCCCTCTTCCACAACATATGTTGTCTCTTTTGCATTTTCTTTAGTTACAGCCTCAAATGCTTCCTCAACGCTGACAACCTGACTGTTTTCAGATAAAGCTTCATTAACGCTTATGGACTGCTCAAATGTTATCTCTTTAATTCCGTCGTTATTAACCTCTCCGTTTTCTGAAGTAAGAGTCGTAGCTCCATCTATAGCCGCCGCAACAATATCTCTGTCAGTGTTCTTTACCTCTGACTTTGCTACGTCAACGCTATACTCACCTACGGTACCCTCACCGGCTGCCAGCTGAACCTGAAACTCATCGTTTGTATCGTATGCTTCTGTAACCATTTCAAGAAGCTCAACAACCTCGTCTTTAGTTGCCAGTGTAACAGTAAAATCATCTATTCTTAAAGTATATGCTGTCGAATTTTCTCTATCGGTAACACAATCAAACATCGCTGTATAGATATTGCCTGTAAGCTCATCCATCTCCATCTTTTTAGAAATAAGCTTCGGACGCTCCACAATCTCGATATCTTCTTCCATATAAACTGCTTCATCATATTCTTTGCTGAATTTAAGCCTTGCATTTGCCAACGCTTTCTCAGCATCTTCTTTTGAATTTGCGTATCCTATTTCATTTCCATTAAAAATTACGCTGTAATATCCAACTTCATTCTTAAGCAGTTTTTTATTAACAAATGGGATTGATGCCATGCAGACAAATCCGGTTATAATCATAGCATTAAGGCCCATACGTTTGAGCCTTCTCCCATATCGCGTTATATGAGTCATAACTCCTCCAAACTGTAACTTATAAATCTGTCTTGTAACTATTTTGTAACAATTTTGTAACAATCACATATTAACATCAAAAAAATGCTTTGTAAACCCTTTGTGACATTTTTTATATGCTTTTTATTTATTTTTTAATTTTCTTGAATCAAAATATACAAATTCATCTATCTTATCAAGAATATCCGCAAAAACACTTCTCGGTGCTTCCTGAATATATTTTGTAAGAATCTCGTTTTCGTTCTTTTTATATTTTCCGTAAAATATGTCAAACAGGTTATGACCCCTTACATAAATACGTATATTTTCTATATTATCTATTATATCCTGCCGGCTCTTTATATTAATTTTAAGCTTCTCCTGCATTTTTTTGACACTCGACAGCCTGTAAAGATATTCCTGATACCTGTCCCACAAAATATCATAAAATTCATCCTCGCTATTTACAACGCCTATTTTTGTCATAACCTGAGGAAACAGAAAATAATTTTCAAATGAATAATACTTTAATATAAGTACATTTTTATCTGTAACGCGCGGCAGATTGCCCTTATCCTCTACAGCCCTGTCACCGTAATATTTACAAAGCTGTCTTCCTAAAAGCTCTTTATCCTTTCCGTCGCTGTCCCTAATCATCATAAATTGGTCTTTTAAATAAATCGTATTTATATATTTAAGGTTTGCATATGTCTTAATATTTGTACAGCTGTTTGTCGCAAGTATTGCAATTCTTCTCAAATTTCCGTAATCATCATGTATCTCGGAATAGTATTTATTTAAAAGAAGCGGCAGTCTTGACCTGTCCTGCTTTCCCTCAACTATAAACACAAAACTGACATTCATCAAATCATTTGCAGTAAAGCCGAGGTCATTTAAAATATCATCTATATCAGTCTCATTATTTACCGATGTCGAATAACTCGAATCCTTATAAATCTGTCTTATCTGCTTTGTAGTAAAATTAAACAGCATCTCAGGCTCGTGCGTTGAAAAAATAACCTGATTTTTCTTTGAAAGACGATAAAGTATTTCACTCGCAAACTTCTGAAGCTGCGGATGCAGATAAGTTTCAGGCTCCTCCACCAATATAATATAAGGTGCTGTACCCGGCATCTCAACATATGTCTCAAGAAGCGACAAAATATATATGCTTCTAAGGCCCTCGCTAAGCGAATTTAAAGTGCCCTCAACACCGCGTTCCATGCTGCTTACAATAGTTTCAATATTTACTGCTCTGTCGGCATCAAATCTGATTTCGTATCTTATACTTTCAGATTTCGCCCCGTTCTTCTTAAAATAATAATTTAATCTGTCCGCAAAATTATTAAGATTTACGTTAAATAATTTGTACTGGAAAAGCCTGCCTGTCTCAACAAGCGAAAGCTCCTCCGGCCTTTTTTTATTTATAACACCTATACAGTCAAAACACTGCGTACACCGCTTAGTACTATCAAACATACATCTGTCATCTCTTACCGATGCAAGCCCGCCTCCCTGTTCAAGCATTTTTAAATCATCCTTAATATCAGGGCAGTTTCTATAATGGTCGACAAAATATATTTTCGGCAAAATCTGCTTTATATAAGCGCTGTTCTTTTTAAATCCGTCACGGTATCTGATGACACCGTCGCGCCCATATATATACTCAAATTCTATCGTTCCGCCATCTTTACTTTCTTTAAATGACGGTATCTTCTGATGAAAATCCTTTTTCCAAAGCTCAAAATGCTTAAACTTACTTACGACCCCGTTTTTTTGAAGATACTCCAAATCCTGATGCGACACGCCAAGCTTCATTTTTATGGAAATATTTCCCTCATTTGAATGAAAATCCTGCTTTGTCACTTTGTAATCCCCTGTGACGGCTCGTATTGCATCCATAATCGTAGATTTACCGGAATTATTGCATCCAACAAGTATAAGACACATATCTATATCAGTTATTTTGATTAAATTTACTGATTTAAAATTCTTTATTTCAAGTTCAAGTATCCTCATACCATCCCCATTTCTGAGCAACTTTGTTGCGAAAAGGTGAAGAGAAATTCGCATAAGCGATTTCTTTTTTGCCATAAGAGCTATTTGTTTTTGCTCAGAAACAAATAGCTGAAATTTGTCCGGCATTGTCTGCCGCTGAAGTTTACCATTAAAACTTTGAAAACAATAATTTATTTTTTTGCTACCGAAAAACCAAACTTTCCTATTTTTTCACCCAGCTCGAAATATTCTCCGTGCGAATATGCTACAAGCTCTGCCTTTTTCAAATCAAACTTTCCTGTCTCGTCAAGATAGCTTTCATCAACATTGACGCCGACAACCTCAGCTATAAACATATCGTGGCTGCCAAGCTCCAAAACATTTACCACCTTGCACTCAATATTTACAGGACTTTCTGCTATACCCGGTGCTTTTACATATTTTGACTCGCACGGCGTCAGATTCATATCCTTAAATTTATCTACATCTCTTCCTGATTTTACCCCGCAGTAATCAGTTGCCCTGCATAAATCCTTTGTTGTAAGATTCACCACAAATTCGCCTGTCTGGCTTATAATTTCATGTGAATATCTTTCTTTTCTGACTGATATCGAAAGCATTGCAGGGTCAGAACATATAGTCCCTGCCCATGCTACCGTAACTATATTCGGCTTTTCATCCCCACGCTGGCAGCTTACCATAACAGCCGGCACAGGATATAACATATTTCCAGGTTTCCAGTTTTGTTTTTTCATATCTGATAATCCTCCATTCAGCAGACATTGACAATGTTATTTTCAATTCTTATCTTTATGTATTATTCTGACTTTTTACTATTCAAACATTTTTTGACGAAATGATACGCCTCAAGTATAATCGCTCCATGGTCCGACGCTATCAAATCTGCATCCATAACATGGTAACTTACCTGCGGCAATATACTATTAACCTTATTTTGAACTTCTATTTCTGCTGAAGCTTCCACTCCTTTTTTCTTCTCATTAAGGTTTAATCTGTAATAGCTGTAATTATAATCTTCTTCTGTTTTTTCATGAGTAATAACTGAACTTATATCAAACCAGCCGGAATCACTTGCGTCATCTCCTGCTCTGGCTTTTGCACATTCATCAGGAATAATAGCCACATATGCTGTAGTTATGACTCTTGTACGCGGATCGCGATCATAATCACCGTAACATTTAAGCTGGCATACATCAATATTTTCAACACCCGTCTCTTCCTGCAGCTCCCTAAGCGCCGCAACATCAATATTTTCCCTGTAATCGACAAATCCTCCCGGAAGAGCCCACCAGCCTATGCTCGGATGGTTTCCCCTTTTTATAAGAAGAACCCTTTTTATTTCTTTAATTCCATTTTCCTGTATATAGGTGAATACGACTGTATCTACCGTATTGCACGGACTAAGATACTTCTTAGGATCATATTTTTCTAAAAATGCCGACAGAGTATCTCCATCGGCATTAACTTCGCCTGTTCCAAGAAAGCGAATAATTTCATTATCATTTAAATACATAATTATAAACCTACTGCATTAAGCAATGTGCCAAGCACAACTGTAACCACTGCAACTATAACATATACAAGAGGCATATGATTGTCATCTTCCTCAATAGCTCTAAGACCTATAATTGTACTAACTAACCCAAGAGCTGAACCTGCTGAAACAAACCATGACTTAACATATCCGAAGAATGTTGCCGGAATAATTCCTATCAAAGTTCCAACGAGTGAAAATGGAACTGTAAATAAGTAGCCTATAGCTGCAACTGCAAATGCCTGTGTATATGTAACCTTTTTATTCTTCTCTAAAGCATTTACAACTCCCATAATAACAACCGCAGAAAGTGCTGTTGCCGCAAACATATAAAGAATCTGGCCTAAAAATCCGCCAACCATCTCTAAAAGACTGTAAACAGGCTCATAATAAAGCATTGCCGAGAGACTGTTTGGAACATTACTTGCATTAACACCTATCATACGGATTAATTCACCGATGGCACTTATAAGTGAAAGTGCTGCAAGCAAAAGCACAGGTGAAAGAATCGGAGATTTCAAAACAAAATTTTTAACCGCATCTGCCGGCTTCTTAAATAAGCCCTTAAATAATTCTAAAATTGCTTTTATAAATTCCGGCGTCTGTGCCGGCGCCTTCTGATGTACCGGTGCCTGTGGCTGTACCGGTGCCTGCTGCTGTGGCTGTACTGTCTGACATGAGCAAATCTCGCCATCAGCCAACTGTTTTCCGCACTTTGGACAAAAAGCCATTACTATTTCCTCCTAAAATCAATAAATTTAAAATTTTAATAATTTTACCATATTTTTCAAAAAATCGCAATTTCTATTTAGCACTTTTATATAAATTTCTTCCTGCTCTGAATGAATCTCTTTTGCTTTTTTTGAAAAATCTGTCAAGCACCTCACATGTACTGCAAAACTTATCAGTCATAACTATAACAACTGTCTCCTTGTACCTCGGAAGCGACAGTGTAAGCGGAAACATATGCTTGGCAATAATATCCTTCTCCACTTCACTCAATTCAAAATTATCACAGGCATTTTTAAGTGCTTTCTTAGGATGTTCAAAGCCATGAAGTCTCTCTCCCTTTTTAGGAACATACTCGTGCCAGTCATACAAAAACAAGTCATGAAGCAATCCCGCTCTTGCCCCCGCTTTATAATCCAATCCAAATTTTTTACAAATAACGTAATTATAATAAGACACATGCATTGAATGTTCAAAACAATTTGTATGGCTGTGATGGTTATATTTTTTCATTTGCTGTACAACCGGTTTATCAATCACTTCTTTTACATAAAGCTTAAACTCATCTCTGGATTTATTTCTATTTTCATGTGCCATTTTAATTTTATTCTTTACTTCATATGTTAATGATTTAATTCTGTTCATACTGTTTTTTCACTAACTCCATACTCAAAATAATTTTACACACATTAATTTAATGCCTCGTCCCCCACCAGTCAAGAGAAATATCTTTCATTATATTTTTTTATTGTATGATTTCAGATATTATGGTACTATTAGCTTATGATACATCGTGTGATTTTAACCAAATAACTTTTATATGGCCGCTATTATGAGGGATACTGCGTCCATATAGCACGTGTACATGCCCGCAAAGCGGGGGAATGGAGGAAATTATGGTTGGAAATGTTATCGTTGGCCAGTCAGGTGGTCCAACAGCAGTAATTAACTCAAGTCTTGCAGGTGTCTTTAAGACAGCAAAAGACAGAGGAGCACAAAAAGTTTACGGCATGTGCCACGGTATTAAAGGTCTTTTAGACAGACAGTACGTAGACCTTTCAGAAAAAATCAAAACAGACATTGATATTGACTTACTTAAAAGAACCCCTTCTTCTTATTTAGGTTCATGCAGATACAAGCTTCCTGAAATCAGCGAAGACAGGGAAACATACGAAAAGATTTTTGAAATTCTTAACGAACTTGATATAAAATTTTTCTTCTATATAGGCGGCAACGATTCTATGGATACTATAAAAAAGTTATCTGATTATTCAATTATTGTCGGCAGTGACATTAAGTTCATGGGTGTTCCTAAAACAATTGACAATGATTTGGCTGTTACAGACCATACTCCGGGTTTTGGCAGTGCGGCAAAGTTTATTGCTTCAACCATGAAAGAAATCGTAAGAGACGGACTTGTTTATGATTATCCTACTGTTACAATAGTAGAAATCATGGGTCGTAATGCAGGCTGGCTTACTGCCGCTGCCGCTCTTGCACGCGGTGAGGACTGCGAGGGGGTAGATTTAATTTATCTTCCTGAAAAGGTTTTTGATATTGAACACTTTATCGAAAGAGTTAAAGAAATAAGTGCCAAAGGCCGTTCTATAGTCGTTGCAATATCTGAAGGTATACGTGTTATGGACGGACGATACGTATTTGAACTTTCCGACCATGTTGAATTCGTAGATGCATTCGGTCACAAACAGCTTGCCGGTTCAGCAAAATTCTTAGCTAACAAGATTGCTTCAGAATTAGGAATCAAAACACGTTCAATTGAACTTTCAACTCTTCAGCGCTGTGCAGCACACATGGCTTCACGTACAGATATCACAGAAGCATTCAACGTTGGCGGTGCTGCTGTTAAAGCTGCATTTGAAGGTGAATCAGGCAAGGTTGTTGTACTTAAGAGAATATCTGATGAACCTTACATGTGCATAACTGAAACTCATGATGTACACCAGATTGCTAATATTGAAAAGAAAGTTCCTTTGGAATGGATTACAGAGGATGATTTCGTAACAAGCGACTTAATTCATTATATAAGACCGTTAATCCAGGCCGAACTTTCACCTATTATGGTTGATGGTCTTCCAAGACATTTAAACATTAATATGCCATAATAAAGTGTCGCAAGCGACACTTGCAAGATTTGCTTCGCAAACTTGCATTTCAAAAGATTAAGCGATTACAAGGTTTGCTCCGCAAACTTTTATTTAATCATTGCGGCATTGATAAGATTGGAGATTTGTACGTATGTTCAGACTATGGTGTAAACTTTTTGACGATACTAATCATTTGTTAAAGGACACTGTCATAATAAATGAAGATGCCGCATTAAACCGCACAAGAAAAATTTTTGATGGCATACGAAGTGCCTGTTATGAATTTGACCTTGGCGAACCGATATGGCTTGACTGTAATATAGAAACCTTTAAGCGTCATTCAAAGGTACGCTTTAATCAGGACAATTTTATAGAAAACATAGATTTTTCTTACATGGAAATACAAGTCATTGAAGAGGACTGAACCTGGGGCTGTACACTAATTATTTAGTGTGCAGCTCCTTTTTATCATAAAATTTTCTTTATTCTTTCTTAATACAACTTGCTTATCTTCTTACCCCATTTTAATTTCTCAGGTGCTATCCTTACAAACGTAAGGAGGTATGAATTATGACCGCCATATTTAAATCAATTCGCAAAATTGAAGATAAGTTTGACCGCTGTGCAGAACGTTTTTCTTTCCACCACCCATATCTTGCATTTTTTGCAATGTTTGCAGTAATGCCTGCTTTCATTTTATTAGTGGTGGCTGCCTGTACAACTGTTATCACGCTTCCTATGGCATGGATTTTAGGATGGCTATAAGCTTTTATCCTATCATAATATCAGACCTTTGGTACCTATGATTACTGCTGTATGCCGCAGGCGCTACACAGCAGCTTATAAAATGTCTGCAGAATGGAGGTTCTTTATGAATGTAATTATCGGCACTATCGGCCTATGCGCAGCAGCACTGCTAATTTACTATGTATATATTCTAATGAAAGGAGATTCTCAATAATGAACGCAGTGATTCAATACATACTTTATCTTGCCGTTCTCGTTATCCTTGCAATTCCGCTTGGAGCTTATATAAAGAAAGTGATGAACGGTGAAAAAACTTTTCTTTCTAAAATACTTGTACCTTGTGAAAATGCTGTTTATAAAGTTATGCATATAAATAAAGACGAGCAGATGAACTGGAAAAAATATGCCGTTTCCGTTATCGTCTTTTCCGGTATCGGTCTTGTGTTTCTTTTTCTGCTTCAGATTCTGCAAGGTATTCTTCCGGGAAATCCTTTAGGCTTACCCGGTGTTAGCTGGGACTTATCCTTTAACACAGCTGCCAGCTTTATAACAAACACAAACTGGCAGGCCTACACAGGCGAAGCAACATTAAGTTATCTTTCACAGGCTCTCGGCCTTACAGTACAAAACTTCGTTTCAGCAGCTACAGGTATCGCAGTTTTATTTGCACTGATTCGAGGCTTTATAAAGGTAAAATCTGACGGACTTGGCAGCTTTTGGGTGGACATGACAAGAATTGTAATTCACATTTTAATTCCGCTCAACTTAGTTATTTCTCTGCTTCTTGTAGGAGGCGGGGTAATTCAGAACCTTAAAACAGCCGAAACAGTAACACTCGTTGAACCTATCGCAGTAAGCTCAGACGGTGAAATAATCGAAAACGCCGAAATTGATGTGAATGCACAGACAGTTACAGTTGATGGCCAGATAATTGAAGATGCCGAAATCGTTACTGAACAGTTCGTTCCTATGGGTCCTGCTGCAAGTCAGGTTGCCATTAAGCAGTCCGGTACAAACGGTGGCGGATACATGGGTGTGAACTCAGCACATCCTCTGGAAAATCCAAATGCTTTTACCAATATTGTGGAAATGATTTCAATTTTACTTATCCCTGCGGCTTTGTGCTTTACATTCGGTAAATCAGTAAAAAATAAAAAGCAGGGCATCGCAATATTTGCAGCAATGTTTATCTGCCTTGCACTTGCACTCGCAGCGATTGCAGTAAACGAGCACATTGCCACTCCTCAGCTTTCTCAGGACGGAAGTGTAAACCTCTCAACTGTAAACCAGGCAGGCGGAAATATGGAGGGCAAGGAAACTCGTTTCGGAATAGCCACATCATCTACATGGGCAGCATTTACAACAGCGGCTTCAAGCGGTTCAGTCAATTCAATGCACGACAGCTACACCCCTCTGGGCGGAATGGTCACAATGCTCTTAATGCAGCTTGGTGAAGTTATTTTCGGCGGTGTCGGATGCGGACTTTATGGTATGCTTGCATTTGCAATTTTAACCGTCTTTATTGCCGGGCTTATGGTCGGAAGAACACCTGAATTCCTCGGCAAAAAAATTGAGCCTTATGAAATGAAATGGTCCGTAATTGTCTGTCTCGCAACACCAATTGCCATTCTTGTCGGCAGCGGAATTGCAGCACTCGTTCCAAGCGTTGCAGACAGCTTAAATAATGGTGGTGCACACGGTTTTTCAGAGCTTCTGTATACATATTCGTCATGCGGCGGAAATAACGGTTCTGCATTTGCCGGATTTAACGGAAATACAGTATTTTTAAATTTATCTCTGGGACTTGTAATGCTTTTTGCTCGATTCTTACCTATTATCGGCACACTTGCAATCGCAGGCAGCTTAGCAGGCAAGAAAAAAATTGCAACAACAGCCGGAACACTTTCAACTACCAATGCAATGTTTGTATTCCTGCTTATTTTCATTGTGCTGCTTGTAGGTGCTTTAAGCTTTTTCCCAGCGCTGTCACTCGGACCGTTGGCAGAATTTTTCCAAAATATGATTTAAGGAGGTAGTGGCTATGGCACAGACAACAAAAAGTGCATTTGCCGATAAAAAAATGATTGGCAGAGCCATTAAAGATTCTTTTATAAAATTAAATCCTAAAACTCAGGTTCAAAATCCTGTTATGCTTTTAGTTTATATTTCAGCAATACTAACTACCGCGCTTTGGATTCTTTCACTGTTCGGTATTAAAGATGCCTCAAGCGGTTTTACATTCGCCATTGCCGTTATCCTTTGGTTTACATGTATTTTTGCAAACTTTGCAGAAGCTATTGCCGAGGGGCGCGGCAAAGCGCAGGCAGACTCGCTTCGTGCAGCCAAAAAGGACGTCGAAGCTCATAAAATTCCGTCTGCCGATAAAAAAGAGCAGATTACTAACGTATCTTCTGTCACACTTAAAAAAGGCGACCTTGTTATTGTAAAGGCCGGAGAACAGATTCCGGGAGACGGTGAAGTTATAGAAGGCGCTGCCTCTGTCGATGAAAGTGCCATTACAGGCGAGTCCGCTCCAGTTATCAGAGAGGCCGGAGGCGACAGAAGTGCTGTCACCGGCGGCACAACCGTTCTTTCAGACTGGATTGTCGTACAAATTACAAGTGAAGCCGGCGAAAGCTTTCTTGATAAGATGATTGCCATGGTTGAGGGCGCCGCAAGAAAAAAGACGCCTAATGAAATAGCCTTACAGATATTCCTTGTAGCTCTTTCAATTATTTTTATACTTGTTACAATGTCACTTTATTCATACTCTGTCTTTTCGGCAAAGCTGGCCGGAATTGAAAATCCGACTTCCGTAACTACACTTGTTGCTTTGCTTGTATGCCTCGCACCTACAACTATAGGTGCTTTGCTTTCCGCTATAGGTATCGCCGGTATGAGCCGGTTAAATCAGGCAAATGTACTTGCAATGAGCGGAAGGGCTATTGAGGCTGCAGGCGACGTAGATATACTTATGCTTGATAAAACAGGTACCATTACTTTGGGAAACCGTCAGGCACATGCGTTAATTCCGGTTGACGGCACAAGTGAGGAAGAGCTTGCCAATGCTGCACAGCTTTCATCTCTTGCTGATGAAACACCTGAGGGCAGAAGCGTTGTAATTCTTGCAAAAGAAAAATTCGGTATTCGCGGCAGAAGCCTTTCTGACAAAAATATGACATTTATTCCGTTCACTGCCAAAACACGTATGAGCGGTGTAGATTACGACGGAAATGAAATCCGTAAAGGGGCCGCAGAGGCAATAAAAGAGTACGTCTGTGCATCAGGCGGCACATACTCAGATGAATGTGACAAAATCGTGCAGGACATCGCAAAACAGGGCGGAACTCCTCTTGTTGTCGCAAAAAACCATAAAATTTTAGGTGTAATTCACCTTAAGGATATCATTAAACAAGGTGTGCAGGAAAAATTTGCAGACCTTCGTAAAATGGGTATTAAAACAATTATGATTACAGGTGATAACCCTATGACTGCTGCAGCTATTGCAGCAGAAGCCGGAGTAGACGATTTCCTTGCAGAAGCAACTCCTGAGGGAAAGCTTAAAATGATACGTGATTTTCAGGCAAAAGGACATCTCGTGGCAATGACGGGTGACGGTACAAACGACGCCCCTGCTCTTGCACAGGCCGATGTCGCAGTTGCAATGAACACAGGAACACAGGCAGCTAAGGAAGCCGGCAATATGGTAGACTTAGACTCCTCTCCTACAAAGCTTATAGATATTGTCCGCATAGGCAAGCAGCTTCTTATGACACGCGGAAGCCTTACAACATTCTCAATTGCCAATGATGTTGCAAAATATTTTGCCATTATCCCAGCTCTTTTTATGGGAATTTATCCGGGACTTTCAGCACTCAACATAATGGGCTTACATTCCCCTCAAAGTGCTGTCCTCTCAGCAATTATTTACAATGCCCTGATTATCATTGCATTGATACCGCTCGCATTAAAAGGCGTAAAGTACCGCGAAGTTCCTGCCGGAAAACTTTTGTCACGAAACCTGCTCGTATATGGTCTCGGCGGACTTGCAGCACCTTTTATATTTGTAAAGCTTATTGATATGCTTTTGGTTTTATTCGGACTTGCATAACAAGATTATGGTGTCAAAACAACAAAAAACGGAGGTATTAGTGTGAAAAATCATGTCGATACGATAATTTTTCACACAGCTATTTGTGCCGGAGCGTCACAAATAGCCCATGATGGCAGATTTGCCCCGTCGCCTACGCTCCAGAATGGAGATTACAATGAAAACATTTAAAAATATACTCCCAAAGGCTGCAATAATATTTTTAATATTTGTAGTTCTTTGCGGCATAGCTTATACAGGCGTTGTAACAGGTATCGCACAGCTTATTTTCCCTGACAAAGCAAACGGAAGCATTATTGAAGTCGATGGTAAAAAATACGGATGTGAGCTTTTAGGGCAGCAATATACTGACAATGCCCATATGTGGGGACGAATTATGAATGTAGATGTTTCTACTTATAAAGATGAAAATGGTAAAACACTTATGTATGCAGCCCCATCCAATTTAAGTCCCGCAAGTGAAGAATACGAACAGCTTATAGCCGAAAGAGTCGAAATGCTTCGCAAGGCAAACCCTGATATGGATCAAACCTCAATTCCTGTTGACCTCGTTACCTGCTCAGGAAGCGGACTTGACCCGCACATCTCTCCTGCTGCCGCACAGTATCAGGTTGCAAGAATTGCAAAAGCTAACAACATGACAGAAGATGACGTTTTAAATATTATCAAAAAATGTACGAACAAGAGGTTTTTAGGTATCTTCGGCGAAGAAACAGTAAATGTTCTTAAGGTAAACCTGATGCTTGACGGAATTTTGCAAAATTAAAAAACACAATAGCAAAATGACTTCAAATACACTATACTTTTTATACAATAATCTTATCCATGAGGTGACTGCATATGGACGATATCAGGCAAAATCCTGACCAACTTCTTGAAATAATTCAGAAAGAGGAAAAAAATCAAACAAAAGGACATTTAAAAATCTTTTTCGGATACGCAGCAGGAGTAGGTAAAACCTACTCCATGCTCAAAGCTGCCCATGCCGCAAAAAGGCAGGGAACAGATGTTGTAGCAGGTTATATAGAACCGCACGCACGCCCTAAAACAGCTGCTCTTCTAAATGGTCTGGAACTTCTTCCGACACAAAATATCGAATACAATGGTATCATGCTGCACGAATTTGATATCGACGCAGCAATCGCAAGAAAACCTCAGCTCATCCTTGTAGACGAGCTTGCTCACACCAATGCCAAGGGCTGCCGCCATGAAAAAAGATATCAGGATATAGAAGAACTCCTTAAGGCCGGAATTGATGTTTATACTACTGTCAACGTACAACACATAGAAAGTCTCAATGATATGGTTGCTTCCATAACAAAAATTTTTGTGCGTGAAAGAATCCCTGATTCTCTATTCGATGATGCCGATCAGGTTGAATTGGTTGACATTGAACCTCAGGAGTTAATTGACCGCTTAAATGCCGGAAATGTATATAAGGAAACGCAGGCAAAACGTGCCGTACAGAATTTCTTTACCGTCGAAAATCTTACGGCGCTGCGTGAAATAGCGCTGCGACGGTGTGCCGACCGAGTAAACATCCGTACAGAAAATGCTCGTATAAAAAGCCACGGAGACTACCATACAGATGAACACATTTTAGTCTGCCTTTCCTCATCTCCATCAAATGCAAAAATCATTCGCACTGCCGCCAGAATGGCGAGTGCATTCAAAGGTGCTTTTACCGCACTGTTTGTAGAAACGCCTGATTTTTCAATGATGGATGAAGAAAATGAAAAGCGTCTGCGTTCAAATATGCGCCTTGCCGAACAGCTCGGCGCAAAAATTGAAACGGTCTATGGTGAGGACGTTCCTTTTCAAATTGCAGAATTTGCAAGGCTGTCAGGAGTATCAAAAATCGTAATCGGCCGCAGCTCGGTTGCCAAACGCCATTTATTCAGCAAACCTACGCTCACTGAAAAACTTATTGCCAACGCACCTAATCTGGATATTCATATTATACCGGATACAATTTCCAATGCATCATTTTATCAGCTTAAAAAAGCTAAAAGAAAAAATAATATTATTTTTTCCGCTTCCGATATACTAAAATGTATTGCAATTCTTATTGCATCAAGCTTAATCGGAACTGCTTTCGGAAAATTGGGATTTGCAGAATCCAACATAATAACAGTTTACGTTTTGGGCGTACTGGTAACCTCAATGATTACAAAGCATAAAATTTACAGCCTTATTTCTTCTATTGTAAGTGTTTTGGTCTTTAATTTTTTATTTACAGAACCTAAATTTACACTGCAGGCTTATGGACAAGGCTACCCTGTCACATTTATAATTATGTTTTTAGCGGCTTTCCTGACTGGCTCTCTTGCCATACGTCTCAAAAATCAGGCAAAACTTGCAGCACAATCCGCTTACCGCACAAAAGTACTTTTCGATACAAACCAGCTTCTTCAGCAGTCAAAAAGCCGGAATGAAATTGTATCAATAACTTCAAACCAGTTAATAAAGCTGTTAAATAAAGATATAGTATTTTATTTGGCAGAAAATGACGGATTAGGTGAGCCCCACATTTTCTCGGTCACAAGCGACGATTCAGATAATTCAGACACTGCTTTGGATAAAGGCTGCGTCTCTGATAACGAAAAGGCTGTTGCACAGTGGGTATTTAAGAACAATAAACACGCAGGAGCGACAACCGGAACTTTATCAAATGCTAAATGCCTTTACCTTGCTGTCCGCATAAACAGCAACGTATATGGTGTTGTCGGAATTATAATTAACGACCAGCCTCTTGATTCTTTTGAAAAAAGCATTCTTCTGTCCATTCTGGGCGAGTGTGCTCTGGCTCTTGAAAACGAAAAAAATGCCAGAGAAAAAGAAGAAGCTGCAGTCCTTGCAAAAAATGAACAGCTCCGAGCCAACCTGCTGAGAGCTATTTCACATGATTTGCGTACACCGCTGACCTCAATATCCGGCAATGCAAGCAATTTGATTTCTAACGGAGATTCGTTTGATTCTGCCACAAAAAACCAGCTCTACACAGATATTTACGACGATTCAATGTGGCTTATAAATCTTGTTGAAAATCTTCTCGCCGTAACACGAATTGAGGAAGGTCGTATAAATTTGCGCATGTCGGAAGATTTGGTAGACGACGCCGTTAACGAAGCTCTGCACCACGTAAACCGCAAAAGTATCGAGCATCATATAACCGTTGAAAATAAAGAAGAATTTCTTCTCGCCAAAATGGACGCAAAGCTTATCGTTCAGGTAATTATAAATATTGTTGACAATGCAATCAAATATACGCCGAAAGGCTCTAACATCGTTATACGCACAGAAAAACAGGGCAATAAAGCCGTTGTTTCAATATCTGATGACGGAGAAGGCATTTCAGACGAAATGAAAGCCCAGGTATTTGATATGTTTTACAGCGGCGCAAATAAAATTGCAGACAGCCGCCGCAGCTTAGGCCTCGGTCTTTCTTTATGCAAATCAATTATTAACGCTCATGGCGGGGACATTACCGTTTCAGACAACAAGCCTCACGGAACGGTATTCACATTTACATTACCAGCAGGGGAGGTACAAATTCATGAATAAACCATTAATATTAGTCGTAGAAGATGACACATCTGTAAGAAACTTAATGACAACAACTTTAAAGGCCCATGGCTACCGATACCTGACCGCCCCAAACGGACAATCGGCAATTTTAGAGGCCTCTTCCCATAATCCTGACATTGTTCTGCTTGATTTAGGGCTTCCTGACATGGATGGTGTTGACATAATCAAAAAAATCCGTACATGGTCAAATATGCCGATTATAGTAATCAGTGCGCGCAGTGAGGATACTGATAAAATTGATGCCCTCGATGCAGGAGCCGATGATTATCTCACAAAACCATTTTCAGTCGAAGAGCTGCTCGCTCGCTTAAGAGTTACTCAAAGACGTATAACAATGATGCAGACAGAAACGCCTATGGAATCTTCTGTTTTTACAAACGGACAGCTGCGCATAGACTACGCTGCCGGGTGTGCGTATTTAAATGACGAAGAGCTTCACTTAACTCCAATCGAATACAAACTGCTGTGTCTGCTTTCAAAAAACGTAGGAAAGGTTCTGACACACACACTAATTACACAAAGCATTTGGGGAAGCAGTTGGGATAATGATATTGCATCGCTGCGTGTTTTTATGGCTACACTGCGCAAAAAAATCGAGAAAGAGCCTGATTCTCCGCAATATATCCAGACACATATAGGCGTTGGCTACCGAATGATGAAAGTAGAATAAAAAGCATTTTCCTATGGAGTAAAAATAGAACAGACGCACCTGATTTTGTTTTATCTATTGTCTGAATGACACATATAAAACAGAAAAACAGATGCGCCTGTATTTTTATAGTGTTTATTATTTTTAATGTTTTATTCTTCACATGAATCTGCGATAAAATCCTTGATATTGTTATAAACGCAATCCATAAGCCTGCTTCTGGCTTCAAAAGTCGCCCATGCAATATGAGGTGTTATTATAAGCCTGCTGTCGTTCTTTATCGAAAGCAGCGCATTATCCTTTTCTATCGGCTCTCTTGTTATAACATCAAGTCCTGCCGCCGCAATCAGCTCCTCATCAAGAGCTCTCGCCAAATCAGCGTCGTTAACTATCGGACCGCGTCCGAGATTTAAAAGCACTGCGCTTTTTTTCATCCTGCTTATGGCATCGTAATCAAAAAGATTTTGTGTATTTTCATTTAAAGGGGCATGAATTGATATGATATCGGAAACCTTAAGAAGCTCATCAAATGATACTTTTTCATATTCCGTATCGTATGTTCTTCCGCTCGCAGAATAATATACAACCTTACAGCCAAAGGCCTTGGCCACATCTGCAACGCCTCTTCCTATCGCTCCAAGACCTACAATTCCCCATGTCTTACCATAAAGCTCCGGAAATTTTTTGTCAAAATGCGTAAAACAGACACTATTCACATATTCGCCTGACTTGACATAATCATCATAATATCTTAGATGCTCAAGCACATAGAAACACAATGCAAACGTATGCTGAATAACAGACTGTGTTGAATAACCTGCCACATTAGCCACACGTATATTATGTTCACTTGTATAATCCAAATCAATATTGTTAACACCGGTAGCTGTCTCTGCAATCATCTTAAGATTAGAAGCTTTAGACATAATCTCCTTATCAAGCAATACTTTATTGTTAATTATCACATCGGGATTGTGCAATGACAATCTTGCCGCAGCCTGCTCCCTGGTGCTTGTACTGTATTGTATCACTTCTCCAAGCTTATCAAAACGCGATAAATCAATATCATCACCCAGCGTGACTGTATCTAACATCAATATTTTCATAATTAAAGTCTCTTTCTAAGTGCCTCTCCCTCTTCTTCATATCCTGGCTTTCCAAGCAGTGCAAACATGTTGCGCTTATAGCTTTCAACACCAGGCTGGTTAAACGGATTAACCCCAAGCATATAACCTGAAAGACCGCACGCAAATTCAAAGAAGTAGAAAAGCTCACCTAAGCTGAACTCATCCTGAGACGGAATATTTACTATAAGATTAGGTGTATCACCGTCTGTATGCGCAAGAATTGTACCATTCATTGCACACTTATTTACAAAATCAACCGATTTTCCTGCAAGATAATTAAGACCATCCAAATCCTCATCTTCGGCCTCAATCATAACCTCTCTTGATGACTTTTCCACATTGAGAACCGTCTCAAACATAATTCTTGAACCATCCTGAATAAACTGTCCCATAGAATGTAAATCTGTAGTCAAATCAACACTTGCAGGAAGCAGACCCTTATTGTCTTTACCCTCTGACTCGCCAAACAACTGCTTCCACCATTCAAGCGTATAATGAAGACTCGGTTCATAGTCGCAAAGAATTTCAACAGCTTTGCCTTTTCTTAACATGATATTACGGAGTGCCGCATACTGCATTGAATCATTTTCATCAAAATCATTCTCAATACAACGCTTTCTTGCTGCTGCTGCTCCTGCCATAAGCTTATCAATATCAACGCCGCTTACTGCGATTGGCAGTAAACCTACTGCAGTAAGAACTGAAAACCTTCCTCCGACATCGTCAGGCACTACAAATTCTTCATACCCTTCTGCATCAGCAAGCTTCTTTAAAGCTCCTTTTGCCTTATCAGTTGTCGCGTATATTCTCTTTGCAGCACCGTCTTTACCGTACTTTTCTTCCAAAAGCTTCTTAAATACTCTGAAAGCGATAGCCGGCTCTGTAGTTGTTCCTGACTTTGAAATAATGTTTACTGAGAAATCCCTGTCACCGATTGCATCCACAAGTCCTGCAAGATAATTAGAGCTTATGCTGTTTCCTACAAAATATATCTCCGGTGATTTTCTGATGTCCTTTGATACACAATTAAAAAAATTATGTCCAAGGAATTCAATCGCTGCTCTTGCGCCGAGGTAAGAACCGCCAATACCGATTACAACAAGCACCTCTGAATCACAACGGATTCTGTCCGCCGCCGACTTAATTCTTGCAAACTCATCCTTATCATAATCAACCGGAAGATCTATCCAGCCAAGAAAGTCATTGCCTGCCCCCTCTCTCGAAAGCAGAAGCTGTCTCGCACTCTCAGTGATTGCTTTCATTGACCCAACTTCATGCTCACGCACATACCCCATTGCCTTTGAATAGTCAAACTTTACCTGTCCCATATCTATTCTCCTTTTCACGAATATAAGATACTATTATTATACCATTTAACATTAATTTTTCAAGGCAAAGGACGTGCCCGACTGAATTTTTTCATACTGCCTGTTCATCTTTTCAAACTCTGCTGCAGCCCTGCCTGTAAGCTTTGAACATGTCGGCTTATATTTATGTACTTTTCCTATAACCTCGCCGCTATTTTCAAGATAATCAACCGTCTCAGTCACAAGTATTTCCCTTAATCTTGTAATGTCAGTCAGCTTCGCACACATATGTATCGCAAGAAATGAAAGAACCCCTACCGTAACGCATATGTAAAGCGCATCGCCATTGTCTCTTACAAAAAATGCAGTCACTATTGTTATCATAATCGTCATATATTTCATGAGCCTTGCAAATTTTTCCCATATATCCGGTCTTAATCCCCAAATTTCACTGTTTTCAACGATTTTTTCCACAAAGACTTTTACATTATTAACATTTATATTAAGCTTCCGACAATCACTGTACCTTAAAATTACTGTCTTTATCAGAGGTGTTTTATACGAAGCATTGCGCACATCCCACAACGCCACTGAATAATTTCTAAAAAGTATAAGCCACGTTGTTATGCCTGCCACACACATTGACACCATAACCATAATTATTAACTGCATACTCCTCCATTCCTAAGGGCCTGTCCTGTTCATCCCCTAAATATTTGGTATCAAACAGCCTTTTCCTACTTCATGCAGGCACGAGTGGAAAATGACCTTTTGACGCTGTCCTAATTATAAATTATAGGGAAGTCATTTTAAAGACTTCCTGCCGGTTAATCGTTCATCAAATTAGTATAAAAAATGCGGTAATACGCCTTAGTTTGACATATTACCGCAAAAATCAACAGTTTTAAAAACACTTTGACACATAATCTAATATATTTTTATATTGAAGCAACCAGTTCCTTAATAAGAAGAACTGAATTTTCAATAGCCTGCCTTTCAAATGCAGGATAATCCATAGTTGCACTGTCATCTGCCTTGTCAGATATGGCTCTTATTATAACAAATGCCACATCATTAAGATATGCTGTCTGTGCTATTGCCGCTCCCTCCATCTCTGTGCAGAAGCCCTCAAAATTATCATGGATACGTCCCTTTATCTGCTTGTCAGATATAAACTGGTCACCGCTCACCACTCTTCCAACGTGAGTTCCTATATTTGGAAGTACTTTCCTGCATGCCTTCTGTGCAAGCTTCACAAGCCTTTCATCTGCCTTAAATGACAATGTATCCATTCTCGGAATCTGTCCTGCCGGATATCCGAAGCCTGTAGCATCAACATCATGATGAAGCACGTCATCTGAAATAACAATATCCGCAATATCTATCTCTGCCTTAAGAGAGCCTGCTATTCCCGTATTTATAACATAATCCACACCAAAATCATCTACAAGTATCTGTGTGCATATAGCGGCATTAACCTTGCCGATACCGCTTCTTACTACCACAATATCTTTTCCCGAAAGCTTACCTGACTTAAATATCATATCCGCCTTTGTCTCTTCTTTTAAAACCTGCATAACATCTACAATCTGTTCTACTTCTTCATCCATAGCACCAATAATGCCTATCATCAATTACCTCTTTCCCTCGGAATGTCTTAAAACTGACATCGTCGCTGTTATCATTAAACCTTATTTTATTCTATATAAAAGATGTTTGCAAGATATAATGCAAAAGCCATTTTTATATGCTATACTAACTAAAAAATATTGAAAGGCGGTATATATTAATGAAATTTAAGACTTCAGGCGTATGTTCAAGTTCTGTTGAATTTGATGTTAAAGATAATAAAGTAACAGGTGTGCATTTTACAGGAGGCTGTTCAGGAAATACACAGGGCGTAGCTGCACTGATTGAGGGTATGGATGTTGACGAAGCAATAAAACGTATCTCAGGAATAAAATGCGGTTTTAAAAAGACATCGTGCCCTGACCAGCTTGCAATGGCATTAAAGCAGTACAAGGAGCAGAATTGAGCAGTACCGGTCGTTACCGTATAACACGTTTTAAACGCATTTATGTTGAAATCACAAGTTCGTGTAACCTTAACTGCTCCTTCTGTCAGGAAACACTGAGAGCTCCGGTATTTATGAGTACGGAGCAGTTTACCCATGTTCTTAAGGAAATTAAGCCTTACACTAACTTTATTTATCTTCACGTAAAAGGTGAACCTCTTTTGCATCCTCAGTTGGAAAATATCTTAAAAATGTGCCGAGAAGAAAATATTATTGTAAATATCACAACAAATGGCACATTATTACACAAACAGCTGGATACACTTATAAAGTACCCTGTTCATCAGATTAACGTCTCTATTCACAGTGCTGATGATAATGACTGCATAGATATAGACAGTTATATAAAAAATGTTTTTTCAAGCTGTGAAGAAATCGCAGATAAAACAGAAACGGAAATCTCTATGAGACTCTGGAACACTAAGATTGAACCGACTCTGTTCGGCCAGAAAAACATACAGATAAAACCGCATATTTATGTCAACGTGCGCTCCCCGTTTGAGTGGCCTTCCCTTGACAATAAATACTGCAATCCCCGCGGATTTTGTCAGGGACTTCGCCAGCATATTGCTGTATTAAGCAACGGCGCCGTTGTTCCCTGCTGCCTTGACGGTAACGCAATAATGGAATTGGGAAACATTTTTGATACTCCCCTTAAAAACATACTTGAAAGTGAACGCTGCATCAATTTTATAGAAGGCTTCCGCAAAAAAACTGCCGTTGAGCCGCTCTGCCAGCATTGCAGCTTCAAAGAAATGTTTTCTCACAAATAATAAAGCAGAGATTAATATTTAATAGAACAAAAAGTTACTTTGCAACTTTTTGCGCGCTGGCACGCGCAAGCTTTAGCTTGTAATATTCGTCTGCGTGCCAGTCGCATCCTTACGGAGTTTGTTACTTTATAGGAATATTGCATCGCAATTTTCTATAAAGTAACAAACAAACTTATGTTAATGGAGATTATATAATGAAAAAAATCATTCTTACAGGCGGTGGTACTGCCGGTCATGTAACACCAAACATTGCGCTTTTGCCAAGTCTAAAAGAAGAGAATTTTGAAGTCTATTACATAGGCTCCTATGACGGTATCGAAAAGCAGCTTATTACAGATTTAAATATCCCCTACTATGGTATTTCTTCAGGAAAATTAAGGCGTTATAAAAGCCTTAAAAATCTTACAGACCCTTTCAGAGTTATACGCGGATATCTCCAGGCAAGAAAGCTTATCAGGAAAATAAAGCCTGATATAGTATTTTCAAAGGGCGGTTTCGTCACGGTTCCCGTAGTTCTTGCTGCCGGACACAAGAAAGTTCCTGTAATAATTCACGAATCTGACATGACACCGGGACTTGCCAACAAAATTGCAATGAAAAGCTGTACTAAAATATGCTGCAATTTCCCTGAGACAATTAAATACCTGCCTTCAGACAAGGCAGTTCTCTCGGGTTCTCCAATAAGAAATGAGCTTATGCTCGGAAATAAACTCGCAGGTCTTAACATATGTGGATTTAATACACAAAATCCGGTTATACTTGTAGTTGGAGGAAGCACAGGAGCACTTAAGGTAAATGAATCTGTTCGGACAATTCTTCCTGAACTTTTAAAAACATATCAGGTTGTACACCTTTGCGGAAAAGACAAAACTGACAAATCACTTGAAAACATTGAAGGCTACAAACAATTTGAATATGTAAGCAAAGAAATGCGCGATCTTTTAGCTATGGCAGACATAGTTATTTCACGCGCAGGTGCCAATGCAATATGCGAGCTGCTTGCTTTAAGAAAACCAAACCTTTTAATTCCACTCTCGGCTAACGCAAGCCGCGGCGACCAGATTTTAAATGCAAAATCCTTTAAAGAGCATGGCTATTCTATGGTTATGGAAGAGGAAGAAATAACTCCTGATAAACTGCTTTCCGCAGTAAATGATTTGTATAACAACAGACAGAAATTTATTGACAATATGTCTGACAGTCCTCAAGACAATGCAATAAAGACGATAATGGACCTTATTAAGCAATATACTTAAAATTAGAAGATAAAATAATTATTATTCTTATTATTGACAAGCGGCGCCATATACGTTAATATAATAACAGTAACTAATACTATTTTAAGGAGACAATATGGCAGCTATAAAACACAGTAAACAAAGGGACGCCATCAGAAATTTCCTTATTTCAAGGAAAGACCATCCCACTGCCGAAGTAATTTACTCCCATGTTCTTAAAGAGTTTCCTAATATAAGCTTAGGAACGGTATACAGAAATCTTACTTTTTTAGTGGAGCAGGGGATGGCAGTTAAGGTTCCCTGCAATGATGGTTCAGTGCATTTTGATGGTAATGTTTTACCACACTATCACTTTCAATGCACAGAATGTAATTCTGTAATCGACTTGGATTTCGACTACAGCGCGGTAGAAAAAGTTTTTCAGGATGCTGCCGGTGCTAACTTTAACGGCAGTATTGACGGAAATATCACATTTTTCTACGGCAAATGTGAACACTGCATTAACAAAGAATCTAATCAGGAATAACAAAATAAGAATTGTTCTTATTTTTATCTTGACAAACTCTTTAGCGGGTGTTATATTAAACATAAATCAATAACAATTACTATTTTAAATGTAAAGGAGAATAAAATTATGAAGTATGTATGTTCAGTTTGCGGTTATGTTCATGAAGGAGATACTCCTCCAGCAGAATGCCCTGTATGCCATGTAGGTGCAGATAAGTTTGTTGCACAGGCAGGCGAGAGATCTTGGGCTGCAGAACACGTTGTAGGTGTTGCTAAAGGCGTAAGCGAAGATATCGTTGCAGATTTAAGAGCTAATTTTGAAGGAGAATGTTCAGAAGTTGGTATGTACCTTGCAATGGCAAGAGTTGCTCACAGAGAAGGATATCCTGAAATCGGTCTTTACTATGAAAAGGCTGCTTGGGAAGAGGCAGAGCACGCTTCTAAGTTTGCAGAGCTTTTAGGCGAAGTTGTTACAAATAGCACAAAGAAGAATCTTGAGCTTAGAGTAGAAGCTGAGAACGGTGCTACAGCAGGTAAGGTTGATTTAGCTAAGCGTGCAAAGGCAGCTGACCTTGACGCTATCCATGATACAGTACATGAAATGGCTCGTGACGAGGCAAGACATGGTAAGGCTTTCGAGGGACTTCTTAAGAGATATTTCGGTTAATTAAAACCCCTTTAAAATCAAGTATATCAGAACATTAAACGAGGTGTTGGCAACTTAGCCGACACCTCATTTATATCAAAAAGTTACTTATTATTTTTAATATTTATACTTTAAAATTATAATTTAATTTATTCATCCCATTTGGAGCTTGTCAATATTAATTCACATGTACATTCTTGATATTCTGCTTTTGCTTTTTCATTTATTGTTTCTAACGCATTTGCCAAGTCATGAACAGCCATATTATCCGTTTCTATCTGAAAATAAATTGCAATCCATAAATGCCGCCCAGTCTTTGTTATATCATAAAATACAGGATGGAAATGATATTCATCTAAAACAGGGTTACATAACGCTTTAATTTCATCCACCAGAGTTTGTTCCGGCGAAAACAGAAATACTTCCTTTATAGCCCCCCATAAAATTTTAACACTTTCCGGTAACATAAATATCATAACCAATACCGCAATAATTTGATCAAAATATGGCGCTATGAACGCAAAAGGTGTATTTTTCAAATATTGCGCAACGAAAAAAGCCAATGACATACCTAAACTGTAAACAATATCTAATTTCCAACCTAATAACTCTGATTTAATCGTAGGTGATGACAAATTCTTATTCAACCTATCCATAAATATAAAAATAACAACACTTGCCGCACCTAATACAAACTGAAAAATTGCAATTTGCATATTGTTCACAGGATTTCCTCCCGATAATGCAGATTCAAGAACTTCAGCCGAAACTCCTATCGTAACCGATAACATCATAACATTTTTAATTATTACAAATATTGATTCTATTTGAAAATATCCGTAAGGACGCTTTTCAGATATCGGTTTATGAAATAAGGGCGTTAAAAACAAAAGTAAGGCTATAAACACCAGCTCTGACGCATCATATACAGCATCAGTCAATGATGACTGTGAATGACTGTATATTGCAAAAATAAACTCACTAATAGCGAACATAAGTCCTGCGATAAAAGACATTAATAAAATTTGTTTTTCTCTTTTTTCTACTATCACTATATCTATCACTCTTTCTAATAATTTTATGAAAATTTCCTCTACATTTTAAATTTGATTATATCACAAATACAATAAACAATTTCCATAAAATTCACAGTTACATAAAAAAGCGTCGCTCACGACGCTTGCAAGATTTGCTTCGCAAACTTGTTATCAGAATGCGTCTTCGAC
>ENA-ORUW01000035-ORUW01000035.1-human-gut-metagenome-genome-assembly--contig:-NODE-35-length-186083-cov-89.729320_pt1 | contig 186083 bp, 154 predicted proteins | sample MGYA00242088_ERZ509227 | MGnify/ENA primary metagenome ERZ509227 (study PRJEB26280, sample SAMEA2338816) | human gut metagenome | biome: human gut; feature: human-associated habitat; material... | reverse complement strand
GCCCTGCAGCTCCCGCTCCGATCAGCATCACCCGATGTAGCACCGTATCCTCTTCACTCTGTTTATTACGATTCCGTTCTAATAAAATAAACCGATAAGAAAATCGGACTGCAACCGTAAACACAAACTGCAGCATGATCCCGAACAGATAATAGGAAACGGGCATCCGTCTAAAAAGCAAAGTGATCCCAATGATCTGAAACAGTCCGGTGACAACATTCGCCGCCCCGATCCGGAACAGCTCACTAAAACTTGCAAACCGCCAGACACTCTTATACAGCCTCAATGCCCAGTAAACCACGATGCTAACTATCGTATACCACGGCGCAAACTTCAAAAATGCTCCCAGATAAACATCCGGTATCAAAGAATACCTGCAGTCAAACCTCACCCACAAAGCCAGCATAAACGCCGCATTCACAGCCACAACATCATAGAGCATCAGCCAAAGCGCGATTGCCTGCCAATGTTCCATAATCTTCTTTTTCTTACCGGCCTTTTGCATCAGCTCTTTCTGGACCCTGTCTCTTTCCTCATTTGTCTGTGCAGCTTTCCATTTTCTCTCCTCGTCACCGGTCATGCCAAAGCGTTTTCCTCTGCCACTGTCATCTCCGGTATCTTCAGTACCACGAACAAATGCCTCCTGCTCATCATCCTCTCTCTTCCTGTCACCGGAATTGATCTTCGCCAAAGCGAACACCATCACAAACAGGAACAAGACCAACAGGAGCAGCAGCACAATGATCATCTGCCACATAATTTCTCCCCTCGAATTTCCAAATCTCTTTATAACTTTTTATAAATACTCAGTACCATCATTGTTACAAGCCATGCTCCATGAAGAATGTCTTCACCACGGAATTTTAGTCTGACTGATAATACTGTCTTTCCATCAGCACATTAAATGCGCAGACTTGCTGAATAATTGCTTTTATTACTTTGAATATTGTCTGTCCAACTGCGAACGGACAATTCTCTGCTGACCCTTCATGGAGCCAGCCGGCGATATTCCACCGAAGAGCAGCTGCCTCTGGCATCTGTTCTTTTCCGGTTTCCCGGTATCTATATAAGGGTGAAGAACACACCTATATACCATCACATCATCTAACCTATGACTTATTGATAATCTCCACTAAACAGTTTTTAAATATATATTACTTATCAAATATTTATTTTATTTAAACAGCCTCTCTTCTTCTTGAAATCCTCCTGGCATTTACTCCCAAGATTCCTTGCACTGTTCAGAAAACGACTGCCTTGATGACCATTTTCACACAAATATTGACTTCCCTGCTTCTTTACACTTCCGCCACATATGGCACACCGGCTGCTTGTATGATCTGCACTGTGTTCCAGTACAATGATCCCTGCCTCCCATGCCTTATACTTCAAATAAGCTCTTATCCTATTGCTCAAATGCAGCGGCGTAAAATTACCGGAGCGATACTGTACCATTCTGCTGAAATCCGTATTGTACAGTGGCAGAACTATCACTTTCACTTCTTTTTCCACACAGAAGTCCACGATTTCGCGGCTTACTTTGTGTGCACAGTATTCGGACAGGTTTTTTAAATGTATGTAATATTTTTTATTCGGCAGCTCCACATTATCTTTATCTGTATACTGTTTGGAAAATTCTATCTTATCCAGAAGCCTCCGGCATTGATGCCGGTATGAATCACCGCCCCGGCAGGTACGGACTGCTAACTGCTTCCCGTCCCCGTCCAATACACAACACATGGCGAAAATATCTGTATTTGTAAATTGAACACTGCAGATCGTATCGCCGCTTTTCATTCGTTCCTTTGCATTTCTTGCATCTGACGTTTCCTGTTTTACAGGTACATGGAGCCAGCAGATTTTACTGTCCAGAACAACTGACGGAGATAATATGACAGCATTTGCCGGAAATGGAATTCCCTTCAGACGGCAATCCATCCAGTGCCAGCTGCTGCCGTCCCAAACCTTCAGCGTGATACCCGTATCTGTAAATTCCCGATACATCCCTTTAAAGTACGTAAGTGATGCATCAATAGTTTCAGGTAAAGGAGGTTTATACTCCTGCTTTTTATCCACAGACCTATTTAAACCCAGATGACTTTTCAAACATCCCACAGCCTTATTAATGGCCGAGCGTCTAAAATAGAGCGGTACTTTGGAAAAAGGAAGGGGATATATGGGCTGTCTTCCATCCCGGCCTTCAATTGTCAGGCATTCAAGTTCCCTCTGAATTTGAAAGGAATTCAACTCCCAAATTTCCTCCCTGCGCAAAAGCAGCTGATAATAAAAGTTCAGAATATCCCGATAATACTCTTCTGTGCTGACAAACCACTCCACATGAGAACATCGCAGTTGATATTTTATTGTTTTAATGCAGTATCCTGTTTTCATTTAATTACCTGAATCTTAATTGTCGCATTTTTCTTAGTAATATGGCAGTATAGAAAAAAACAAGCAATATTGTACTATTAACAGCATCTGACCATTTTATTGACCACTTATTTCAAATTTAGAGGATTTCAAAAATTAGTAAATGTATAATATAAATACATAAAATAAATGTATATAAATATATTTTTCCAGTCCGGTTTTGAAATAAAGAATTAACAAAATAGGATTGCTATTTAAAAAGAGGTTTACCATTATTTTGACCACTTATAGGTTATTTCATTGATTTTTAAAAGAATAATCCAGCCCTTTGCATCCCGGAAATTTTGATTTCCGGAAAAAAATATAAAGAAATCATGCATACATCATACATACCAGAATTCCTGCAAATATATTTTCCAAAGAAATCACCAAAAAAACTGAATATTGGCATATTTTTTTTGCATATTGACTTTATCAGCTTTTAGCGTTAAACTAGGAGACGACAAAAAACAAAAATAAGTAGTTTGTTAATACTTTTTTTGCGATTCATCTTGCCGCATTTCTAAGAAAAATACGTCAAAAAGCAGCATAATTCCATCACATTCCCCCCACAGATCACACCTTCTCCCACATCTAAATCCCAATAAAAAAAACGATGCGCATCCCCTCCCGGAAATACGCACCAGCTCCATAACCCTTTTTCAATTTTTCATATTCGTATAGTCAACAGTAATCCCTTTCCCCCAATAATAAGGTTTCACCTGCACTGCCCCGACTTCCTGTTTCCCATAAACCTTAATTTTCTTCTCCACTCCCGGAAGCAGGTCAAAATAATTATCCTCAAAAAGCCAGCCAAACTCTAGGCCGTCTTCTCCTCCACGCAGTTCCACGCATCTTGCAAATGTATCGGATTCCAGCACAAGCATTCCCGCCTCGACTCTGCAGGACAATCGGCCTCTGTCCGGAAAAGAAAGCCTTCTTTCCATTTCCACATAATCCATGGATTCCGCCAGCACTTCCCCCTGCTCATCCACGGCGCGCGCTGCAAGAACACAATCTTTTTTAAACTGCCCGAAAACATCCAGATTTCCCACCAACACCGATTCATCGGGACCGCAGGAAAATGGCATTGTGACTTCTTTTTCTACCCTGCTTTTTGTTAAGCTGAAAAGCTGTACCCTCACACTTCCTTCTTTTTTCCCAACCGTATCGTTTACAGCCCACAAAGTAATATGATTTCCAATAGAAAACGAAATCTGAAACGGTTCATAGGCTCTCTTCAAAGCATAATACGCCCGCATAGGCTCATTAAAATAATCCACTACTCCGTAAGAAATAATATTACTGTTGTTGTTGAATTTCCAAAGCAGATGTCCATTTGTCTGCCGTTTTTTGCCTGCCTCCGTCTCTGATCTTCCTCTTCGGAATCTCTCCACATCTTTTCTGATATACTCGCTGTGCGCCATGCCAATACGATAAATCAGTTCCTCCGCATTCTCCGCATCATAATAATGCTCTACAGGGCCTAATTTCACTGCTCCGTCGTTGGTATTATGCAGACTCCACGTTTCCGGCCAGGCAAGCGGGTTTCTTTTGGTACTGATATTCTGATATCCGGCAGGCCACAATTCCTCAGGTGTCATCATTCTGTTCAATGTCTTCAGCTCAGGAGCGGAAACTCTGCAGTTTTCACTTAAAAATACAGGATGATCCCTTCCCGGCACAAACCACAGATGGGTATATCCATGGGTATCTCCTCCTGCCGGATCATTGGAAAATTCACCTCCGGATGGAGAGGTAATATGATAGTATCTCTCTGGATCCAGTTTGCGGCAGACTTCAGGAAAAACTTCACAGAAAATTTTTTCACCAAAGCAATATTCTCCTTCATACTGCATATCCCGGGACCAGTACATTTCATTTCCCCCGCACCAGAGAAGTATGGATGGATGATGCTTCAGCCTTTTCACCAAATATTCCGCCTCTTGTCTGCACATGGAGAGCATTTCCTCCTCCTCACTGTACATATTGAATCCCAGGTAGAAATCATGCCAAAGCAGTATTCCCCTCCTGTCACATTCATCATAAAAATCATCACCCAGAATTTCGCTCTCCCCCCAGATACGAAGGCAGTTGAAATGCCCCATTTCGGCCAAATCCAGAAGTCCATACAGTTTATCTTTTACTCTGCTGTAACATCCCGTCATGGTATCTGCATGTACCAGGTTTGCCCCCCATAGTCTCAGCGGCTTTCCATTGACTGTAAATTCCATGTCCCCTGTCTTCTCCAGTTTTCGGAAACCAAATTGCCGTTCATACGTATCCAGGACAACTTCGCCGGCTTTTTCTGTCACTTGCAAATGATAAAGATCAGCTTCCCCATGAGAACGGGGCCACCATAATCTTGGATGCGGCACAGTTATCTCCAGATGTTCCGTATGCTCCCTCTCTGTCCCCTCGCAGACGATACGGCCCTGCATGTCTGTCAGCCTGTACTCCAGTATCTTTTCAGCTTCCGGATGAAAATAAGAAAAGTCGATCCGCACATATCCCTCCTCCAGATCTTCTCGCAAACTGACATCCATAACCCCTTCCCGGATTCCATCCTGTCCCACCTTTTCCAAATAGATATCCCCATAGACACCCATCCGGATCAGATCAGGTTTTGGTCCGGAAAACTCATGATAGCCGGAGCGGAAAACCCTGGCTTTACAGAATTCCGGAACTCTGTCCTTATATTTATCCAAAAGTGATATCTTCTCAAGTTCACGCCGCGGTGGTTTTACTCTCAATTCCAAAATATTCTTTCTTTTCATCCCAGAAACTTTTTCAAGAACCAGAGGCATATACACACTTTTATTTTCCCCTGCCAGTTCATTGTTCAAGTATATATCGACAAATGTATCAAGCCCCTGAAACCGAAGATTCCATTCTCCCGAACTATCTTCCACTTCAAATTCCGTTCTGTAACACCACTCCTTTTCCCCAATCCATTGGTCCTTGTTGATGCCTGTAAGATTAGGATTGGAAATCAATTCATAGTCCAGCAGAATGTCATGTACCTGACTTGGCATTTCCTGTATTTCCAACTCTCTCTTATCTGGACCCTGCAGTTTCCATCCCTTCCTTATTAAAATGCGTTCCATCTGCTTCTCCTTTTCCGCAATAAAATACCTTATATCTACCTATTTATATCTAACTATGTTCTGTTACCATGACAATGACAGTCCTAAAAATACAGTTTTTCAGCTTTATATCTTCTCCCTGGTATAGCTGATACTTCTGCAGCACCCGTACTGGGATTTCACATAAAGTGTCCCGTACTCCTTATTTCCCAGAATCTTCACCCTTTTCCTCTGTCCCGGAAGCATATCAAAATAATTGTCTGTAAACAGCCAGCCGAATTTATCCCCCTTCTGCTCTCCGGTGATCTGGATGCAACGCGCAAAGCGTTCCGCTGTTATCACCAATTCATCCCCGCACAGTTCCAATTTTAAGTTGGGTTCCGGAAATTTCAGGTGCCTTTCAATATCTACATAGTCAATACATACCAATGCTTCTTCTCCGTCCTCTCTGTCAAGAACCGCAAATAAAACGCAATCCTTTGAAAAAAACTGAAAATCTGCCAGATCATCAACTATCACAGCATCCCCCTGGGCAGCAAATACTTTTTTCTCCTTTGCCTTTTGTATCCTGCCGCTTACTATATTGAGAATTCCGTATTGGACAGTTCCCCATATGTCTTTTGAAGAATCATTGACACCCCACAAACGAATGCTCTCCTCTTTCTGAAAACACAACAATACCGGCGAAAATACACGTTTCAGGGAATAGTAAGGAATATATCCTTCCTGGAAAAAATCAATGGACGCACAGTAAATTTTAGGCCATGTGTCCACCAATTTACATGCAAAATATCCTTTAGAACGCTTGGAAAACACTTCAGGGTTTTTACTTCCTATTCTTACCTGCTCTCCGTACCGCCTGATTTCTTTTCCATAAGCGGCACCCAGTCTATATAGGAGATCATCTGCATTCTTTGCGTCATAGAACTCCCAGTAATCTCCGGTTTTCCGTTGTCCCTGTGCGGAAATATGGCTCCGCTCCACCCAGGTATCCGGCATAATATTTTTGCTCTCAGTCAAAACCTGTCCGGTAAATCCTTCCGGCCAGATACTTCCCCGAATCATTTTTTCCAGGCTATGCCTCACAGGAGGCGCAGTCCTTATATGCTCACTGATAAAATTCGGATAGGATTTATAAGGATATTCCCATACACAATCATAGGTATGTAAATCTCCCTCTCTCGGGTCATTGGCCCACTCTCCCCCATATGGGGAATTGGGATGATAATATCTGCTTTTGTCAAGGCGTTCCACAATTTCCGGAAAATCTTCCAGAAAGATTTCTTTTCCATAGGGACAGCCTCCCTGAAATTCAACCCCCATTAAGGTTTCATTTCCCCCGCACCACAAAAGCAGTGAAGGGTGATGTCTTAACCGTCTCACTAGATATTCTGCTTCCTTTTTGCAGAAATCCCTTATTTTTTCACTGTCAGGATAGGCGCCATGTCCCAGAAAAAATTCCTGCCAGATGAGGATTCCCCTTTTGTCGCATTCATCGTAAAATTCATCCGGTAACGGAATTCCTTCCCCCCAGATGCGAAGCGTATTCATATTTGCATTTTCCACCATCTCGAACAGACGCTGTTCCCGATCTGGCTGATAACAGTGCGTGTACCCCTGCAGAGGATCCAGACTTCCGCCAAACAGTCTGACCTTTTTCCCATTGATATGATATGCAAAGGGTACTTCCATTTGGATCCTCCGAAAACCGATTTTTTTCAGAATACGGTCACAGACTTTCCCATTCTTCCGGATCTCAATATTTATTTCTGCCAAGTTCTGTTCCCCGAATCCTCTCGGCCACCACAGGGGCGGAGAAACCACCTCTATCTCTTCCCGGATACTCCATCCGTCCTCCCTGACATCAGGTCTGAAGCTCTTACTTCCGCCTTTGTTTTCCTTTCCGTTTTCACCAGAAAAATCCCAATGTACGGTCAGTGTATCCGGTCTGCCCGTTCCTCTCATCTCTAAGGAGAGAACACCATTTCCATCTGCCTCTGCTCTGGCCTGTATAAAATCATCCCGGATTTCTTCTTTCTCATAATACACCAGCGAAACCGGCCCATAAACGCCTACTGGTGTAAAATAAGGCACAGCCCCCTGGTAGTTACTTCCCTCTTCTGTCTTCTCCGGCGGAAAGTCATGGATAGGTTTTCGGACCGTTTTGCAGCGCATGACAGAACCATTCCATTTTTCTTCCCAATCCTGTTCCTTCATATAAGAAATAGGACTGATAAAATGAAGATACAGCGTGTTGTCTCGTTCCAGTAAATCCGTAATATCAAACTCCGCAGGAAGATAAAAATCCTCACACCTGCCCAATTTTATACCGTTTAAATAAATGTCGGCTATGGTATCCAGACCCTGAAAGAGTATCCTGCACTTTCTGCCCTTTTCTCCTGTAAAACCACATCGGTATATCCAGTCTGATTCCCCTATAAAAAGTGCCTCCTCACACCATCCAAGTCTGAATTCTTCCGGCAAAAGGCCATGTTCATACAAAACGTCCTGTACCTGAGCAGGCATTGTTTTAATCCTTATCCAGTCCCGGAGCCGGGCAGCTGTTGTCTCTGCGGCTGCCAATCCCTCTTCTCGAGATTCTGCTGTTTTCCCGGCTCTTTTCAGACTCCATCCCTTCTTCAGCTCCAAGCTTCTTTTCATATACCACCCTGCCTCAGATCAGAACACAAAGCCTTCAGTCCCTTTTAATTTTTCCATCACGCTGTCATCCAGCACGATCCCGCTGGCAGATACATTTTTCCTGACCTGGGATGCATTTTTTGCTCCGGGGATAACGCAGGAGATTCCGGGATAGTTCAGGCCATAGGCCAGGGCCAGCTGTGCCATGTTTTCTACAGGCTCTTTGACACAGGCACGGATGATCTCCATATCTTTTTCCACAGCCGCAAAACGCTCTGCTGTCCAGAATCCCGCTCTGTTATCTCCCTGTGAAAATGTTGTATCCACCGCGTATTTTCCAGTCAGTATACCACTTGCCAGGGGCTGGCTGGTGAGTACCGGAATATCCCTCTGTCTGGCAATCTCCACAACTTCCAGATTGGATTTATTCAGGATGTTGAAGGGACATTCCAGTGCCTCAATGACTCCCTCTTGATCCTTTTCAAAGGCGTGGAGGGTATCCGCAGCTCCCCACATGGCAAGCCCGCAGAATCTGGCTTTTCCTGACTTCTTCAGCTCCTTCATGGTATCCAACACCTGCTCTCTGTCCTGCCATCCGGCATCCGGTACATGGAGAAGATAGACATCCACATAGTCCGTCTGTAGTCTTTTCAAGCTTTCGTCGAGACACATTTTCAAATATTCTCTGGTGAAATTTTTGCTTCTTTCAGGAACTCGGAAATTGGTCCCTCCTTTTGTCACGATCACAGCTTTATCACGTTTACCGGCCAGGAATCTGCCTATCAGTTCCTCACTGTGTCCGTTTCCGTAGGAATCACAGGTGTCATACAGGTTCACCCCTTCGTCCCATGCACATGCAAGTGCCTCCATAGACAATGCGTCGTCACAGCCCTCTCCCCATCCGGAGCCGCCGATTGCCCATGCTCCGAATCCAATCTCTGATACCTTAAGCTCCGTTTTTCCAAATCTTCTGTATTCCATGATTTTTCCTCCTGATTTCTATTTATTATATTTTTAATAAGCCTATTCCCTGCGGTTCAGATGTTTAGTTCAGCGCAGGTCTTATCATATACAGCCTTTGCCTTGATCGTCCCTCTTTTATGCCGGTACCCATACTCCACACGCTTAACCTCGCCGGGAAACAGATCAAAATAATTGTCCTGGAAATCCCACCAATAGGAATCTCCGTCTTCCTCCCCGAAGAGTTCCACGCATCTGGCAAACTGTTCTGCTTTGAGACAGATCACATCCTTTTCTCTCCACATTTTGATCCCCGACTGTGGGAAGGTGAGATGTCTTTCTATGTCCATAAATGTATGATTTTGCGTGGCAATATTCTGCTCTGCATCACGAAATGTCACTCTGATCATCTTATCCCTTGTAAACTGCCCAAAGGAATCCAGCCTTCCCGCCATAACGCTTTCGCCCGCTTTGCACTTCACCGGAATTTCCTCCCTCTTTACAAAACGGTTTTCCTGCATGTCAAAAAGCTCCGCTGTTATCCTTCCTTCCTGGGACATTCCCGTATCGTTGACAAGCCATACATACAGATGATCCGATACCTCTACTTGCACACTGAGTGGTTCATATGCCCGTTTCAGAAAATAATAGGGCATTTTCTGCTCCAGATAAAAATCCAGTACAGAACTGTATATATGAGGAAATGTGGTATTCCATTTCCATATAAAATGTCCTTTGCAGATTCTATCCATTGTACCGTCATCTGCTTTTCTGCCTCTTCTGTACCGCTCCACAGAATCCTTAATATACTTTCCTGCTGCAGCCCCAAACTGATAAACCATTTCCTCCGGTTTTTCTGCGTCATAGAATTCCTCGATACAGGGAATCTTTTTCCAGGACTCCGCGGAGGTAATGCTCTCATACTCCTGCGGCCATGGAAGTTCTCCATGCTTTCGTCTTACCGGTTTTGGAAGAATATCTCTTTTCAGATAACGTTTCAGTGTCTTCACACCCGGGAAGGAAACCCTTAGATTTTCACTGGCAAACAGAGGAATGTCACTTCCGGGCACATACCAGGAATTCGTATAGCTGTGTGTATCCCCTTTTCCCGGTTCATTGGAATAGCTGCCAAAAAACGGAGAATTTACGTGATAATACCTGTCCGGGTCCAATCTGAGGCACAGTCTTTTCAGATCATACTCAAAAAATTCCGCTGTGAGATACGTCCTCTGCGGAGCGGCAAAATCACGGCTCAGATAGCATTCATTGCCTCCGCACCAGAGCAGGATAGAGGGATGGTGCTTCCTGCTCTTTATCATATACTCTGCCTCCTGCAGAATCTTTTCCTTCACTTCCTCCACATCCGGGTACTGGGCATGTCCGCAATAGAATTCCTGCCATAAAAGAATTCCGTTTTCGTCTGCGAAGTTGTACAGGAATTCCCCAAAGCCTGTCCCTTCTCCCCAAATGCGAAGCGCATTCACATGTGCATCCCTTGCCAGTTCTAAGAGCCGCTCGGTTCTCTTTGTATCCTCACAGAGCGTATATCCCTGATCCGGTGTCAGATTAGCGCCCCACAGCTTAACGGTCCTGCCATTGATCTGAAAATCCAGCATTCCCTGCATGGTGATCTTCCTGAATCCGATTCGTTTTTCCCATGTATCTATGACCTGCCCATCTCTGAGCAGTTCCGCCTGCACACAGTATAGATCCTGCGCCCCATAACCGGCCGGCCACCACAGATGTACATCTTCGATCCTGGCCATAAAATCCTCACCCGCTGGCTCTTCCTGTTCCCATATCAGCTCTTTGTTATACAATATCCTGGCCCTGACACGATATATACCGCCCCCTTCATTTCCGTCTGACACTGCCGCATAGATCTGCACATTTCCGTCTGACACTGCCATATGGATCTGTATTTTTGCAGTGTCAAGCGCTTCATTCAGAGAATACTGCACATCCATCTCTTCTATCTGAAGACCGTCTGGTATCTCATATAAAACAGTTCTTCCAAATACGCCGGCCTTATAAAAATCCGGGTCATTTCCCAAATATGTAGTAAAGTCATGAAACGTCTTCCTGAGAAAACGGCAGGGTTCCACAAGCCCCTCTGCCACAATATCCCTATAGGTTTCTTCTGTCTTTTTCAGCTCTTCTTTTACGGGGGTAAAGATAATTTCAAGTGTATTTTTTCCCGGTTTCACCAGTGGGGAAATATCCATTTTGCAGGGCAGATAGCAGTCATGATGTCTGCCTGCTGTTTTCTGATTTACCTTGATTTCAGCAAACGTATCCAACCCTTCCAGCAGCAAAACATACTTCCCACAGTCTAAGCTTTTCGCATCCGGCCTCTGAGGTTCTATTTCAAAATCTGTTCCGTATATCCAGGTCTTATCATTGACCCATCTGCAGTCCTCCGTTTTTCCCCACTGATAGGAATCTCCTATTTTTCCATAATGATATAAAATATCGTGAACCTGCATGGGCATCTGGGGGATTTTCATAACCTCTGTACTTTCCGATTCCCGGAGAAACCAGTTATCTGTGAGTATTCTTTCTTTTTTCATATCACGGCTCACCCCTTTACACTGCCAGCCACCAGTCCCCGGATCAAATGCTTTGATCCAAAGGAAAACAGGATCAATATGGGGATGGTGCCCATGGATAATGCCAGTATTCTAGCCGCATAATCTGTCCTGTACTCACTGCTGATCAGGGCAATGGACAGAGGAATGGTATAATACTTCTGGTCACTTATCATAACAAGAGGTGTCATATAATTATTCCAGGACCATAAAAAGAACAGAAGGAATATGGTGATCAGGGCAGGTTTTATGATAGGCATGATCAGGCGGAAGAAAATACCAAACTCTTTACATCCGTCCACTCTTCCGCTCTCAATGATCTCATCCGGAACCGAACTCTCTATAAACTGCCGCATCCAAAACACACCGAAGGCATTTGCCATACCCGATACGATCAGGGGGAACAAAGTATTGTTCATTCCGATCCATCTCATCTCCATAACAAATCCCACAAGACCAAGCTGCTGGGGAATAGCCAGTGTAGCCACCACCACAGCAAACAACATCTTTTTTCCTTTGAATTCATACTTTGCAAAGGCATATCCTGCCAGGGCGCTGACAAGCAGACCGCCTATGGTATTGCAGCATGCCACGATCAGACTGTTAGCATAATAGAGCAGGAAATTCTGCCGCATGACCGCATGAAAATTTTCCACAAAATATTTACCAAAAAACAGTTTTACGCCTGTATACAAATCTTCGCTGTAGTGAGTGCCCATGATGATCATCATGTAAAAAGGAAGCAGGGCACAGACTGACAGGACCAGCATAAACAAATACAGGGGTATTTTCCCTATCCAGGCAGTTTTTTTCATACTCTCAATCCTCCTTCTTCTTTCCGTTTACCACACGGAACAGCACAAGCGACGCTGCCGCGATCACCAAAAACAAACAATAGGCCAGTGCAGAACCATACCCGAATTCAAAGTTTTTAAAGGAACTGTCATAAAATTTCATCACAACTGTCATAACAGAACGGTCCGGTCCTCCTGTGGGCTGCCCGGCAGAGTTAAACAGAAGCTGCGGCTCATCAAACAGCTTAAATCCGTTGATCACACTGGTAATGATCACAAAGACAAATATAGGCTTTAAGAGCGGGACTGTGATCTTGGTAAATCTGGCCCACCAGGACGCGCCGTCAATCTTCGCCGCCTCATACAGTTCATCCGGAATGGTGGAAAGGCCTGACAGGAACATGATCATCTTATATCCGTAATTTTTCCATATGAGCATAAAAATAACCACGGCCCGGGCTGTCCACGCATGTCCCAGCCAGTACACGGACTCTGCGCCGAACAGATTTAAAAATGCATTGATCACACCGCTTTTCCAGTCAAACATAAGCTGAAATATAATACCCACTGCAACCGGTGTGGTTATGTATGGCAGAAAGTTAATAAGCTGCAGTCCATTTTGAGATTTTTTAAAAAAGTCTTTCAGAAATGTTGCAGTCAGAAGCCCCAGAGCGATCTGAATGGGTGTACTGATTCCCAGCAGGATCAGTGTGTTCCAAAGTGATTTATAAAAATATTTATCCTGCGTAAATACCCGCACATAATTTTTCAGCCCCACAAATGTCATCTCTCCGATTCCATCCCAGCTGGTAAAACTGACACCCAGAGAAAACAAAATGGGAAACAGGCCAAATGCAACATAGAGCAGAAAATATGGCAGGATCATAGCGTACGGTGCGCTTTTTTTTGACATGATATTCTTCCCCCTTTATTTAGAAAAGGGCCTGCTCTTCAGGCCCTTTACCGTTACATACAGACATCCTTTACTTTTCCAGATCTGGCTGCTTGATGAGCAGTTCATCTGTCATAGATGCAATCAGTTCATCTGCTGTGATGCTGCCGTCCACAGAGGCATTGATGGTTTTCAGGGCAAGATTATATGCGTCATTGATATCCTGGTCATATTTACTCGGCTCCCTTACTCCCTGGATATTCGGAAGCACATCCTGAGCAATTGCCTGCAGTACATCCTGACCTGCAAAATACTCATCCTCCCTGCTGTAGAAATCCGTCTGCTCATACACTGGTTTATAGGGAGAAAAATTACCTTTGCAGTCTCTCTGAAGGGTTGCCCCCTCCTCGGAACCAAACATAAATTTTACGTATTCTGCAGCGGCTTCTTTATTTTTTGCGGCTTTTGGCACGCCCATTACAGTTCCGCCCCATGGGAATGGACCTCCCGGAGGAAGCATGAATCCCCACCGGTTCTGCCCGTTTTTATCGTTGGGTTTGATGGTAAATTCAACAGACCAGTTGGCGCAGGGATAGAAAATATCACTGTCCCCTGCATAGGAAGCCCCTTCCTCTGCGGAACTGAAGTCCAGCACATCTACGATTCCCGCCTGCTTCATCTCAATAAGCTTTTCAAAAATAGGCTTCATAGAAGATTCCAGATTGATCTTATCACCATCCACAAAAGGCTCTGTGGACTGTCCCATGAGCATCTGTCCCGCTGCGCCGATGCTGGAAAGCATGAATACCTCTCCTCCTGATTTTTCCTTCACTTCTTTTCCCTTTTCAATGAAAGCATCCCAGTCTGAGAGCATGGCCTCCAGTTCTTTTGGATCATCTGTTCCCAGATATTCTTTTGCCAGCTCCCGTTTGTATGCCATACCTGCCACAGACGGACACTCAGGACCTACATACTGGCCGCTCTCAGATGTTTCCAGAGGAAGCAGGTAATCAAGCACCTGGCTGGTGTCAAAGTTATAGGGATCCTTTGTTATATCCTCCCAGATATCCAGGGACAGCAGTTTTCCTCTGTAGGTGGCCTCCAGCCACGCAACATCAGGCATTTCCCCTCCGCTGGCAAGTGTAGTCTGAAGTTTCTGTGTCATATCCTTGCTTTCCACAGCGACCATGTTGACCTTGATCCCGGTAGCCTCTGTGAATCCGGCGTTCATATTCTTTCCGTTGTCACTGGTATCCCAGCACCAGATCGTGATCTCCTGATCTCCCTCTTCACTTTTTCCTTCTTCTTTTTTCTTGTCTTCTCCGCCGTTTTCTTTCCCTGAAGATGCACAGCCTGCAAGTGATGTGACAGCAAGCATGGATGCCATGAAAATTGTGATGATCTTTTTCTTCATTCTCTTTTCCTCCTTTATTTTTCACGGATCTTTTTTACATCCTCAGTATAGCTGTATACTTATCACATAAAAATATGGGAATTCTTGGTTTTTTTATACTTTTTTCACCTTTATCCCGGTCATCTTCGGTATTATTTCTGTATAACACTTGTTTTTTTGTCATTTTTTATATATTTTTTATAATCCTTAAAGTTTGTCAATGGAGCTGATTTTCCGGCTTTTTAAATGCAAAAGATATTATGGTACCGCCGCCAGGCCGTGTCTCCATATTCAGAGGCTGCACATCTTCATAGATCAGCTTCAGTCTGCCGTTTACATTAAACATACCGATATGTCCGCCGGTACGTTCACTCTCCAAACGCTGCCTGATACTTTCCCTCTCCTCTTCCGTGCATCCTATCCCGTCATCCTCCACAGTTATTTTTATCCAGTTGTGTTCCCGGGCTATTACGATCCTGAGCAGGGACGCCGTGTTGCTGGGAATGATGCCGTGAAATACACTGTTTTCCACCAGAGGATAGAGAATCATCCGGGGAATCTGCTCCTGCATCAGATTCTCATCAATCTCCCACCGGATATCCGGAATATTTTTATAACAGATCTGCAGAACTTCAACGTAACGGCAGATATACTCCTTCTCTTCCCCCACTGATGCCATTGCCTGCAGATCCGTGCGAAGCAGAGAGCGGAGGAGAAGAATAAAGGAACGGGTCAGACGTATAATTTCCTGATAATCCTGTTTTCTGGCAAGGCAGATTACTGCATTTAAGGTGTTATAGATAAAATGAGGGTTCAGTTGATAGGACAGCATTTTAAGCTGGGAGTCATATTGCTTTTTTTCGCTGAGAAGGAGTTTTTCTGTATGTTCACTGATGCTTTTCACCATAGAATTGAAAACATTGGCAGCCTGCTCACACTCATCCCCTGTATGGATCTCAATCCTCTCCTCACGGCTGCCGCCGGCGACACTCTGCATGCCCCGCACAAGGGTGTCAAGGGGCGTGATGATCCTCTGTACCAGACCTGCCACCAGGCTCAGCATCACAAGAAGACAGATGACGATAATACTGATCACAATATTATTCATCTGCCGCATAGTGCCTGAGATATCTCCTTTTGCCACCTGATAACAGATATACCACCCATGGCTTCCTATACTGTCTTTATAATAATCTTTCTCCAAAAGAGTCCCCTCAAGACCTAAATCCACATTGCTGTAGATCACTCTTCCGCTCTGGTCATGGAGTTCCATGCCTATTTCATTTTCATCAAACACAAGGGGCGAAATGATCTTCTCCATATCAGCCAGAATAAACAGTTTTCCTCTTTTTACCCCTATTTTTGTCTTATCAAAAATATCATTCACATAGGCGATGGTATTCTTTTTGCCGTAAGACCTGTAGTAATTTACCATATGAGGAACCAGAAATTCTCCGCTTATATCATCTGACTGCATCTGCTCATAAGGGGATTGGGACATGAGCTGTTCGTACTGGTAAATAGTCTCCATCACAACGCCGTCACTGTCCACTGCAAATATATCCAGGATAATATTATCCCTGAGAAACTGGTATTCCTTCAGTTTCTTTTCCAGTGTCTGTATCACAGAATAATACCCATAGCTGCCTTCCCTGCCCTGTGATTTTTCATAAAACGCCTCCTGTACTGTCTCATCAAATGTGATATTTCTTGCATACATACTGATTTCTTCCAGTGAATTTGACACCTGCTCCGCCATTTTGATTATCATGGTCCTGTTCTTCTCAACCAGCGAGCTTTCGATCAGCGGCTTCAGATACAGATATACAGCACCGCTGCAGAGAACTACACATATCATGATCGCGCTTAGTACCATAAGCAGCAGTCTTTTATATATTTTGGATTTTTTTTGATAAAGCATAACCTCGCCCCTTTTACTCTGAATGTATTCCTGCTAATAATCTTTTGGATTTTTCCCGGTCTCTTTTTTAAATACTTTGCTGAAATACTGTACAGTTTGGTATCCCACCATATCGCTGACTTCATATATTTTGTATTCCCCTGTTCTCAGCAGCCGTATGGCATGGTTCATTCTTACTCTGGTAAGATAAGCCGAAAATGTGGAACCTGTCTCTTTTTTAAAAAGCTGGGACAGATATATAGCGTTCATGCCCAAATCATCCGCCACATCATTCAGGCTGATATCCCGGCTGTAATTCTGCTCGATAAAAGCTTTGATATAGCAGATTTTTCCGGAATACTTACTGTCGGTATTGTTCTCCAGCATAGCGATGATATCCTCATACTCTTTCATAAAGCTGTAGATATCCATCTTCTGAAACTCTCTTTTAAATTTATCCAGACGCTCTTCTATTTCCGGCTGTTCCAGAGCTGCACAGCGGTGCATGAGAAAATAGAGCAGTTTCTCAGACACTTTACGCCATATGTATACATTTTCTGTCCTTATCAAACTGCGGCACAGAACATTCTCCAAAAATCCTGACATCTCTTCATAGGAATCCTTTTCAATCTTTTCTTCGATAAGCCTCAAAGTCTCCTTTATTTCTGCCGGAAATTCCTCTTTTACATCTCTTGGCACCTTGTCCAGAATGCAGATCCCCCTGTGAAAGACACGGCCTTTCATGATTTCTTCCGCTGTCTCTTTTGCGGGAAGTATATCCTTATTTTTCCTTATCATGCCCCCTATGGATGCAGCCATAGGCAGCCCCATCTGTGAAGAAAATAAGCTCTGTACCTTAGTTATAAACTCCCTGATCTCACTGTCCAGATGCATCTCGGAAATGCAGGAATGTACTCTGTAAAATATCAGAATACCTCCTCCCGCATTCTTCATCACCCTGATCTTTGATCCCGGAAGTTCCGTCTCGATCAGCTCCCGTATTCCCTCCTCATCCGGATGCATCAGTGGTTTTCCGATTTGCTCCAACAGGATCAGGACACTTTTCCCTATCCACTCCAGTATAGTTTCATCACTTTTGCCTATCTCATTTTTACCTGCCAGAATCGCCTCCAGATACTGTTTCATCCTGACTTTTCGCACATTTTCATTTGTTTTGAGTGCTTCAATGCAGCCGTTCAGTTCACGCAGAAGGACTTCCTCATCTATCTCGTATTTTAGTATGAAGGTTCTGACTCCCATCTGAAGTGCTCTTTTGGCAAGTTCAAATTCCTCATAGGCGGTCAGAAGTATGACCTCCGCCTCTATATTTTCCTTTTTCATCTGCTCCACCAGGTCAAGGCCTGTCATGACCGGCATTTTTATATCTGTGATCACAATATCCGGACGATACCGCTTTGCATATTCCAATCCTATTTTCCCATTCCTTGCGTCGGGAAGCAGTTCAAAACCGTATCGTTCCCAATCGATCAGACTGATCAAATCTTCTCTTGTCAGGTCCATGTCTTCAACTATCAGTACCTTATACATTTTTCTCCCCCTGCCCATAATATTATTGTCTATTATAACTCATATTCAGAAAATTCCACTTATACTTTTTAAGTGTTTTTTACAGTTATTTAAGTAATCTTCATGCATTTTTGTTAATGATAACCCCAAAGGTACTTGACAGCCGCCTTTAAGAATAATATGGACAAGTTTTCTCTCGCTTTACGAATCACCCGCACACGAAATATTTTTACAAAAAAAAGACAGTGCCTGTATCACACTGTCTCATTACGCTATATATGATATTCTATGCAGCTCTCCTCACAGTTTTCCGAAGCACCGGACCTACAGCCAGCGCTGCCGCAATCTTGATCAGATCTCCGGGCACATATGGGATCACTCCGGCAGCCAGGCCAGCGCCAAATGACAGATTTGCCTGTACGCAAAGCCATGCGGTTCCGAATATGTAAGCCACCACAGTTCCCAGGATCATTCCTACAGCCTGCATGACTCTGTTCCCCTGAAACCTGTCCACAAAAAATCCGGCGATCAACGCCATGAAAATAAAGCCGACCAGATATCCCCCTGTAGGTCCTGCCAGTTTTCCAAACCCTCCGGAAAATCCGGAGAACACCGGCAGCCCCACCATTCCAATGAGCAGATATACCAGATAACTTACTGTAGCTGAATAGGTACCGAGTACAAAAACACTGAAATAGATGGCCAGATTCGTAAAGCTGATTGGCACAGGGCTGAACGGCAGCGGTATGGACAGGGGACCTAAAATGCAGGTTACCGCTGTCATCAGCGCGATGATCGTCATCTGTCTGGTGCTTATTTTTTTCTTTTTATTTGGCATTGCTGTTTCCATATACTTTCCCTCCGTGATTTCAGAACGTCCTCAGATGCTTTTTGGTCTCTGTTCTGTTTTTTTACATAGAAAAAGTATAATCAATCGGCAGCCTATTGTCAACTTGTTTTTATTATAAAGTTTACAATCAACAAATCTACGTTATTACTTACGACCACTGCCCCGCAAGGTGTTTTTATGCGCCTGTATATGAAAATACTGAGGCAGACAGTGCCATATGGCGCAGAATGCTTCATATCTGTGCATTGCGGAGCATGTTACTGTCCATAGAACTGTGCTTTTTGCAGAACTGTGAAATTTTTTCTTAGTTCTTTCAGGAAATTTAGGGGATGATTGTTATAATGCAATTGATATACAGACAGCACATATTGTACTCAATAATGTACCCATAAGATAATATTCGGCAAAATCCTGTTCCTTTGAAATCTTATCGTAACGAGCAATAGATTTTGCCGTCAACACCAACCCAACCGCTGAATATTGATTTATAGAAATAAAAATTGTCATAATAACTCTTTCAAGTGTTCCAATAAATCTTCCTGCATTTTTGTCATTTCCAGTTGGTTTACTCTTTCCTGATGGTTTATACAAATCAAGTATACTGGAAATCAAAATATTCGTGGGTTTATGTATCAGTAATAGCTTTACAGTCCATATCAATACTGCCGATTCAGATATTTGAAATACCCGAAAAATCTCTTGAATATTTACACGATACAGACTTCTAATATCCCCATCTCCCACAAAATATGTAATGATGACAATTACTATCAGATGTAGAACCTGATCGATCATAAAAACAACACATTTATTCAGTAAAAAATCATTTATCCTTTTACCATTGGATTTGAAAATAAAAAACTTCAATACATCGATCAATGCATGTGATATGCAGAAGAATGCTATGTATTTCCAGTCCAATCCTGGCAGGAATAGATAAAACCATAGCATGGAAGTCACTGCATATATTATTACATGGTACAATGTCCATCTAAAATATAATCGTTTCCTTTGTGCCATTTTTCCCGTTTAAAAATAAAAATCTGCCAATATATGAATCGTTAAGAATGAAGCAAATACATATTTTATCATGTCATTTCCTCTAATATATTTCCAATATTTTTCAATGCTCTTTCATATACATAGTAATTCCCCGCCGCTAAAGCTTTCTGAACACTGGACTGCGTTATCCCCATTCTGTATGCTGTATTTTTTTGTCCATCCTGGTGTTTTAGCATATCCCATATTATCTCTCTCTGCCTTTCTGTCCATGACCGTTCAACTGCACTGATCAGCTCAAAAATAGTATTTAGCATGATTTCCGTACTTTTATTTACCTCATCTGTCACCAAATAAATATTAGACGGCAGAGTTTTATTCCTGTTCTCATTTTCCTTTAATAAATTGATGGCCATTCTTGCATTATAATAACCTGGTCCGTCAGCCCCCAGTGCCATCTCCGTATTGATATCAGTCGTTATTTTACCTATTCCGATTCCAAAGCGCAGTTCAACAGGGTATAACCGCATTTGTATTTCACTGATAATTTTTAAAACACCTTTGGCATTACATAATAATCCCTGGAATTCATCGCCTAATGTTATGAGAAATTTCGCTGAAATATCGGCTTCATACTTTTCATTGATTTCTTCAAGTACGTTTCTCAACTGTACTTGAACCTCATTTCTCTTTTCCAGATTTCTTGAATTTTTTATATCACCTATGACAGCCGTAAATATCTTGTCATTCTGAATTAGGAACATAATTCCACCTCCTGATTATGACTATGATACACCCTTATATATGAATAATCAAGTTTTATTCATATGTAAGGCGATATTTTTGTTTTATTCATCAAACCTTCTCCTTTGAACGTCTTTCCTCTCCCCTGCATACTATACAATAGATTCTCCCGTCCGGAAATCCCGGTCGGAAATGGAGGAAAAAATGTCTCTTACTCCGCTTTTTACCCTGTCTCTGGATGAAACAGGGATTGTCAAATCCATACTGACGGACAATGCCAGTCCGGCGCAGCAGCAGACCATCAAACGCCTTATGGATTTAGGTCTGATTGAAAACACAAAAGTTACCTGCGTTGGAGTGAGTGCCTTTGGAAGTCCAAAAGCTTTTCTCATCCGGGGCGCTGTCCTGGCTCTCAGAAAAGAAGAGGCTTCTCTTATTCTTGTTAAAAAAATTAAAGATGGAAGTGTGCTGTGACATGCTTCTGTCATATGGATCAAGAGGTGAATAGTTCTGAAGAAAGAAAAGAAAAGGGAGGTTCCCCTCCGTAATATAGCATTGATCGGTAATCCCAATGTAGGTAAAAGCACTGTGTTCAACGCACTGACAGGTATGCACCAGCATACAGGGAACTGGTGCGGAAAAACAGTGGAATGTGCCGCCGGTACCCGTATTTGCCGGGGAAAGGAATACCGTTTTGTAGATTTGCCGGGATGCTACTCTCTCTCCTGCCGTTCCAGTGAGGAGGAGATTTCCCGTGATTATATCCTGCAGAGTCACCCCGATGTGGTGGTGGCAGTCTGCGACGCCACTTGTCTGGAGCGGAATCTCAATCTGGTGCTCCAGATCTGTGCTGTCACTCCCCATGTGCTTTTATGCGTAAATCTCATGGATGAAGCCAGGAAAAAGCATATCCGAATAGACTTTCCCAGGCTCCAGAAAGAACTTAAGATCCCTGTAATCGGAATAGCAGCCAGAAGCCGAAAGGGCCTTGAACGGATATTCGGGGGAATAGAAGATGCCCTTTCCAACACAGCGGCTGTTACCCCTGTTCCTGATATTTATGGCAGAAATGCAGAGATATGCTGCGCGTCTGCGGAATACTGCGGCACCTATGTCCAACAGGCCGCAGGTATCTGCAAAGCCTGCGTCACTTTGGAAAACCCAGATTATGCCAGAAAGGACAGGAAGCTGGATAAAATTTTCACCAGTAAATGCACCGGTTTTCCCATTATGCTTCTCTTCCTGCTCTGCATTTTCTGGATCACCATTGTGGGGGCAAATGTGCCCTCCGACCTGCTGAACAAGGGACTTTTTTGGCTGGAGCCGCAGTTTTACCATGGACTTCTCATGCTGGGACTTCCTGAGATCCTCTGTCAGATTTTGATCTACGGAGTATACCGGGTTGCTGCCTGGGTGGTAAGTGTAATGCTCCCTCCCATGGCTATTTTCTTCCCGCTTTTTACTCTGCTGGAGGATTATGGATATCTTCCCCGTGTGGCCTTTAATCTGGACCACTGTTTCCAGAAATGTTGTGCATGCGGAAAACAGGCGCTCACCATGTGCATGGTTGATATCAGGATATGATTTTTCTGAATCTGAAATAAATTCTCACAGACTGTTTTTTTATACGTCCAAACTCCGTTTCCCGGTAACTTCCCTGACCGATTTCAATACGGTCAATAAAGTGAAAAAGCAGTTCACGGGACAGTTTCTCCGGCTCGGTGAAACCACGCAGTACCTTTTTCAGTTGTTCTATCGTATCCTCTTTTTTTTCATTGCTGACATTTGTCTTCAGACTTTTTATCTTCACGGAAATCTCATGGTTTTCTCCCTCATATCTGCTGAGCAGTTTCTTCATCCTCTCTTCCCCCAGCACGCCCTCCACGTGATCCTCATAGAGCTTTTCAATCAGTCTGTCCAGTTCACGGCAGCGCCTTTCCAGGAGAGAAATCTGTTTTTTTCTGTCCGTTTTGGCATTTTGTTTTTCCAGATATTTCTCCGCACGTTCCAAAATTTCATACTCTTCCTGTCTGGAAATAGAAACCGACTCCCGGATAGCGGATAATATAATACTGCAGAGGGTGTCATAATCCATAAAATGATTTGTACACTCTTTTGTTCCGTATAGTTTATAAGCACCACATGCGAGATTCGCAGAAGAGCCTTTTTTCCTGGTCCCCACAGCGGACATGTTCCTGCCGCAGTCCGCACATTTTGCAATTCCTGAAAATATATTTTTAAATTCACCTTTTTGGGCGCAGGTGCGCTGCCTGCTCCTGCGGCCTGCCATGGCAAAAACCTCCCGGCTGACTAAGGGTTCATGTGTATTTTTAACTACATACCAATCCTCTTTTGGATTTTTGACTGTTGTCCCGCTTTTAAAAGATATTTTTGTAGTCTTTCCCTGCGCCATATGTCCCAGATATACTATATTGTGCAGCATTTTCGTGATGGTCGATGAGGTCCACCCTCTCCGTTTCCCAAAATCCACCGTACTTTCCGAAGGCTTTTTCTTTTGGCGGTATTCCAGAGGAGTAGGAACCTGCCGCCGGTTCAGTTCCCTGGAAATATCAACAGGCAAAATGCCTTTGGCGGCTTTCCCAAATATCTCCCTTACGATCTCTGCCGGCTCTTCATCCACTACCAGATGATGTTTATCCACAGGGTCCCGCATATAGCCGTAAGGTGCAAATGCACTGACAAAATCCCCCTCCTCCATATGAGTCATAAAAGAGGAACGTATTTTTTTGCTGATATCCCTGGCGTACATCTCATTGATAATGTTTTTAAAGGGAGCGATATCCGTGTAGGGGCTGTCAGAATCATATCCATCATTGATGGCAATATACCGCACCTTCTTCGATGGAAAATAAATCTCCGTATACTGTCCGGTCAGAAGATAGTCACGCCCCAGACGAGACAGATCTTTGGTGATCACCATATTGACTTTACTGTTTTCTATATCCCGGATCATACGCCTGAAATCGGGACGCTCAAAGGTGGTGCCCGAAATGCCGTCATCCACATACTCATCATATACGGAGTAATGATTCTCCGCCGCATAAGCTCTGAGCATTTTTCTCTGCGTGGTAATACTGGCACTCTCACCTTCGCCTTCATCGTCTTTTGAAAGGCGCATATAGAGAGCCGCCGAATACCGTTTCTTTTCAGGCAGCATATTGTTACTCAATAGATTCCCCTTTCAGAACAATACCACTGACGGCCGTTATCAACTGTCGGCCGCACCTATTTTTTCAATCAGCAGCTCCAACAGCAGCTCTTTCAGTGTTACTTCGTCGGAAAATCTCAACTCCACAACATAGTCCGCAGTTTTCTCTTCCATATAATACCCCTTTTCACATCATACATAAAAAGCTATGTATAACTTCTTCATAGACAATTTATGTTGCTCTGCTTGTACGGTATGATATCTGCTGAACAGCGAACCTCTGATATTTCTCTAAAAGAAAGGCTCTCTCTTATTCATGTGCCTTCCACGCACATTCCATAAGCTCCATATCTGTAAACACAGCTTTAAAAGATGATTCCTCAGGGCTGCAGGCGTACACGCCGAAAGAGATCTCATCTGCACCCTCCCAGAAATGACAGATACGCATCTGCTTATAATTCACCCCGTCTGTACTGCATTCAAAACAAAAATCCGACTCACGTCTGCTGAAACGATACCACATTTCTTTGACAGACGCAGGGATATCTGTTGTGGCCCAGTCAGAATATCCGTGGTTTGTGACTACGCTTCCCAGACGCTGTAATTCTTCATTTTCATATTCTATAGAAGCTTTCATCCAGTTGTCGCTGTCAAGGTATGCTGCTACCCCGCACTGATCAAATCTTCTTTTACTTTCAAATGTGGTTTTCACAACAAAAGAAAAATACTTCTCTTTTGTCTTCATCTGCAGTACAGGCGCATTGTCATTGCGGAATCCGTAATATGTGCGCTGCCACAGATCCGTTCCCGGTTCTGTGTAAATTTCTATCCTTTCATTCGTTACTTTTGACTGCTTTGGCTCTCTTGTCCAAAATAAATTTTTGCTGTTAAAACACTCCATAACACTTTCCTCCACTTTCTTTGTAATTTTATGACAATTACTCCGATTCCCTGTCTCCAGCTCCTTTGTCAGACATAAACCCACTATTTTTTATGCTTCCATATTCTGTCTGATGAGCTTTTCATTTCCAGGAATATGTTTATATTATAAAGCCCGAAGCCGGCTGCAAGTCAATATCTTTTTCCATATTTCATATATTACAGTATCAGAGTATGTCTCAGAATTGCTTTTATCAGACTGCGCGCCGAAATTTGTGGGAAATCTGGAAACAACAACAAAGAAGCCCGGCAAAATGTGACATTTTAGCCGGACTGCTTAAACATAACCCCCTGTCTCTGTCTTCCCAATTCTCTGTCACGCCAGATTTCCCGGCCCGAATCCCATAGGCAGAAGTTCCTTTAATGTATAAATCTCATAATGCTCCGTATCCGTAGCCAGGATGATCTGAAAGCTCTCTGGGCTGCAGAATTCCATCATCACCTGCCGGCATACGCCGCAGGGCGCTGTGTATTCCGTAAGAATACCGTTTTTTCCGCCCACGATACAGATGGCGTCGAACTCTCTCTCCCCTTCGCTGACCGCTTTAAAAAAAGCTGTTCTCTCTGCGCAGTTGGTGGGAGTATAAGATGCATTTTCAATATTGCACCCCTTATATATTTTCCCCTCCGGTGTATGGAGCGCTGCTCCCACCTTAAAATGAGAATAAGGTGTGTAAGCACTCTCCATTGCCTCAATCGCCTGTTTGATCAATTCTTTTACTGGAATCATAATGTTACTCCTATACAAGTCTGATTAGCCTTTTGACTACTTGTTGCTTTACTGTTTCTATCGCTGTGCCTTCGCCGCTTTTACCAGACGGCTGGTCCCAAGACGGTCCGCGCCCAGCTTTACAAACTCTTCCCCATCGGCAAAGGAGGATATCCCGCCGGCTGCTTTTACTTTCTTGTCATTTCCCGTGTATTCTCTCATAAGCTTCACATCTTCAAATGTTGCCCCATGGGTTGAAAAGCCTGTAGATGTCTTGATATACTCCGCATCTGATTCTGTGACTGTTCTGCACATCTGGATCTTCTCTTCCTCTGTGAGCAGGCAAGTCTCAATGATGACCTTCAGCAGTTTTCCATTGCAGGCTTTCTTAACTGCCTGGATCTCTTCTCTGACCAGATCATACCGGCCTTCCTTCACCCATCCCAGGTTGATGACCATGTCAATTTCCTCTGCCCCGTTCCTCACAGCGTCCTCAGTTTCAAAAACCTTCACGGCAGTGGTATTATATCCGTTTGGAAAACCGATGACTGTACATACCGGCATTTTGTCTCCCAGGTACTCTGCTGCCTGTTTCACATAAGATGGCGGAATGCAGACAGATGCCGTCTGATAGGCTACCGCATCATCGCATATAACCTTGATTTCCTCCCAGGTAGCTGTCTGAGCCAGCAGTGTATGGTCAACTTTACTTAATATTTCTCTCTGTTCCATCTTAATATCCTCCTTGAAATGACAGCGGTTATCTTGATTCTGTGATCGCTGTTCTGTTATTGTTATTCCGTTATTGTTGTTATGTTGTAACTATTCAGTAGGTCTGCGCATTTACTGCGCTGACCGTAAGAAAACGTTCAGCAGCCAGGCATAAATCCCATCGCCAAAGGCGATTTGCATGGATTTTTGCACGTAACTGTAAGGGTACTGAACAGTTACGTTCTGTTATCGTTATCCTGTTATCTTCTTATATATTATTCCGATACTGTCAGTTTGTCCAGACAAGAAATCCCTATAGTTCCCTCCGGCCTCTTCACCTGGAAATTATCCGCCACAGTTGCCCCGATCCTTCCGAAATCACTGCTCTCTTCCAGCTCTCCCCCGCGTGTAAACGCCGGCGAATATGCCAGAAATGGTACTTTTTCCCGTGTGTGGTCTGTCCCGGTATATGTCGGGTCATTTCCGTGATCCGCAGTCAGGATCAGCAGATCCTCTTCTCCCAGACTTCCAATCAGTACACCCAGTTTTTCATCAAACTGTTCCAGCTCACGGGCGTATCCCTCTGCGTCCCTTCTGTGTCCCCACAGGGCATCAAAATCCACCAGATTCACAAAGCAGAGTCCGTGAAACTCTTTCCCTGCCATTTCTATGGTCTGTTCCATCCCGTGGAGGGAACTTTTTGATTTATATGCCTGGGTAATGCCCTCTCCGTCAAAGATATCCTTGATCTTCCCAATGGAGATCACATCATAAGACGCCTCTTTCAGCGCATCCAGAACTGTTTTCTGAAAAGGCTTCACTGCATAGTCATGACGGTTCGATGTGCGCTTAAACTCCCCTTTTTTTCTTCCCACATAAGGGCGCGCAATGACTCTTCCCACCATCCATTCCTCCCGCATGGTCAGTTCCCTGGCAATCTCGCAGTAATGATACAGAGTCTCAAGACCCATAGTCTCTTCATTTCCGCAGATCTGCAGGACGGAATCCGCAGAAGTATAGACAATCAGATGTCCTTTTTCTACTTCTTCCTCCCCCAGCTCCTCCAGGATTTCTGTGCCGCTGGCGCTTTTATTTCCGATGATTTTTCTCCCGGTGCGCTTTTCCAGCTCATGGATCAGTTCTTCCGGAAAGCCATGCTCTGTAAAAGTCTTAAAAGGCCTTGTGGTGTGAAGCCCCATCATCTCCCAGTGTCCCGTCATAGTATCCTTCCCGCTGCTGGCCTCCCTCATGGCAGAATAATAAGCAAGAGGAGACGGCGTGCTGCCAACCCCATTAAGGGGAAGGATATTCCCTATCCCCATTTTCTCCAGGTTGGGGATCTGAAGAGTCTTCCCTTTTTTGTACCTGTAATCCGCAATATGTCCCAATGTGTTGGCACCTGCATCTCCAAACTGTTCCGCATCCGGCATGGCGCCTACCCCCAGTGAATCCAGCACCACCACAAAGATACGCTTGAATTTCTCCATAATCAGTCTCCTTTATTCTGCTCTTAAATCAGTTTCACATTCACATACTCAGCTTCTATTTCTGTCGCGTCAGTGATCCCCTCATCTTTTAAAATGGTGATCTCATTATCCGCTATCTTTTCATATATGGTATCATACTGCTCCTGTGTAAATACAGTAAATCTGGAAGTATCCATGGGAAGCTGTACTCCATCCTCTGAGGCGTCCAGCGTAATGCTCTCTCCTCCTTTAAATTCCCCGTTATAAAAATCTGTCAGATAGTCATAGACTGCTTTGCTCAGATTTTTCATGGCGGAGGTAATGACTGTCTCTGATTCTGCACTCTGGTCCACATCCACGCCGATCACCTTTTTCCCTGCATTTTCAGCGGCCTTCATGACAGAGTTTCCCACAGGACCACCGCAGGAGAAGATCACCTCTGTCCCCTCATTATACCAGGACGCCGCTTTTGCCATGTTCTCCGGGGATGCCTCGAAGTTACCCACATATGTATATTTCATATCAATACTGCCCGGAGCCATACCCTTTTCTCTTGCCGCGTAATCAGCTCCCTGGATAAAGCCATACCCATACCGGATAACCGCAGGAACTGCGATCCCGCCCATAAATCCAAGCTTTGTATAGCCTTCATAGACCGCCGCGTAGCCTGCCAGAAATCCAGCCTGCTCCTCTGCAAAATAGATTGATGCTGTATTCTCCCCGATATCCGGTTCCGGGGAATCCGCGGAATGCGGTGTCCCATCCAGAATTATGAACTTCACCTCCGGGTGCTTCTGCTGCATGGTGTGAATGGGAATCTCGTACAGATATCCCGGACACACCACCACTTTCGCACCGCCTTTTGCCGCCAGATTGATAGATGTGGTGAATGCCTCATCCGATTTCTCCGTGGGCTGATAATACTTATGGGTGATACCGAATTCCTCCGAATATCTTGCAAGCCCTTCCCAGGAGCCTTGATTAAAAGAGCGGTCATCTATACTTCCCACGTCTGTGCTCAGGGCCAGTTCCGCGCCTTTTCCGCTGCTGACCTTTGCCGCCTGCTTTGCGCCCAGCCCGCATCCGGCCAGGGATACACTAAGAACTGACGCCAGAAACAGACTTATCACTTTTTTCATCATTCTATTATATCCTCCTATCTGCTTCCTTTATCATACGGAATACCTTCTGCCTTCGGAGCTTTGGATTTGCCGGAAGAAAAGGCAAGTACGATCAGTGTCACCACATACGGCAGCATTTTATAGATCTCATTGGGAATCGGCAGGTCCTTGATAACCGGGATCCCGGAATAAGCACTGGCAAGTGTCTTTAAAACACCGAAGAAAAATGCCGCGCCAAGGATTCCCTTTGTTCTCCACTGTCCAAAGATCAGCACTGCCAGCGCCAGGAATCCGTATCCCGCTACACTTGCATTAAAATTGGTGGAGGTGGGAATCACAAAGATCAATCCCCCTACACCTGCAAGGACACCTGAGATCAGGACACCCGCATATCTGATCTTATATACATTGATGCCTACCGAATCCGCTGCCTGGGGATGTTCCCCGCAGGCGCGCAGCCGAAGTCCAAATCTGGTCCTGCTGATCAAAACAGAGGCTACAATAAAAATAAGAATACCAATATAGGTGGAGAGATAACAGTTACGGAAAAACATAGGTCCGATGACCGGAATGTCTCCCAGGACAGGCACTTTCTCTATATGGAAGGTATCTGTAAAAGGAACCTGGGATTTTCCCTGCACCATCCTAGCCATAAAAAGAGCAAAGGCCGGTGCAAACATATTCAGAGCTGTACCGCTGATCGTCTGGTCCGCCTTCAGATTGACAGAGGCAAAGGCATGGAGCAGGGAGAATACAGCCCCGGCTGCTGCTGCCACTAAGAAAGCCAGCAGAAACAATCCCTGTCCGCTCAAACGGTCCTGAAATACATTGATAAAGCCAATACTGATAAACGCTCCCATGACCATAATACCTTCCAGGGCGATATTGATAACACCGCTGCGTTCAGAGAACATTCCGCCCAATGCCACGATCAAAAGGGGAATAGAAAAAAACATGGTCTGCTGTATTAAAAAATAGATAATGTTCATAATGCTGTCTCCTCCCTTTTTGATCTCTTTGTCCATTTGCGGATAAATGTCTTAAACAGCAGGGAAAATGCCCCAAAATATATGATCGCCGAAATGATAATATCTATCAGTTCCGGAGTAAAGCTGAGAAGCTGGAGATTATAGCCGCCGATGGTGATATGCGCAATGAACAGACTGGCCAACAGGATCCCAAAAGGATTGGACAATCCCAAAAGCGCAACGGAAATCCCTGAAAATCCCTGGGACGCGATCACATCTAATACCTGCATATGCTTTCCGAAATCAGACAGGTATAACAGTGCCCCGCCCACACCTGAAAGTGCGCCTGCAATAACCATGGACAATATGATATTCTTTTTGGCATTGATGCCCGCATAACGGCTGGCATCCGGGTTCTTGCCGCAGGCTTTCAGTTCATAGCCGAACGCGGTCTTATTGATCAATATGTACATTCCCACCACGAACAAGACTGCGATGAGGATTCCGATATTCAGATTCGCCTCAGGAAAAAGCTTATCCAGACCTGCCTTGGGCAGATATGCCGTCTTCGCCACCGGAACACTCTGGTTCCCTGTCTGGTCATAGACTGTCTTTGTTATCAGCAGATTTGTCAGGTAAAGGCCGATATAATTCATCATGATAGAGGAGATCACTTCATTTACATTTGCCACTGCCTTCAAAAATCCCGGCACCAGCCCCCACACCGCCCCGGCGGCGGCTGCGCCCAGAATGGCTATAAGCCAGTGGATACTGCCCGGAAGTCCAGTACACTTGACGCCAATCAGAACTGCCACATAAGCTCCCACGGTAAACTGTCCAGATGCTCCTATGTTAAACAGCCCTGTCTTCCAGGCAAAGCCTACGGAAAGTCCGGTCATCACAATGGGGGTTGCCAGATAAAGTGTCTGGGAAATCCCGCTCATGCCGTCCACAAATCCGCCCTCTAAGATTGTGAGAAAACCGGAAAACATTTCATTGGAGTTGGTGATCAGAAGGATAAAAAGTCCGAACAGCAGCCCCGCCGCCACAGCCAGTACAGAGGAAAGAAAACTTTCCACTCCCTCGTTCCCCCTCTTATTCTTTTGTTTTAACATGCTGCATTCCCCTTTCCTGTTCCGGCCATATAAAGCCCCAGTTCCTGAATGGTCACATCCTTTGGCTTCACATCCGCAACAATCTTTCCTTCATACATGACAAGTATCCTGTCACTGACATTCATGACCTCATCCAGCTCAAAAGATACTAAGAGAACCGCTTTCCCGGCATCCCTCTGTGCTATGATCTGTCTGTGTATATACTCAATAGCCCCCACATCAAGTCCACGGACCGGCTGGACCGCGATCACGATTTCCGGATTTCTGTCCAGCTCCCTTGCAATGACAGCCTTCTGCTGATTACCGCCTGACATGCCTCTGGCAATAGAATCCGCTCCGTGAGCACTTCTGATATCATAGCGCTCTATGAGCTTCTCCGCGTATCTGTCAATCTCATCGAATCTCAAAAATCCGTGCTTGTCAAACTGCGGGGTGTAGTAGTTCTGGAGGATCAGGTTTTCTTTCAGTGTATAGTCCAGAACCATTCCGTGCTTGTGTCTGTCTTCAGGAATATGAGCCATACCGTCCAGACATTTTCTGCGGATACTCTCTTTTGTAATATCCTTATCATTCAGGAATACCTGTCCCTGGTCAATACCCATGAGTCCGGTGATCCCATAGACAAGTTCTGACTGACCATTGCCGTCAATCCCTGCAATACAGACGATCTCGCCCTTCTTTACATCAAAGGATACATGATCCACAACGTTTTTGCCTGTACGTTTGGAACGCATGGTCATATCCCGGACAGAAAGGGCGGTTCCCAAAGGCTTCATTTCCTTTTTCTCCACAACAAAGTCCACCTTACGCCCCACCATCATCTCAGACATTTCTTCTTTACTGGCTTTCGCCACATCAATGGTTCCGATATACCGTCCTTTTCTGAGTACAGTACAGCGGTCTGCAACTGCCTTGATCTCTGCCAGTTTGTGAGTGATAAACAGGATGGATTTTCCTTCCGATACCAGTTGTTTCATAACCTTCATGAGTTCATCAATTTCCTGCGGCGTCAGCACGGCGGTGGGTTCATCAAAGATAAGTACCTCATTGTCGCAGTAGAGCATTTTTAAAATTTCCACTCTCTGCTGCATGCCCACTGTAATATCGCTGATCAGGGCGTCAGGGTCAATTTTAAACTTGTACCGCTCGCTTAATTCCACTACCTTTTTTCTGGCCTCATCCATTTTCAGAAAATGGTGCTTTACAGACTCATGACCAAGTACGATACTCTCCAATACCGTAAAATTATGTACCAGTTTAAAATGCTGATGCACCATTCCGATCCCCAGCGCGTTGGCATCATTGGGGTTATTGATCGTCACAGGTTTCCCGTTCATCTTGATCATTCCCTGCTCCGGCTGGTACAGCCCGAACAGTACACTCATCAGAGTGGACTTTCCTGCGCCGTTCTCTCCCAGCAACGCGTGTATCTCACCTTTTTTCAGTCTCAGCGTAATATCATCATTTGCCTTGAAACTGCCGAACTCCTTGGTGATATGTTCCATTTCAATCACATACTGCTCCACCTTAAAACCTCCTCCGCCGTATTTCAGCCGCTCCCCTCTTCCCCTCGGGAGACCTGACTGTACAATTACTTTTTATCTTCTCTGATCAATATTCTCAGCGCTTCCACAGCCACCTTGATCGCAGCGTCCGTATCGTGTACCACCGGATTGGACAGCCCCTGTTTCTCACGTTCCTGATTGGCCACCACCAGGAAATTGGAACCGCAGCGCACTCTCAGATAATTGGCCACAACAAACAGTGCGGCAGATTCCATCTCCGACGCCTTACAGCCAAGTCTGAGCCACGCCTCCCATTTGTTCATCAGCTCATAGCTGACCGGCTTGGTCTCCGGCTCATGCTGTCCGTAAAACGCGTCCTTGCACTCTACAACACCTGCGTGATACTGGTATCCGCAGTTCTCGGCTGCTTTTACGAGGGCATTTGCCACATGGAAGTCAGCAACTGCCGGATATTCAATGGGGGCGTACTCTTTGCTGGTGCCTTCCATACGGATAGCTCCTGTGGCAACTACAATGTCTCCGCCCTTCACATCTACATCCATTCCACCACATGTGCCCACACGGATAAATGTATCTGCTCCGCTCTTCACAAGTTCCTCCATGGCAATGGATGCTGACGGCCCCCCGATTCCTGTTGATGTGACACTTACTTTTTCTCCGTCCAGATAACCTGTATATGTCACATACTCTCTGCTGTCTGCCACCAATACGGGGTTATCAAAATATGCCGCGATCTTCTGGCATCTCTTGGGATCTCCCGGAAGAAGCACATATCTTCCCACGTCCCCTTTTCTTATATTCAAATGATACTGCACGCCCTCTTCTGCGTAATTCATACTTACTTCCTCCTTGTTTGTACCTGTATATTTTTTCTATACATGTATATTACCACTTGTATAACTTCCCGTCAATCAAATTACTATGCACAATATAAACAATATTTCTCGTTTATTTTTGTACATATATTACAACCCACCCATGACAGCGCTTACATTTATTCGTCAAATATTAGACATGTTTTCAAATTGACTAATATAATAAAAAGTTGTATACTTAACATATCTTATTTCGATAGTGACTTATTTCCGGACGGAGGATAATGATATGAATGAACCACTGGACAAAAATATCCCTAAAACAGGCATGTCCGAAGAAAAATCCAGAAAACTAAAGCATGTAAAGGTCTATGACCAGCTCTATGCACAGATTATAAATGGGGAATATCCCAAGGGTTCCCAGCTGCCCAGCGAACCAGACTTGTCTAAAGAAATGGGCGTGAGCCGTATGACGCTCCGACAGGCACTTGCCCTGCTCAGGGAAGACGGACTGATCCATAATGTACAGGGGAAGGGAAACTTTGTACAGGGAATAAAGAAATCTCCTGCCAAAAACTCAACCAATCTATGTAACCCTGTATTCCAATGCGGTCAGACCGTTACAGAGACTGAGACGGAGTACCGTCTGGAACCTCCCACGGACTTTATCAGTGATATGATCGGCCGGAAAACCCCCGTGGTGGCCATCACAGACCGCTGGTACAAAGATCAGGCAGGCAGCACATTTGCTTATTCCCTCAGTTTTATTCCCATTGAAACCGTTACCCAGTTCAATATCGACTTTACAGATATGGACAGCCTGACCCGCTTTCTGAACCAGGATATTTACCGCCATGCGGTCTCCTCCACCCTGAATCTGAGGGGGTCTGACACAGGAAACTTCACAGCCCAGAAATACAGACTCTCCGAAAAAAACACATTCCTCATGATACAGGAAAATCTGTACAGTGATTCCGGCCTCACTTTAGCGGCCACAAAGCACTATATTCCTCTGGAATCCTGTAACCTGGTACTGACTTTCCAGAAATAAACTCCGAAATATTTGTATTAAAAAAGCCGTAAACAGTCGATCATAATCCTTAGATCAACTGTTTACGGCAGCCGGCAAGAAACGTGCCATCCTATCATACGCTTATCTAACCGTCTTTTATCAGGAACCACTGCGGTTCTTATTCCAATACAAACTCCATGGTATCTTCCCGCATCTCGAACTGAATACCATTTTCAACGCTTACTTTCTGTATTTCCCTGTCACTTCTAATGTCAGTGACATTTATGAGCTGTACAAAGACATTTTTCCTCTGTCCCTGCAGTTCCAGTTTTATTTTTCCTCCTCTGCGATTCACATTCAGTTTCAGGACCATCTCCCCGGAAGTATTATAGACTCTGCAGTCCTTTTCAAAAGTTTCGGGAATTTCATACAATTTAAATGTGATCCCATCCGCATATTCATAAACCGGTGTATCCGCCTTTGCCCCAACAGGGAGTATGCTTCCCGGACGGACAAACAGCGGCATATGAAAATAATCATACGCTTTGTTATACCACTTACCGCCTTCCAGGATTTCACCGTCCAGATAATTGGTCCACTGACCTTTCCCCGGCAGGTAAAATTCCGCCTCACCGCTTTCATTGAAAATGGGAGCTACCAGAAGATCACTTCCCAGCATATACTGCCTCTCCAAATGCAGACAGGTGGGACACTTGGGGAATTCCAGCATCATGGCTCTCATCAGAGGAACTCCCTCCTTTAAAACCTGAACACTCTTGCTGTACAGATAAGGCATTAGCCTGCATTTCAGATTGGTAAATTCTTTCAATACCCGGCAGGACTCCTCATCAAAATACCAGGGCGCCCGGTAACTCTGCTCCCCGTGAAGCCTGCTGTGCGTGGAGAGCATTCCAAACTGCACCCAACGTTTATACAAGTCCGGTGTTGCGGTCTTACAGAATCCACTGATATCGTGGGCCCAATACCCATATCCTGACTGGCACAGTGACAGACCGCCTCTCAGGCTTTCTGCCATGGAGATATACGAAGCCTCATTATCTCCGCCCCAGTTAAAGGGGAATTTCTGGGTTCCCGCTGTAGCTGACCTGGAAAATACGCATCCCTCCCCCTTCTTCTCCTGAATCAGTTCATACACCGCCTGATTATAGAGATATGGGTAATAATTATGCATCTTCGCAGGGTCCGAACCATCAAAATAGACCACATTCTTAGGGATCCGCTCTCCGAAATCCGTCTTAAGAGCATCTACACCCATATCCAGTATGGCACCCAGTTTATCCTGATACCAGCGTACCGCCTCAGGATTTGTAAAGTCCACAATTGCGATCCCTGACATCCAGTTATCAGACTGCCACACATCCCCGTCCTTTGTCTTTAGAAAATATCCTTTGTCTTTCCCTTCCTGAAACAGATAAGACTCCTGGCTTATATACGGATTGATCCAGACACAGACCTTTACGCCTCTCTCATGGATGGCATCCAGCAGATTCTTGGCATCCCCGTACCGTTTTGACCAGACAAAATCACAGCATTTATAATCATCCATCCAGCGGGCGTCAAAATGAAATACGGACAGAGGAATCTCATATTCTTTCATTTTATCAATAGTATCCAGTGTGATCTGCGCATCTGAGTCAGGCATCCAGCTTGTAGAGAGCCACAGACCATAGGTCCAGGCAGGGGGAATGGGTGTCCTTCCGGTGAGAGCTGTGTAATTTGACAGAACCTCTTTTGGTTCACTGCCCCCTATCACCATGTACTCCAGTTCTTCCTCCTGTACCGCGATCTCCACGTGGCGTACACTTACATTTGCCACCTCAAATCCCACCCTGGCAGGAGTGTTTACAAAGATACCGTAGCTTTTACTGGACAGATAAAAAGGAATATTCTTATATGCCTGATTTCCGTTGGAACCGCCGTCACGGTTCCAGCAGTCAACTGACTGTCCGTTTCTGATACAGGAAGTAAAACGCTCGCCCAGACCGTAAATATATTCCCCCACGTCAAGACTCAGCATTTCCCGGATATAATTTTCGTTTCGGCTGTCTCTCCCGTTTCTTCCGTTATAATCACACAGTTTATCCGCCTCATATTCTGCGTCTGTGACATAGGCCGTACCTTTTTCCCCGCATTTTGTCAGAAAACGCCCGTCATAATAGAAGGCGATCCCAAAATCTCCTGTTTTGCTCACCACTGCCTTCATCTTACCATTTGTTATAAGGATCTCCTGCTCTGTCTCACATACCTGGGTGTCAATATAGGAAACATCCAGGTCAAAAACAGGACCGCGCTCCTTTTTGCCTGTAAAATGGTATACTTTCACAGCCAGTATATCCTTTCTCGGGGCAGTGATGGTAAAATGGAGGACCGGCCCGGATATCGTATCTCTGAGCGAACGGATCTCAGTACAGGGTACCATGAAATGAACCTGTTTATCCTCTGCTCTCCACTCCCACAGGGAATGGGCCCTGTGAAGCTTATACCCGTTTCTCGACTCCCATAATCCGTCTGTAAACCGCATTGTCAATCTCCTTTCAAACTATGCATAGCTGCTGTAACATCCGCTTCTGCTGATATTTACATTGTAAGCTATCCTGTTTAATTTTCCATTACAAGTTTGCGATACTGCCATGACTAATTCGTCTTTTCCCGCTATCTGTCCGCGTTCTCCAAGATTCCCTCATTCATCACGCACAGCGCTTCCAGCGCACTTCTGAAATACGTCTGTCTGCCGTCTGCTCCCCTGAGCTGCCCCTGCCAGCTATTATGCTGTGTATACAGCACCTGAAGCAGATAAAAGCACACTGCATTCTTTCCAAAACCGCAGTCCTGCAGGGAATGACATTCCGGCAGCTCCGCAGACTTTTCCCCGCGGATTTCCAGATATGTTAAAATCCGGTTTATTTTCAGCAGCATATCCCCCAAATCATGAAATCTAAGTATTTCACAATAATTGGGATTCATGATCCACCCCTCCGGAGCATGATCTCTGATGTTTTCCACATGAATAAAAAAATCTCCGCCTCTCATTTCTCAATCCTCCTATGTACTATCGATTTTATATGTAATCGGTTCATTGATGGATTGAGTACATAATGGTGATTATGCTGTAAAATTTCATAACGATTCCGTAGGTCTGCACATTTTACTGCGCTGACCGTAAGAAAACGTCCGACAGTCAGGCAAAAGCCCCATCACCGCAGGCGATTCTGCATGGATGCCTGTTCTCCCTTCAGAAAGGCAGTATTACTGTTTGGAAAAAACATGAAAACCAGACCGGTGTGTGGAAAATAAAGGCCCCGGTCTTTTTTCCATGTTCTCTTATCCCTCAGGCGTCTAAAACCGGCAGAAAATGGGCCGGCAGATCAAAAATTTGTATTTCCGTATCAGATATGTTAGAATATCACTATGTAAAATTCATTGAGGATTCCAAATGCATGATGGCATAATCACCATTATGCAGTCATTTCATGTGGTAATAACAAGTTCCATCCTTTCAAGCTGTCTCAAATGCTCTTTTCCGCTCTCCATTGTATAGATACGCGTTGTGGAAATATTTGCATGTCCCAATAGATCCGCCAGTTTTACCAGATCCTTCTCCAGCATATAATAGGCCTTTGCAAACAGATGGCGCAGATTATGTGGAAATACCTTTTTCGGTTCCACCCCTGCACTTCCACATAAGGACTTCATATCTCTCCATATATTGTTCCGATCCAGGGGCCTGCCGCTTTTTGTGCGGAATACAGGGCCGCTCTCAATGCCTGTCTCCCTGCAGTAATTCCGGAGCGCACGACATAAGTCACGATGAAGAAATACAACGCGGTTTTTTCCCTTGCACGTTACAGCAACCTGCCCGGTGCACAGGGCTTCTTTCGTGATATACTGCAGTTCCGATACACGGATCCCCGTGGCGCAGATAGACTGCAGTAAAAGAGAAAGTCTACGGTTCCCTTTTTGCTCTGCCGTTTTTACAAGACGTACATACTCCTCACGGGTCAGTTCTTTTTCCGGTTTTGAGAAAATTTCCCTCTGCATTTTCAGGGGTTTCACCTTCATCTGCGGCACACCTGTAAATTCCAGATATCCGTTCACAGCAGCCAGCATGGAATTGATACTGGCAGGCGCATGAGTTTCTCTCAGCGTTTCTTTCCACTTCAGCACTGCTTCTTTTTCTATTTTCTTTCCGTTCAGAAATATAAAAAAAGCACGCAGATCACGGATGTATTTCTCGATTGTCTTTTGACTGCGTTCCTGATACTGTAAATGTTTTTCATACTCTTTTAAGATTTTCTGGATATCTCTGTTCATTTTCCTGCTTCCTTTCTTCTGTTTTTACTTATTCTACCGCATTCAGAAGAAAGTTATGCTCCTTTTGTGCACAGGGTGTATCTTGACAGGAGGGCTTTGCTTTAAAACTAAAAACAGATATTGATCTCCGGTTTTCCAGAAATCAATATCTGCTTAAATAAATCATCTTCTGTTTAAATAAATCCTCTTGTCTTACAGCCGCAGCCCATAAACAACGGTCCGCAGCAGTCATTTTTTTCAATCCTCTGTCTGTCAGATATAAGCATACGAGAAAATATCCTGCCCATTACATCACAAGTTCATATTTCACTACATCCATACTGACCCATCCGTCTGCGAAGAAGGAAATCCCCTGTGCTTCCTGCCGAGTGGATACGACAGCAGTCAATACATGTTCACCGTCATTCACAAAAATTTCAGCACTATGTCGGTCTAGCACCAGACGGAGTTTCAGACTGCCGTTTTTACTGTTTACCCTGCTCCGCCGCTGGTGGATGACTGCTCTTCTGGAACCGGAAAACTTTCGGTCTATTTTTATTACGGACTCATAGGGACGAAAACTTACAGCCGTATGGTATTGTTCGTCCTGAGCAAAACGAACCGCAAATTTGCGGTATATGGATTCTTTATCCCTGGGACGGATATTTATTTCCATATCAATCCTGCGCCCCTCTATACCATCCAGACGGATGGCATCTGTGAATTCTACATTCTCATACTTTATTTCATTCCTGCGAAGATCATACAGTTCCCACACCGGCTTCTGGATCAGCCGTCCATTCTCAATGGAAAGTTCTCTGGGGAGGCTCATCTGGCCAAACCACGGTTCATTTTTAGGATGAACGCCGCTGGTATCCCAGTTCTGCATCCAGCCGATCATGATCCGCCTTCCATCCGGTGACAAAACAGTTTGAGGTGCATAAAAATCAATTCCGTAATCAATTGCCTGGTCACTTTCCTCTGTAAAATCCCATGTAGTCTCATCACAGGTACCGATCAGACACAACGTTCCGTTTCCATTGTGATATTCCAATCCCTGAGGCAGCATATCCTGAGGACTGGTCAGCAGAACCCATTTGCCGTCCAGTTTGAAGAAATCAGGGCATTCCCACATTTTCCCAAAACGATGATTGTTTGCAGCCAGTATTTTATCATATTTCCATTTGAATCCATCCTGACTGCTGAAAAGTAGAATCTGTCCGCTTCCGTCTGCCGGACGATTTCCCACAACACAGTAGTATGTACCGTCTTTTTCCTTCCATATTTTGGGGTCCCGGAAGTCAGATTTGCTGCAGCCCGCTGGCAAATCCTGTCCATCCAGTACAGGATTCTGTTCGTATTTCACATAATCTGTACCGTCCCCTACTGCAATACACTGTCTCTGCATATCTTTATAGCTTCCGTCCGGCAGACTGCACTGTACTACACCGGTATACATAAGGAGATGTCTGCCATCCGGCAGTGACAGAGCGCTGCCCGAAAAGCAGCCGTCTCTGTCATAGTCCATATCCGGTGCCAGTGCTGCCGGACGGTTTTGCCAGTGCAGCAGGTCCCTGCTCACCGCATGCCCCCAATGCATAGGTCCCCAGTGCGCATCATAAGGATGATACTGGTAAAACATATGGTACTCACCATTGTAAAAAGAAAAACCATTGGGGTCATTCATCCAGCCTACCCGGGCAGATAAATGGAAAGCTGGCCTCATCTTTGTTTTCATTTTGGTTTCCGTTGTTTCTTCATATTCTCTTGCATCGCGTAAAGCCTTGCTCATTCTGAATCTATCTCCTTCTGCCTGTTTATAGAGTCTTTGCGGTTATTCAAATCTGCGCATTTACTGTCTGGATCGTTATTCCTTTTATTCATTCTCCGCATAACGGTCATAAGCGTCCTGGTATACCTTCTGAAGTTCCTCCATACCGCAGCTCTCTTTCAATGCTGTGAGATAGCTCTCCCATTCTTCATCTGTCGGGCCGCCCTCTTTCAACCACAGACCCTCCTGTTCTGACACGGTATTTTCAAAGTCAGTCTTATACTGATCGATGACATCAAGTTCTTCTTCCGTATATACACAGTCCACCGGATACGTTACTGTGCTGTCCACATAAGGCATCCAAAACTCATTTAAATCTGTCAGTCTTTCAATTGCCCTGTCTTCCATCTTAAAGGTTGTGTTATAGTAGTCACTCAAGATCAGTTTTGGTCCGTATACTTCACATTCTCCCTTTAATTCTCCTGCGCTCTTTCCGAATTTTTCTTTTGCCTGTTCATCTGAGATGCTTTTCCATACACCATTTTCATCCTGCTCTGTAAAATATGTTCCTATGGGTCCATATTGAAGCTGCATAACTGTCTCAGGAGCATACCACTGGTCAAAAAATTTCAGCAGATTTGCAGGACTTTTGCATTCACTGGTAATGCTTAAATTACCACTGTTAGTACCACCGCCTGTACGTACCGTTACATTATGGCTTCCGTCAGGGCCGTCAAGGACAGGAAGGAACACATAGTCATCCGCATGATCCCCCATCAGTTCATCGATATACCACCAGGTAGATACACCAACATAACCCTGTGCGCATTTTGCCAATAACTGCTTATCATCTTGGCTGAACATTTCCTGGTCCATAAGCCCCTCCGCATACCAGTCATGAAAATAGGTGACTGCCTCCCGGTAACCATCTGATGCACAGACAAATTCCGCCTTCTTTTCATCATTCAGGATCAGGTCATTACATATATCATTAGGCCAGTTTGTGAATCCGAATCCGGCATAGAAAATGTTCTGTCCCCAGCACCACTGGTCAAATCCTGTACTCATGGGTATGGTGCTCCCCGGCGCATTGCCGTAATATTTTGCGCTCATATCATTGTCAGCAAAGTCTTTCAGGGCATCGTGCAGTTCGTCCAGCGTAGTGGGTACTTCTAATCCCAGATCATCCAGCCATGCTTTATTGATCATACTGAACTGGGGAATCGTATAGATGCTGTAATCCTCCTCTGCTCCGATTCCGGCTGTGCCCATCTTCTCTCCTGCCGGAAGTCCGTAGATACATCCGTCGCTCATCGTGACAGCGCTTCTAATATCCGGATTTTCCTCAAGGATTTTTGTCAGATTCGGCATATATTCTTCTGTCAGATAAGGTGTCAGGTCAATGAAGGTTCCATCTGTTCCGTAATTTGTCAGATCATAATTTGAAAAACCCACTCCCATAAACGCATCCGGAAGCTCGCCGCCTGCAATGCGGATATTGACCTGTTCTGCCAATGAATCACTCATACAGTTCCACTCTATAGAAATCCCTGCGTCTTCCTGAAGATTTTTAAGAATTTCATTGTCATCATAACCTTTGCTCAGAGCGCTCATGCCCCCCATGACAGAAAATTTTGTCTGTGATGTATCAGTATTGGCAACACCCGGTTCCGTCTTATTTCCCCCTTTATCACCGCAGGCAGTCATAGAAACCGCCATACCTGCTGCCAGAGTAAGAACAAGTGTTTTCTTCCATACTTTAATTTTTCTCATAATGTTATCCTCTCTCCTCTTGTTTTTTTTAGATTTTTTTTAACCTTTCACAGCTCCGGCCATAAATCCCTTTTCAAAATACTTCTGCACAAAGGGATAGATCACAAGCATGGGAGCTGCTGCCACAATTATAGATGAAAATTTGATCAGCTCAGTCATCTTACTGAGTTCCGCATAGCCCCCTGAAATCGTACTGGCCTGACTGGCGCTGGCAGAACTTTTGATCAGGATATTTCTCAGCACTAACGGAAGCGGGGCTTTATCCTGGCCTGGAAGATAGATCAATGCAGTAAACCAGTCATTCCAGTATGCCACCATACTGAATACCACCATAACTGCCATAATGGAACGGCTCAGGGGAACTACGACACGTATAAATGTTGTCCACTTTGATGCACCGTCAATCTCTGCCGCTTCTACCATTTCCCTTGGAATACTGTTTTCAAAGAAATTACGGACAATGATCATATTCCCCACTGCAACGCCGCCCGGAATTACCAGAGCCCACATGCTGTTCATCAGTCCTGTATCTTTTACGATCAAATATGTAGGAATCAGTCCACCGCCAAAATACATAGTTATGATAAAACCAATACTCAAAAATTTTCTTCCCGGTAAATCTTTGATGCTTAAAGGATATGCTGTCAGATAGACCATGGCAACAGAAAAGGCGGTACCTACCACAGTGTATTTGATACTGTTTAGATATCCTGTCACAATGCTGTTATCTGCAAAGACCGCTTTGTAACCGTCCAGGGTGAAATGACTCGGCAGAAGAAATGTTTTGCCGGCATAGACTTCATACGGGTCAGAAACAGATGCGATCAACACATAATACAAGGGATATGCAACCACCAACAGGATACCGACACAGACCGCGGCAAGTATTATATCGCTGGTTTTCTCGGAATAGCCTGTCAGACCTTTCTTTTTTGTTTTTGCTCTCATACTGCGCCTCCTATACAAAACTTACGTCTTCTGAAACCTTGCTGGTTATCTTATTCACTAAGATCAGCAGGATGATATTGACCACTGTATTAAACAATCCTACCGCAGTGGAATAACTATACTTAGCATTTTCAATACCCTGTTGGTATACATATACGGCGATCACATCACTGGCGGCCTTGTTCAGCTCTGTCTGCAGCAGCCATACCTTTTCAAATCCCACATTCATCAAATTGCCTGCGCTCATGATAAGCATCAGAACAATGGTTGGCACCAGCTCCGGGAGGTCTATGTAGCGGATCCGCTGGAACATGGATGCTCCGTCAATCTTGGCGGCTTCATAATGTGTCATGTCTATATTGGAAAGGGTTGCCATATAAACAATAATACCCCACCCTGCATCCTGCCAGATACCCGAAGCAATATATATGCTGCGGAATGCACCTGCCTCTGACAAAAAGTCAATACTTGTCCCCGCGATCAGATTGATCAGTCCGCCTGACGGACTTAAAAAAATGCGGATCATACCGCAGACAACCATGATAGAAATAAAATGAGGTGCGTAAAGAACAGTCTGTACAACTCTCTTGAATTTCTTAAATCGCAGCTGGTTGATCATCAGCGCAAGGATGATAGGAATCGGAAAACTCCACAGCAGACTGTAAAAACTCAAAAGCACAGTGTTCTTGATCATCCTGATACAGTTCGGCGAACTAAAAAAACGTTCAAACCATTTAAGGCCTACCCATTCGCTCCCCCACATACCCCGACTCGCTTTATAATCGCGAAAGGCAATCTGGATCCCATACATAGGCGCATACTTGTAAATGATTGTCACTGCAACAGGTATCAGGAGCATTGCATACAACTGCCAGTTGTCCATAATACGCCGCTTCAGGGTTTTGTGTGTTACTGCATTCATCAAAACAGCGGACGACTTTTTCTTTCTCATCTTCTTTTCTCTCCTTTCATTTTGTGAATATCCCAAGCCGAAATAATAATATCACCAATGTACATTGACTTTTTTCTTCTTGCATTGAGATTTTCATGAAACGTTATTTCATATGTTGTTTTCAAGATACCACTCAGATTATATATAGTCAATATTTTTTTAGGTTTTTTTATTATACATTCACACATTCGGCATTTTATCACAAAATTTCATTATAATTTTTGTAAATATTTACAATTTATTTTTCATGTAACGTTTCACAATCAGTGTGATATACTCTTTACATTTCCGATTTTTTAAAGTATAATATCAACTATATATAACAGAATAAAAGTATTTAAAGACATATTTTATTATTTATTTCATGAAATAATATAGCATTTCACGAGTGATTCATCCGCAGATATACATAATTAAGAAGGAGGCTGTCATGAACAGAGAAAATCCAACACCTACAATGAAAGATGTTGCCCGTGAAGCCGGTGTTGCACTGGGTACGGTGTCAAAAGTCGTAAACGGACTTCCGGTAGGCGATTCTTACCGGATACGCGTGGAGAAAGCAATAGAGAAACTGAACTACCAAGTAAACAGTTATGCCCAGGGACTGAAATCAAACAAAACCTATACGGTTGCACTTCTTGTCCCCAACACACAAACCCCGTTTTTTGCTGCCCTGGTTTATCATATTAATATTGAACTCTTAAAACGAAAATATCGGATGTTTTTGTGCTGTACAGATTTTAATCAGGAACTGGAACAGGAATATATCACCTTGGCACGGCAGAATAAAGTAGACGGCATCATAGGTCTGACATATAATCCCAAACTGGTGGTGGAGGAAAATACCCCCTATGTATCCATAGACCGTTCACTTGGTCCTAAAATCCCCTGTGTTGCAAGTGACAATTTTGCGGGAGGACAGCTGGCTGCTGAAAAACTGGCAGATCTGGGGTGTAGAAATGTAGCCTTCCTCCGTGTTGGCTCTGTGTTAAATAATGAACCCAACAAGCGGAAAGCCGGTTTTGAAAATGGATGTCTGTCCCGGGGACTAAACTATGAAATGAAAATCATTAATGATGGAGAACCTTTTGAAGAGTTTACGCAGTTTCTTACTGATCATATGCAAAACGGGCGTCTGTCATTTGACGGAATCTTCTGTGTAACGGACAGCCTTGCCTATGATATCATCAAAGTATTGAAAACGCTGAACCAGAAAGTGCCTGAAGACGTACAGGTCATTGGATTTGACGGCGTCCGCAATTTCGGCAGCAAGGACTTTATATGCTCCACTATCGTACAACCGGTAAGAGAAATCTCAGAAATGTGTGTAGAAATACTTCTCCAGGAAAACATGATGGCAACCCCCCCTCTTATTTGTCTTCCTGTTGCTTATGGTTACGGAGGAACAACATGCAGGCTGCTTGACGACGAAGAATGAAATGGCCGTAGAATATCCATATATTGCCCCACCATGTGCATGGGCTTTGGATGCAATGCGGCAGGCGTTACCGGGTGCCGCATCATTGACTCTCCCAGGGAACGTCTGATCGCCATACTGACGAACAGCCTTGTTCCTTGTAATGGAAGGTTTCCGACGATTTTAGCTGTACTCACTATGTTTTTTGCTGCAGGAACCGGGCTTTTTACTTCCTTATCTCTTGCCCTTCTGCTGGCAGCCACCATACTACTGGGCATTTTTATGACATTTTTCTCATCCTGGCTTCTGTCCAAAACAGTATTGAAAGGGGTTCCTTCCTCTTTTACCTTGGAGCTTCCGCCTTACCGGCGCCCCCAGTTTTTCAGGGTACTGGTGCGTTCTGTTATGGACCGCACCCTTCACGTACTTTGGCGGGCACTGATCGCTGCGGCTCCTGCAGGGCTTATTATATGGGTACTTGCAAATGTTAATGTGGGCGGCACTTCCCTTCTGCTGCATTTTGCCGGATTTCTGGAACCTGCCGGACAGCTTATGGGACTGGATGGAATCATCCTGCTGGCTTTCATCCTCGGACTGCCGGCCAATGAGATTGTGGTGCCTATCATGATCATGGCTTATACAGCGCAGGGGACACTGACCGATTCCGGCAGTCTTGCAAGCCTGCATACGTTACTTGTCCAAAACGGCTGGACCTGTTTCACTGCTGTCTCTATGCTTTTATTTACTTTGATGCACTGGCCCTGTGCCACAACTCTTTTAACCATAAAAAAAGAAACCCACAGCTTGAAATGGACGTTTTTGGCATTTCTTATTCCAACGGTTTTAGGCTTTGTGTTCTGTTTTCTATTCAATTGTATGGTGCGGCTGTTCTTATGAACAGCCGTTTTCCCATCAGAGAACAGTATCTGCGCGTCAAATCAGTGCTTTTCAATAAAATAACCTCCACCTACAATACATCAAGGCAAAATATCCACATTATCCAATAAAAATCTAATAAAAACTTTACTTGCAATGGGAATGGTATTTTTATCCTGTGTAATTATCCCTATCTTTCTCTTCACAACAGGCTTTATGGGCAGCACAGCCACCTGGTGGCTGGACTTGCGCAAGATCAGTTCCGGAATCACACTCACCCCCAGCCCCTCCTCGATCATGGATAAAATAGAGTAATCATCATGGACGCGCAGCTTGATATCCGGCTCTATATGTTCGGCATGGAACGCTGTCATCGTCTCACTGAATGCCCCTTCCTCCAAAAGCAAAAACGGCTCTTTTTCCAGATCCTGCATAGTGACATAACTCTGTTTTCTAAGGGGATGCTCTGTGGGAAGCACGGCCATAAGCGTATCTTCCTTGATCAGATGGGTCTTTATCCCTGTAACGGCATCCGGATTGACAAATCCAAAATCAACCTCCCCGATACGTACCCACTCGGGAATTGTAGTATAGTCCCCCTGATGAAGTACGAATTGCACATTCGGATACTGAATCTGAAATTTTTTGATCAGCTTCGGAAGCCAATGAGCCGATACACTGGAAAATGTACCGATCTTAATCACACCGGATTCCAGCCCTTTGATTTCCTTAACCATCTCCTGCATGGCCTGGTACTGTGCCACTGTCCTCTGGATGAACGGATACAGCTTTTCCCCTTCCAGCGTCAGATGGACACCATAACGGGAACGATACAGAAGTTTTACGGACAATTCTTTTTCTAATGACGATATCATCTGACTCATGGCAGGCTGTGTATACCCCAGCAAATTGGCTGCCTTTGTAAAGCTTCCCAACTCAACTATCTTTTGAAGTGCTATATATCGCTGCATTCTCAAATAACCTTTCTGCATATTTATATAATATCTATTTATTTCCCTTATTTTAAAATCCAGTATATACTAAAATCAAACCAAAGACAAGGAGATGGAACGAATATGAAATGCTATGTTGTGGATGCTTTTACGGATACTGTTTTTAAAGGAAATCCTGCTGCCGTCTGCCTTTTAGACCAGTGGCTCCCAGATGACCTGATGCAGAATATTGCAGGGGAAAATAATCTGTCTGAAACAGCTTTTATAGTCAGAAGAGATATTATTTATGAACTGCGCTGGTTTACTCCGGGAGGTGAAATCGGTCTGTGCGGTCATGCCACGCTGGCTGCTGCCTATGTGCTGATGCGTTTTATAGTCAGAGATCTAAATCAGATATCCTTTCAGACAAAAAGCGGAGAATTGACTGTTAGAAAAAAAGGCCGGCAGTATGAACTGAATCTGCCCTCTTTTCCTTTAAGTCCGGTACCGGTCACAGAAACAATGGCCGAAGCAATAGGATTTATGCCTGATGAGGCGTGGCTTGGGCGGGACCTGGTCTGTGTCATGGAACGGGAAGAATATGTTCGGAAAGCAGCGCCCAACATGGAATACATAAAACAACTGCCCGGACTGCTGCTTCACATCACTGCAGAGGGGAAAATGTTTGACTGTGTGACACGTTCCTTTGCACCAAAATTGAAGGTTAGCGAAGACCCTGTATGCGGTTCGGGGCACTGTCATGTAATACCTCTATGGGCAGAAAAACTGAAAAAACAAGATTTCCGTGCACTGCAGGCTTCCGAAAGAAGCGGAATTTTGTACTGCCGTTTTTCCGGGGACAGGGTTCTGATTGCCGGTGAAGCAGCACTTTACTCCATTGCCGATCTGTACGTGCAGGAAAGGTGGGAAACAATATGAACAGCAAAAAAGCCGAGCTTCTGATGGTCAGCGTCTCTTTCGTGTGGGGTTCATCTTATCTGCTGATGAAAATAGGACTGGGGAGCATTGCCCCATTTAATCTGATCGCGCTGCGCTTTGGCATTGCCTTTCTTTTTATGACGCTGATCTTCTTTCCCAAATACCGCCTTGCCAAACGTTCAGACATGGTGAAAGGGATTCTGATGGGAATTCTTTTATTTCTGACCTTTTCCGGTATGGTTTATGGGGTCAACCGCACCACAGCCTCCACAGCAGGGTTTTTAGCCAGCACCACTGTTATCTTTATTCCCATTTTGGAGAGCCTTATCCGGAAGAAGCTCCCTCACAGACTGGTATTGTTCAGCATTGCCCTGGCCGGATCAGGGCTGTATCTTCTGACAGCCAAAAGCGGACTTTCCCTCACAGGCGGGTCCTTTTATTGTCTTGCAGGCGCGTTCTTTTACGCTGTTTACATTCTTCTTCTTGAAAGAACAGTAAAAACATCGGACACTCTCCTTCTGAGCATGATCCAGTTTGGAGTCATTGCCGCATGTGCTGTCATCTGTATGATGTTATTTGAAAAACCAGCACTTCCGTCATCTCCTGTACAGTGGGCAGCCGTTCTGTGTCTGGGGCTGTTCTGCAGCGCCTATGGCTTTATCGCACAGTCCGTGGCTCAAAAATATACCACAGCGGAGAAGATCGGACTGATTTTTTCCCTGGAACCTGTATTTTCTGCTGTCCTATCCTTTCTTATCTTACATGAGATCTTGGACTGGACAGATTATCTTGGAGCCGGTTTCATACTTACGGGTGTGATCCTGTCAAAACTGCTGCCGGCACCCAAAATTGCAAATGCAGAAATCTGCAGGGAATCTCTGGGATGAATCCCTCTGCAAAAATCAATCCTTGACCGGACAGACAACAAAATTATACCGCACCCAAAGCACTCGGGTGCGGTATATACATATCATGTGGGGGCAATCCCGCGTTCCTTCTCTTTGTCCTTCTCCCTTTCTTCCTTGAAAAAAGCTTTCGTCTCTGCGATCACCACAGAACTCAGCCCCAGAAGTCCGATAAGATTTGGAAAAGCCATACAGGCATTGGTGATATCCGCCAGAAGCCAGATAGGTTTCAGGGATAAAAACGGAGCCACCGCGATACACGCAATATAAACCATTTTATAAGGAAGTATGTATTTCACGCTGTTGAACAGGTATACCAGACAGCGCTCCCCGTAATAACACCAGCCGATGATGGTGGTAAAGGAGAAGAAAATAAGACCGATGGTGACCATGTACATCCCGATATCCCCCGGAAGGCTGGCATTAAAGGCCGCGTTTGAAAGCAGGCCCCCGTCCAGCTTTGATGTCTCCAACAGACCGGAAGTGATCACCACAATACCTGTCATGGTACAGATAATGATCGTGGTAAAGAACACACTTGTCATGGAAATAAGTCCCTGGCGCACACAGGATTTCGTCTTTGCCGCCGCCACAACAATGGGGGAGCTTCCAAGACCTGCCTCATTGGTGTAAATGCCCCTTGCAAATCCTGTTCGCATGGCAGTCATCACAGAGATCATAATGGTTCCGCCGGCGCCGCCCAGTACAGCATGAGGTGTAAAAGCCGATTCAAAGATAACTGCAAAGGCCTGCGGAATCGCGGAGGCATTCACAAAAAGTACCGCGAATGACCCTATCACGTAAGCAGCCGCCATAACCGGAACCACCAGCTCCGCCACACGGGAGATTGATTTTAGTCCTCCCAGGACAACCGCAGCCACTGCTATAGTCACCACAACCCCTATAGCTGCAACTGGAAGATGGAAAGCCTCACTTGCGGACTCTGTGATGGCATTTACCTGAGGAAAGGTTCCACAGCCCAGAAGGGCTGTAATGATACCAAAAAAGGCAAACATCTTCGCAAGCCAGATCCATCTCTTTCCCATACCATTTTGGATATAATACATAGGGCCGCCGGCTATCTGGCCGTTTTCATCAACTGTGCGGTATTTTACCGCCAGAAGACCTTCGGCGTATTTTGTAGCCATCCCCACAAAGGCGGAGACCCACATCCAGAAAAGCGCACCCGGGCCACCCACCCGCAGCGCAGTGGCAACACCCACAATACTGCCGGTTCCAATGGTGGCCGCCAACGCAGTACAGAGGGAGCCAAATGCGGAGACATCTCCTTCGCCCTCCTCTTTTTCAAAAATATACCGCAGCGCTCTCGGAAGATGCACAACCTGCAGACATTTCAGTCTTAACGTAAAATATAAACCTGTCCCGATCAATAAAATCATAGTAGGCGGTCCCCAGACGACTGCCTGTACTTTTTCCAGCAAATGCAGAATACTATCCATAAATCTACCTCCAATCGTATATCCAGTGATAAAAAGAGCGCGGCAAAGGTACGAAAACCGACATCTGTCTTTAACCTATTGCCGCGCTGTAAATACTTTATGTAATATAAGTGATAGTATCAGAACAAGGTTGTAACATCTGTATTTTCCATATTATAACTTAACGATACATTTTTGCATGTACTGAATCCATTATACGTATTAATAGCAGAATACACAACGTTATTTTCTTTGCATGCTGTCTCAAGGCCCTTCTGTGCAATCTCAAGACCATATTTTAAAGTTGCATTGGTCAGGGCAATGGTGGAGGTCCTTGGTACCGCACCCGGCATATTTCCCACACAATAGTGCACAACACCGTCTACAACAAAAGTCGGATCATCGTGATAAGTCACTTTTGTCGTCTCACAGCATCCGCCCTGGTCCACGGCAACGTCCACGATCACACTTCCCGGTCTCATTTTCTTCAGATATGCCTTCTTCATGATCTTAGGGGCTGCCTTTCCCGGGATCAGCACAGAACCGATGACCAGGTCCGCATTAGCCACTGCATTCTCAATGGCAGCGTCTGTGCTGTACAGTGTCTGGATCCTGGCGCCGAAAATGTCATCCAGATACGCAAGCCGACTCAGGCTGATATCTGTGATTGTCACATTCGCTCCCATTCCCACAGCAATTTTACAGGCATTGGTACCAACGTTGCCGCCTCCCAAAATGACAACATTGGCCTTTGGCGTGCCAGGTACGCCGGAGAGCAGAACTCCGGAACCGCCGAAAGGTTTCTCCAGATATTTTGCGCCTTCCTGAATACTCAGGCGTCCTGCTATCTGGCTCATAGGTGCAAGCAGCGGCAGACTGCCGTTTCTCTCGATCAGGGTTTCATATGCAACACCCTTTACTTTTGATGCCAGCAGAGCATCCGTTAGGGGGCGGTCAGCAGCAAGATGCAGGTATGTGTAAAGGATCAGCCCCTCGTGGAAATATTTGTACTCCTCTTCCAGCGGCTCTTTTACTTTTATCATCATTTCTGATCTATCCCAGACTTCTTTTGCAGAGTCAAGGATCACGGCCCCTGCTTTTTCATACTCATCTGTGGTAAAACCAGAGCCAATACCCGCGTCTTTTTCAATATAAACTTCATGGCCGGCATTGACATAGGAGACAACATTATCCGGGGTTAAACCCACACGATACTCATTGTTTTTGATTTCCTTCACGCATCCTACTCTCATAATCATATCCTCCTGATATTTTTTGTTCCGCTTATTATGGAAACATCCCAGACCGCGGAATAACTGGGTGATTTATTTATTTCAAAACCGTCTGGTTATGAAATTCCAAAGAGATACACTTATGAAATACTATGATGTAATTACTGAAATAAGTAACCGTGCTGCCGATGCATTTATGAATAATATTTTCCATTATTAAAATAAAAAGATTTATTTTCTTCATTTCTTCTATGGCTTTACTTTAACACACATCAAGTATTTGTGCAATAAGACAGATTTACAAAAAATAATACAGGTTTTTTGGTTAAATTGTCCATTCTAATTTTCATAATATATGTTACAATTTTAACATACACAAAGGAAGCCCGTAATTTTCGGAAAAATCTGATTATTTAACAAAATCCCTTGAGAAAGGGATGTAATTGGGGGAATTGCATGAATGAAATAAAAGAATTACTCAAAAGTACCAAGCTTACAAAGACAGGCAAGGTTATTGCAGAATTTATCATAGATAACGTAGAGGAGGCCTGTTTTATGACCTCCACTGATATTGCCATGAAGCTTAATGTCAGTGAATCTTCTGTCATCCGCTTTTCCAGGGCACTGGGGTTTTCCGGTTTCATGGATTTTCAACGGAATCTGCGGAACAGCTACAAAGACAAGGTCTACAGCATGTCCAGCAATATCACCGTTCCCTATGAGCGGCTGAAAATGAGTATGGAGCGTGGGGAGGCCAATTTTATGGAGGAATTCTTGGTAAACACAGAGGCTAACATTTCCTCTGTGTTGAAAAACAACTCCAGAGAAACCTTTGACAGAGCTGCTGATCTGATCATCAAAAGCCGGAAAAAATTCGTCATTGCTTCAAGAGCCAACTCCGGTGTGGGGGCCTATACTTATTTTCTCTTAAAGCACATGCTGCCGGATGTATATCCTACCAATGATTCCAATGCCAATGTCATTGACCATTTAAGTGACATCGGAAAAGAGGACTGTGTCATTGTCTACAGCTTTCCCAGATATTCCAAACTGGACAAAATGGCTGTCCAGATGGCAGAGGATGCCGGCGCAGGCATTGTGGTCATCACGGACAAGCAAAGCGCGCTGCTGGCTCAATACGCAGATATTGTCTTCACTGTAGGCCTCAACAGCAGTACCTTTTTTAACTCTTATGTGGGTGTGGAATTCCTTACGGAGATGTTGTGTGCTGACATCAACAACAAAATCGGATGTTCCAATGAGGATAAGCTTAAGAATATTGATAAATACATCAATGAACTTCAAGTGTATTAAAAGTTTGCTTGTTCTGCTGTCTGCCCAAGAAAAAGACCCAACAAAAAAGTGGGAATACCCATTTCCGGTATTTTCCCACTTTTTATTTATAATACTTTTATGAAATCCTGCTGCCTCTTAAAATCTCCGTCAGTTTCTGATAGAGCAGATCCTGGTCAATGGGTTTTGCCAGGTGTCCGTTCATGCCTGCCCTGGCCGCCCGCACTACATCCTCACGGAAAGCGTCTGCAGTCATGGCAATAATGGGAATGGTTCCTGCCCTTGGATGTGAAGATTTCCGTATCAGCTCCGTGGCCTCATATCCGTCCATCACCGGCATCTGCACATCCATAAGGATCAGATCATAGCGGTCTCCGTTCTTCATAAACTTATCCACCGCCTCTTTTCCGTCCTCCGCATAATCCACCGTGATATTGGTCATTTTCAGCAGCTCCATGGCAATTTCCCTGTTGATCTCATTGTCCTCCACTACCAGGACACAGTTTCCCTTCAGATTTGGTCTGTGTATGTCAGAATTTTCTCCCGGTATTATAACCGCCTTCTCAATCCCGGTGACGGACAACAGGGTATTATAAAGCGTGGAGGCAAAAATAGGCTTTGCAAGAAAGGCATTTGCCCCCGCCTCCCGTGCTCTGGATTCAATGGCACTCCAGTCATAGGCAGTGATAATAATAATCAGCGTATCCGGTCCTACCAGGTCACGTATACGGCGGGTCGCCTGTATGCCGTCCATATCCGGCATTTTCCAGTCAATAAGGCAGACATCGTAGTCTTCCCCTACCTCATGCGCTTTCCTTACCTTCTCAACACACTGCTCTCCCGTCATCACCCAGTCAGCTCGGATGCCCATTTTTTCAAGAAGAAGGGACGCGTGGATACAGCTGTCACGGTCGTCATCGGAAATAAGCACCTTCAGGGATTCCAAAACAGGCTGTTTCTGCACCTGTGGGGCACCGTCTGACACAGGCAGGTCAAAATCCAGCTCCACAATAAACGTACTCCCTTTTTCTAGTTCACTTTTGACTGAGATGATACCGCCCATCAGAGTCACCAGATTCTTAGTGATGGGCATTCCCAGTCCTGTTCCGCCAAATTTTCTTCCCACAGCCGCACTTTCCTGTTCAAAGGGATTAAATATGCGCTCCATAAACTCCTCACTCATACCGATCCCCGTATCACTCACTGTAAAACGAAGGCGGACCCTTCTGTCCGTGCGCTGGAGCTGACGGATCTCCAGAAGAACACTCCCGTTCTCCGGCGTAAATTTCAGGGCATTGGATAGGAGATTCAGCAGCACCTGATTCAGCCTCATGGAATCTCCTATGAGCAGAGTATCGGTAACGCCGGAAAGCGGCACTGTAAAATTAAGTCCTTTTGCCACAGCCTGAGGATAAATAATGGAGGTGACAGACTCGATCACCTTTTCCAGGTTAAACTCCTCATGGGCAATCTTCATTTTTCCCTCGTCTATCTTGGACATATCCAGCACATCATTGATCAGCGTCATCAGATGCTTTGATGAATACCCTATCTTTTCCAGGCAATCCGCCACCCTTTTTCTGTCATCAATATAAGCTGCCGCAATGGTTGTCATACCGATAATGGCATTCATAGGCGTACGGATCTCATGGCTCATCCTGGAAAGGAAATCCGCCTTTGCTCGATTGGCATGTTCCGCCACCGACAGAGCGTCTTTCAAGGCTTCGGTCTGCTCTGTCAGCCGCTTCTGCATCTTCCGCAGTTCTGTCACGTCTGTTATATCTATAAAAATAGCAAGATAAACAGGACAGCCATTCTGCCGGTCCACACAGGTTGCGTTGATCTGCAGCCACAGCGTCTTGCCGAACCGGCTCTTTACGCGCATGACAAAATGAACCGGTTCACCGGCCAGCAGATGTTCCTTCTGCTCCAGGATATTCTCCATATTATCCTGAATATTTTGCTGATGCAGGGAGTTCTGCCCGCTGACGTTGGTCCCAAAATACTCCATGAAACGTGTATTTCCCTCCAACAGCGTCAATTCCAGATTCCGTTCTATCCGGTACTTGGCCACAAATCCAGGAAGACTCTCGTAGGTCACAGACTGCTCCCTCTCCATGCGCACCAGATCATCTACATTGGTGAGCACAGAATAGGCCACCTGACAGCCATCAATATATTCATCTGAAAATTGAGTGGAGAACTGAACCCAGATGTGATCACCATTCTTTTTCCGTATGCGCGAAAGCAGTTGATACCCGCTTTTATGTTCCTCAATAGCCTTTAAAACAGCTTCCGTAAGTTCTTCCCAATCTGCCGGATCATTCTCGTAGTAAAGGTCCGGACGGTTATGGTAAATCTTCTCGTACTCCTCCTTTGGCCAGCCTATCAGCTTATAATAAAATTCATTTGCCCAGATCAGTGTAAAATGTTCATCCAGCAGATGTTTGCTCACACTGACTCCCAGCAAACGCATCAGTGTCTGATATTCATAGTCTGACGATACTGTCTGCTTACTGCTGCCCACCGCCGAACCTTCAGTTTCCTGTCTCATCATTTTGTGGAACCTCCCAACAGCCAGGAATAACCCTGTTCATAATTATCTCTTTCGATTATAACATATGGTCTGCAAATCCTCAACCGGCTTATTCTATATATTTTTTCACCTCCGTCCATCCAGTTTCCGCTTGCGTTTCCAGTTTGATATGCCAACTCATCCGGCACTCCAAGTTTTCTCGAATTTCTTACCTTGGTCTTTTGTTTCTTCCATTATTTCCATATATACACATTCGGATTCTGTGATATAGTTTAAAATAACGGACACCATGATTCAATATGAATCATAATGTCCGTTATAAAGTCTGTCACTCCGTCACACCTAACCTATGTTTTCCCGGTTCCAGTATCCGTGTGCTTCCATCCGGCAAGATCACCTCTGCCTCTGTATTCGCAGGAATCTCTATATCAAAAATCAGCTTATCTTCCTCATATTTCCATCCGCTTACAATTTCTCCCACCGGTGATCCATATGAGGCTTTTGCGTATTGCAGCAATTTATAGGGCATAGGTCTGATCGTGATCTTATTTCCCTCCAGACGAATTCCGCACACACCCCGGAAAAGCCAGCCACAGACTGCTCCATATGAATAATGATTCAAAGAAGCCTTCGGTTTCCCATCTTCATTGATTCCATCCCAGGTCTCCCAAATAGTTGTGGCACCTTTTTTTACTGCATAAAGCCAACCGGGCATAGTGTCCTGCAAGAGCAGCTTATATGCAGTCTCCAGATATCCGTACTCCGCCAATACGGGGCAGAGAGAAGGCGTGGACAAGAATCCTGTGTTCAGATGATAATCATTATTGATAACCAATTGATTAAGCTCTGCTGCCGCTTGAGCCTTTTCTTCCCGGTCCAGTAAATCAAACGCGATGGCGCGTACATATTCTGCCTGTCTGTCAGAATTGATCTTTCCGTCTTCTGTAGCAATGTAGCGGAAAGCAGTCTTTGCATTTTCGGCAATTTGGCGGTAATTCTCTTCATCCACATTTTTTCCGAGTATCCCCGCGATTTCAGAAAGAAGTTTTCCTGAATATGCAAAATAAGCAGTTGAAACCTTTTCCTGCGGTGTGCGCATGGCCATGGTGCTCTCCACATCCGGCTCGCACCATTCCCCATAGTCTACACCTGTCTCAATGGTATAATTTCTATAAGGATTCTTTTTTAACCGTTTAACCGGATTCAGAGGTTTTTGTTTTGCCCTGCTTTCCAGGAACTGATACCATTTCCGCATCATTTCATAATTTTCTTCCAGAATACGGATATCTCCCATACGCTTATACATCACATAAGGAACGATAATGGTGGCGTCTCCCCAACCTACAGAACCTGCAAGCATCCCGGAAAAGAAACTCGGTTTATTATTTTTCGGCGCAATATTGGCAACTTTTCCATCCTCATACTGATTAAGGCGGCATTCCCCAAGCCATTTGCGAATCACCGGATAACAGTCTTCCAGGAATAATCCTGTTTCTGCAAACACCCCCATATCCCCTGTCCATGCTGCGCGTTCTCTTGTGGGGCAGTCTGTGGGCACATCGCAGAAATTAGATTTCTGGCTCCAAATGCTGTTGTGTACCAATTGATTCACATATGTATCGGAGCATTCAAAGGTACCTATCTGCTCCATGTCTGAATAAACTGCAATGGAAGTAAAGCTGGCATCTGTCAAATCTATATCCGTCTCAACTTTTGCATACCTGAATCCCCAGATGGTAAAACGGGATTTATAATGATTTTGTCCCTCTCTGCAGATATACGTCACCCTCTGCTCTGTTCCCCCCTCTTTGTGACGCTTCCGGTCCTGAAAGTTCTCTGCTGTAAAGTTGCCGTTTTCATCCAGAGTTTCCCCATGGGTCAGGACAATCTTGTCTCCTTCATGGGCCCAAATCGTAAATTCCACATATCCGGCCAGATTTTGTCCATAATCAATCACGGTTTCGCCATTGGGCGTCTGTATGATTTTTCCTTCAAACCGTTCACGTTCTGCAATCGGATGACTATTGGAGCACACCAGATTTTTCAGACCAAACTTTTCCGTCTTAACCGGATGAAACCTCGTTATTTTTTCCATATTTGCATCATAAGTCTCGCCCTGCTGCATATCATTTTCCCGGAGAGGACCATTCTGGGAGGCTGTCCAGTTCTCATCTGAGATACAGATCACTTCACCATCTGCCTCTAGTTGGAAGTATAGCGCCACATCTTCCCCGTACAGATTGCGGTCTCCATCCACACCGGAACAGCTTCGGTACCAGCCATCCCCCAGAATGACCAAAACCTCATTCTTTCCTTTTTTTATAAGCTGTGTCACATCATATGTCTGATAAGCCAGGAATTTATCATAGGAGCTTGTTCCTGGAGCGAGGACAAAGCTGCCTACTCTTTCTCCATTTAAATACGCTTCATAAATACCATGGCAGGTAATATAAAGTCTCGCATCTGATATTTTATCCGCATCAAAAGATGTCCTCAAATAACTTGCCGGTTTGTGCACTGTCGGATCACATTCCAATTCCGGATTTATCCATTTTGCATGAAAATCGGACTCCTCCAAAAGTCCCATCTCAAACACTGCCGGTTCGCTCCACTCTCCAACTTCTTCCTTTTCATCCCAGAGGCGTACCTTCCAGATTACGTTCTGTCTGCTTTTCAGAACACTTCCGTATGTAGCGTGCATGTGGTCAGTATAGACTTTACCACTTTTCCAGACAGTGCTTTTGTTGCTTATTGCTTCAATTTCATAGGCCCTTTGTCTCTTGCCATCCCGGCAAGTCCATGACAAATATGGCTTTGCAGCGTCAATGCCCACGGGATTTTCCATATGCTCTGTTTTCAGATTAACTGCTTTCATATCTTTGTAACCTTTCCTTTGGTAATTCCGTTTTCATTGTATGCATCTACACGTACAAAATAATCCTGCCCTTTAACCAACGCTCCGATTCTTTTGTCTATCCTTCCATCACAGTCCGTTTCCACGTCCCTGACACTGCGGTAAATCTGGTAACTATGATAGAGTTTCTCTTCCTCATGACCCCAGCAGATGTTATAGCCAACTGCGTCTTTCTTCCCTTCAACAGTCACCAGTAAATCTAACTCATCCTCACTTCTGCCAGCCTCGAATACAGGCATTTCCGGTTTATCTCCCGACCCCATTCCAAAGATACGCAGCCCGGAAATGCAGGGTTCCACTCCATATGGAACCTCAATAATGGTAAGCCGCACATAACGAACCTGAATGCCATTTTCACGCACGATAAAGTCATGGGGCAAATCTGTCACAACTTCTGATTTATCTTCTATTACAAAATACTCTTTTCCATCCAATGAGCCTTCCAGTTTCCATCTTGTACGCAGATTTCTTTCCTCGATATACCGCGGCTGCGTGGCCGTGCCCTTAATTTTCCCGGGTGACTCAATGGGAAGATCATCATCTGCAAAGTTGATCTGAATTGCCCTTACATCCATTGTCTTTTTCAAATCAACCTCTAACCATTCCCCGGGGGCACTGCCTGCGGCTCTCCACCAGTTTTGTGAATCTTCGTTTACCGCTTGATCTGCATCCTTTCCCTCTGCCGCAGAAGATGCCTTTGCAGGTTTTGCATAACTTAGAAGATACCATTTAGGCTCACTCCAGGGATTTATTTTCCCTTCTTCCACTGCTATGGGCCAGTCCCCGTAATTCTGGTTACAGAACAACTCGCCATCCTGATCAAATCCCGCCGGCCAGATTCCAACACGGCGTTCAAACTGGTGGTTCACACTGATTCTCATAGTAGAAGTATGCCAGAGATTTTCCTCCTTATCCCACATGGTTGACCCATGACCGGCCCCCGGCATGAAACCGCCCGGATGATAGGAAAAAGGATTGTTTGCAGCCAGAGAAAACGGACCAAGAGGCGAATCCGACACATACACGCCGTCTGCATAAGTATTAAACTGTGCTCCCGGACATGCATACTGAAGATAATATTTTCCACCAAACTTATCCATCCACGGCCCTTCAATAAAAGGCCTCCTTGTAAACATACCCCTGATTTGCGGTGCATACACCTTCGGAAGCTGTTCTTCTGTCATATTGCTCTGCTTCAGGAATCCCTGAAACATCATCTCCACCTCTTCCTCACCACGGGGAAACTCACAATTATCAATTCCCATCCGTTCATAACCGATCTCGTATGGATTTCCCTGGATCACCACTTTCCTATCTGTCTTGGGAAGCATAGTCTCTGGCTCCAGTTCTACACCCCATACAGGAGTAATATTAGAACACCCCCAATAAAAATAAATCTTCCCGTCCTCATCAAAAAACAAATTAGGGTCCCAAAAATCAAATGTACCTGCAATCTCCTCATAGGGTCCTCTGATAATGTCTCTGGTCCGATAATAATTACAATTTTCTCCCTTCCTCGATGCACTAAAATACACATAATCACCGCATACTCTTACATCCGGTGCATAATCATAAAGGGGAAGATTCTCGGGAAGAGAATGGGACTCCCAGTTTACCATATCCTCCGATACCCAGACACTCAGATTCATAGAAGCAAAAATATAATACTTCCCTTGAAACTGAATCATAGACGGGTCAGCCCCCTCCCTGTCAATCTGCAGCTTTCCATGAGAACGCGGATCCATATTAAACTGATACCGATACGGTACATTAACAGGATTACAATAATACTTCATATATGAACACCTCTCGCTATTTATATTTTTATAACGTAACCCGGCAACGGCTGTTGACTCCGTTACAATTAAATAAGTCCACCCAAATACTTCAGACTTGGTTTTTCAGTTCTCTGCTGTGTGCTTCTGTCAACAGCAATCAACCCAAATGTCATAGAATATCCTTTCTGCCACTCAAAGTTATCCATTAATGACCAGTACATATACCCTTTCACCAAAATACCGTCTGCGATACAATTTGCCACACCATCTGTCGCCTTATTGATAAAGTCCACACGCACGGTATCATCCTCAACTGCAATGCCGTTTTCCGTCACTATAATAGGGATATTCAATTCCTTATTTACTTTCCGGATACAGGCTTCCAGCGCCTGAGGATAAATTTCATAATCCATCTGTGTCACTTCTGCACCCTGGGGAGCCGCACAAATTCCATTTGCATCGATCACAGAACGTGTATAATTCTGAAGTCCAAAAAAATCATCTTCTTTTATGTAGGGCCGATAATGTAAAAATTCTTCGTTCCATTCTTCTTCTGCCCGTTTTTCTCCTCTTTCTTTTGCCTGGATGTCATGAAGAGAAAGTGTAAGTCCCACCTGAAGTTTGGCATTTACCTCTTTGATGGCTTTCTTTGCAGCCTGATGGGCTTTCATAACCAGAATATCACCTTCGGGTGTCCTGCTGCTTACAAATACCTGGGGCGTGGTCACACCGAACACTTCCATGTTTTCCTCGGCCTGCTTCTGCATATTTTCCATCATTTTCTGCATATTCAAGCCAACCTGTACTGTTCCCTCTGTGCTTTCTGCCGCCTCTTTATTTGCATCGGATCCTGCTCCCTGCTGCATTTTCTCCATCATCTGTGCTTTATATCTTGCAGAAATGGCGGCAATCTGAATCCCCATATTTGCCTCATTGATAGTACAGATGTAATGCATATAAGAGCCTAATTTTTCCACGACATACTTACAATAATCTGCAAATAATCCAATGGTTTCTTCACTCTCCCAACCGCCCTCTTCAATCAACCATTTAGGTGATGTAAAATGCAGCAGTGTGACAACCGGTTCTATTCCATACTTCTTACAGCACTCCAATACTTTGCGGTAATGTTCGATTTCCTTCTCATCAAACTCACCTTTTACCGGTTCAATTCTCGCCCACTCAATGGAAAAACGATAAGCATTTAACCCAGCCTCTGCCATCATTTTAATATCTTCTTCATAGCGGTTATAATGGTCAACTGCATCCAGTGAAGGCTCTGCAAAAGAAGTATATTTCATATGTTCCATGGCCCAGTAATCACTGTTTTTATTATTGCCTTCTACCTGATGTGCGGCGGTTGCAGCGCCGATCAAGAATCCCTTTTCAAATTTTCCCATGACCTGTCTCCTTTTAATACTGATAATATCATTGCATTTCCTGTAACGATAAAGCTGTCAAACAGCCATGATACCTTTTATGTTATACCATGTGTTGTTTCAAAAACTCCGCACTGAGCTGCAGTGATCTTACGGGTGATCTGTCCGCCCAATTCTTATGGCTCTCCAGAATAATGGCATCCACATCCACGTCAAGGGCCTGCTTCACTAATTCTTCCAGATTCATATTACCGTACCCCAACTCCATACTGTCAGATTTCAGGATTGGTGTCATAGAGGGGCCGCTTACTTTTGTTCCCCGATCATTGATATGATAGAGTTTCATCCGCTCTCCCAGCTTTTTCATAAGCGTTATTGCCGATACTCCCGCTTCCGTGGGCCAGTAAGAATCCAGTTCAAAATTCACATATTCAGGATTTGTTTCTTCTATTATCATATCATATGCTGTTTTCCCCGGTTCCACTTTTCTGAATTCACAGTTGTGATTATGATATAAAAACTGAATACCAGAATCCCTAAGCGCTTTTCCTGAACGGTTCAGGTCATCTGTTAGTTTCCTGACAGCATCTTTATCTGAATAATCAAAACGATACATTCCCGTAATCACAATTTTATCTGTTCCCAATTTATTTGCTTCTGCAATCACAGTCTCCGGATTCCTCTGAATCGTGCCCAGGTCTTCATGAAGGCTTACACAGCAGAGTCCCGCCTGATCCAGTAATTTTTTCCAGTCAAATTTTCCGCCTTTTCCCACAGGCATACCGGCTGCTTTTGTCATAACCCGAACCAGAAATGAAGAGGGGCGTATCATAAAACCATTCAATTCAATCCCATCATAACCTGCCGCCTTTATCTGCTTTAGTGTCTCCTGCGCCTGATCTTCATTTTTTGTAACCGTTCCAAGCATAATCTGCTGTACTGCTTTCTTTGCCATTTCTATTCTATCCTTTTCTTTTTAGTATAAAATAAATCCCATTCCCATGTGTCTCTTTTTTTTATAAAATGTTCTTATTTTCACGCTTCAAAACTCATAACGAAAATCCAATCTTTTTTCGCAATATTTAAACATTCAAATCCCCCTTACTATGCTATTATAGTAGAAAACTACTGGAATCAAAAATGAAAGGAAGAATTATATCATGCATTTAAAAGAAAATTGCAATCTTGAAGACTTCTTAAATAGAGTAAAAGAATGCCGCTCCAAAGTAACCTTCAGAACTTCAGAAGGAGATATCCTGGCAATGCAAAGCACCTTATGCCAGCTCATTTTTGTCTCCCTCCAACATCAGCCGGCACTCCTCTATAGCGGCGAGATATGCTGCGAAGACATAAACGATCACGAAATCCTGAAGGATTATCTGATCTAACTGTAGTCCGGCCGCCAGCTGAAGTTCTACCTTTGTCAACGTATCATTCTCACTTTTTCTGTGTCCGGATTTTTCTCATAATGCTTCTCCTGTCTCTCTGGTCTATTTATTTTTAATATTTTATATTGTATATACATAGCCAAAACTGCCACAATTGTCGCTATGCCATCTGCCAATGTATGTGCCAGCGCAATTCCCAAAAATCCCATCAGATGATTCATCAGAAACAAAAACGGAATTAACAGCACTCCCTGTCTGAGAAGGGATACAATGGTTGCCGTTACTGCATTTCCGGCCGCCTGCAGAAAATTTGTTCCAAGATAATAAAATCCTATAATGGGGCTTGCCAGCACAAGGTATACCACTAACTGTTTTCCCATTTGAACTGCTGCAGCATCCTTTAAGAACATCCCTATCAAAGTATCTCTGGCAAAAATACATCCGGCGGCTGCCGCCAATCCAATGACAACTGTCAATAGACTCAAAGCTTTTAAAATCTCTTTCAGCCTGGATATATTACGCGCACCGTAATTATACGCCAGCATGGGCTGCACTCCCATACAAATTCCCATCTGGATCATGGATATGATCATGGTTGCCTTGCCGGCTGCCGCCATAGCAGCAACTGCATTGGTTCCGTACAAAACCAAAAGGTTATTGGAAAAAGTAGCAGCAAATCCACTTAAAATACTGGAAATTCCGTTTGGCATTCCAACTGCAATAATATGCAGTAAAGATTTTGGTTTCCGAATGGCATAAGATGGTTTTAGACTCAGAATCTGTCCCTTTTCCCGGACATGAATCACATAATAAATCGTGCTTACAGCATTTCCAAGAAGCGTCGCAGCCGCAGCTCCTTTTACTCCCCATCCCAAGACCAGTATAAATATGGGATCCAGTATAATATTGAGTATTGTGCCCGTCATATTTCCAATCAGACCCTCTTTGATCGCACCGTCAGCCCGGAGCAAGGCCCCGAGGGTCGTAGATAAAAGCATCATCGGCGCCCCCAGTGCCAAAATCTGCATATAATCCTTTGCATACACGAAAATTTCCGCATTCGCTCCCAGCAGTCCCAGAACGGATTTGGAAGCGATCAGCATTACAATGGTGCAGATAACTCCAAATGCGGCCGCTGTGTAAAAGCAAAGACTGCCATACGTCCTGGCATCCTCAATTTTCCCTGCCCCCGCTGCTTTTGCGATCACCGAACACCCACCGATTCCAAGCATAGTGGCCGCAGCAGCAGCCAAAGAAAATACCGGACTTACAACCGATACCGCAGCCACCTGTGCCATTTCTCCCAATTGCCCGATAAAGAACATGTCCGCCATATTGTAAAAAAACATCACCAGAATGGTAATACAAGACGGCACTGCCATAGAAAACACTGCTGTCCAGACCGGCATGTTCTCAAACAGTTCCTGACTCTTCAATGTTTTGTCATTCACATTCAATTCCCCTTTGCTGTACTACCGGTATTGAAATACCTTCAGTTTTAACAATTCATAGCTGTTAAAACACAACCTGGATGCTTCGTCTCCGTTAAGCCTTCTTCCCGCCTTCCAGCAGCCATTCACAAATTTACCTTCTTCCAATGAAATGATGTCATAAAACGGTTTCTCCGGATTTGCAGAAAACGCAGTGATCATGCACCCATTCGCTAATATATAGTATGTATCTCTGCTTTCTCTCAGGATCATACACACGCCATCTTTACGCTTCACCAACGGAATATTCATCATAATCCGGAATCCGAAATCATCAAACATCATGGTTTCCCCTTCCATATTTCCCATATCCGCTAAGCTGCTGTCCGGCTTAGCCGGTGTCATATCTATGGTTTCCGAGCACACAGCCTGTAGTTCATCACTTCCATATCTGCTTATCAACAGCGGCATCATACTATCCAAGGTTTTTGCACACCATGCATATTCTGATATGTCCTGCGGAATCTGCAATAATGGGTCTGTCACATCAACGCCAAACAGGTATGCTGTAATATCATCAAAAGGCCGTCCCATATCTTCAAAACCAAATGGGGCAAAACAGGCAGCATGATAATGTCCTATACTGTAAACCAGGCGGGGCGCTGCATAGGAGTGTACTGCCGTTTCCGGAATAAATAACGGATTTCCAAGTTTGGTATAGGTATCGCAAATACCGCAGAAATTAGGTACATAGATATCCGGGGCAAACACATCAATAGCCGGAGCAGCGTATTTCCACACCTCCATCACCTTTGCGATTGGTCCGCCGGTGGGATATTGCCCGGCCTCTCCCCCTTTATCAAGCCAGCAGTTTACAACCATCGGCAGATCATACTCTGCCCGTCCGGCGGCTGCAACCTTTCCCACATATCCGGCTATATAATATGCACTGAATATCTCCTCGGCATAGTCTCCAAACACATCCTTCCAGCTTCCGCTGTCCTTTCCTTCTTGCACGGCTTCTTTGATACCCGCTTCCATGGATTCTGTATGAGACTTCATATAAGATACAAACTCTTCCGGCACAGGCTGCGCAAACAGGAAATCCGCCTGGTCGGAATGTTCTCTGGCTGCTCCCTGCAGGCCTGTTTCATTTTCCACCTGTATGGCAATGACAGTATGCGTCTCACTGTCCACGTCTTTTAAATGTTTCATAAGTTTAGCAAATGCTCTTGCATCCGCACGATTTGTCTCCTCTCCCAAATATGAAAGTGTGGTATATTCCATCCCGTGGAACATGGAAAGTCTTGTTTTGTTTTTCCCTTTTTCTGTCTGGGCTCTGGGAAAGCGTTTCATGTCCTTTTTCACCCATTCCGGAGCATACATACACTGGGCATTCTTCCATGTCCCGAACCACAGAAAAATGATTTTCATATGAAAACTTTTTGCCTGCTCAATCAGTGTATCCACCAGTTCAAAGGAAAACTGACCCTCCGTAGGTTCTGTCAGTTCCCAGGTAACAGGCAGTAAAAGTGTATTAAGCCCCAGTTCCTCTGCCTGTTTCCAAACGTTTTCCATATATTTTGCTGATGAAGAACTGGAATTATGTACCTCCCCCGCAATGGCTATAAATGGTTTTCCATCTACCGTTAAAACCGTTCTTTTACTGTTCATACTTTTATTCCTCCGTAATTTTATAGTATATATTTTATTGGAAAACCTTTTAATATGCGTTTAAAAATTCGATAAAATGTGTTATAATTTCAGCAAATACTCAATTTCATTAAATTTATAACATTTTAATGAATTTCAACACACAACACCTGTCACTTCGCAGGCAAGAGGAGGATTTCTATGAATACACCTGATAAGATTTCTTTTTTCATGGAATTGATCAACTGCAACTACGACCTGTATATATGGGCCTATGATAAGACTCTGAATATGACGCATACAAACTGGACCGAAAGTATTTTTTCCGGCAATTTCCTCTCTTACACCGGTCTTTCCAAACTGGTGGAAGAATATATCACTTCCGGTCAGAAGACTCCTCTCATTGTGGAAGCCGCCGGAAACCTCTTATGGATTGTGGGATTTGTTTACCATGACTCACATCTGGAACAATGTTTTTTAATAGGCCCCATCTACAGCGGCCGCGATTCCCAGATGCTTCTCAGAAAACATCTGGATGACTATGATTTGACAGTAAAACTTCGTTCTATGGTTTTTAAACTGTTTGAGCGTATTCCCACAGTTCCCACCAATATTATCAATCAGTACGCTGTTATGCTTCACTACTGTCTGACGGGCGCCAAAATATCAACGAACGACATAACTTACCAAAGTATTGTCCCTGCGGCGAAAAAAAACGATTCCATCACCTCTTCCCTGGAACATGCTGGAATCTGGTACGCGGAAGAGCAGTTGTTCAAAATGATAGCTGACGGTAACCCCAACTATAAAGACGCACTGGCAAAGTCCGCGTCTTTAAGTTCCGGCATGAAGATAAATGCAAAAGATTCTTTGCGCCTCCATAAAAATAATACCCTAGTATTGCTGACACTCTGCTCAAGAGCCTGCATCCGCGGCGGTCTTGCGCCCTCTATCTCCTATGATCTGAACGATTTCTACGCAGCGAGAATAGAGGAATGTAACTCCATGTCAGAAATACAGAGATTAAATGAAACCATGCTTGCAGATTATGTTTACCGTGTGCGCAGATCAAAGGAAGAATCACATATCTCCGCCCCCATACAAAACGCTTGTGCTTATATCAAATCCCATATAGCGGAGCCACTGTCAATTCAAATGCTGGCCAAACGCAACGGATATTCAGAGTATTACTTTTCTCACAAATTCAAGGAGGAGATGGGTACAAGCATTAATGAATACATCTTGAAGGAGAAAATCGACCAGGCCAAGCTGCTTCTGTCCGGTACTACTGAAAACATTCAGACGATCAGCGATAATCTTTCCTTCAGTAATCGGAGTTACTTTTACACCTGTTTTCAGAAATATGTCGGTATGTCACCCAGCGAATACCGTGCGCAAAATGACAGGATATGATAGTTCTGATTTTATCTATGATGTTTTGTTTTTCCATATTCAATTTTCTTTCCATGAATTTTTGTACATATAAGCGAATTTCTATACTACATGCAAATAAAACTTCCCTTATAGTTGTCTTATCAGCTGTATAACGCAAATATACACAAAGAAAACGGAGGATTTATTTATCATGGCAAAAAAACAAAAGCTCTCACAGAGCGAAATTGACGGTGTACAATACCGCCGTGCAAAACTCTGGCAAATTATCCTGTTCGCATGTAATGCCTTTGTCGGCATGAGCGTCTACTCTCTCATCGGACTGGCAAGTTACACAGCCAGTCTTGGTTTTGGTATTGCCACTGCAGTCGTAGGTGTTATCCTCACCTGGACAAGGATTTTAGATGGTATCACTGACCCGATACTCGCGTTTATCTATGACAGAGTAAACACACGGTTTGGTAAAATCCGTATTCTGCTCATCACAGGTTATATCATCGAAGCTTTGGCTCTCATGGCAATGTTTGTTTGGGGACCCGGAAAAGGACTTGGTATTATCGGCTTTACTTTATTTTACATAATCTATGTCATTGGTTATACCATCGCCAACATGACAGCCTTGACCATCAATCCATTGATCAGTAATGATCCCAAACAACGCCCGACGATCAGTGTATGGTCAACAGCATTAAACTATGTCATCCCCATGGCCCTCAGTATTGTATTAAATACTGTCCTGCTCCCCAAGTTCGGAGGAGATTACAATCTTGAATTCCTGGGTGCTGCCTGCAAGATATGCCTTGGTCTTGCCGCAGTGGGTACTCTTCTTGTATGCATCAGTGTATCAGAATACGACAGACCGGAAAACTTCCACGGATTAGCAGTTAAGAAGGAACACTTAAAACTCAAAGATATGACTGAGATCTTAAAGCATAACCGTCCCCTTCAGTGCTACATCATCTCTTCCGCTTCTGACAAGATTGCACAGCAAACAACCTCCCAGGCCGTTATCGTAACAATGATGAATGGTATTTTGATAGGCAATATGGGACTTGCAACCATTCTCACTGTTATCGGTATGTTGCCTTCTATTCTCTTTGCCATCGCCGGTGCAAAATATGCCGGAAAGTTCGGAAGCCAGAAAACGATCATCAATTGGACTCGTATCTGTATTGTGATTAGTGTAGTCATGTGGGGATTCTTAATTGCGATTGATCCCAGGAAGATTGCAAGTGCAGGTATCTGCATGATTCTCTACGTGGTTCTCACCCTGATGAAAAACGGCGCCAATATGTGTGTAACTACTGCAGGTACCGCATTTATGTCAGATATCATTGACTATGAACAGGATCGCAGCGGCCGTTATGTTCCGGCAGTCGTTACGGGCATTTACAGTTTTATAGATAAAATTGTATCTTCCTTCTCCGCTTTGATCGCCACAGGCGCCGTTGCAATGATCGGTTATACTTCTACTATGCCCCAGCCAACAGATGCTGCCACCCCAGCTATTTTCTGGACCACAACGATCATCATGTTCGGACTTCCAATTCTTGGCTGGATCTGCACTCTGGCAGCCATGCACTTCTGCCATTTAAGTAAAGAAGATATGGTAGAAGTTCAAAAACGCATCGAAAAGAAGAAAAATGCAGTACCGACAGAAAGTGAGGAAAAATAAGCATGGCCAGATGTATAACACAGCTAAAAGACAATTGGAATTTTGTAAAATCAGCAAAGGACGCACTTACCGCTGCAACGCTTCCCGGGAAGTCAGTGACACTTCCCCATACCTGGAACGCCATTGATGGCCAGGACGGAGGAAATGACTACCACAGGGGCACTTGCTATTACATAAAGAAATTGCATAAACCGGAATTGAACCCGGGAGAACAGGCTTATCTGGAATTCCAGGGTGCAGCTATGACTGCCGACATCTATGTAAACGGCCATCTGCTCACCCACCACGAAGGAGGATATTCCACCTTCCGTGTAAATATCACGGATATTTTGTCAGATGAAAATACCATTGTTGCCGCTTTAAATAACGAAGACAACAATACCTGTTATCCGCAGAAAGCAGATTTTACCTTTTACGGCGGACTTTACCGGATGGTAAACCTGATCGTCGTTCCGGAAACCCATTTTGAACTAGACTACTGCGGTACACCCGGAATTAAGGTAACATCCCAAGTGGATTTGGAAAATCACAAAGCTTCTGTTACTGTAGAAGCATGGATTTCGGCAGATGACCTGGTAACATTCACTGTGGATGGCCAGTCTCAAACAGTATTATCCCTCGAAAAACATGCGCAAGCTACATTTATGATTGAAAACGTACACTTATGGGATGGATTAAACGATCCATATCTCTATACAGCCAGTGCCTCTTTAGAAAGCGGTGATGAAGTAAGTACACATTTTGGATGCCGAAAGTTCCATATAGATCCTCAGAAGGGTTTCTTTTTAAATGGAAACTCCTATCCCCTGCGCGGAGTTTCCCGTCATCAGGACTTTAAAGACGTAGGAAATGCCCTTACTATGGAGCATCACAAAAAAGACATGGAAATCATCCTGGAATTGGGCGCAACCACCCTCCGACTGGCACATTACCAACATGCACAGGAATTTTATGACCTCTGCGATGAAAATGGGCTGATTCTCTGGGCGGAGATTCCATACATTACCATGCATATGAAAAATGCCCGTGCCAATACATTGACACAGATGGAAGAGTTAGTGATACAAAACTACAACCACCCCTCTATTATAACCTGGGGATTATCCAACGAAATCACAGCCGCCAGCACCGTAAATGAGGATTTACTGGAAAACCACACACAGCTCCATGACCTGTGCCACAAACTTGATCCCACGAGACCCACAACCATGGCTAATGTATTTATGCTGGAGACGGACAGTCCTATCCTGGACATCCCGGACATTAACAGTTATAACCTGTATTTTGGCTGGTATCTTGGCGAACTGGAACAAACTGATGAATTTTTTGACGAGTACCATAGAAAATATCCAGACAGAGCAATCGGTTTCTCTGAATATGGTGCAGATGCCAATCCACAATACCAGTCCGCCGCACCGGAAAAAGGTGATTACACAGAAAGCTATCAGGCCCTTTACCACGAACATATGCTGAAAATGATAGAAGCCAGACCCTATCTATGGGCCACACATGTATGGAATCTATTTGATTTTGCTGCTGACGGCCGTGACGAAGGCGGCAAACATGGAGAGAACCAGAAAGGCCTTGTCACCATCGACAGAAAACTGAAAAAAGACGCCTTCTATCTTTATAAAGCGGCATGGAACAGAACCGACAAGTTTGTGCACCTGTGCGGCCGCCGCTATGCTGACCGCGTGGAAGAAACCACTGAGATCAAAGTATATTCAAATCAACCGGAGGTCACACTCTTTGTAGATGGAACTGAATTTGCTTCTGCCTCAGGCAAAACTATTTTTAAATTCCAGGTACCGATCACAGGTACCCATGCCATTACTGCAAAAGCTGATTCCTGCGAAGACTGTATAACCATAAGGCGCGTTACAGAAGAAAATCCGGACTATATATTTGTTAAGCGGGCTCCTGTCACAAACTGGTTTGACACAGATGACTTAGATCCTGAATGTTTTTCCATAAACGACCGCCTGGCAGATATCCGTGAAAATCCTCAGGCCGGTGCGATCATTGACCAGATGATGTCACAGGGTGCTTCTGCGCGCGGTGACGTTGCCGATGCTGTTAAGGATAATCCGGCGCTTCAGCGCATGATGGGCCGTATGACTTTGGTCAGTCTTCTGAAACAAAGTGGTGCCGATGATGAAAGCATCAAACAGCTCAACCGCGTTTTACAAGGTATTAAAAAATAACTGATATTTGAAAATCTCCCATCCCGGCAGTTAAGTACATGAGCAGATACTTAGTGCCCGGATGGGAATTTTTGAAGGAGGATATAAATGAAAACCGATGCTCGTGTCCGATACACCAGGCAGATCATCCAGCACGTATTCATAGATTTATTAAAACAAAAAACGCTTAATAAAATAACGGTAAAAGAAATCTGTGAAAAAGCGGAAATCAACCGCAGTACCTTTTATAAGCACTATGAAGATGTCTATCATCTCATGCATAAACTGGAAGAATCCGCTTTGAATCAGTTGGAGTTATTATTGTTTGAATCTGCGCACAACGGAAATATACATGTTCTCACCACATTACTCACATCTCTTCTGGAATACAAGGACCTGCTCACATCAATTACAGCCAAATCTCCGGACAGTGATTTCCTTAACAGACTCGCTGAACGCTGTTCCCAATATGCAGTATCTCACTTAGCTTCCGGTGATGTGGATCATCTCAGCAATCCGGACAAACAATGCGTATACAGTTATCTAGCCGGAGGTACCACCATGTTAATCAAACATTGGATGAAAACCGGCGCCAAAGAAGCACCTGCCGTCATCGCAGAGAAAATAGATGATCTGAATCAGCTTATACTATCATATGATCACAGCCATTCCATATCCTCAAATCTCTGATCATCACTCCAGGATCTCAGGATGGCTCCACTGTGAAACATTTTTACCTCCGGCGGACAGCGCTCCGTCAACAGGAATGGCAGCACCTGTAATATAACGTGCCATATCACTTGCAAAAAACAGTGCAAGATATGCGCACTCCTCGGGTTCTCCCATTCGGCCGGAAGGGCAGTACTTTGCAAAGAAAGCCATTGCCTGCTCCGGCACATCTCCAAATATACTTGTTTTTGTATATCCCGGACAGAAGATGGCATTAACCGTAATATTATAATGGGCATAATCAAGTGCAGCTGCTTTCGTCATTCCCACCACTCCAAATTTCGTTGCCGTATACAGAGCCTGACCCCGCTGAGGCATAATTCCCGCGATAGAGGCCACATTGATCAGGAATCCTCCATTTTATACTCATGCAGAGGAGTTCCTCCCTGCCCAATGCCCGAATTATTTACCATGCCATCCGATCTTCCATATTGAGAAACGGCCGTATCAACCAACTTTTTCATCTGTTTTGCATCGCTGCAATCTGTCTGCACAAAAGCAGCATCCCCGCCATTTTCACAGATTGCATCTGCCACCGCCTGTCCCTGTTCCACACTTCTGGCCGCGCAGATGACTTTCATGCCGTTAGCCCCATATACCTCTGCGACTGCTTTTCCAATCCCCCTGCTTGCACCTGTTACAATTACAACCTTTCCTTTTACTGATCTGAATGTGGCTGTCTTATTGGTCTCGTTCATTTCTCTCTCCTTATTCTGTTATAGTGGCTGTTTACTGTCCTCAACCTCATTTTCATTATATGGAGAGTCTAAGAGTATCTCAATCATCAAAAAATCACCATATGTTATATAATCAACACATGGTGGTGCTTTGGTGAAAAAATAGACAGATGAATTTAAATTGATGTCTTTGTTCCGCATCACAGCCCAGCTCGTACACCTCTCACTCTAGTCCATCATGCCATCTATTTCAGCACTTTCCTTGTTTATTTGTACTTCTTTCCACGCCAGCCACAAAATATCCAGGCGAAGGATACAATCATACAGCACATGAAATCTGCGCTGTTTATCTTTTTTGGCTGTCAGGGATAAATTACGTTAAAGTTGTCGTGATTTTTCTATTGAGTGTTGTTGCCCAATATTTGGCATGCACTATCCCTTAGTTAGAAACGTGCGTGGCCGGGTGCACATATAAAAGACGCAGTCATAGAGTTCACCTCCTAGACTGCGCCTTACAAGCACATTGATATCTTAAACGTTCATTTTCCAAGACAGCACGAACCTATCTCATCCGCCCCAAATCCGCTCTGCCATCCCGGCTGCCTTATCCACAGATCCGCCAAATACAACAGACGCTGTGTATGCCGGTGCCTACATTGCTTCAATGGTATTGAGAAGATCTTCCCCAACACCTCTCTCCAAAAGGATTTTCCGCATTTTTTCCAGTACCGCTGCATCCTTTTGGGGTTTTTCATATTTATCAAGAAGACGGTCCATCTGTTTTTTAATATTTTCTTCATACTGGCCTTTGGGATCCATGGACGCGCCGCGGACTGCCAGACTTGGAATAAGCGGCTCACTATGGCAGTGGTCCAGTGTATGTTCTGACAACAGATATCCGGCTTCATGCCCCAATTCATCGATCAGTTCCTCAGGAATAGATTCCTCATCCACCTCAATATCTATCAGATAACGGTTTACATATTCCATCACCTCAAAGTCCATCATGACTTTCTCAAAAGACACACAGGTATAGCTGTCCAGGATCCCGGCGCCATGAACGATTAGATTCACTCCGCTCTGCCGACAGGCCAGGTAGGTCATCATAGATTCATATCCCGCCTGTGCGTTCACAACTTTAGCATCAGACAACGCACCGCCTGCGCGGCTTGGCAGCTCATAATATTTTGCAAGCTGTGCACAGTAGTTGTAGCATAAGGCTCCCTCGGGAGAACCGATGGCAATGCTTCCGTTGCGGGGATCCGCAGTGGTACTCTGGGAACCGTAAATGACAGGTGCACCAGGTGCTGCCATCTGGGCCAGTGCTACTGTGGAGAGCACCTCCGCGTTCTGCAGTGCGATGGTCCCGGCAAGCGTAATAGGGGAAGATGTTCCTGCCATAGCTGCTGAGGCGATCACTACAGGCTGACGGTATTTGACAAAGGTCAGCAGTGTTTCTGTCATTTTTTTATCCAGCTGCAATGGAGTATTCACATTGATGATAGTGAGAAGACGAGGATACTTTTCAAATTCATCTCTGGAACCCGCATCCGCGATCCCCATCTGCATAAGGGCTTCCATTTCATCATAAGAGCCGGTACCTGTCATCAAAGTTTTGTTGGAATGTGTATAGGCCATATAATGCATCAGGAGCGCAGTGCTGTCAATGGGCGTATCACTTGGAAATACAATGATACCGCCGTTTATCTTATAGTTGGGATTCATCTCATAAATCTTGGTGAGCTTCACATAATCTTCCATTGTCGCATTGCGCTTTTTGCCGTTTTCATCGCAGACCTGGGGACTTCCTGAGGAAGTGGCAGTTTCGCAGTGGCATCCGCCCAGCATGACATTGTATTTTTCATCAGCAGCGAAAAGGTCAATGACTGCGGGGGCTTTGTGGATCCAGTACATAATCTCATCCTCTGTGAAATATGCCACATCCCCATCCATGCGGATATTGTGCTCCTTCAATATTTTCACAGCATCGGGATGGTGGAATTTTACTCCTGTGCGCTCCAGAATCCTCATTGTGGCTTCGTGAATTTTCTGTACATTACTCTTCATATACAGCATCCTCCTTAAAATGTGATCCAAAGGTAATCTCGATTACCTTTGAGGTATAAATAATTGCTGACTGCATAGGCAAATCAGCATATTATTCCGTATCTCTCCTATCTCTATCCTATATCTATTCTACATCCAAAATCGTTTCCGGCTTTACAAATTTTTTAAATAATTCTAATATCAGCTGATAACATTCTTCCGCCGCTGCTTCCAGGTGGTCTGACTTCCCAGGTTCATAGGGATATTCTACAAACATTCCCTTAAATACTGCCGTGGCAAGCCTGCTTAAAAGATCAGCATCATCCATCGTTAAAGCGCCTGCGTTAGCAGCACGTCTGAGGCGGATATATTCTCTCTCCCGAAGATTGTTACTGAAGATGATACTGGCTCCGAAACCGTCAAATTCCTTTACTTCCTCCGGAAAAAGCTGATAATATTCATACACATAATCCTCCAGCTGCTCCTGTCGGCTGCCAAAAAACATCATCTCATAATAAGGTTTTTTAGAAAATGCCTCACGAATAAAAAAACGCCACAAGATCAAATCCATTTGGACAGATGAAATGTCTTTTCTTCTGGTCACTTCTCTGAATTTTGTGATATATGGCTCTAAGAACTTAACGGAAGCCAGCATGACCAGGTGATCCAGATTCTGAAAATGTTTATATAAAACCGCACTTGTACATCCCGCTGCCTCTGCGATTCTGCGTATCTTTATTCCTTCCGGTCCTTCTGTCTCGAGAATATGGCTGGTGATCTGTATATACTCCCGTTTTCGATTTGTATTTATGTTCATTGTCGCTCTCCAAAGGTAATCTTGATTACTTATTTACTATATAACAAAATCCCCTCCATGTCAATACATCATAACTATAATATTCCGGTACTGGGGCATTTACATTACTTTTCACGGCTGTTGTTCACTGCCCTGTAAGAAAACAGCTCTGCGGGCGGCAACCGGCAACCATTTATGGCATCACCTTGACAATCCCCTTCTCCTATTACATAATATCCTATAAACGTACCCTTAAACTACATAAAGGAGGCACAAAATGAAAAAGTGCATGGATGCCGATAATCTCCACCGTCGTTTAAAAAAAATCATTGGACAGGTTCAGGCAATCGACCGGATGGTGGACGAGGATGTTCCCTGTGAGGATGTCCTCGCCCAGATCAACGCCGCAAAATCAGCGCTTCACAAAGTCGGTCAGGTTGTTCTGGAAGGCCACATCAACCACTGTGTCAGAGATGGCATCGAACACGGTGATGCGGATCAGACTATCGCAAGTTTTACAAAAGCAGTGGAGCGTTTTGCCAATATGACCTGAATCTGTTTTTACCCATCCAACAGGCAGGACCCCTCTTGGAAACCAGTCAAAAATGGCTGGTTTCTTTTTTTCGTCTTGACACCCCATACCCCTATAGGTATACTATACATATACCCCCATGGGTATATTGAAGGGAGGAGACGTATGAAAACTTTAGAATCTTTATTAGAATGGGGCGGAATAAAACGGGACGTTATATTGCTTGTCATCTCCGGTATGGCTCTGTTGGCAAGTATTTTTCATTTCGATCCGTTTCCCTTTCCCTCAGCCTGGATCGCCATACTTCTGTGCGGTGTACCAATCATTCTGGAAGCCGTTATAGGCCTTATCACAGCTTTTGACATCAAGGCAGATGTACTGGTATCCATTGCACTGGCAGCTTCTATCATAATCGGTGAGGATTTTGCCGCAGGAGAGGTTGCCTTTATCATGCAGCTCGGCGCTCTGCTGGAGGATTTGACGGTTGCAAGGGCACGGGCAGGTATTGAAAAACTAGTTCACCTAACTCCGCGCACAGCACGGAGGCTCACAGAGGCCAAAGAGGAAGTCATCCCCGCCCGGCAGGTACAAAAAGGCGATATACTCCGCGTCCTGCCAGGGGAAACAATTCCAGTGGATGGTGTGATCCAATCCGGCCAGACCTCCGTTGACCAGTCCGTCATGACAGGGGAATCCCTTCCCGTAGACAAAGGTATGGGAGATCAGGTCTCCAGCGGAACAGTGAACCAGTTTGGCTCTTTTGATATGAAAGCAGCCAGAGTCGGGGAGGACAGCTCCATTCAGCGGATGATACGCCTGGTTCAGTCGGCAGATGCCAAAAAAGCAAAAATAGTGGGCATTGCGGACCGCTGGGCGACCTGGATCGTGGTCATAGCGCTGACCGCGGCGGTCCTCACCTGGCTGTTCACCGGAGAGCCGATCCGTGCTGTCACCATTTTAGTAGTCTTCTGTCCCTGTGCCCTTGTTTTGGCAACTCCCACAGCTATTATGGCCGCCATTGGAAATGCCACCAGACATGGCTTTCTTGTCAGAGAGGGAGATGCTCTGGAACGCCTTGCAAGTGTTTCCCATATTACCTTTGACAAGACAGGGACTCTCACTTACGGAAAACCAAGGGTCGCCGCTGTCAAAAGCTTCCTGCAGGATATCTCTGATGAGGAGTTATACCACTGTGCCGCATGTGCGGAGTTATATTCTGAGCATCCCCTGGGAAAAGCCGTTGTACAGTGTTATAAAGAGAAGACAGAAAAAGAGCCGAAGCAGCCGGAACAATTTCGTATGATCCCGGGCCGGGGCGTACAGGCTGTGGCAGACGGAAAAGAGATTCTCGGAGGAAATCAAGCGCTTCTCGCTGAAGGATATATCTCTATCCCCGAATCTGCGGCTAATGAGGCTGAAAAATATCTGAATACCGGTTGCACCATTCTTTATTTTGCTGTGGATCAGGTTTTTTCCGGCTTTATCGCTTTGGCGGATACCCTCCGCGCGGATGCCTGCCAAGCTATAGAAAAGCTTAAAACATCCGGCATCACACCCGTCCTACTGACCGGTGACAATAAAAACGCGGCACACCATATTGCGGAGCAGCTCTCTATAGAAGAAGTGTATGCCGGATGTCTTCCTGAGGATAAATTAAAACGGATCCGTACTTACCAGGACAGTCAAAACCAGGTATGCATGATAGGTGATGGCATCAATGACGCGCCCGCTCTGAAAATATCAAACGTTGGGATCGCCATGGGTAAAATCGGCAGTGACATTGCCGTGGATGCTGCTGATATTACACTGATCAATGATGATATCCGGGAACTTCCCCACCTGCTGCAGTTGGCAAAACACATGATGCTTATCATCAAATGCAACCTTACATTTTCCATGGTTTTGAATTTTGCCGCCGTAATTCTGGCCGCCGCAGGAATTTTAAATCCCGTTGTGGGGGCTCTCGTTCACAATGCCGGGTCCGTGATCGTGATCATCAATTCTGCATTTTTGCTAACATGGAAAAAGCATGATTGACAACACTAAATATTATATTTTCGCAACCACTCTGCAGGGAAGGCCTGTCATCCCGGCATAATTCATGGGATAGGTACAGGCAGTAAACTCCCGGGTACCCACGAGCAGTCTTGAAAGGCCGCACAGATTTTCCACTACGAACACGCCTCTGTCCGCACAATACTGGTCTTTGGGGGTATGCTCTTTCCCCCGCCTGATCCCTGCAAAGTCCACTCCTATCATGGAAATCTTTTTCTCCAGAAGTGCATCGATCAATGCATGGGATAGCTGGGGATGTTCCGTAAAATAGATTTTTCCTCCATACCCCTGCTCCTCAATAAAGCCTGTATAAAAGGCAGTGAACATCCCTTCTTCTATCCTGTCCAGATCAACATCCGAGATATCAATATCACGCCCTTTTACATGGCTGACATCAAAAATGATCCCTCTGCGCTCTGTATATTCCAGAGGAAATTCCTTGTTCATCACATCAAAATGTGTTCCCAGATGTCCCGTCAGAGATTTTTTCTCATTGCCCTGGGCATCTGAAACCATTTTGGGTGTGATCTTTAATGTGATATCAATCAGCATCTTCTCTCCCTCCCAACTGTCTTATCTGCTCTTCCAGATATCCATTGTACGAAGACATAAACTTTGAAAATTCCTCTAACTGCAGTTCTGTAAATTGACTGAGAAACTGCCTGTCCCGTTCCAGCCACAGCTTATGCCTTTTTTCATGCTCCTCATACAAAAAACGGCCCTTTTCCAATAATCTGTAAAAAATTTTCTGTCTGTTGTCAGGTATGGTATACGCTTCGATCACATTTGAGGAGATCAGCCTTTTCGTTATTTTGCTCACAGCGCCTTTGGTCAGTCTCAGTGTTTTGGCCAACGCCGTCACATTCGGTTCTTCCAGGTCTCCAATAGCCGCGATCACATGGATCTCAGAGTAGCCATAGCTGTGTAGTTTTTCATTTTCTGTCAGCTTTGAAAGCATATCCTGTTTTTCCAGGAACTCCGCAAACTGGTTTAATAGATTCATGACATGCACACCTCGTTTCCTTGGAAACAATTATAGCATGAACTTGTTTCCATGTCAACCAAACTGTAATCCTCACGTTCCTCACTATCCCTGTATCGTACACTGTCCGAAGCTCAAACTCCGCGCAGAAACTGACTGCAGTATGCTTTTATCTCCTCCACACATTTCTCCAGATTTTCATTGGTAAATCTCACTTTTATTCCGAGAGCAGTAAGGTTACTCTCAGAAAAGTCTTTTTCATCGGCCAGATACCGCCTGCATATCTCATCGACATGAGGTTCCCTCTGCATTTTTTCTCTGTCAAGTGCTCTCTGAAGACGTTCCGCGCCGCTGATTTCCAAATACAGAGGCACCATATTGCCGCTGCCATAATACCTCAGCATCTTCTCATATGATTCAAGGGTTCCTATCATTAAATAACTGCTTTTTTCCAAATCAATCTGTCCGTCATCAATTGTAAAATAGTACCAGGGACCCAGCATTGTTTCATAGACACGGCTTTCTATCAAGTGTATATCCTTCTCACATTGTTTATAAAACGGTATATTGCGAAAATGATATGTAACCCCATCTATCTCTCCAGTACGTATTGGTCGTGTTGTGTATATAACGACAGGTTTTAAGCATAGCGAGGCATCCTGGAGCAGTCGGTCATAAACCGTATCTTTTCCCGATGCGCTCTTTCCTAACAAATAAAATATTTTTCCTTTACTGTTCACTGTCTGCTCCTTCTGACACAGGAAATCGCGATTCAAAACCAATCAGCCCATCCCTTTTTTTCTTCTGATCTTCCTGTATGCATTATTAATGATAATACAGGAAAAAATGTATACCGAAAAAAACATCACATCATAAAACGGATCCTCTATAAACCCATAGATCATGGTAAAAATCTGGACAAATACTGCAAAAAACACAATCCACTGTATAGCATCCTCTCTTGTTCTCCTCACCGTCATCCGTCCTACAAATACCGCTCTGCGGACCATCACCAGGATAGGTATCATCATCAAAGTAAATCCCGTGATTCCTGTTTCACACAAAAACTGGAGATAATCCAAATTTACTTCATGGGTTTTTGGATGTCCAAAGACACTTACTGACAGATCCGCAAAATGCCGCCATCCGACTCCCCAGAAAATATTCCTGTGCCACAACAGAAGCGCCTCACCATAGAGGACACTTCTTCCGGAATCAAACTGTTCTCCCGATGAAAAATTCTGAAAAAAAACTGCAAATCTATAGACCAGTGCATTATTGGGATGGGTGCTTATATAAAATCCCATCGCTAAAAGCACCAGAAAAATGCCAAGAAACATTTTCCCGGCTTTGATCCATTGTTTTTTTGAGCCGAATAATAAAAGCAATACTAAGATGCACGATATCAACAGGCAGGCCATAATCCCTTTTTTTCCGGTCAGAAGCAATGCCGCCAGCATAACACCTGCTGCTATATAATTTCGTCTCTGTCCGAACCGTTTTCCCCGCTTCTTTCTTTGCAGAATCCCCCACAAGAGAATCGCAACAATTCCAAAGCTGATCGCCCCTGCAGTTTCATGAGGTCTGTAATTCACTCCAAAGTAATATCCTCTTGAATAATATGTTTTTGCAATATCTAATGCACCTGCTGATAAGAAACGGTAATAGATAGAATTAAAACTGTCTTTTAACAGAAACTGCAATACTACAAACACGGCATTCAGTTCTCCTATTAATACAATACACTTAATTCCATGTGACAATTCCCACAGACCGCACTGTATTAACATGGCCTGTAAAATCAGCAGTGCCACTATCACACTTTGATATACCTGCCGAAGAGATGCTCCGTTGATAAACAAGCTTAACAAAATACCCGCCAGATAACAGACTAGTATAAGAGAATATTTTTCTATCCTTATTTTCGGGAAACCAAGAAGAATCACACCGGCTGAGAGAATGGTTAAAATAAGAACGTTGCTGTCCACTATTCCGTCAAAAAGCCACATGGAACATGTCACCAACAAAATGAGAATGACTGACACCTGCATTTTATCAAATTTTAATATCAACTTTTTCTTCATATTGTCACCGATACAGACCTGCACTTCCCAATATTCTCCTTACCTTCATTACGGTTGCACCCATAGCAGAATTTCTGTAATTAAACAGAGGGAATATCACATTTGGTATAATACAGCATAGGATGCCTCTTAAAATCAACTGCATATAGCTTCCTCCCTTCACAAAACTACATGCCGCATACGTAGCTGCGCAGGCAGTAACTGCAGTTCCCAGATATTTCAATGAAACGGCTGCGTATTCCTTGATCTTAACCCCAAATAAGTATTTATGGAGCACCAGTCCTGACCATGGCACAGATATGAGCAAACTAAATATAGTTGAGAGAATAACCCCGTAAACTCCAATGATCTTAACTGATGCAATATTGAATACCAGGTTTACGGACATAACCACATATGGTCTGAACCGATCCTTCCACCAAAGCCCCGCCGCATCTTTATAAGTAAGAACTATCTTCTCACTCTGATAAATATAAAAATAAACAGCAAACAATACAACTACAGCATTGGGAAACATAAGAGACTCCCCAACCCAAATCTTCATAAACGGCTGCATCAAACACATAATACACGCAGAACACCAGGTGATCACCCAGGCATTGATAAAGGACAGGATTTGAAAGTCACGGTAATTCTTTTCCATGGTCTCTGTCTCTATGCTGTTACCAAGCCCGGCAGTCAGGGAATTATAGATAACAAGCATGAAACCGGTCACAGCATTGAATACATAATAGTAATTATCATACATGGCGACCATGGACAGCCCGATAAACATAGACAATACAAGATTGTCTGATGAATTCAGTACAATATCACTTAATTTGCCGCCTATCAGTGCAAGCACATTCCGCTTTATATTGTTCTTGGTTTCCTTTGATACGCTTCCTCTGCACGAATACTGTGGATAAATCCTGTCCACAATAATGCTGTTTGCAAAATTTGTGGCAATGGTAAAGAGCGGCAGCATCAAAATATACCAATAATAGTTTTTAAGAGCAAATAAAAGAGCAGTCTGGCTGAGGTACATGATCATCCGCGCGATCATTGCGCGCTTACTGATGATATCATTCCTTTGGAATGCCATTAAAATCGACTGCTTATATCCAAACAAATAATAGCTTATCACTGTATTAAACAGATATATCAGATACAAAATATATAAATTCACATCTGAGGGATGAGATCCCTTCACAAGATATCCAACAAAAGGAAATAACAGAAGACCTGCTGACAATATGATGGTACCGATAATTCTGTACAACTGTTTGTATAAATTTAATAAGGCACAGATTGATTCCGTGTCATCCTCTGCAATGGGCTTATACATAGCATAGACCATTGCATTTCCCACACCTAATTCCGCCAAGGATAAAAAACTCAGCAAGGATGTAAACAAACTGTTCAGTCCCAAATATTCCACGCCGAGAACATACAATAAAATTGTGCGCATTGCAAAAGGACACAGCGTTGCAACCATACGATACATGATTCCAAAAAATATATTCCTCGTGGCGTTTTTTGTCCTTTGTATTTTCACACCGCTCCTCCTTTCTGTAACAATTTCAGAGTTCCACCGAAGCTCTTCTCGGTTCAAAGCAGCAGCACGGCCTCAGGCAGACCACTCTCACTCCGCTGGCTCTCTGTGGACCCACCTTCATAAAAGTGGCCAATACTGTTGTGCTGCCGCCAAATCCCATAGGTCCGGTACCGGCCTGATTTACCCTCTCTGTGATCTCTCTCTCCATATGGCTTTGTCTGTCATAGGTTCCATCAACAAGCGCCTGCAGCATCATAGATGAGGCCTCATAGTGTGAGCGCCCCACTCCAACTGCAAGCGTACATGGCGTGCACCCCAGCAACACAGCGGCATCTGCTGCCCATGAAACGATCTCATCCAGCACAGTCTGCACACTGTGTCTATGAAATATCCGGTAGGTCTTTCCCCTGATCGCAGGCCCCCCGCCGAACATCAGCACATGCAGCCTGACCGTATCCTCCTCTGTACTTCTTATCAGTATGGGGGACGCCTCAAGAGCACCCGGGTCCTCATCCATGCCAAGGGACTGGTCTATCCTGTGATAAGCATCACCTTTAACTGCCATTGGGCGACCCGGCAGTTTTCTCAATCCCTGCCGTATTCCCTCCCTAATGGATTCCAACATCTGTCCCGTAACCGCTTCCTGGCGCCCTGCCTCTAAAAGCAGATGGGGAATTCCGGTATCGTCACAAAGTGGACTGCTGTTTTTTTCAGCCGCTAGCGCGTTTTTCAAAATAATCTCCAAGGCCCACTTTGCCCTCTCATTCTTTTCTGCTGCAATCGCTCTTTCATAGGCTTCCTTTTTATCCGGAAGAAATACGGAACCTGCGCGTACAAGGGTTTCACTGACCTTATTCACAATTGTTTCATCGTAATTCATAATGCCTTTTCCTCCCTTAATAAATGCTCCTGTTATGCGCTGCCCCTATAATAGCCGGAAACTCTTTTACCTTAAGCTCATAGAAGGCTTCCATTCCCAAATGGGGAAATGCCACAAGGCGCCTGCTTATGGTGTTTTCCTCCAGCAGTGCCGTCACTGGAGGAATCACAGCATATACGGAATTGCATGTATCAAGCACTGAAACTGTATTTTTTCCGATTGCTCCCTTTCCGAGATGCAGCTTAACACCAGCTCTTGAAAGAGCCGGAAAACTGCTCTCGATTTCCAGCTTATTACTGGATGTGGGGCCCACACCGGCGGGGCTTACTGCCGTGTGGAAAATAACACTTCCGCGCAGATCGATCCCATATTCCCACAGTGTATCCTCCTCGATCAATTTACAGATCTTGGGAAGGACAGCGTCCCTCCCGCAGTAAATCCTCCCTGACAGCAGTACCATATCCCCAATATGTAAATCCTCTGCTGTCTCCTCAGAAATGGGTGTAGTCAGCATTTTCATATCTGTTCCCTCATCTTATTGTGTCTCATCCGGTGAAAAAAGTCTGATATAACTGTTCTCATTTTCTATTACCCCATACGCACGTGCTCTCATATATATCTTGGTAGCCCAATTGGTATGAGGCTTCACCTCATTCATCTTGTTTCCATTCTCTCCTTTGAACACCCCGCCCTTTTCGCTGCTGAGAATATTGAGTGCGTCCCGGTATTCCTCCTCTGTTACTGCCTGCATCGCATTCACATACTTGATATGGGTGGGATGGATAACAGTCCTTCCCACAAAACCATTGGCTTTATCCAGAATGACTTCCCTTAGAAGTCCGTCAATCTCTGTATTGACTATGGGAATACGCTTCAGCAGACAATCCTCAATATCGTAGCTTGGAAGTTCGTCGAACATCATATTTTTGCTTGCCCGGAAATATTCCCACACAGGACCTGATATAACATAGTCATTATTTCTCCCGAAGACATTAATGATATCGGACAGGATTTCCCTGACTGTCAGTATGTCATATATGGAGTAATCCACTCCTCTTCTCACTCCGAAATAAGAGGAGAAATCTGTTGCGCCCACGCGAACCTGCAGGACAATATCTTTATACTTGTCCAGAATCTCCTTGATACTTATGAGTTCTGTCATCCTTGTATCCTTGAATGCAGCCTCCGGGTCTTCTATGATAGGCATTCCGTATAAAATCTCTCCGAATTTCTCATTGAGATGTTTCAGGTAGAACATATAGACATTGCCGTTATGAGCATTGAACTTAGGAAAATTGATCCCCGTCAATGCCTTTACATGATGCTTGGTAAGTTGTTCTGCGAAACGGATAAACTGTTCCTGACTTCTCACGCGGCAGAATATCAAAGGCAGATCCTCATATGTCAGTTCACCGTTATCAAGCGCTGTGCTCAGTACATCCAGAACATGAATGACATTTTTTTCCGCTTCTTCCACCTGTCCTTCCGGACAGGCATCCTCAAAACAGAAAACCATGGAGGTAAGACCCGGCATTTCGTGGTTTAATATCTTTTGAGAAAAATCCTTGGTACCCGGCATATACATAGTTGCCCCAAGACAATACTGCAGAATATCTTTATCTGAGTATTTTGAAAACTCCTCAGGCTTTACTATGAATTCAAAATCGGGATTATATTTATGGTGTCTCATCTCTCGTTACCTTATTGAGCCTTTCTCCGAACAGATTGCTTCCGGATAATAATTGTCAATCATTCTCTTAACAAGGGATACCTGTCTGGCACGCTTCTGTGCATCATCCGCAGAGGATTCCCAACTGTGTGTCTGTGCCACGGATCCGCCGGTCTTCAGATAAATAGGCGCGGTTATGCGGATCATCTCCGGTACCTCATAGTGCCGTACAAAACCACCTGTGGACTTTGGATTCTCTGTATGTATGTCAATGGGCACATCCACTGCCTGACGCATAGCTGCCAGCATCTGAAGCTGAATATCACGCACCGGATTTATGGAATCTGCGCCAATCATCTCCAACAGCCTGGCTGAACAAGGATTTCCATGACCGGCGTGGGCGGAGATCTTAAAGCGGCAGTCTTTTGGGATAGCTCCCTCTTTCCGCATCTCATTCAGCAGCCACAGACAACCCTCATCATATACCAGAAAAGACCGGCAGCCGAACGCTGCAGCACGTTTTACATCTTCTACCGCGCGTACGATCTGTTCTTGTCCCCGCAGGCGGTATCCCATGCGGACTCCCTCCGGTGTATTGACAGATGCGCTGGTATCCGTGGTTGCCCTGGGCCCAATGGCCAGAAGCAAATCTGTCTGTGCCTCTTTTGCAAGACGGACCATCTCTATGATTTCATTGTCTGTCAGCATCATGATCCCTTTTGTCTGGGTTACGCGATGCAGGCTGATCCCGTATTTATCCATGGACTCCAGTAATGCCTCCATCACTTTAGGACCCTGGATCCCCGGCACCTCAAACCGGTATTGTGCACCGTCTGCAAATCTTTTTTCCGATGTGGGAAGGTCATAAGCATCTCCCTCAGGCAGTCCCATACTCTTTAAAAACTCTCTTGTTTCTTTCATTCCATAGTCCTCCTTTTATTTGATCATCTGTTGTTACCCTTTGATAATTCATCCATCAATTCCCGGATCAGTTTTTCATGTGATATTTTCAGGGGCGGCAGTTCTCCTTTTAATCCTTTACGAATTCTGACATCTATCAATGCCGCCTGTTGTCCGTGCTTCAGTATCCCAAGTGCTTCTCTAAGTGCTTCCCTTGAACCCACCGGACCTTCCACGGTCTTATATCCGGACCCTTGGGCAATTTTTGTAAAATCAACCCGGTAGCCGGCGGACGGCTGGCCGCCTACGGATTCATGGGCACCATTGTTCAAAATAATGTGGAGAAGGTTGGGGACATCCGTCTTACTTGCCATGGTGAAAGCCCCCATGTGCATCATTGCCGCGGCATCTCCATCCAGACAGACAACCAGTCTCTTCTTATTGGCTGCGGCGATCCCAAGAGCAACAGAAGATGCATGTCCCATGGAACCAACATTCAGGAAATCGTTCTGATGCCCTTCCTTTCTTCTCTCTCTCAAGAAATACAGCTCTCTGGAAGCCCTGCCTGTAGTTGCCGTATAGATGGTATTTTTCGGCAGAGTATCCAGGATGATTTCTATCGCTTCCTCCCGATACAGAGGATATTCTGTGTCCGTTATATTAGGCTTCTTCCCTCCGGCGAATACGCCTTTTCGCCCAACGATGGCAGCAGGGCGCTTTTCCCTTTTGGCATTCTCCACACATTCCCTTACCTGCTCTTCCAGACTGTCATCCTCATCTTGGGCGATCACATAGGGAATCCCCAGCATATCCAGGATCTTGAGTGTAACCTCTCCCTGTGTCTGATGCTGCGGCCAGTCACCGCTTCCCGGTTCTCCCCGCCACCCGATCAAAAGGATCATGGGCACACTATAAACATTTTTATCCACCAATGAAAGAAGCGGATTCAGTGCATTTCCCAGTCCGGAATTCTGCATATAAACCAGCGGCACCGTATCTGTACTGAAATAATACCCTGCGGCAATGCCGACGGCATTTCCCTCATTGGCTGCTATCATATGTCTTTCAGCCGCCACATTCTTCATCAGGCAGTTGCAGAAACCGTTCAGATAGGAATCCGGCACACCTGTGAAGAATTCAACGCCGGCTGTCCGCAGTACATTTAAAAATCTTTCCTGATCGATCATTCTCTCTGTATCTCCTTTTAATTTCCCCGGCTCTTCTCCGGAATGTAATATTTAAAATATTCAGGTGCGTCTGCCCTGCTTATTTCCCATGCCTCCCAAACAGCCTGGACGATCTCATCGGGAAGCTTCCCTTTTTCCAGGGCCGCCATATTCTGCTCCAGTTGTGAAAGCCTGGACGCTCCGATGATAATGCCGTCACCTCTCCTGGCTTTCAACATGGAGTGATAGGCCAGCCATCTGTAGGACGCTTCAATGATATTGATATCATGATCCGCACATGCCTCTCTGATATGGTCTGCCGCACGGAAATAAGAATTTTTCCAATACCTCTGCTGATAGTTGGGGCGGTTTGTAAAACGTCCTTCCTTGAGAGATTTGTCTTTTCCGGAATATTTGTTTGTCAGCATCCCGCCTGCCAGTGGGTTATATGCGTAAAAACGCATTCCATAGTGATCCAGGGCACAGTCCAGTTCCCGCTCCGCAAACCGGCTCAGCGGATTGTAAAGTCCTTCATATACTTTTGGAAGCATCCAGCCATGGGTATCGCAGATGTGGTAGACTTCCCCTACAAGCCATGCGGGAAAGTTGCTTAATCCTAATTCAGAAAATTTTCCTTCCTCATAAAGCTGCGCACATGCCTCCAGTGCGGATTCCACCGGCGTATCAGGATCCGGAAAGTGGAGATACAACGTATCCGCCTTATCCAGCTTCAGTCTCTCCAGTGACTCATAAAATTGTGTCAGTACAGCTTGTCCATCCAGACGTCCTGTGATCCTTGGATTGACCTTTGTGGCAATTTCAAATCTGCTGCGGTCTATATGTTCCAGGGCTGTACCCAGCAGTCTTTCACACTCTCCATTGTTATAGACATAAGCAGTGTCCAGCTCCCGGTACCCGTGGTCTAAAAAGCACCTGACCATATCCTCTGTATCTCTGCCAAATATCTGTTCCCCGAACGTCATAGTCCCAAGGATGAGTTTTACCTTTTCCTGCATTTTACCTATTCTCCATTCTTATGATATGAAAGGTATTCAAACAGCCCTTCCATACTTCCATTCATGTTTTCTACAGCATCCAAGATTTTTCCGGCCTCTGTCTCTGTCTTTCCTCCATAGACAGCCAGCTCCAGAAACCGATCCGCAAATTCCCTGTCGGAAAGAGGATTCTCCGGTTCCCCTTTGGGAAAATCAACTCTTTTTGTATACTCTTTCCCTGAATATGTACTCAATTTAAGGACCGCGGATGTCTTCTCCGGAAACTGAGCGGTAAGCGCCTCGTCCGATCGCACGGAAACCTTTGCAGCCAGATCCAATACTTCCCGCTCTTTTACATGGGCAGGATCATATTCCCTCAATCCAGCCTTTCCGTACACCAGACCTGCCGCAACCCCGTAGGGTATGCTCATCTTAGCGGAGGCCGGCCCCGGAATCACTGTATGGTCATGCTTATCCACAGCCCAGTAATATGTTTTCACCTCTACCGCTGAAATGTCAGAGATCCTGAACCCATACTCTGCTCTCATACTGATGGCAGCTTCAATGGCCGGATGACAGTAGCGGCAGGCTGCATATGGTTTGGTGTAGGTTTTCTCTACAGCGTAGGTTCCGTGCAGAAGAGGATTTTTGAGTTCTATCTTCTCATCTCTTGTCATCATTTTTAAAAATCCGCGGAAACCACCCAGGGGATCCGGATGCCCTGTAAATCCTGCCTGTGCCATCTGAACAGATGTTAAACCCAGCAACGCTGATTTTGCCACATTATACGGCTTCAATTCAGCCCCGTCATCCAACACTTTCAGCATTCCTGACGCAGATACACATGCGGCCGAAAATGCATTCCTTGTCTGTTCCTCCGTAAAATCCAGCATATGAGCTACCGCCAGCGCAATGCCCAACACTCCACAGGTCCCCGTCGCATGGTATCCCATTTCCTTATGTCCGGGCTGTATGGACACTGCCATGGTAAAGGAGGTTTCGTATCCTATGACAGCAGCTTTCAAAAATTTTTTATATGTAATATCATATTTTTGTGCTAAAGGCAGCAATACAGAAAATATAGGGGAACCCAGATGTATGATTCCCGTATTGGTTCCATCATCAAAATCCAGTGCATGTCCGTTTAAACCATTAAGAAAGACAGCATCCTTCAGTCCCATTTTCTGCTTCACGCCAACAGCGGTAAATGCCCCAGCCTCCGGCTCCGCAAACTGTAAATACGCCTGAAGCTTATCACTTATTGCCTCTGCACCTGCAAGTGTCACTCCTATGTAATCCAATAAGGATTCTTTCGCCCTTTTGTATACTCTATCCGGAATTTCATCTGCAAAGGCGTTCCGCATCCTCTCAAGAAATATATCCGTTGCACTCATAACAACCTCCTAATCCAGTTCAGGCAGCAAATCGTGCCTCATGATATCCCGTCCATCGGCTGATATCACCTTTATCCTTGAAATTGCCTGATTATGTTTTTTTACATATTCTTCATAGGAATCCGCAACAAAAGTAATGGCGGCGATCCTGTCCGCGCTGCTCTCCACATGCTCAAATTCCACACCCGGATTCTTCAATACAAAAGCCGCTTCAAGCAGGCCGTTGTCCAGACATTCCTCAACGTTTTCCATGTGATCGAATACGCCTTCACTACAGTAAATGAATTCATTTACCACAACTCCCGGATAAAAAGAAGGCCTTACATCCACCTCTTTTCCTTCAAAGGCATCCACCGTCAGTTTTATTACATCTATACCGGATGCCGCCTCTATCATATGATACTTGACACATCCGCCTGTTCTGGCGCTGAATTCTACAATGTAGATATGGTCCTGTTTTTGCAGTAATTGTATCAGCATGGGACAATTGTTCAGATGGAATGCATCGGTAATTTTCTGTGCTGCGTCTTCAATCTGCTTCATGACCGAATCCTTGAGCCTGGCCGGATACTGACCTTTATAGATAACGAACTTTTGCCTGTCCCGTATTTTCTCACTGAAAGAACAGCAGATTAATTTTGCCTTTTTACCGCATACAAACAAATCCACAGAGACCTCATTTCCTTCTATAAACTCTTCAATAACTGCGGTGCCGGTTCTGCTTAATTTCAGCGCATCTCCCACTGCTTTTTTTAATTGGGAATCATTCAGCACTTTCACAACACCTTTAGAACTGTTGCAGTCAGCCGGTTTGACAACAAGAGGATACGGAAGATCACAGTGAAACTCCATAGAATTTACAGTCATATGTCTGGCCGTAGGGATTCCGTTTTTCTCAAATATTTCTTTCATATACTGTTTGTTGGTGACAGCAAGTCCCGTATCTGCCCCAATATAACAAGGCAGATCCAACTCCCCGGAAAGTCTTGCAGCAGTCTCCAGTGCCTGGTCGGTACAGCAGGTGATGATCATCTCCACTTGTTCTTTAACAGCAATTTTCCGAATTGCCTCCACGTCTAAAGTGCTCTCTCTGTAAAATTTATCGGCAAAAGGTTCTGCAATGGGATGTTCTGTATAATCGGCTAAGATCACATAATAACTCCTGTTCTGTAATTCTTTTATCAGCCTTATCTGCGGCAGACCTCCTGCTAAAACCAATGCAGCCTTACGTCTCATTTGCATATCTCTCTCCTTAAATATTTTCTCATCATGCACAATTCCTTTCGCTGTATCTGTCTGCAACTGCCTCATCTATGCTTTTATATCCATGGGTTGTCAGAAACTCATCCACAAATCTATCCGGCACAGCCTTTGTGTAAATCACATTTCCATCCGTGTCATATCCCATCAGACCACCGGTTTTTGCCTGGGAACGGCTGGACGTACTCCTGCGGTCCAAAGCAATAGCCACCATCCGGAACAATAATCTCACATCCAGCATAAAGCTGCAGTTTTCCGCATACCATACATAGTTGTCCAGCCGCTCCTGCCAGCTTAAACAGTGATCCACATGCTGGGGAGTAGGGCATTCAAGGCCCGGACGTACTTTGTATATGGTTTTATGCCTGTCGCTGAGACGCTCAAAATAATAATCAAGCAGCGGCCTTGGACCTATGATGCTCATATCTCCTTTTAAAACAGAGACAAAATTAAGCAGTTCATCCAGGGATGTCTTTCTTGCAATTTTTCCCCACTTTGTCACCCTCTGGGAGGGTGGGAGAAGTTCACCATTCGCATCCGTTTCATTTGTCATATTTCTGAATTTGTATATGGTGAACTTCCTGCCCTCTATACCGATCCTCTTTTGATGGAATAGAACCGGACATCCCACATCAAAAAAAGTGATCACGGCAAGCACTAAATTAATAGGCGCTGTGACAGTAAGCGCCAGGAGTGAAAAAACAATATCTATACATCGTTTTCCATAGCGTGTATAAAAGGAATCTTTCACCTCAGCAGGCTTCAGCTTATGGTTTACAATTGTCAGATTATCCCGTTTGATATAATCTGCGATCTCTGCTTTCTGGGAAAATGATAATTCATTGATATCTACCATATGTATGTTCTCCTTACGCTTTTAGGATCAGCTCACAGATCCTGTCCACATCTTCCAGTTCCAAATCCGCATACATTGGCAGTGTCAGGATGTTCAAAGACACCTCATGCGCAACAGGTGTAGGCAGCACACTGTAATTCTTTTTATAGCATTCCATATCATTTATCGCGGGATAAAAATACCTTCTGGCAAAAATATCATTTTCTTTCAAATAGCTATAGATATCATCCCTTGTCTTACCAAACGTATTGGCATCAACAAACACCGGATAATAAGAATAATTAGGTGTCACGCCATCTCTCAGTTTCATGAGGCGCAGTCCTGGCACATCTCTGAGATTTGCATCATATCGCTCTGCTGCCTGTTTTCTGCCGGCAATGTTCTCATCCACATGACGCAGATTACAAATGCCCATAGCTGACCGGAACTCATCCAGTTTTGCATTTCCACCGATGTCGGCAACATCATCTTCTCCATGGATACCGAAATTCTTCAGCTCATGCAGGCGAATACCATAGCTCTTATCCCTGAAAGCCACAGCTCCGCCCTCAATGGTATTGAAAACCTTCGTGGCATGGAAACTGAACATCGTCATATCGCCGTAATTCCCAATTCCGACCCCTTTGTATTTCACACCGAAAGCATGGGCGCCGTCGTAAATCACTTTCAGTCCATGTCTGTCAGCAATCTCCTGGATTGCCTCCACGTTACATATATTTCCATATACATGGACAGGCACGATTGCTGCTGTTTTATCTGTGATCAAACCTTCGATTTTGCTTACATCCATAGTGTAATCATCCGGGCTGATATCACAAAATACCGGCACCAGTCCATTCCGAGCTATGGCATGTGCGGTTGAGACAAAGGTATATGGAGTGGTAATAACCTCAGACCCCTTTGGAAAATCCATGGTTTGTATTGCCATCTCCAATGCCATGTGCCCATTTACAAAAAGTGACAGTTCCGGCACGTCCAAATAGTGGATCAGCTGCTGCTGCATTTTTTTATATACCGGTCCCATATTGGTCATACGCTTTGATTTAAAAATCGGCTTGATCTCTTCTACAAATTCATCCCATGATGCAATTGAAGACTGCGTGACATAAATACTCATTTCCTCATAATCTCCCTCATGTATTTCCGTATTTTTTATCGGTTTCTCTGGTTTATTTTCCAGCTCTCTGTATAAATATTTCCTGTTCTGTATCTTCCCTCTTTCTGTCGCCTGAACTGATTTTTGCAAGAGCAAAAATCACAGCGGATAAAAGCAACATCATCAGAAGTACCAATACAAAGATCATCAGCCCCATGGTCTTCCCTCCTGCCTTTTTCTTTTATTACTTTGAATATTCTCTGCCGAAAACGGCAATTCTTTACCGACTCCCTAAGGGGCCGGACGGCGATATTCAACCGGAAACCACACGTCACTGGCATATGGCCTCCTGCCGGTTTCCCAGCATTTATGATAAGAGTGAATACTCACACTTATGCCTTATCTGATTTTCTCTTATCGGCAAAATCCTGCAGACATTTCAGCCCCAGATTTCTGGCACTGTTCAAAAATCTGCTTCCCTGATGTCCATTTTCACATATAAACATCTTTCCTTTTTTCTTTACCTTCCCGCCGCAGTTAAAACATCTGCTGCTGGTTCCCTCTGCACTTAGCTCCAAAACCACAATCCCCTCACACCATGCCTTATACTTTAAAAATTTTCTGATCCTGCACTCCAACTGAAGCGGAGAATATATTCCGGAACGGTATCTGACCATTTTTGTGAATGCCTCATCATAAGCCGGAAGAACAATTACTTTTGCCTGTTCCTGTATACAAAGGTCAACCGTTTCCCTGCTCACTTGGTGGGCATAATGTTCGGAAAGATTTTTCAGATGCATATAATATCTTCGGTTTGGCTGCGGCGTGTCATCATTGTCGGTATAGATCCTGGACTTCGCGATTTTTTCCTTGATTGCTTTACACTCTGCACTGAATGCATCGCCTCCCCGGCAGGAATATACTGCCTTTTGTCTCCCATCTGCATCCAAAATACAGCACATGGCAAAAATATCAGTATTGGTAAATTGAACGCTGCATATATTCTCTTTATCCCTCATCCGTTCCTTGGCATTTCTGGCATCCGATGTCTGTATCTTGACCGGAACATGAAGCCAATACTCTTTATTTTTGAAAACTACGGATGGGGAAAGCAGCAGACTTCCCTCAGGAACCGCCTGCCCTTTTAATCTGCTGTCCATCCAGTGCCACTTTTCTCCGTCCCATACTTTGAGATTGATCCTGTCCTCCTGCATATTTTTATACATGCCTTTAAAATAAGTCACAGAGGCATTGATGGATTCCGGTATAGTAAAATCCGGTGTCTTCCCTGCATTTTTATATTTTGTAAGGAGGCTTTTCAAATTCCCGGAGGCTTTGTTGATAGCTGAACGGCGAAAATAAACCGGTACTTTATCATATGGAATGGGATGTTCCGGCTGTCTTCCATCTCTGCCTGCAATCGTCAGATGTTCCAGGTTTCCCTGTATCTGAAGCAGATTCTGCTCCCATAGTTCTTCATGATCCAAAAGGAGATGATAATAGAAGATCAGCACCTTACGGTAATGTTCCTCTGTTCTTTCCAGCCATTCTGGATGCGGGCAGCGGAGTTTGTATTTCATTGTTTTAATGCAGTATCCTGTTTTCATTTTTTTCCGTAAAATAGACATATTTTTTCTGAAATACGACCGAAATAAAAAAAAGACAGGCCAGAAGCCCATACTGCGGCTTCTGACCATTTTACAGACCACCAATCATTTGATTTCAAGGTGTTGTGAGCTGGTTCATATATTCCCTCTTCGTCTCAGCCTGTATATGGACATAAAGGTCAAGCGTTGTTTTTACAGACGTATGTCCCAGAATCTCCGACAGGGATTTTGTATCAAAGCCTTGCTCAATCCAGCGGCAGGAGAATTGATGGCGGAGGGAATGTATTTTTATATGGGGTATCTGGCATTTTTTCAGAAGAGACGCGTATCTTCTCTGAACCGTACGGGGTTCCACGCAGTTCTCCGTTCCTGTCAGGAGAAAACAACTGCCATTTTTCTTCAAAGCCGTTCCGAGAGAAAGCAGACGGTCCGGAAGAGGGATTTCACGGATGGAGGTGGATGTTTTAGGTGTGCCGATATTAAGGCGAGTCCTAGGGGATACCCCTTTTCCCTCTGAGAAAGTCACATCCAGATTCTTCACACGCGTAACTGTCCGGCGGATGTAGATTTTACGGTGGCTGAAGTCTAAGTCTTCCCATTTCAATCCACACAGCTCTCCCACACGTATGCCTGTATACATACACAGAAGGATACCAAATGTAAACGGGTCCAGGCCCTCACTCAAAAAAGCATCCAGCTTTCTGAAATCCTCCTTGCTCATGATCCTTATCTCCTTTCCGCCGGCGGGAATCCGCGGAAATTTCAGAAGTTCAGCGGGAAAGCACCCCAGCTCCTGCCCATAATGAAGCAGATTCTTCAGCACGCCCATGATCACGTGGATACTTCCGTAGGACATTCCTTTTTCCAGCTCCCGCTGGACAAAGTTCAAAAGGATACGATTTGTAAATTTTCTGATAGGTGTATCCCCTAAAACCGGCAGTATATGGTTGTCCAGGATCTCACCGTAATTTGAATAGGTACTTACTTTGATGGTATAGCGGATATGGTTCCTCCACTGAACGCTGACGGTACGTATCCTGTCATCCTCTAGCAGTACAGACGGCTGATTTCCATATGCAAGAAAAGACAGGTATTCTGAAATGATTTTTATTTTCTTGTCCTTTACCTCCTTATACGACTTGCCATACAGGTAACCATACCTGATTTTCCCGTCCATATCACGACCTTTCATATAGCGTGCCTCCCAACGGCCGTCTTTCCTTTTTCTGATGTTTTCACCTTTTCTGGGCATTTTGACCTCCTTGATCTGTTGAATCCTGTTCACAGATTCATACCACTTTTTTGACCACTCATAATCGACAGTTTCCACCGTGAAAAGGCTTTATTTCTTATTACTCTCATGACAGGGCCTTTCTGCCGCCCTTCATGTGCTATATCCGACAAAAAAATCTATTATTTTTTTTGATATATTGACTTTAAAGCCTTTTCGCGTTAAACTAAAGTCTATCTGATAATGGAAAAAAGTTTTAGTTCATAAATTTTCATTAGTTAGGATGTCGCATTTCAGAAATAATACGGTGAAGCAGAAAAGTCCACGGCCGTAATACTTCCCCACTATAATAAAATGTTAATATATAAAAAAAGCCATTACCTCCGTTTCTGTTGGCAATGACTTTCCTTATGGATTTTGGTCTTATGAATTCCGTCCTTCTGCAGCCTGCTGACTGTTGTTCACTCTGTGACCGGCCCGCAGCAACTCGCCAGTTACTATTCAGCCTTTCGGCTTCATAGCAACAAAAGCATGCACACAGGCTGCAAATACCTCTCGGGACAACGGAAGGCTGAATCGTTACGCCGGCTGCAATTTTTTTGTGCTTTCTTTTGCTTTTCATCACATTCTATTATATAATGTGAGAGTATCTAATCGTTTATTTACATAGGGGATTTTCCATGCTAAAAGATAAATTATATTCTCTTATTCATTTTCCTTATGAAGAAAAATACAGGGACCAGCTGGAATTGGGAATGGTCTCTTTAAATTACAAGTCAGAGCGAGTCATTGCCTATGTTATGCTGGTCATGCAGCTATTTTTGATCCTAGTCTTTACCCTTCGTCCCGGCAGTATCTTCTACAGCTTTCGCAGACTCCGCTATGTGATAGCCTATGCTGTAATGGCGGTGGGACTGCTGGTGCTCCTATCCTTACACAGACGGGCCAAAAATAACTGGAGACTGCACTTCAAACTCTGTGCAGCTTTCGGTATTCTGTTGTCTCTCTGGGTCTGCAGCATCTCCTATCTGGATGCGCTGGGTGATCTGAGTATTGTTGTATACTGTTCCTTTCTTCCTATGATGGCTGCTTTTCTTATACTGCCGCCATATATTTTAAGCATTCTGTTTATTTTCACCTGTATCCTGACCAACATACTGGTGCTTAGGACCCCGTATGGACAGGAAAATGTGTTCAGTACATTGGTAAACAGCATTTTTATCTGCCTGTTGTCCATTGTCTATTCATACCGTATGTACCAGGCGCGGCTGACTGGCATATACGATAAGATTGTCATTGACCAGAAGAATCTGGAGCTGCAGGCCGCCAACGAGAAGCTGGACCTGCTGTCCATGACCGATACCCTCACTGCGCTTGGAAACAGGCGCTATCTGGAGGAATCCGTGAAAACACCCCTGGAAAAGTACGGGATCCACATGGGTTCCCTGGCTGTCCTGCTGCTGGACATTGACTTTTTCAAACAGTATAATGACCGCTACGGCCATCAGCAGGGAGATGTATGCTTGAAGGCTGTTGCCTCCGTCTTGTCTACCTGCGCGGAAGATGAAAACTTTCACGCAGTCAGGTACGGGGGTGAAGAGTTTATTCTGGTAACCACCGGAATCTCCTCAGAAGCCATAATGGAAAAAGCAGAGCAGATCCGCACATCCATCGCGTCTGCGAAAATCCCTATCCCCCATGGCGGTGACACTTCCGTGACAGTCAGTGTGGGCATCTCCTTTCACGTAGAATGGAAACCCGGACTTCTGGAAACTGCCATTTTGGAGGCTGACAGAGCACTCTACCAGGCAAAACAAAGCGGGCGCAACCGCAGTGTTCTGTTTGCAGAAAAGTCATAAATCAAATCCCGCAGGCTTTCCCTTACAAGCCTGCGGGATTTTTATTTCCTTCTAAATTCCATTTTCTCCGGCCAAAATCTGCATGGCAGATTCCTCCTCAAACTGCCTGGAATACAGATCGTAGTAATACCCTTTTTGTCTCAGCAGTTCTCTGTGGCTTCCCTCTTCTATGATCTTACCATCCTTCACCACCAGGATCAAATCTGCCTGCCGGATGGTGGAAAGCCTGTGGGCAATGACAAAAGAGGTATGGCCTTTCAAAAGCTGGTCTGTGGCCTCCTGTATGAGCTGTTCCGTCTGGGTATCAATGGAGGATGTGGCCTCATCCAGAACAAAGATGCTTGGATTTGCCAGAATCGCCCTGGCAAAAGATATGAGCTGCTTTTCACCTGTGGAAAGCCTGCCACCGCTCTCCCCCACATTGCTCTCATACCCTTTCTCCAGTTTTCCTGCCACAATATCTGCCGAAACCTTCCTGGCCGCCTCCCTGACCTCCTCGTCTGTGGCCTCCAGACGTCCGTATCGGATATTGTCATAAAGCGTGCCTGAAAAAAGGTGGGGATTCTGCAGCACATATCCGATCTGGCTGTGAAGCCAGAGCTGGGAGCGCTCCCGGTAATCTTTTCCGTCGATAAGGATACGCCCTTTCGTGGGTTCAAAAAACCTGCCCAGCAGGTTCACCAGAGTAGATTTTCCCGCCCCGGTCTCCCCCACGATGGCCACGTTCATTCCCGCCGGCACATGCAGATTAAAATGTTCCAGCACGTATTCCTTTCCGTCCGGATACCGGAAAGAGACATCCTCGAAGACAATGTCCCCCTCTATCCTCTCCCAGTTTTCCTTCTTTGCCTCAAACATATCCCCATATTTTTCTATTACTTCCGGGGTGTCTGTCACATTGGGCTGCTGCTCCAGCAGATCCATAACCCTCTCAATACTGGCCTGGCAGGATATCAGATCTGCCAGAAGACGGGCAAGCTGCTGTATGGGCTCAAAAATAACCACTGCGTAGGAGATAAACACTGACAGAGTTCCCAGCTGCATTATCTGGCTCTGCACCATGTATCCGCCTTGTGCCAGTACAATGGCTGCCGCCACAGAACTGAAAAATAAAATAGTCGGAATATATATGGCGTTGAGCATGGCAGACTTTGTTGCTGCCTGGTGCATATTCTTAGTGATCCCGCGGAAGTTATTCTGATTGTCCTCCTCTATCACCATGCTCTTTGATGTCCTTACACCGGTGATCCCTTCATTGTACGCGCTGGTGATCTGGGAGTTGACCTTCCGCACTCTTCTGTTCCAGTGAAGAATCTTATTCTGGAAATAAACGGTCAGAACCGCAATACACGGCACGATCAGCATGATGATCAAAGCCAGCTTCCAATTGAGCAGAAACATGATCACAAATACGCTGATCACATAGATAAATGCCCAGAACATATCCACCAGACCCCACGCGATCATACCCGCTATCTTGAGTGTATCACTCATGACCCTGGCATGGATATATCCCACCGGAGTTGTATTGTAATAAGAAAATGATAAGGTCTGGAGATGCTCAAACTGTGCTTTCTTTAGATCCTTTCCCACATTCATCTCGATGGTCGTGGCTGCGTGAACGGATATATACACGGATACCGTCTGGGTCACGATCATGGCCACATAGACCAAAGCAAAAATATTCAGCCCTTTTAATGTGTTCAGCGCGATAAAGTTGTCTATGGCATAGCTCTGAAACAGCGGAACCAGCACATCAATTCCCGCCAGGATCAGATTCAGGCCAATGGTAACAGCAAAAAATTTCGTATAAGGCTTAAAAAAGGGCAGCATTTTAGCCCATGTTTTAAAGCTGAAGGGTTTGTTATAATCCTGTTCTTCGTATGCCGCCATTTTACACCTCCATCTGCATTCTGTCGTCCTGGCTCATCTGAATGTCATAAATCTTTCTGTAGATTCCCTGTTGTTTGATCAGCTCCTGATGTGTCCCCATCTCTTCAATTCTTCCCTGGTTCAGCACCATGATCTTATCTGCGCTCATCAATGTGGTCACCCTGTGGGAGATGAGGATCACAGTGGCATCTCTTCTGTTCTCCAGAAGCGCTTTCCTGATCTTGGAATCTGTCTGGGAATCCACTGCTGAAAGAGAGTCGTCAAATATCATAACAGGTGCTTTCTGAAGCAGCATTCTGGCTATGGCGATCCTCTGTCTCTGGCCTCCTGACAACGTCACTCCTCTCTCACCCACCAGCGTTTCATACCCATCCGGAAAATTCATGATTGCCTCATCAATACAGGCCACTTTAGCCGCCTGCCTGATCTCCTCAAAGGTGGCCTCCGGCACAGACGCAGCGATATTTTCTTTTATGGTCCTGGAATAGAGAAATGGTTCCTGGAGCACCATTCCCACATTCTTTCTGATCCATTCCAGTGGAATTTCCCTGATATTTTTTCCTCCCAGCGTGATATCTCCCTGTCCTTTCTCCAGCTCATATAACCGGTTGAGGAGCTGCATGATCGTGGACTTGCCGCTGCCGGTACCGCCCAGGATTCCCAGTGTACTGCCCTGGGGGATAGAGAAGGAGACATCTGAAAGCACCTCTTTCCCATCCTTATATCCATAGTTCACATGAGAAAATGCAATGTCATAGCTCTGAGGTTCTTCCTGATTTTTATACTCCTTTTTGTCCTGGTACTCTTCCTCCTCAGCCCGTATGATATAATCCACACGTTCAAAAGAAACACCCGCCTTACTCATGTCCGAGAGAATTCGTCCAAGTCCGCGGATAGGCCATACTAAAGTCGTATTGTAAGAGGCAAACGCAATAAATTCTCCCACGGAAATATTCCCGTGTACAGCCTCCGCTGCCCCAAGAACGATCACCGCAACCACCTGCAGACCGGTGATCAGATCCCCGATTCCCCAGTAAAGCCCAGACAAGGTGCCAAGCTTGATCCACAACTCCGCAAATGCGTTATTTTTCTCATAAAAACGTTCCATCTCAAACTTTTCCCTGCCGAAAGCCCGCACCACCCGGACACCTGTGGCATTCTCCTGCACCACAGTGGATAATTCCCCTTCCGCTTCGTCGGCCGTTGTAAAACGCCCTGCGATCAGACGGTAAAAAATCGTGGAGTACAGCGCAACTAACGGCACAAAACACAGCACTATAACGGACAGCTTCACATTCATGGAAAACATCATTGCAAAGGAGACCGTTACCAGAAATACCGTACGGAACACCTCCAAAAGCTGCGTGACTACAAAGTTGCGGATCACCTCCACATCTGAGGTGCAACGCTGAATAATATCACCTGTCTGATGTCTGTCGTGCCATTCCATAGGAAGCCTCTGCACATGGGAAAACAGTGCATCCCTCATGTTCTTGGCAAAATTCTCTCCCGCTTTGGCAGTATAAGCACGGCTCAAAAAAAGTGCCGCTCCGGAAAAAAATGCCACTCCTACCAGCATCAGAGCCATGATCCACAGATGCTCTGATAAATATTTATATTTATCCCCACCCAGCACAGAGTCCACGGTAAACCTAAATATCTGTGGTGTAAGGGAATTTAATCCGGTTGTGACCAGCGAGGCCAGCACTGCCACTAAAAAATACTTTTTTGAACCCTGGAAAAATCTCAGTACCAGGTCCGCTTTTCTACGTTTTTTTCTCATAATCCTCCTTAGGCTGTCTCAGCAAATTTCGTACTATATACATAATAATCGGTATTGGATGTATATTCAATATCTATATCATTTTTTCTCCATTCGTGCTATAATTTTGTTACTATTTCGTTCTGTAACTGCAGATCACAGAAAAGGAGGACCTCATGCAGATTTCTAATACCTCAGACAGCCCAAATAAGGGCAGCTGCAATACTGCCATTGCCCGGACCGCTGTCAGTCCCCTAAAAAACCATGATCTCCCTTCTACAGAAAACACGCCTGCATTGGAAACCCAACGGCTTATTCTCAGAAGATTTACCCCTGATGATGCCCCGGCACTTTTCCGTATCCTCAGCGACAAGGAAGTAAACACATTTCTCCCCATGTTCCCGCCAAGAACGCAGGAGGAAGCCGAAGAATATCTGCAGAAGCAATATCTGGACACCTACCGGCAGCCGTCGGGATACCGGTATGCTGTCTGCTTAAAAATAGATAACGTTCCAATCGGATATGTCAATGTAAGCAGTGATGACAGTCATGATTTCGGCTATGGACTGCGAAAGGATTTCTGGCATAAAGGGATCATAACAGAAGCCAGCCTCGCTGTGGTGGAAAAGCTAAAGGCTTCCGGCCTTCCTTTCATCACCGCCACCCACGATGTGAATAATCCCAGAAGCGGGGAGGTCATGAAAAAAATCGGTATGACTTATCAGTATTCCTACGAGGAGCAGTGGCAGCCCAAGGATTTTCCTGTAACCTTCCGCATGTATCAGCTTAATTTTGACGGGCAGAAGGACCGTGTCTTTAAAAAATACTGGGAACAGTATCCTGTCCATTTTATAGAAGCTTTATAACGATTCCGTCAGCAAAAAAGTAACAGGATTTCACTTAGGAGTGATCAAATGTTTATCCAATACAATAATCTGGATATTAACTTTACCATAGGCAGCACCCAATTCCGTACACTCAATATCGCATATGAAGACCTGCACCGCATCATTCCCAGCCACAGCCATGGGGATAACAGTTATGAGATCCACTATGTAGCCTCCGGCTGCGGATACATAAAGGTAGGGGAAAAGACATACGAGATCACCCCTAACACCCTTTATATGGCAGGCCCCCATGTAGCCCACGCCCAGATATCCGTCCAGGGCAATCCCATGGCAGACTACTGCATTTATTTAAGAGTACGCCGCACTTCTTCCGGAGATAAAAAAACGGACGGACTGGACCATCTGTTCACAGAAAAAACGTTCTGGATCGGACAGGATAACTGCCAGATCCATAACACGATGGAGCAGCTTTTCCAGGAACTGAAAGAACAGAAAACAGGCTATACGGTCTGCGTGGAAACGCTCCTGCGGCAGCTTATCGTGCAGATGATACGGAATTATCAGGGGGGAGCAAAAGCCCTTCATCATTTCAGTCCCGCAACACCCGCTGAGGCCCAGGACTTTATCATAGAGGAATCTTTTCTGTATGACTACCCTGTCCTCACACTGGAACAACTTTCCGGGAGACTGGGACTTGGGTGCAGACAGACCGAGCGGCTTATGCAGGACATATACGGCAAAACATTTCTGCAGAAAAAAGGAGATGCCCGCATGTCGGCTGCCTCTATTCTGCTCACCTATTCAGACCGCAGCATATCCTCCATTGCGGAGGAGCTGGGGTACTCATCTGTGGAACATTTCTCCGCAGCCTTCCGAAAATACTATAATAAAAGTGCCCGCCAGTACCGGAAGGAAACCCGGGAAAGTACCTGAACTTATGCTTCGGCAGTCACAACAGGCACATCTGCATACAGCATATTTTGCCGCACGCAGATGTGCCTGTATCGTCTCAAGGGTTAACTTCCCCTGCAAATTCAATTGACAGATGTATTCACTTCCCTCTTCTCCGCCTTCTGGTAATTCAGTAGTAGGATACCGGTACATACCAGCAAAAGTGCTGTCACGATCTTCCATCCCTCCGCCTGATTCTGCTCGTGCAGAAAAACCGAAGATAAAACCACCCCAAACACAGGATTGGTAAATCCAAAAATGGCAATTCTGGATACCGGATGATACTTCAGCAAAATACCCCAGACTGAAAATGCCACTGAGGAAATAAGTGCCAGATATATCAGCATGGCCACTCCCTTTGGGGAAACGGTATGGATACGCCCGCCCAGCAAGAAGCCACAGACCATCATGACAAGACCACCTATCATAAACTGATATCCGCTCAATACCACAGGGTCCTCATCACGTGAATATATTTTGAGAAGGCTGGACGCGAAAGCATAAGCAGTCACGGATACCAGAAGAAATCCTTCGCCATTTATTTTCATGCCTGCTCCCATGCCGCTGCCGTTCAGGTTCACCAGCACCACTCCGGCGAAGCCTACAATACACGCGGCAATCTTCCGGCTGGTCAGTTTCTCCTGACGGAAGACAAGACTTGCAACCAATATACTTAAAAAGGTATTGGATGCCGTTATAATGGAGCCTTTCACACCTGTCGTATGAGCCAGTCCCAAATAGAAAAACACATATTGTAAAATCGTCTGAAACATGGAGAGCTTCACAATATTTCCCCATGACTTTCTCTTTGGTATCAGTACCTTTCTCTGAAGGATACTTCCAAACCCCACAGCCAGCAGTCCTGCCAGGGCAAAGCGCATGCCTGCAAATAAAATCTGGGAAGCCGGGCTGTCTCCGGGTATCTCAAAAAGTCTGTATCCGATCTTTATACTTGGAAAAGCGCTGCCCCAGAGTGCATTACATAAGACAGCAAGTCCGCAGACCACCCAGACTCTTTCCAGCATTGGTTTTTTATATGTATTCATTTCTCCGTGCTCTCCTCTTCAGAAACACGGTAATCCTTCAAAATCCCATCCGCGAATTCTTCCTTCACATGAAACTCTTCTATAAGACATTCTTTGACCAGTTCTCTGGCTGCCTTTAACTGTCTGCAAGTCTCCAGCATTGCAGGTATTATGCTCTCCAGCCTTTTCTCCTCTTCAAGCTCCCGGCTGCTTTCCTGTTCATCACGCGCCTGCATAGTTCCTCCTCGCTTTCCTCCGTACATAAAAGACTATTTCCCCGGCACATACCAAACCGGAAAAATTTACAAGATATATTATTCAGTATAGAGGATATTGCCTCATTTGGCAAATAAAATATTTTTTAATGCACAGATGCGGTTTTTGCAGTCCGTGTACATGCTTTTGCTGCTATGAAGCCGAAAAACTGAATAGTAACCAGATACAGAGTCTATGCTTTGAATAGCAGCAAAGGGCGCCCTCCCAAACGGAGCACACCCTGTCTGCCGGCTGTAAACTTTATTTTTTAAGAACCATATCCACCGCGTTTTTCCAACCGGTATACTTTTTATCCACAAGACTGTTCTCCATCCGGGGGGTAAAGGAGGTTCTCTTTATCTTCACAAAAAGCTCCTCTTTCTCATAGATGCCAAGACCGATCCCTGCCGCATAAGCCGCTCCGATCCCTGACAGTTCTTCCGCTTCGGGCACCTGCACCGGTATACCTGCCATATCACTTTGAAACTGCATGAGATAAGAGTTTTTTGTAGGGCCGCCGTCTGCCCGGAGTTCCCGGATAGGTATTCCCGCGTCCTCCTCCATTGCCTTTAATATGTCAGTGATCTGGTATGCGATACAGTCAAGTCCTGCACGCACCATCTCCGCTTTCCGGGTAGTCCTGGTGATCCCGCAGAGAATTCCTGTGGCAGTGCTGTCCCAATACGGAGCACCGAGGCCGGTAAACGCCGGGACAAAATATGTCCTGTCCTCCGGCGCCGCTTCTCTTGCCAGGCGCTCTGTCTCCGCCGCGGAGGTGATCATCTGCAGATCATTCTGCAGCCAGCTGATCACAGCTCCGGTATAGTTGATATTTCCCTCCAGCACGTAATTGACCTGCCCGTCCATTCCCCAGGCCAGGGAAGAAACCACGCCGTGGCTGCTGAATACCGGTGTATTTCCCACATTCATCATCACAGAGGAACCGGTACCGTAAGTGGCTTTCACCATTCCCGGCTCCAGGCATCCCTGCCCAAAAAGGGCGCCGTGTGAATCCCCCAGCACCCCATGGATGGGAACCGGTTTATCCAGGAATCCTTCAAAATCCGTCTCTCCATAATAGCCGTTGGAATCTGTCACACAGGGCAGATTCTCAGGCGGAATCCCAAAAACATGACAGATATCTTCGTCCCAGGCAAGTGTCCTGATGTTAAAAAGCTGGGTTCTTGACGCGTTGGAATAATCTGTCTGATATGACCTATTACCGGTAAGCCGGTATACTAGAAAACTGTCCATGGTTCCGTAACACAGCCTTCCTTGCTCTGCCATTTCCCGGGCATCCTCCACGTTTTCCAGTATCCAGGCAATCTTTGCCGCTGAAAAATAAGGGGAGAGCTTAAGTCCTGTCCGTTCCCTGATCATCTCTGCACTGTCTGCGATTCTTTCACAGATTTCTTCGCCCCTGGCGCACTGCCAGACAACAGCATGATATACAGGCCTGCCCTCTCTATCCCAGGCAAGGGCAGTCTCCCTCTGGTTGCTGATACCTATACCCGCTATCAGGTTTTTATCGATACCGGCTTTCTCCACCACGTTTTTTACCGACTGTACAGTATTTTTGTATATCTCCTCCGGGTCATGCTCCACCCATCCCCTGCTGTCGATCATCTGTCTGTGGGGTAGATCCGCACGGGCAAGCAAGGCTCCCCCACAGTCAAAAAGCAGTGCTTTTGTCCCCTGTGTGCTCTGGTCGATTCCAAGTATATATCTGTCCATATCAGACCAACTCCCCAGCTTTTTTTGCTATCCCTTCCGCATTTAATCCATAATGATCAAAAACTTCTTTTGATGTTCCTGTGATCACAGGTGCATCGGGCAGGGACAGATTTACAACTGTTTTCGGACATTCACATCCCACCGCCTGGCTCACCATACTTCCAAGGCCGCCGAACGGTGCGTGTTCTTCTGCTGTTATGACGGCCTTTACACCGGAGGCCATCCGGATCAGGGTATCTTTGTCAAAAGGCTTAACACAGTACATATCCAGAACCGCTGCACTGATCCCCTCTTTTTTCAGGATCTTTGCTGCATCCTTTGCAGGCTTTACCATCTCGCCGCATGCCACGATGAGCACATCTTTTCCCTCTTTCACCACAGTGGCCTTATCCATTTCAAAAGGACAGTTTCCCTCTTCATAGACATCCTCCACCGCGTTTCTTCCCACCCGGATATAGGCCGGTTTTTCATCCTTTAGCAGGGCTTCTGTCAGGCATTTGGTCTGATTTCTGTCGCTTGGTATGTACACTCTCATATTGGGGACCGCGGACATGGCGGCGATGTCCTGGGCAGAATGATGGCTCATGCCAAGAGCGCCGTAACTGATGCCGCCGCTGATGCCGATCAGTTTTACATTCGTATTGGAATATGCCACATCCACCTTGGCCTGCTCGTAGCTTCTGGTGGACAAGAAGCAGGCAGGGGATACTGCATAAGCCTTCTTTCCGCACTTTGCCAGGCCAGCGGAAATGCTCACCAGATTTTGTTCCGCAATGCCCACCTCCACAAACTGCTCCGGAAACCCGTCTGCAAACGGTGTCATGGATGCAGACCCGCGGGAGTCACTGCAAAGCACCACAATGTCCTTGTCTGTCTTAGCTTTCTCCATTAATACCTGGCATATTACCTGCTTATTTGCTGTCTTATTCATGAAGAGCTGCCTCCTTTCCTGCGGCGAAATCACTGACGATCCGGTCATATTCCTCCCGAGTGGGTACCTTGTGATGCCAGTCTGCCTTGTTTTCCATAACAGGAGAACCGAAGCCTTTTATGGTGTTCGCTATGATGACGCTCGGCTTTCCCTTTGTCTGTGAAGCCTGGGAAAATGCCTGCAAAAGTTCATCCAAATCGTTTCCGCACACACAGATCACATGCCATCCGAAGGAGGAAAATCTCTCTGCCAGATCATCATGTCCCATCACATTTTCCGTACAACCGGAAATCTGCAGTCTGTTTCTGTCCACCACTGCACAGAGATTGTCCAGATGATACTGTCTGGCTGCCATAGCTCCCTCCCATACAGAACCTTCGGCCAGTTCACCGTCTCCCATAACCGTATAGACTCTGTATTGTTTTCTGTTCATCTTTGCCGCTAGAGCCATTCCCACGCATACGGGAAGTCCATGTCCAAGAGAACCTGAATTCATTTCAATCCCCGGTAGTTTGTTGTTCGGATGTCCAATATAAGGGGAACCGAACTTTGAAAACTTTTCTTTTACATCCTCCAGGTCAAGGAAACCTTTTGCGCACAGCACTGCATAATAGGCTTCCATGGAATGTCCTTTGCTGAGGACAAAACGGTCCCTGTCCGGATCATCTGCTTTGTCAGGAGAAACATTCATGACACGGAAATACAGCGCTGTCAGGATCTCCATGACGCTCATATCGCCTCCGATATGGCCTCCCTTTCCGGCCATAATAATGTCAACTGTATCTTTACGAAGATCAAACACTTTCGCTTTCAGATTTTCCATCTCATTCACCTCTCAAATATGCCTTAACCTGTTCCTCAATGGGATCATACAAATCCGGTTTTACACCTATATACTTGCATGCCTCGTAGAGCACCGGCACCACATCCTTGTGGATTCCCACACAGTGATGGATGTATGGCCCCTCCACCAGTTTTGCCTCCAGACGCTTCAAATTTTCCACCTCAACCCAGACATAGGTCCCTTTTGTATATGGTCCTTCCACCCCTTTTGCATGTCCCAGAAGCAGAGAGTATTCCCCATTGTCCCCGTCAAAACGGCACAGTGTCATATCCCCGTGTTTTGCCTCCGCTTCCACAGCGCCGGGATGATCAAATGCCAGAGGATAGCCAATCGTCGGTTTCTCCTTTGCCACGGAGACAGGCCATGGACCGCAGTGCTGTAAAAGCTCTCCGTTTTCATTGTCCGGATGTCTCACAGTCCAGTCCGCAAAGAAGGTTCTGGCCTCATCCATACCTGCCGCCTCCGCGAGAAGTGCTGTTATGGCACCGTGGATGTCTGTCTCGCACACCACAGGGATTCCTTCCTCATTCAGCAGGGAATTGGCCGCACAGGGCATGATCCCGATTTCCCCCTGAAGTGCATTCCAACACTGGATTGCTATGGCACTGCATCCGTATTTCTCAGCCAGATTCTTCATGGCCGCCTTCAAGGCAGCCACATTTTCCAGTTCATTTTCCTTTATTTTAATACACATATTGTCGTGGCAGTATGTCATTATCTTTGCTACTTCAGTGCCCTCTTCCTTCACTCTTTTCATCTCACTTGTCAGTTCCGGGATCGGTATGGGAGAGAGCTGTATATGAAACCTCTCAAGAAGTTCTCCCTCATTGCACATGGTACTCCAGAAGTCAAACGGACGGGGTCCTATCTGCAGAATTCTTATTCCTCTGAACACCTTCACCACATTGCACACTGCCAAAAAATCCCTGATTCCCCTCTCAAATTCCGGGTCCTCCAGGCGGCAGTTTGTCATATAGGTAAAAGGTACCCCGAATCGTCTTAAGACCTTACCCGTCGCAAAAAGTCCGCACTGGCTGTCGCGGAGACGGACACCGTTTTCATCGGGACGCTCATCTCTCGGTCCCCATAAAAGGACCGGAACATTCAGCTCTTTCGCCAGTCTGGCAACTTCATATTCTGTTCCGAAATTGCCGTGTGGGAAGAAAAGTCCGTCCACTTTCTCAGCTTTGAATTTCTCTGCGATTTTTATTCTGTCCGCTTCCCTGTACAGAAGACCTTCTTCATTGATGTCCTTAATATCTGCAAAATCCACATCCAGCTCACGCAGTCTTTCTCTTGTCAGATCCGCATATTTTACAGCATCCGGAGCACTGAAAATACTCCTTCGTGTTGGGGCAAACCCTAATTTTATTTTTTTCAATGTCATACACCCTGCTTTCTCTACAAATAAATATCGTAACTGTTCAGTGCCCATACAGTTGCGAGTAAAAGTCCATACAGAATCACCTTTAACAATGTGATTCTTGCTCAGTTGTTAAACACTCTTGTGATCACGATCCAACCTTTCTAATGCGGATTGCCATAAACTGTTTCCCAGGTAAAACTATTTTAAATTTTCCGTGGTAAACCCCAGCCCTTTTTATAGTCATATCCCATGTATCAATAACTTCCACCTCATACTCTGTGCTATCGTCAAAGTAAAATTCTCTGAATGACGGCTGCATAAAACTGTAATAATAAAGGAAATATTCTTTCTTTATTATCCCAAGGGCAGTAGATTCCGGTACTGCACATATTTCATCCCAAGCGCCATTATCATAGGGAGCAAGTCCAATGCCTGGTGTTTGCTTCATTATCTCACTTAAAAATCCAAATCTTTTATGACTTTCTCCATATAATTTTCCTCCATGAGACCACCAAAGAACATTTGATGGATTCAAATAGGTTTCGCCGTGTCCCGGATACCCACCCCTGCAAGCTGCTTCCCAAAAACGTCTCACCATTTCTTTTCCACTGATATTTCCCCACCCATGCTGTATATTTCCTTCATATGCGATTTCATCCAGCACTATAGGTTTTTTATATATTTTTCTCCACTCATTCACAAATTCTGAACTCTTATAAAGATCTTGTCTCTGTATACTGCAATGTGTTATCCAGGGACGATTATAATCATAAAAAGGTATACAGTTATGTATAGATCTTAAGTGTTTGTATGGATCCTTTTCACAAATTATTTTTGCATACCGTTCCCAGTCACTTACCGATTTATGTTCAAATAAATCGTACTCATTGGCTAACGACCACCAAATATTTCTATATGCACTAAAACGGGAAATCACATATTTCCAATATAAATCATCTTCCTCCGGTTCCATACATGAAAATCCCCATCTGTCATATGGATGCATGATTATTAAATCAGCTTCTATCCCCATATCCCGCAAAGCAAGGATACATTTCTCTATATGCTGAAAATGTTCTACATTAAATTTTTTAAAATCCCATATGTTTCCCTCTGTTTTTCCAGTATATTCACTAAAATTTTCTTTTGTCAGTATACTGGAATCCATAGGTGTTCCTTCATATGGATAAGATCTGGGTTCCCCCAAATTATAATCATAATGTTTCGGAAAAACACAAAAACGTATCTTGTTAAATGCGCTCAGACGTAAAGTCTCTAACGTTTCCTCTATTCTTTCATCTGATTGCAAATTCCATACGTAACAAGTTGTCCCCAGCGGATAATATGGCGTACCATCTTCATATGCAAAATGATATGTATTGGCCACTCTGACAGGACCATGGTTATTTTCAGACGGAGCTGTCACCTCAAAAGTACCGGACAATTTCGTTTCCAAAGCATTCCCTAATATCTCAAAATAGTAAATTCCTTCAAAGGACGGCATAAAACGGACTTTATACATACCGTCACCATCATAAAATCCTTCTACCTCCGTTTTTTCATTTTTATTTTCAAATATTCCGCGTATCCAATAGTCTGTAAATGGATTTCCCCCTTCATATCCTTTAATTTCTATCTGAAATACATCCCATTTCTCAACTGTTTGTTTATATCTTAATTTTTCCATCTCCCAAATTCTCCTCACAACAAATCATTTTTTTGCTTCAGCTTTTAATTGCTCCGGCCATTCCTTCCACAAAATATCTCTGGAAGATCAAATAAACAAATAATACAGGAATCACTGAAATCAATACACCTGCGCATAAATATCCATAATCAGTACCGTGTTCTCCAACAAAAGTCATAATTCCCACCGGTACTGTTTTCATGGAATTATCATTGATAATGACACTTGCTAATAAGTATTCATTCCATGTTGATAAAAAATCAGTGATCACAAGTGTTGCTATTGCCGGTTTTGCGATCGGAAGTATGATCTTATAAAATAATTGCCATTTGTTACATCCATCTATATAAGCTGCTTCATCAATATCTTTTGGTATTCCATTGAAAAATCCTCTTAAGATCAATATACCAAAGGAAATGCCAAATCCTATGTAAACATAAAAGAGACCAAAATACGTATTTAGTAATCCAAGTTTACTATAAATAATATTGATCGGAACTAACGCAGTCTGTAAAGGCAGCATCATTCCTACTAAGAAAAAAATAAATGTTCCTGTTCTGTATCTGATATAAAGTCTTGTCAATGCAAAGGCAGCAAGGGCTTCAATAAAAATCCCCAGCGGTACCTTTAAGCAGGAAACAATAAGATCATTTTTCATATACCGAAATAAATTTCCCTTTGTGATCGCATTAGAAAAATTATCCCAGGCCATTGTTTTCGGTAGACTAAAAAGGCTTATTCCTGTATAAAAATCTGCTTTACTTTTAATTGACGTTGCGACTAAAGTAAATATTGGCACAATCCATATTAATACCAGTATGATCAGTATCAGATATAGCATTACTTTTTTAGAAATTTTCTTTGCTTTCCCTTCCATATTTCTTACCCCCAGGTCAATCTTCTTTTGCTGTGAACGATACATACGGAACAATCACTATTAACATCATAAAAACCATAACACAAGCAATCGCAGTACCATATCCTACATTATTATATTTAAAAACTTGTGAATACATATATGTTGAAATCATCTGTGTTGAATCATTTGGTCCACCGCCTGTAAGACCCTGTACAACATCAAAAACTTTCATGGCCGCTACGATCAGCGTGGCTATTACAATTACAAATGTATCTTTTAAAAGCGGTACTGTTACCATAAAAAATTTTTTATATCCATTTGCCCCGTCAATAGTTGCCGCCTCTAAAACGTCTGGTGAAATGGCCTGAAGACCTGCTAAAAATAAAATCATCGGCTGTCCTATAGCCTGCCATAGAGATGCCATAAAAACAGCATAAAGACTGACATTAGGGTCTGATATCCAAGATTGTGTAAAGTTTAGTCCGATCAATTCAAAAAACTCATTGATAAATCCCATTGAAGGGTTATAAATCCATCTCCATATAATGGCTACTGCAATCGGTGCAATGACACATGGAAAATAAAAAAAGCCTCTAAAAAATGTTCTTCCGATGAACTTTTTATTTAAAACAACCGCAAAAGCCAGAGACACTGACATCGTTATAAATATTGTCAGAACAATCCAAACCAAATTATTGATTATCGCAGTATGAAAAGTTTTATCCCCGCTAAACAAACTCTTATAATTTTCCAGTCCTACAAATACTTTATCTCCAATACCATTCCACTTGTATAAGCTAATAAAAAGTGAATAAAATATCGGCGCTACAATAACTGAAATGTAAATAATACCTGCGGGAAGCAAAAAAAGCCATGCTGTTTTATCTGTTTTATTGTATTTTTTCTTTTTATTCTTCATTTTCACACTCCCATTACGCTTAATTTTGTAAAGGAAAGCGGGCATAAATGCCCGCTTTTATCAATTATTTATTATTGTAGGATTCTATTGCGGCCTGAATATCTGCACCTGCTTCTTTGGGTTCCATTTGCCCATTAGCAATGGCATCCTGGCAGTTGAATAACACATCTGCCACTTCCGTTGGAAATGCCTGATCTGTAATAGTAAAAGTTCCGTTTTCTTCTCCCTGTTTAATTAAGATTTCCACGTTTGGCTGACCTTCCGGCATAGGAGAATCTTTTGTAGGCATTGGAAGACTATAATTCTCAGCATATTCCAAAACATGGCTGAAATAATAATCAATAAACTCAATACAAGCATTTAATTCTTCCTCTGTATTATCCGCATTAAACTGAATCATATCTGCAAATGAAGAAAGCCTGTTTGTCTCACCTGCCGGAAAAGCGAATGCCCCATATTGTTCCATATCCAACCCGTTTTTGACTATATTAGAATCCTGCCATTGTCCTTCAATAGTCATTGCGCATTCTCCATTCGCAAGAGGCATTAATGTATCATTAGCGTCTAATGTTAAAAATCCATCCGGGAAATATCCTTTATCAACCCATTCTTTATACTTTTCAAATGCCTTTGTCACATTTTCATTATCATAACTCTCATTAAATAAATTCATTTCATCATGCTGTTTTGATCCGGCATAATGTTCAATCAGAAGTTCCACATAACGCATTGTATGCCATCCGTTTAACCCACCGGCATACATAGGCGTGATACCATTTTCTTTTAAGGTTTCACATACAGATTCAAATTCCTCGAATGTAGAGGGTACTTCCAACCCATATTTATCAAATACATCTTTTCTGTAAAATACACCCAAAATATTATAGCTGCTGGGATATCCTGATATTTTACCATCATATGTACATAAGTTCAGAGCACTGTCATTGAATTTTTCTTTCCACCCATGTTCTTCCGCATAATCATTCAAATTATAAGTGAGACCATTATCTACATAAAAACCTCCAAGACTTCCGCCCCAATTAAACCACATATTAGGTAATGTTTTTGAAGATGCTGCCACTTTACAGGCATCCTTAATACCATCCGTATCATAATTAGATATTTTAACCCTGATATTTTTATGTTCTTCGTTAAAAGCTTCTGCAATAGGTTCATAATTTTCCTGTTGGGATAATCCCCAAAATGTAACCTCGGTCACCTTATCATCAGATTCTTTTTCTTTTTCCTTCTCTGTATTCTGCTCTGTATTCTCCTCCTGCTTCACATTCTCTTTTTCCTCGCTGTCATTACCGCAGCCCCCAAGAAACATAGACAAAATCACTGACGAAATCGCTGCCAAAGCCATAATACGTTTTGCTTTCATAAAAATCCCTCCATATTTGTTTTTACAAAACATTTAAATTATTATATAAATATTTTGTTATTTTTAATATAAATTTATATTATCATTTTTAATTATATATTTCAATACATTTTTTATTTTTTATGTTTTCTATAAATTAATATATAATTTTTTGTGCACATTCAACATTTTTCGACATAATTCATCTACATGTGACAAATAATTTTTTATTAAAAATAAAATATTATAGAATAATATATAACAAAATGGTTTTTATAAGTTTACGCAAAAAAAGAGACGCCCTCAAAAGACGCCTCATCCAATATTTAATATAGCCGTTTAACACTCTTTCTTTCAATAAAAGCCGTACAAACCTGACTTTTAGTTTTTATCCTATCCCCTCTCACTATATCAATAATCCTTTTAACTGCTAACTGCCCCATCTCTCTCTTTGGGACACGAAGCGTTGTAAGGGGAGGAGAACTGATCTCAGAAAACGGAAGGTCATCAAATCCCACTATAGATACATCCTCAGGTATCCTGTGCCCCTTTTCTTGAAGGGCTTTCATGGCCCCTAAAGCGATCATATCATTATCAGCATAAAACGCTGTCGGTACACGCTGCATTTTGTCAAGGTATTTTAACATATCTTCATATGCACCATTTAAAGTCGTCCCCAACGTCAGTATGTATTCGTCTTTGATTGGCAGTCCGGCTTTTTCCATCGCTGTTTTATACCCTACACACCTGGAACGAAAGGCCTTGATGCGAAAATCCCCCTGCAGATACCCAATTTCTTTATGTCCATTTTGAATCAAATACTCAACTGCGAATCGAGCCGAATCTGCATTATTAATAAGAACACCGTTAAAAGACATATCCCACGCCCAGTAATCCAACATCAAAAAAGGACAGGTAGCCGTTTTATATAAGTCAACATCTTCCTCCATCAATTCCGTCCCCAACAATATAACCGCTGCAGATTCATCATGGATTATCTGTTCAACCTGTTCTTCATAATCCAAGTCGGTTTTGTTCAAATGACACATGACCATTTCCATCCCATATTTTCTGGATTCCTGTTCTACACCGTCGATCAAAAGGGAGAAAAATGGGGTGTCATCAATGATCAATCCGTTTCTTTTATAAATAACGAACTTTATTTTACTTATATTCTGTCCAGTAGAATACCCCAATTCTTTCGCCACACGAAAGATTTCTGCTGCAGTATCTACATTTACACCTTTTTTTCGATTTAAAGCATTTGAGACCGTGGATGGTGAAAATCCTGTTTTTTCGCTTATGGTTTTAATATTAACTTTCATATGGGTTTGCCCCTTCTATGTAAATTTTATTGTAAAAATTTATATATTTATTTTAGCAAATAACATTCTAAAAATCAACCATAAATCATAAAACTTTCCACATTTTAACAAAGCGCGTGATACTATCACCGTCTATTTATTTTATTTTTCTTTCCACATCTTAACAAACACCGGCACATACAGCATCCAAGCAGCCACCATAAGCACCCCGCAGCACACAATAAGGGCATTCACCAGTGAAAGGGGCAGCCGCAGAAAGAAAAACAGTACAAACATCACCACATAGGAAAACGCTGTACAGACTTTCCCGTACCATTTTGCTCCGTCCAGCTTCCTGCCCCTGTAATGGGACAGCAAAAGCCCCATGATACCCATAAATCCCTCTTTTACTATAAACAGCCCCACAAGCCAGCGCATGTTTTCATACCGAAAAGCCAGGCAGAGGATCATAGCGCCCAAAGTCAGTTTGTCCGCAACCGGGTCCAGAACTTTTCCAAGCTCTGTGATCATATTAAAATGCCTTGCCACCTTACCGTCCAGCATATCCGTGATCCCGGAAATTCCCACCAGAACAGCAGCTATATAATATTCTTTTACGGATTCTGCATGATAATACAAAAGCACATAGATAGGGATCAAAAGAATACGAAAATATCCCATGATATTAGGAATAGAAAAAACATCTTTCCTGGTCAGCGGTTTTTCAAAAAATGCCATAGAAATCCTCCCCTTATCCATTCACAACAACTACCGTTTTAGATCAGCCCCCGTATTTTGAGATAACCAAGTATTGCCTCCACACTTCTGTCAGCACCCAGAACACCGCTGTCCAGACATACTTCATATTCCTCGGCCTTTCCCCATTCCCTGTGCGTATAATACCTGTGAAAGGAGGCTCTCTCCTCATCTACCCTGTTGATCTTTTTTACAGCACTGTGCCTGGAAAGTCCCTCTGTGTCCATCACATATCGGACTCTCTTTTCCAGATCCCCATGTATGAAAATACTCACAGCATCCCGGTTCCCTCGGAAAATTTCATTCCCGCAGCGGCCGATGAGCACACAGGGACCATTGCCGCACAATTCCCGGATACGGGCAAAGGGAATCCGCCCGGCTTCCTCTTCCTCATTATTCATGGCAATGGCATACAAAAGGCTGTCTACCGGCTGCTCCTCATAAAATTCCCTGACTTCTTCATAATCTCTTCCCCTGGCAATTCCGGTAAGCTCTTCCTTATCATAAAAAGCGCAGCCAAGGGCACTTGCCAGCTTCTTTCCTATGGCTTTTCCCTGACTCCCATACTGCCTTCCAATAGTGATGATCCCTTTTTCCATCCCAAACTGCTCCCTTCTGTTACATAAATCCTGCAAATACTGAAGCGCCTATCACAGTCAGAAGACCTGCAACCGCAATAGCCAGACTGCTCATGGCACCTTCCACCGGACCCAGTTCCATAGCTTTCGCCGTTCCGATGGCGTGAGACGATGCCCCCAGAGACAGCCCTTTTGCCACAGGCTCCTGGATATGAAAGATCTTAAATACCACTTCCCCTATCATATTGCCCAAAATTCCTGTAATGATGATAACCGCCACTGTGATCGTAACAATTCCGCCCAGTTCCTCAGATACACCCATGCCGATGGCCGTGGTGATGGACTTTGGAAGCAGTGTCACATACTGGGCATGGTCCAGTCCAAACAGCTTTGCCAACAGAAATACACTGACAAGGCTGGCAAGTACACCGGATATGAGACCCGCTGCCACAGCCTTCATGTTTTTCCTCAGAAGTCCCATCTGTTCGTACAACGGCACAGCCAGGCATACCGTGGCCGGAGTCAGAAGATAGCTGATATATCTGCCGCCCTCATAATAACTGTCATAATCAATATGTCCCACAGCCAGTACCCCGATCACACAGATCACGCCTATCAGCAGCGGGTTAAAGACTGCCATCTTAAATTTTTTCTTGAGAAGCAGACCCACCTCATAACCCAACAGGCTTAAAACTGCTCCCCAAAAAACAGAATCACTCAGAAACGTTTTCATCACTCTTTTTCCCCTTCCGTATAATTCCCTGAGTCACAAGCCCTGTCACTGCCATGACAAAGACTGTAGTGACTGCAGTTATAACCGCAACCGGGATGAAGACTGGCTTCAGCACACCCCATGAGTTCAGCAGTCCCGCCGCCGCAGGTATGAACATCACAGGCATGATCTCAATTAAAAATCCCGCCGTTTCCTTTACCTGATGTGTTTTCAGGATTCCTGTCTGAAGCGCGGCCAGCATCAGAACCAGGCCGTAAACACTGGCAGGTACGGGAAGCGGCAGGACGATATGAAGCCCTTCTCCCAGAAATGAAAACAGTAAAATAATGCAGAATTGTCTCAGATACTTCATAGCTCCTCCTTCTGTCCTTTCAAAGTTGTCTATCTATACCTTAGAAATTATACAACCTCAGAATAAAAAGTCAATGTGTACCCGATAATTCCTTATCCCGTCACTGCCGGATATAAACCCCCTGTTCTTCTATGAAATCCTCCAGATCCTGCAACGCCTCCTCGGCCCATGTGTCTGATAATTTTACAGGCCTGCGAAAATACATATCCGCCGCAAGGCTCTTTCCGGTTTTGGTTTTAAATATTTTCTCCACAGTTTTCCGAATAGTCTCTTCATTCATATCACCCTCATAAAAGTTCACCAAAAAATCAGCCTCCACAAGGATCTGATGGTCCGGAGCTTCTATGTGGCTGTATGTGTGGTGATGTGCTACGAGCCAGGCCACACGTTTTATCACATCCTCGGCAAATTCCAGCTCATGCAGCATTTTTTCTGCTATCACAGGACCTTCCTGTTCCTGGAGTTTCCCCTCACTTCGTCCATACTTTTCCTCCGCAGGCTTAATACCTATGTCATGTACCAGCGCGGCCGCCTCCAGGATTTCCTGTGTTTTCCCGTCCAATCCTTCCTCTTCACCTATGATTTTCGCAAAGCTGTGTACTTTCACAAAATGCTGAATCCGCTTTACATCCCCTGCAAAAAAGTCTGTCATAGCCAAATAGAGCTTATTGTATTTGTTCATCCTTATCCTCCTTATCCTGCGGTGCGCCTCCTCTTAGGAGTGCCTCATCTTCTTCCATTGCCAAAAAAGCAGACAAAGTGTCAATCTGACCTCCTTGTCTGCTTTCTTTCCAACCTTAGATTCATTATATCATCTCAAACCGCACATGTCTATTTGCTTTTTTTGAGAACCACCATATCAAAACCCTTTACAGTACCGTCGTATTCTCCATACCAGACTGTGAACGGTCCCTTCGGCAGCCGCACTTCCACACTTTCCGGATCAAAGTTCTGCACGATCAGGTAAAGCGCATCTTCCGTCTCTCTGGATGTCACTTCAATGCCGGCAGGAATGTGGTGAACATAGCGCTTGATCCCTGCCTCTTTTACCAGTTTTCTGTATAATTCATCGTAAAGACCCTGCTCAAAATCCGCACATACATAGTAAGCTTTTCCTTCACCATAAGAATTACAGGTCAGCGCCGGCATCCCCGCATAAAAATCCTTTCCGTAGGTCATGAGGACTTCCGCTCCGTTTGTTCTCACCAGATCACAGAGATGTTCACATGTATAGGTCTTTGTCATGCACAGGCCGTTTCCTTTAACCGGAACGCCGCAGTTGGTCTCCCCGTCGTACAGTCCGTCAATTTCCGTACTGCGAAGACCGCACACCTCCATAAGTCCGTGAGGGGTTCCGCCCAGGAAGCAGAGGTCAGTATCATCCACAATACCGGACCAGTATGTGAGAATCAGTTTTCCGCCTGATTTTACAAACTTCTCTGCTTTCTCCTCAAAACCTGCCCTGAACATATACAGCATAGGTGCCGCCACGATCTTATAACTGTCCAGCTCCTGCTCCATGTCAATGACATCCACATCAAGTCCCAGCTTGCGGAAAGCATAATATGACTTTTCTACAGCCTCTTTATAATACAGATTTTTATTTCTCGGACCTGCCGCGTCCTCCATGGCCCAGCGGTTTTCCCAGTCATAGATAACCGCAGCCTGTGCAGAAGTACAGCTTCCTGCCATCTCACCGAGAGCATCCAGTGCTTCTCCCACTTCCGTAACCTCGCCGAACACTCTGGTATCCTCACCGCCGTAATGGTCAATAACAGCGCCGTGGAATTTCTCGCTGGACCCCCGGCTCTGACGAAGCTGGAAATACTGTACACTGTCTGAACCATGAGCCACTGCCTGCAGGGATGCTGCCCGCAGCATACCCGGTTTTTTCAGCTTGCTCACACTCTGCCAGTTTGTAGCTGACGGACAGGATTCCATAAGCAGAAACGGCTTTTTCAAAATGCTTCGCATAATGTCGTGCTGCATTCCTGTATCCATGGCTGTAAGGGATTCCGGTCCTTTGTGCCATGTGGGATAATTGTCCCATGTGACGATATCCACCACGTCCTTAAATTTGTGGTAATTCAGTCCGCCGTAGTTATACATCATATTGATCATAACCGGAAGGTCTGAGCCGCCGTCTTTTACTGCCTGTGCCTCATGCCGCACAAAATCCACAGTTCTGTCTGTCACAAAGCGCTTCCAATCCAGATTTAATCCGTGAAGCCCTGATTCTCCCCTTGGAGACGGGCTTTCTATCTGTGAAAAATCATTGTAAATGTGGCTCCAGAAGGTTGTGGCCCAAGCTTTGTTCAGGGCATCTATGCTACCGTATTTTTCCTTCAGCCATCTGCGGAATTCTTCCTGACAAAGGGGACAGTGGCATTCTCCCCCATACTCATTTGACAGATGCCAGCCAATGACACCCGGATGCCTTCCGAATTTTTTGGACAGAGCCATATTCATCTGACGCACCTTATCCCTGTATACAGGAGATGTGTAACAGTGATTATGTCTGCCGCCAAACAGATTTCTGTGCCTGTCAGCGTCCACCCGCAGAACCTCCGGATATTTGTCAGCCATCCATTTCGGACGGGCACCGGAAGGAGTTGCCAGGATCGTGGAAATACCGTTTTCCCAGAGACGATTGATGATCTCTTCCATCCATCCAAAATTGTATGTACCCTCACACGGCTCCAGAACGGACCAGGAAAAGATACCCAGAGACACTTCATTGATCTTTGCTTTCTTAAAGTATTCTATATCTTTATCCAGTATTTCCGGGAAATCCAGCCACTGTTCCGGGTTGTAGTCCCCGCCGTGGATCATCTTGCCAAAATTAAACTCTCTACCCATATTGATCCTCCAACAGGCCGGCCTATGGTAAACCGGCCCCGTTCTTTCCTGTTCTGTTTTCTTAAATTCCTCTGAAGCTGAAGTTAAATTCCATTTTGCCGTCTGCGTTCAGAAGATATTCCGGATGGGTCTTAGAACCCCAGCTGTCATCACCTGCGATACCCATCTGTTTTGCAGATACTCTGACCACCGTGTAGTGTACTTGCGGAAGTTCAAAGGAATGCGCTGCATTTTCTATCTCGTGAGGCGTATACGGAAGTGCTGAGAATTCCATTTTATCCCCTGCAAAAAGCATTCCTCTCCCTTTTCTGTCTGTGACACTGGCCCAGCGGACTCCTACCTTGTTGCCGCATTCCTGGGGAACCAGATATTCAGCCATATTATCAGAGACTTTGTTCCTGTAAATGCCCAGCTTTGCCCCGTGACAGCGGTCCACATACGTCTCCTCCGGCCCCATGCCGTACCATGTCACATTGTCATAGTCTGCGTCAAACTTGAACATTACGCCGAATTCCGGCATATCGCCCAGCTCCTTTACCGGTTCATAGGAGAGCACGGTTTCTATGGTTCCGTCACCATAAACTTTGTAGGCAAGGCTGCACTCTGCCGATGGAACAGATGGCATATAGTAAGTATAGGTGACCACTGCGCAGTCTTCCAAAACCTCCAGTTTAGGGATCCGGTATCCGCCCTGTGGGTCCTTGTGGTTCAGATACATGCTTGCCAGTTTCCACTGTCCGTAGCGCATGGGCATCAGATTACCGCAGTCGTTGTCCGTTGGCGCTCTCCAGAAATTGGGCTTCGGGATTGCTTTGATCATCTCCACACCGCCATACACATATGAAACAAGCCCCCCGTTCAGGTAAGAGAACAGAACACGGAATCCATCCCCGTGAATGCCGATGTTGTGTACACTCTTCACGATATCCATCCTGCCTCTGTGCTGTACAGCAGGTGCTTCAACCTGATATACGCCCTGTCCAAAGGCAACTTCATGGCCTCTCTCTGCCCACAATGTGTCCTCTTTCAGACGGAAAGAGACAGTGACTGCATATTCTCCCGGCAGTGTCTGGACATCCACCGGCAATTGGTACACATCCTCCGAAAGAGGCGCTGTATGTGTTTCCAGGCATTCTTTTTTCAGCAGATGTCCATCCTTTTCCAAGAGTACAACACAGTCAAAGCTGTCTGTATTCACAAACAGATTTTTATTGACCACCCGCACCTTATCTTTTTCCACAACTACGGTGATATTCTGATAGTTAAACTTCACTTCCTGCATTTTAGGAGAAGGCTCACGTTCTCCTCCGTATGCAATGCCGTTGCCGCTGAAATTATAGTCACAGGGACGATCATCAAAATCTCCGCCGTAACCCAGGAATTCTTTTCCATAGCGGTCCTTTTTATAAATGGACTGATCAATGTAATCCCAGATAAATCCGCCCTGATATAAAGGCTCTGTATCGGTCAGATCCGTGTATTTGTGCATGGCGCCACAGGAATTTCCCATGGCATGAGTATATTCGCAGCAGATAAAGGGTTTGCTTCTGTCCTTCTCCAAGAATTCTTTGATGCTCTCCACCGAGGGATACATCTGGCTCTCCATATCACTAGTCTCATTGTATCTGCGGTCCCAGAACACGCCTTCATAGTGTACCAGTCTTGTGGGGTCTTCCCTTCGGTAGAATTCTGACATCTCATAGATATCCTTGCCGCCGAAGGATTCGTTTCCACAGGACCAGATCAGGATTGCCGGATGGTTCTTGTCTCTCTGATACATAGAATTTACACGGTCCAGCATCATACCCAGCCATTCCGGATGGTCACAGGGCACAACTTTATTAAGATCCGGCGCTTTTTTCTCCGCCTGGGAATCCCAGGAGCCATGGGACTCCAGGTTGTTCTCCGCGATCATGTAAAGCCCATATTCGTCACACAGATCATATATATCTGAGCCATCCGGATAGTGGCAGGTACGTATGGCATTGATATTATTTCTCTTCATTGTGACAATATCTTTTATCAGCTCTTCCCTTGACACATGACGGCCGCTCACAGAACTGAATTCATGGCGGTTCACGCCTTTGAACACTACTCTCTTGCCGTTCAGCGTCATGATACTGTCTTTCATCTCAAATCTGCGGAAGCCGACCCGGTATGGGATCACCTCCTTAAGGTTTCCGGCCTTGTCATAGACCTGGAAAAGCAGGTCATAAAGCGCCGGTGATTCCGCACTCCAAAGCTGAGGCTTATCCACCTTCATGACAAGTTCTGTCTCACCGCCTAAACTGCTCTCCTCTGTCATCAGTGTTTTTCCGTCCTTTGACAAGGAAACCTTCACATTTCCTTCCGCTGAAGCCTTGAGCACGATCTCCAGATCTGCTTTAGTAAAGGTATCATCCAGAAGTGTGCGGATCCTCATGTCCTCCACATGCACCTCAGGCACCGCAAACAGATATACATCTCTGTAGATTCCTGAAAAACGGAAGAAATCCTGGTCCTCACACCAACTGCTGCTCGTGAATTTGAAAACCTGGGCTGCCAGCTTGTTCTCCCCTTCCTTCAAATATGGGGTCAGTTCAAACTCTGACGGTGTAAACGTGTCCTCACTGTATCCCACATAATTGCCGTTGAGCCAGACAGCAATGCCGCTCTCCGCGCCCTGGAACGAGATAAAAATACGTTTCCCTTTCATGTTCTCAGGCACTTCAAAATATTTGGCGTAGCTGGCTGTTGGATTAAACCGTGTGGGTATCTCCCCCGGCTCCAGTTCTTCCCATCCCTCCCAGGGGTACTGTACATTGGCATACTGAGGACGGTCATATCCCTCCATCTGGATGTGGGCCGGCACATGGATATCATCCCAGGATCTGCAGCAGTAATCCATGGCCTCAAACCCCGGAATCGTACTGTCATAGTTCTTAGCGTAATGGAATTTCCACAGACCGTTCAGACTATACCTGAAATTGTCATGTTTCTGCTCCAATTCCTCCATAGAAGCATAGTATCTGTGGTCGGAATGGGCACTTACCCTGTTTTCCTGGAACCAGGAAGGGTCTTTCACTTTCTCGTAATGAAATACTTTCATCTCTACCTCCTATTGGTTATCCGGCAGATATTTCCCCGCTTCCCATCTGCCATATAGTTAAAAAATCAGGCGGATATCTCATGAAATCAAAATATCCGCCTGTATAGTACATATTTTCAACAGCCCGGCATCAAAGCCGGCATCTGTCTCTTTTTATTTAACAGCACCTGTAATACCTTCTGCAAAGCTCTTCTGCAGACAGAAGAATACAATTGCGGTAGGTAACGTACAGATGAGTACGCCCAGCATCAGCATACCGTAGTCAACGGTATAACCACCCAACAGGTTGGCTACCAGCATAGGCATGGTAATGGAGCTGTCTGTCTGTAAGATTACCTTTGGCCACAGGTAGTTGTTCCATGCATTCATGAACGTGATCGTCATGGCTGCCGCGTAAGTGGAACGCATGGTCGGGAAAAACATACGGAAGAAAATCCCTGTTTCACTCAGACCGTCAAGGCGGGCCGCCTCAATAATATCATGCGGGAACGAACGGGCACTCTGCCTGAACAGCATGATCAAAAACGGCGTGGAAATAGTAGGAAGCATAAATGCTGCCATACTGTTGACCATTTTCAAAGTGGAGAACATCTTAAACAGAGGGATCATGATAGCTGCGAAAGGAATCATCATAGCTGTCAGAAGGAGTGTCATAACAACATCCTTGCCCTTGTCATGATAGATCTCAAAGCCGTAACCTGCGATAGAACATACCAGCAGAGCCAGTACCGTCAGGATAACAGCATTTCTAAAGGAGTTCCACATAGCTCTTGCCAGGTCCTGATTGTCCAGCAGAGACTTGAAGTTGGACACAATATAACCGCCTGGAATCAGTTTGCCGGCAACCACGTCCGTACTTTTATTGGTTGCTCCGCAGAACATGTAGTACAGCGGAAATACAGATAACAGGGAAACGATCGACAGAAATACATACTGGAATATTTTTTGGCCTTTATTCATCGTTCATCACCTACTTTCATCTGGATAACTGCCAGAATTGCTACCATGATCAGCACAATGATGGACATTGCAGCCGCATAGCCGAAGTTCGGGCTTTGTACAAAGGACGTATTGTATATGTAGTGGGACAGAGTCATAGTTGTCTTACCCGGTCCGCCGTTAGTCAGGTTCAGAGACTCATCGAACAACTGCAGTGTACCATTTGTGGACATGATCGTTGTCAGAAGAATCGTAGGTTTCAAAAGCGGTACTGTGATCTTGAAGAATGACTGAAGCGGTGACGCACCGTCAATCTTGGCAGCCTCATATACGGAATATTCAATATTCTGCAGGCCTGACAGATAGAATACCATATTATATCCTGTCCATCTCCAGATCAGAGCGATGATAATAACCGCCCTTGCGGTCCATGCATTTGCAAACCACATAATAGGATTCAAACCAAATCCTCTTAAAACTGTGTTGATAAAACCATCATTTGCAAACATTGAACGGAAAATCATTGCATAGGATACAAGGGATGTTGCACAGGGAAGGAAAATCGCTGTACGGAACAATCCTTTGAACCGCAGATGCTTATTGTTCAGCATAGAAGCCAGTGCCAGTGCCATTACCAGCATGACCGGTACCTGAATGATCAGGTAGAAGAATGTGTTGAACAAACATTGTTTAAATGTAGGGTCTTTCAGAATACGGAGATAGTTCGCAGCACCTCCGAAAGTCAAATTAATACCAATACCTGTCTGCAGTGACATAATGAACGCTTTGATCATTGGATAAAAACTCATCCAACAGATCAGGGCCGTTGCCGGGATCAGGAAAATCCAGCCGGTCACATTATGTTTCTTTTCCAGAGACATCCCTTTTTTATTAGGACCACTCATAAACATGCACCCTCCTTTTTCATTTTTAATTATGAACAGATACAGAACTTCTTTTCTCTCCGTACCTGATTCAAAAAGGCCTGCCGCTGCCTTTAATAAGCAGCAGCAGACCTTTCATTTCTTAGAAATAAAGAATCAATTCAGGGGTCTTTTATTGATCAGCCGCCCATTGTGAAGTCTACAGTGTCCTGAGCTTCCTGAAGTGCGGTTCCGATGTCAGTACCCTGCTGTGTAATCTGGGAAAGTGCAACACCGATAGCGTCACGAGCGTCGTAGTAGAACGGTCCTGTAACGTTAGAAGGTGTCTTGGTCGCAAAGTCTACGATCTTAGCATATACTTTGTCATTTGAGAAGAACGGAACTTCCTGATTGTAAACATCAGAATCACCAGCCGGTGCCCATGTTGCCAGAGCGCCCTTTGAAATCAGGTCATCATAAAGTTCTGTGCTTCCGCCGAATGTGGATTTCAGGAAATCTACGGCTAAATCCGGTTTTTTACAGTTGGATGTAACTGCCCATGAAGAACCGCCATTGTTGGAGTAATTACTTGCCTCACCAACGCCTTCCATCTTAGGCATATTTGTAATAGCCCATTTTCCGGACTGATCATCCTGTGCTGTTACAGTAGCCATGATCCAGCATCCATTGATAACGCCTGCAACTGTACCGTTGTTGATAGATGCAACATACTGATCCCAGTCAGTTACTTCAAGTAATGTGCCGTCTTTTACCATCTGAGAATAAATCTCTACAGCTTTCTTAACAGCTTCATTGTCAACGATATTTGCTTTTCCATCTTCTGTGAAGCAGGAAGCTCCCACAGACTGGATCATCATCATGATAATATCGGTGGAACCTGCCTGCTGTGTCAGTATAGGCTCTCCTGTTTTTTCTTTGACAACTTTAGCTTTTTCCATAAAGTCATCCCATGTGATATCTGTAAAGTCATCTACAGTATATCCTGCCTTTTCCAGCATATCTGTTCTGTAGCAGCTGATGGCAGCACCGTTATCGAACGGAACGCCGTAGTTCTTGCCGTCTAAGGTAGAGTAAGCTACTTTAGCTTCAGAGAACTGTGTAAAGTCAATACCCTTATCTGTTAAGTCAACGAAGATATCCGGGTAGTTGGTAGCGTATTTCTGGAAGGAGTTGTCCTGCATCAGGAAGATGTCAGGTAAAGTGCTTAAATCGCCTGCTGACATAGCAGTTGTCAGTTTTGTCTCAATATCATCTGACTGGATCTCTGTAACTTTAACATTAAATCCGTCATGATCCTTTGCATAGATCTCAGCAGCTTTATTGATCGCATAGATGTTGAAGTTCGGATCCCAGCACCATACAGTCAAAGTATTGTCATCATCTGTAGCTGCCACGGCTTCACCTGCCGCATCATCTTTTTTCTCATCTGTTCCGCTGGTATCTTCTTTTTTTGTATCACCGCCGGTGCTTCCGCTTCCGTCATCTCCGCCTCCGCAGGCTGCAAGTGAAACAACCATCATAGAAGCCAGCATAGCTGCAACAATTTTTTTTCTCATAAATAAATACCTCCCTTTAATTATTAGCATCAACACATGAATGTACATACAGTCCTATCATTCGACAAATTGTTTGTGTAATATGACCATATTTCCGTTTTTTCACGGTCCAGCATATATGTATATTACATCATTTCGCCGCATATGTCAACAATTCATTTGTCTAATTTGTACATTGCTTATTTTTTCTGATATTTACCCGTCTCCAGGGCCTCACCAGCCCTTTAAAACCGATACATTATAATTGGAAGGGTTGTCTTCTTTTCCCCTTGCCGCGCTTCTCCACTGGTGTGGAGCAGTCCCCACAATCTTCTTGAAATTACGGATGAATGTGGCTGATGCCTGGAATCCAACCTTAACGGCAATGTCCTCCAGACGTTCATCTGATTTTGCCAGAAATTCACATGCCCGCTCAATCCGTACAAGATTCACATATTCTGCCGGAGATGTATTCATATATTCTGTGAACACTCTCCTGAAATGTGTCTCGCTCATATGGCAGATCTGAGCCAATTGTCCTACCTTTATCTCTTCCTGATAATGTTTTTCTATGTAATCCAGAACTGCCAGGATACTGTTCAAACTTCCGTCATCTATGACTTTTGCCTCCGGCACACTGTCCGCAGGATTCATCCTGGCTATTTGAAGAAGCAGTGTGAGCAGGCATCCCTGCACGCTCTCCAGATAAAACTCCTCTTTGTTCCGCATCTCATTCAGAATGACACGGACAAGCGCATCGATCTCCGGCGCCTCTTCCCTGCTGGTCAGAAACATACGGCTGTGAAGCCGTTCAAGCACCGTATTGGCATACACAGGTTTGTCTGCGTATACTGTCTTCAAAAAACGCTCCGTGTCTATAAAAAGGTATTCCCAACTGTCAAAGACTTCGTCTCTTCCCGTTGTGTGATGCGGGAAATTCTTGGGGATCACCGTGATCGTGCCCTCCCCATACCTGACGTCCTCTTTTCCCAGGTGCATAACACCCTCGCCATAGCAGCAGTAACCTATCTCCATATAGTTATGAAAATGCATTGGATCACTTCCATACCTAGTTACCCAGCGTTCACCCATAAGTGCAATCAAAGGCACACGCTGCGGAATCTCATAATACCGGAATTCTACGTATTCTTTTTCTTTCTTCTTCATCTGCAGGCCCTCATTTCCATAATAAACTAATCTTTATACTTTAGCTTATCATAGCCGCTTGGACTTCGTCAAATTTTTAAGGGCTTGTTAAAAAAAACGTACAACCTCGGTTATTGTGGATTCTCTCAGACTTTTCTTATAAGGAATTCCCCCTTGTCCAGGATTTTTTTCCGATCACCATTGTCAATCGGCCTAATCGCCTTGGCTTTTACCCCTCGGTTTTCATCAATTATACCATCATATCTCCGCTTATTTTACTCATAATCGATTCGTTTTTTTGCATTTTCAATCATTTTTAGCAGTTTTGCTCCTATCTTTTTGTGTCATGTGCCAGGTTTTTTGTAAACTCCCACCCAAAAAACTGACCAATCCAAAGGAAATACCGGCACTTTTACGAAAAATACACGTCAGGACACCTGCGCCAAAGAGAGCATAAGCCACAGAACATGCAAAAAGGCTCCCGCACAGCCTGTATGCTGCCGCGGAAGCCCATCTCTTTTTATTTATTCTTCTGCCTCTGTATTCCCTTTGCTGTTATTTAAAAAACTGTCCATCATTCTTATGAGATCCAGCGCACTGAGAAAGGAATATTCCCTGTCCCTGTATTCCAGAATCCCCTGCCAGCTATGATGTTCCTGTGAAGTTATCGTCACCCGGAAGGTCGTTTTATGATCCTGCATCTGTGTCACCCCTTAACTATGAAAGCATCTGATCATCCTCTGCTCAGGTTTATTGTAACCCCGGCAGGGTACAGTGAAAAGCACCGTTCAGACACTTTCAGGAGCTTTTATACAACGATGGGACCTATGGTTCAAACCGAAGGAAGTCCTCTGTCATTTCAATCCGGCATACACTCTGTACGCTTCCTGTCATTTTCACCCGCCATTCCTCATCAATCTGGATCCAGAGCTTGCCGCCCGGCATGTGTACCATCACATCGGAATCGATCATCCCCAGCCGGTATGCCGCGCCTGCTGCTGCACAGCTACTGGTGCCGGATGCCAGGGTATATCCCGCCCCACGCTCGAATATTTCTATCTGAATATTATTTTTGTCCAAAACCTTCATGATCTGCGTATTGATCCGGTCATGAAAATACTCGGAGCGTTCTGAAAAGGCGCCTATTTTACAAATCTTTTCCCTTGAGATCTCATCCATGGGGATCACACAATGTGTATTGCCCATAGAGACACAGGAACAGTCATATTCCTTCTGTCCGAATACCATTTTCTCTCTGAGCGCCTCTCTTGTCTCCCCCACAAGGCCTGCGTCTTTACTGGAAAAGGACAGTCTTCCCATATCCGCCTGGATCCTCGTGCCGTCTGCGTTGAGAAAGCGCACCTGTACATTTCCACCTTTTGTTCTGATATTCAGCCGCTCACTGAGGGTATATCCCGCGTCTTTTAAATATTTTGCAAAGATACGGATACCGTTTCCCGCTCTCTTGGCTTCACTTCCGTCCGGATTAAAAACACGGACGGCAAAATCTCCGTCTTCTATATAAGGACCTGCCAGAATACCGTCTGAACCCACTCCGAAATTCCTGTCACAGATTTTCCGGATCTTATCCGCATCCAGCTCTTCTGTATTCTTTTGACAGTCATACACCAGATAATCATTTCCTATTCCGTGATATTTTTCAAATTTCACTGCTCTCTTTCCTTTCCTTAGGCCCTCCTTTTGCTTTGGCGGCCATACCATATTCTATGTTACTATTCAGCATTTCGGTTTCATAGCAACAAAAGCATGCACATAGACTGCAAAAACCGCAGTCATCCATTGTCCCTGTAGTCTGTATCTAGTTTATCAGACACTTTTGTGTTATAATATAAGCATCGTGTCAAAAACATTGCAAAACATGCTAAACACAGAAAAACATCCCACAGGAGGAACCTGAATTGGATTCTTACAGCAAAACCGGTTATCTGAAAGACGATTTCCGCCTCTTTCATATTACAGACGAGGAGGAAAACAGTTTTTCCTATCACTATCATGATTTTTATAAAATACTGATTTTCATACGCGGTGACGTCACTTACCACATCGAGGGAAAATCCTTTGATCTAAAGCCCTATGACATAGTCCTTGTAAATGCCGGCGAGATCCACAAGCCGGTCATCAACAGCAGCTCCGCCTACGAGCGGGTGATCCTGTATATATCACCTGAATTCATGGATTCCTGCCGAGACAAGGAGGATTCCCTGAACCAGTGCTTTGTGCAGGCCCAGGCCAGCCGTTCCAATGTGCTGCGCATTGAGCTGTTCAGCCAGAGCCGCCTGTATCAGGTCCTGCAGGAACTGGAAAAGTCCTTTGAGGGCGGAGCCTTTGCCGCTGCCCTGTACCAGAAAGCGCTCTTTATGGAATTTCTAATCCTCCTGAACCGTTTCTCCATGGACTCCTACTCAGGCACATATATAGAAAACAGCCGCTGCAATTCCAAAATCCTGCCTGTTCTCGACTACATTGCCGAGCATCTGGCAGAGGACATCTCCATCGACCAACTGGCCTCCTGTTTCTATATGAGCCGTTATTACCTCATGCACCTGTTCAAACAGGAGACAGGATACAGCGTAGCCAGCTATATTTCCACCAAACGCCTGCTGCGGGCCAGGGCATTGATCCAGAACGGCATGTCTGTCACAGATGCCTGCTATCAGTGCGGTTTTAAAAATTACTCCTCCTTTTCCAGGGCTTACAAAAAACTCTTCCACACATCCGCCAGAGGAGAGCGGAACCAGTCATAAAAAGCCTGATCCTTTTACACATCTTTTTTTCCTCCTACATATAGTAAATAAGAGTAACGGTCCGGCACTTCCAGGATCACCGGCAGCACGTTGTGCCGGATCGTTACCAATAAGTGTTCCATTCAGGAGACAGACAATGAGCCACAAAAAATTTGATTTTGCAGTTATCGGCGGAGATATGCGCCAGGTCTATCTGGCCGGTTATCTCTCGGAATGCGGCTGCAGAGTATGTAAATATGCGCTTTGTGCAGATACTCCGGGCACCTCCTGCTATGCTGCCTCTTCTCTTTTAGAAGCAGTTTCAAATGCAGAGACCGTCCTTGCGCCGATCCCCATAAATAAAAGCAAAGAGATTCCTCTGCCCCTTCTATCGGATCTTCTTGGGGAGGGTCAGTCCTTATTTGCGGGATGTATACCCAGAGACTTCCAGGAAAAAGTATTTTCAAAAGGAGTCTTTGTCTCTGATCTGATGAAAGACGAGATACTCACCGAAAAAAACAGTATTGCCACAGCAGAAGGTGCTGTGGCGGAAGCCATTCAAAAAAGCAGCCGCAATCTCCACCAAAGCCGCTGTCTCGTATTGGGATACGGAACCTGTGGAAAAACCCTGGCTGCATACCTGAAAGGGATGTTCTGTCATGTAACTGTATGTGCCAGAAGACCCGGCGTACGGGCAGAAGCTGAGTTACTGGCAGGGGAAGCCATCTCCTGCGAGACACTGGAAGAAAAGGCGGGCAGTTTTGATTTTATCTTTAACACCATTCCAGCCCAGATCATTGACAGGTCACTTTTAAAGAGCCTGAAGAAACAGGTTCTGATCATTGATATCGCTTCTGCTCCCGGCGGTGTGGACTTTACCGCAGCCAGGGACCTGGGGATATCCGCATATCTCTGTCCGGGACTTCCGGGGAAATATGCCCCTCGTTCCTCTGCCTATGCCATTGCAGAAGCTGTTTTTCGTAAATTAAAGGAATATGAGTAACAGGATCTCCCCTTAGGGAACGTTCTGTTGTCATATATGATAAGGAGAAGAATCTATGTCATTAAAAGGAAGGAAAGTGGGAGTAGCCTTTACCGGCTCCTTCTGCACATATAAAAAAGTGTTTGATGAATTACAGAAGCTGGCGGAGGAAGGCGCCGAAATACAGACCATATTTTCAGATGCCGCCCAAAGCATTGACAGCCGTTTCGGCAATGCAGAGGACTTTATAGAAAAGGCACGCAGCATTACAGGCAGAGAACCAATGCTCACCATCCCACAGGCAGAACCTATCGGTCCCAAGAGCCTGCTGGATATTCTGGTGATTCTCCCCTGCACAGGCAATACCATAGCAAAACTTGCCAACGGCATCACAGATACTCCCGCCCTCATGGCAGCCAAGGCTCATCTGAGGAACGAAAAACCTCTGCTTATCTCTATCTCCACCAACGATGCACTGGGAATGAATATGAAAAATATCGGCCTTCTTTTGAACGCCAAAAATGTCTATTTTGTTCCTTTTGGTCAGGATAACCCAGAAAAAAAGCCCAATTCCATGATCGCACACACAGAACTTCTCATACCTTCTATTGAGGCTGCATTAAACGGAAGGCAGTACCAGCCGGTTATACAGTAACCGGGAAACCGCTGCCGCCCACGGCTTGTTTTTCAACCGGCAGGATTTTGTCTGTACGGCCTGCAGTGCTGTACAGGCAAATCACTGCCGGACCAATCGCAGAAAGGAGAATTGCTATGTGTGGAATCGCAGGATTTTGTGATCCGAAAGGAGATTTTTTTGAGGAGGAGGGGAAATGGAATCACATATTAGATAAAATGAACCGGATACAGAAACGCCGGGGACCAGATGACCAGGGTACTTATCTGGACAGAGGCTGCGGCCTGGCCCATGTAAGACTGGAGATCATTGATCTTGTCACAGGCCATCAGCCCATGCTACACACAGATGCTTCCGGGACTCATGCCATTGTCTACAACGGTGAAATATACAACATGCCTGAGCTGAAAAGAGAACTGGAAAAGGAAGGGGCCGTCTTCAGGACCGCCAGTGATACGGAAGTGATACTCCATGGATTTATGCTGCATGGGGAGGAATATCTCAAAAAGCTAAACGGAATTTTTGCCATAGCGCTCTGGGATTCCCATAAAAAACGCCTCTGCCTGAGCAGGGACCGTCTGGGGATCAAACCACTCTTCTATACCTGGGCTGACAGCTCTTTCGTATTCTCCTCTGAGATCAAAGGGCTTTTTGCCTATCCCGGCGTAACACCAGAACTGGACAGAGAAGGTCTCTGTGAAGTATTCGCCCTGGGTCCTGCCAAGAGTTACGGAAAAGGGGTATTCAAAGGTGTATATGAGGTACTTCCCGGCCACTGTCTGACGCTGGACGGCAGCGGTGTCTCTGAACATGCGTATTGGAAGCTGGAAAGCCGCCCCCACACAGATTCTTTTGAAAAGACAGTGGAAAAGACCGCCTGGCTTGTGGAGGATGCTGTAAAAAAGCAGATGCTCTCTGATATTCCTATCAGCACCTTCCTCTCCGGCGGTGTGGACAGCAGTCTTGTCACGTCCATCTGTGCCGCGGAACTGAAAAAACAGGGAAAAGTCCTAAACACCTTCTCCTTTGATTTTAAAGACAATCAAAAATTTTTCAAATCTAACGCCTTCCAGCCCAGTCTTGACCGTCCATGGGTAGAAAAAATGGTGGAGTATGCAGGCACAAACCACCGCTTTCTGGAGTGCGACAATATGGCCCAGGTGGACTGTCTGTTCAAGGCTGTGGATGCCAGAGATCTGCCGTGCATGGCAGATGTGGAATCCTCCATGCTCTATTTCTGCTCCCAGGTAGTAGAGCACAACAAGGTGACTCTCACAGGAGAGTGTGCAGATGAAATTTTCGGAGGATATCCATGGTTCCATAAAAAAGAGGCCTTTGAGGGGAATGATTTTCCCTGGTCCATGAGCATGGAACCCAGAAAAATCCTGCTGTGTGACGATTTTGCACAGTCTCTTCGCATGGAGGAATACGCTCACGCTGCCTATGAAAAAACCATCCGTGAGACCCCCCTTCTTCCCGGTGAAGCACCGGAAGAAAAACGGCGCCGGGAAATCTCCTACCTGAACCTGCGGTGGTTTATGGCAACACTTCTGGATCGTATGGACCGCACCAGCATGTACTCCGGCCTGGAAGCCAGGGTTCCTCTGGCAGACCATCGGATCGTGGAATATGTCTTCAATGTCCCATGGAATATGAAATGCCCCAATGGCATTGTCAAAGGGCTACTGCGCCACGCCGGAGAAAGGTATCTCCCCGGAGAAATCCTCTGGAGGAAAAAGAGTCCCTATCCCAAGACTTATGACCCGGCCTATGAAAAACTCCTGGGAGACCGCCTAAAAGAGGTTTTGGCAGACCCCAACGCCCCGATCCGGCAGCTTCTGGACACCCGCAAAGTGCATACATTTCTGGAAAGTCCCTCCGACTACGGAAAGCCCTTCTACGGACAGCTCATGGCAGGCCCCCAGATGCTTGCGTATATGCTGCAGGTAAATTACTGGCTGGAAAAATATAAAATACGCATTTTATAGATCAATACCGATGAAAGTGCGCAGGCTCGCTGAATGGTCACTGTTTTTTGCAGCCATTCAAGCAGGTCTGCGCGATCATTTTCATACCTGAGGCACCACTTCACAGACGGTAAGGCATCCCTCTCTGACTGTAAAGCGGATTTCCATCCCGGCAAAACCAAATCCGTAGACCCGCTCCGGGTCGTTCTGGTATGCAGGCCTCGGATCATTTGCCAGGACTCCCATAAGGGCTGCTCTCTTATCTTCCGGTACTATTTCTTCCAGTTCCTGTGGAAATTCCACCTCCAGCCTGTCCTCTCTGTGTCTGGACGCAAAACCGCCGTCTGCCTCCGGGTGGCTGTCTGAGTGAGGTACATAGGGCTTGATATCAAGAATCGGTGTTCCATCCATTAAATCCGCCCCTGTCACATGGAGAACGGGACCGTATTCGGGAAGGATTTCAATCTTCTCCAAACGGACACAGGACAGGCCTATGGGATTCGGGCGAAAAGGAGAACGGGTGGCAAACACTCCTTTTCTGGTATTTCCGCCCAATCTGGGCGGCCGTACCGTAGGGGACCAGGTGTCTCTTGCAGACTCTGAAAATTCCCAGATAAGCCAGATATGGGAAAATTCTTCCAGACCGCGGACAGCATCAGGGTTTCTGTACTTTGGTTCAAATATCACGGTCCCGGCAAGCTCTTTCACCAGGCCGCTCTGGCGGGGAATGCCGAACTTTGTGGGGAAATCCGTATGAATATGGGCGATTTTGTCTATTGTCATGTATCTCTCTCCGTTTCTGTCATTTGCCATTTTTGCCATTTTCCCTCTCTGTATACCTTAAAATACTTTTGAGAAACCGTATATGTTATATGGATGAGGGGCTGTTGATTTTAAGTAACCGTTCGGATTATCTGAACAGTTAGGATTTAAATACAGCATATCGCAATTTTTACAAACAATCAAGCAGCCTCCAGCCTCAAAATGGCATCGTACTGTCCTGCAAGGCGTTTGTCCATATGGTGTGTTATGGTAATGACCGTCAGATTTTTTCTTGCCAGCAGATTCTTTTCGATTTCAAATGCGGTTTCCCGGTCAATGGCAGAAGTCCCCTCATCCAATATAAGAACAGGAGTCTTTCTGATCAGCGCTCGGGCTACAGCGATACGCTGCCTCTGTCCTCCTGACAGGAGTTGACCGTTTTCCCCTACCTTTGTATCGATACCGTTTTCAAGGCCGGACAGATACTCCCACATTCCGCTTTCCCGCAGGGCTGCATATATCTCTTCCTCTGTGTACTTCTGTCCCAGACAGATGTTGTCACGGATATCCGTGTCAAAGAGAAACACATTCTGATGGATCACTGCTATCCTCCTGTTGATCTCCTGCTGGTTCATCTCTTTCACAGAAATTCCGTCTATGTATATCTGTCCCTCAAAATTCCTGGAATATCCGGTCAAAAGTTTGATAAGTGTGGACTTTCCGCATCCGCTCCGACCTTCAATGGCGTATTTCTTTCCCGCCTCAAACAGAAAATTCTCATGCTCCAGCACCGGATGCTCCTCCGTATAGGCGAATGTAAGATCTGTACATTGAATGGCACTTTGCAGTCCCGGTATTTCAGCACGGCCATCCATTCCTACTCTGTCGTCTTCTTCACATTCCATTAACTCCGCCAGATGCTCCATAACCGGTTGAATCCCCTGTATCTTGGGAAAATTCTGCAGAAGCATTACCACCGGAGTGACAAAAGTCCCGCTAAGCTGGATCAGCGCAAGAAGTGTTCCCGTGGTGATCTTTCCCTGCATCATCTGCCAGGCGGCCACAAATACGATCACAATAACCGTCAGGGAAGAAAAAATATCAGAAAAGCTCTCATTGACTGCCATCAGCCTGTCTGCCGCAAACTTTTTTCCTGCGGTTTTCCTATTCACCTTCACAAATCTGCCCATAATACAGGAAAAAGCGGAATATCCCCTTATCACTTCATAGCCGTTAAGAAAATCTTTTGCCGCCGCGGTGAATACAGACAGCTGTTCCGAATATGCATCCTGCCTCTCCTGGAGCTTTTTTCCCAAAAGTGCAGGCACTGCAAACAAAACCACCAGAAATCCCAGCAGAATAACTGTCACCATGGGACTTAAGTAAAAAAGGATTCCCAGGGTAGCTAAAAACAGCACAGCCATCTGAACACAAAGCAACAGCGGGATCAGATAATTATCCTCCACCAGTTTCACGTCATTTACAAGAGCAGACAGGTAATCGGCAGTGTTCCGGGAAGCATATTTTTCCGGTTTCCGTTTCATCACTCCCTTAAAAACCCTGTCACGCAGATTCCTGGTCACATTCCTCAACAGGAACTTTCCCATCAAAGCTTCCAGAAGACTGACGCCTCCCAGCGCCCCCAGATAGACCAGCATCACGACCAGCACCCTGTAAAATCCTGCCGCATCCCCTGCAGCCGCCACGTCTATCACTCTCTGCAGCAAAATAGAGACAAAAGCCGCCAACAGTGAGGACACCCCTCCAAAGAAAATGGTGCCTGCCAGGAATAGACGGTCTTTCGACTTATATAGCTTCATTTTATTCCTCCTTTTTATTCCTATTAAATCCAGTTTGATAACAGCAAGTTAATTTTATGTACTTGAAATATATTTCATATATATAAAATATCATGTCATTTTATATATGTCAAACTAATTTTATATTAATCAAATAAATACTCAAAAGAACCCTCACGCCGACTATACTTTTTTCCAAATCCGGCACTTTTATTTCACACTATTTTTATTTCCCACTATTTTTATTTTCCGCTATTTTTATTTCCCACTATTTTTCTTCCCCACCACAGCGACAACGTTTATGCTGTCACAGAGCCAATCTGTTATGATAATAAAATGGAGGAGATGCTATAAAAGCATCTCCTCCACATTTTTCAGAAATTCCCGTATGGACTCAGTCTGCAGGCAATAATAAACTTTCCCATCCCTCTTCTCCACTGAGACAAAATCGCATATCAACAGGAAGTTCATATGGTGAGAAACGGTTGAAGGTGACAGCCCCAGGCTTTCAGCCAGCTCCAGATTAAACTTTTTTGAACGTTTCAGATCACACAGAATATCAAGCTTACTCTTGTCGCTGAGTGACTTTGCCTGGCGGATGATGATCTCCTTGGCGTCACTTCCCAAGCCTTTCCCCGTATTCAGATACCCCAGAAGAACCCCCTGATATCCCCGTGTTTCCATAATGATCTGTGCCATAGGAGTTCCCAGTGACATATAGACAACATGGTCTTTTCCACTGGATTCTGCAATTTTTGAATAATTGTACGCTTCCGTGTCATCATTTTTCAGCAAAAGCTTTTCCAGAGGTTTTTTCACAGACTGCCTTGCTTTTTCAAATGCCGGAAGGTTCAGTTTCAGCATTTCGCTGAGCTGCTGCAGCCACCAGACCGGTTTTCTCAGCCAATTCAGGACATACCACATTTCCCGGCTCTCAATACTCAGGGTATCCATGAATTCTAAAAGCGCCTTTTCCTCTGAAATGTCAGGCAGGTCATCCTCTGACTTTATATTCTGATTCTTCTCCACATCCACCAGGTAATATGCTATTTTTCTGCGAAGCCTGTCAGGATCAGCCGTTTCAGGGTGTTCCACATATTCGCGGTTTTCCACTGCCAGGGCTGCGATCCAGAAAAACATATCAAGAGATTTGTCTTTGTAGAAAAATTCCTCCTGCGGCGTCTTTACTTTATATTTCAAAAAAGTCCTGATATATTTTTCAATGACAGAGAAATGTTTCTGATAAAAAACCTCTCCGCCAAGCCCGCAGTCACTCAGTTCCAGGATGACTTCTTCCCGCCACTTATTCAAATCCTCAATACTGAGCAGCGCAAGGGTTTCGTATATTGGGTCCAGCTCTCTTTTCAATATGATCCTCATAAAACTCCTCCGATAAAGATTTTATCTCTATACTTTTCCTTTTTCTGTTCATACATCTGTGCGTCCGCTCTTTTATAGGTGTCTTCAAGAGACGCATCTGTTTCCTCATCATAGAAAGCATATCCTGCTGACATCTGAATCTCTGTATCGGCAGACAGACCGTCAACACGTCTCCTCCGGCATGATTTTTCTATCATTTCCAGAATATGTTCACGGGGAACTTCTTTTAAAATAATAGTAAACTCATCTCCTCCTGTCCGGTACAGAGTCGCCTGCTTCGGAAGATAGGATTTTAAGATTTTGCATCCTGCCTGGATATACTTATCTCCGGCAGCGTGACCAAAGGTGTCATTGATACGCTTTAAGCCGTCTAAATCCACAGAGACAAAGGCAAATCCGCTCTTTACCTTTACTGTCTCCAGGTTATGGATATCTACCTCAAAGGCATTTCTGTTTTTCAGTCCTGTGAGCAGATCCGTATTGGCCATATCCTGATAAGCAGGATTAGAAATCCTGCGGAACAGCATAACCGCTATGACAGCAGTGATGATACAGAATATACAGATGATAACAGGCGCCGCAAGCTGCATACTTCTGAAGGTGCGGTATTGGTCAGACGCATCAAATTCGATACCCAGCACGCCCACCACCCGTTCTTCATCATGCATAGGAAAATAAGCGATAAAAACATTACCCCAGCTTGTATGCTTGATCTTTTTGGGGAGCACTACCTGGTTCTCCATGGCCATTTTCATATCCGGAATACATTCCGGCTCAATGGCATCTCCTATATAACGAAAATCTTTGCTCTTAACCGGCAGTCCGTCCACCAGATAGATAAAGGTACCGTCTTCTTTTTCTTTTGCGGTATACAGATACCTAACGCCTGTGGCTGTCCTGACATTTTCCAGAGTCTTTTTTGCCTCCTGATAAAGATAAGATGTGCCGTCTGCCCTGCTGTTCAACCCCCGAAAGGTTTCCACATCCAATCTGCCGTCCGCATACTCATAAATGCTGTTTGCCCTGGACCGGAGCGCCCGTATCATGCCGTTATAGGTAAGGCAGTAACTCACCACAAAGGTGATCCCGCACGAGATCACCACAATAATGGCCGTCATAAGAAAAACCTGTAAATCTACCCTGTATATCTTTTTAAAGGAGCCTGGCGCCGTTTTATCTTTTTTCATCTTCCACCTCGCCGTAGGATACATTTTCCACCATCCCCACTGCCTTCACCGTTCTGCCTTCTTTATTCTTGATCGCAGTGAGCGTAATACGATTGCGGACAATGCTTCCATCCCCCATTTTCGCCTTGACCACGCAGGACGCTCTGTCCTCTCCCCTGTATATGGCGCGGTATATTTCACGGAAGGTTTCCTCATATCCCTCGCAAACTGTGTCCTGCTCGATAAATCCTTCCGGCGCATTTGCAACCGTGGCGTTCAGGCCGAAGGCCTTCTGTGCGTATTCTGAATAATAGGCTGTCCGCGTCTCTGTGTCCAGCTCAAAGATCACTGTATTGGTGGCCTCCATAGCCAGACGGAAGCGTTCCTCACTGATACGCAGGCTCTCGATACTGTTCATGCGAACCGTTTCATCTGAGAGAGCTGCGTAAAATATATCATTTCCATATTGGGAGGTCAGACAGAAAAAGCGGACTCTGAGCCAAAAAACGGATTTCCCTTTTCTTTTTCTCACAAATACTTCCGCGCCCTCCTCCTCTTTGCTCTGTTTTGCCTTAGCCAGCGCCTCTGTCATCTTCTCTCTATCCTCAGGAAGAATGTCCTGCATAACATCCACATGACCACTCTCGCTCATCCAGTATTCATCCATCAGCCTGTAGTATTCTCCATTGGCTCTCAAAACGCAAAGAGAAGTACCGTCGTAGCTGTACTGAGCCACAGCGCCTGTAATATTGCCAAGGAGGCGGTCAGTCAGCGTATCTTTGTGGAACAGATCGCTCAAATCCAGCAAGTGGCTGCTTCCAACCTTTTTTTTGCCTCCGTCAGAAAAATCCACCTTTCCCGGTGAATGAAGCAAATGCTCAAACTCCTCAACGCTCATAGGACAGTAGTAATAAAATCCTTGTCCGTAGACACAGCCCACACTGCGCAGGGTTTTCACATGCTGCTCCTTATTGACGCCCTCAGCGATCACCGGAAGGTTCAGCCATTTGCTCATATGCAATACAGCGTCTAGGATTCCCAGACTTTTCAGCCCTTCCCCTTCCATGAAACGCATGTCCATTTTCAAAATATCAATATTGGTGCTGCTTAACATATTCAGGGAAGAATATCCGTTTCCGAAATCATCCATCAGAATAGTAAATCCACTTTTTTTCAGTTTTTCTGTCTCTTTGATTATCCGCTCCGGCTGGCCGGCATATACACTCTCTGTAATCTCCAGCTCTATCATACCGGATGGGATCTGATACCGCTCCATAATGTCCGTCAAAACAGAACACACGTCCATATCAAAAATGTCCATGCGCGACAGATTGACAGATACCGGAACACACGGTCCGCCTTTATCAAGCCAACGTCTAACCCAGGCTGCCGTCTCTTCCCAGACATATAGATCCAGTTTTTCTATAAAATGGTTCTTCTCAAACAGAGGCACAAAATCCCCCGGCAACAGCAGACCTTTTTCCGGATGCTGCCAGCGCACCAGCACTTCTGCCCCTACTACTTTTCCGCTTTCCATATTACACTTTGGCTGCATATAGATTTTGAATTCCCTGTTTTTGATCCCTGCCGCCATACTGTTAGTGATCTCCTGCTCCCTGAGCAGTTTTTCCCGCATCCCCTCCCGGTACACTGCTACGTGATGGTCATTGCCCTTGATAGAGTTTAAAGCCATCAGCGCCCGGTCACACATATTTCCCACTGCCGGTTCTTCCCCCTCCGTTCGGTAAATGCCGACTGCGGGAACAGCCTGTGCATCCATGGGTTTTTCACTGAAAATCCCAAGTATCCGGTTCACTGTACTTGACTCATCCTCCGCTGGAACGCAGAGTGCAAAGACATCATCCCTCAGATTCCCCGCAACACTTTTCCCTTCCCGGATCATGCATTTTAGCTGTCCTGACACATATTTCAAAAGCAGGTCCCCCTGCTCCCTGCCGTACAATTCATTTACTAATTTAAACCGCTCAATATCGATACAGATGATTTCAAAACGGGTCTGAAGATTCTGCCGCATGATCTCTTCGGCTGACGCACAGAAAGCTTCCCGGTTGTATAAATTTGTCACCTGATCATATTTTTTCAGATAAGTGATATTTTCTCTTAACTTTCTGTTCTCCTCCAGAAGGTCTTTATAATTACAATCTTCCTGCATCTTAAATCCTCAATGATTCTTTCGTTATATTTGGGTTGTTAGATTTATTTTTATTCTATCACTGCTATGAGGAAAATGCTATATAATTCTCTTGTTCCCGGCAGCCGGCAACATACGGGGCAAAATGCTCCTGTCTGTGTATCGCAAAACCGTTACTGTTCACAGAGCTGCGCTTTTGCAGGATTGCGGATCGTCACGGTCAAATGAAAAAAGGCAGGTATATCCAAATGTATCCGGATATACCTGCCCGCTCTTTTGTTCATGTTTCTTTACTCATTCCCTGCATGTTCCGGCTTGGGTTTCGGATCAGATCCCTGCCCTTTTCCCAGCTCTGCCGTAAATAAATTTCTGTATATTTTTTTCTGTGGCTAAGGGGTTCAGCCTCAAAACCTGTTCCCGTATCCTCTCCTGCGCCTCCCTAATGTCAACTGCCGCCGCCAGCTCCAAAACTTCCCTCTCCCAGAAATCCTCCGTTTTGCAAAAAGCAGTGGAATCCCAGCCGTAAGGCTTTCCCTCTGCGCTGAGTTTATGTCTTTTTCCGCATATAGTCAGAAAAAAGTTCATCTGCAGTTCCACCAATGCCCTGTCAAAACGTGACTTGTCTTCCTTTCCGAACCCGGCTGATCTCTTCAAATCGTGTAGAGGCATCACCCCCTGTTCTTCTATACAGGTATAGATACGTTTTGCCTCATTGCTGACCCGGCCTTCCTGATACATATCCGCAAAATCCATACCTCCTCTGCGGCAGGCAAAGAAATAAGGATACCATTCCTTTGTGATATATCCGCTCTTTTTAAAAAAGAATTTTGCATAGGCCGTATCATTTCTCTCATCCAGCACACGCATACGCCATTCCCAGGGGTCCGTCTCCTTATCCCCTGTGTGCCATTTGACCGGAGTCTCATAGGGCGATTCCTTGTCCCAATCCCAGTCTATAATGGAATAAATCCCTTCGGGATTGCCGCCGCCCATGGAGAAACCCGCCTCCATCAGAACCTCTGTAAAATCTTCATAATTCATTATCTTTTTCATATTTCACTCCAAATCCTGCACTGCTCAATGCACCATCTATTGTCTCCTTCTTCCTCTAAATAGGAAAAACTCCTTAACGGCTCACAGGAAAATCGCGGCATCTTCCGCAGTACTCCAGTATTTTACCCTCTGTGTATCCCTTAAAAGGACTGACATTAAGATACCTATATTTTACACCAGGAAACATGACAACTGTATGTCATCTTCTGATTCATCTGCCTGCCATGTGGATCATTCCTGTCCCGTCCCATTCTTCAAAAGCAAACCTTTTATAGAATTCTTCTTTTCCTTTTACGCTCATCAACTCCACACCGGCTTTCCAACCTTCCGGCAGTTGGCTTTCTATATACTCCTGAACGGACTCCATCAGCAGTCTTCCCGCCCCTCGTCCCTGATATCCTGTCTCTACAGCCAAATCCTTAATATAAAACGTCATGGCCGAATCCCCCAGTAACCTTGCCATTCCGATCACCCGCTCTCCATCACAGACAGAAAACGTGCACAAACTGTGCTCTAAAGCCGCCCTGATCTGTTCTATAGGTGGAGCTTCCCATCCCACTGATGTAAACAGCCTGTAATATTCCTCCGGCGATAGTACATTCTTTTTGATCTCCATATGCCCTCCATGCAGTAAATCCTGTTCTTTCGTTCTACATTCACACTATACCATACTGCAGTACACCTGTCCAATTTCAGCCATAAGACCCGTGTTCTATCCGGCCAGATAATTTGAGCCTTCCCGTAATTGCCGGAAAGGCTCTATCAACTGCCTGTTATGTTAGACTAAAATACCGAGAAATCGATCATGTCTGCCAGATTCTGCAGCTGTTCCTTTGACAGGGAGACAGGCCCCTCAGCCGGTTCGTTTGTCAGAACGTTGACATATCCCCCTTCTGTATCCATATATACATTTTCATCCCAGACATCCAGCATATTGACAAGTACAAAATTCTGTGTTCCACTGTAAAAGATATAGCTGTGTTTTGTAATATGATTGATCATAAGTTCAACGTTATCCCCATTGCCGTTTGTATATTCCCACTCCTCATAATCAGACAGGTCTCCCATATTCAGGACAAGATCTCCGAATACACCGTTTCTGTTTACGGACATGCCGCCCACATATCGGTTTTCCGGCTGATTCTCTTCCAGTTTGACACTGATATCCCCATTGAAATTCCCCTCGGGAAATGTTCTGGCATAAGCCCATATCAAATGCTCTTTGTCCAAAATAAAGTCACTGATGCCGGTCCTGTCCATGATCTCCTCATAGTTTTCTGTTGTCTCCGGCTCACTCAACAGCTTCAAATCATATTTTTCGGTTATTTCGTCAATTTTATCCGCTGTCTTTTGGCTGATTGCGTGATATGCACTGTATTTTTCCAATTCCTCAGGAAGGCCGTTTTTGCTGACTTCCCCTACAGCCTGCAGCTCTTCTTCTGACTCCATATTTTCCAGGAAATAGCTGCTCCACTCCTGCGCCGCTTTATATTCATTGCTCCCCGCAAGCGCGTGGGCCACCATGTTTACAGCTTCTTTTTCTTTGCCCGTCTGTTCCTGGCCTTCTGCATTTTCGTAGACATATTCTTTTTCCACAACAGGATGTATCTCATCGTCGACCAGTATACTTTTCAGTCCGAAAAAGTCGGATGCGCTGGCTGTGATCGCCAGTCCTGCCAGCATTACGGCTGCCGCAGTAAGTGTGATCAGTTTCTTCTTGCTCATATATTTTCTCCCCCTGCATTTTTCAGTTGTGAAGTCTCCTTTTTCCACTCTGTCTAACAAATCCCTCTGGCGCGCTTCAAATGTATCAGAAAATTTGTGCTCCCCACTGTTTTCTTCCATTTGCTCCATCTCCCACGTCTGCCCCATCAGATATAATATGGTATCCACGCTGCCTTCCCGGTCATATTTTTTCTTCCGGTCATCCTTCATCCATTTCACCTCCCAATACATTTCTCGCCTTTTCCTTTGCCCGGCGCAGCCTGGAATAGACATTTTCCTCGCTCAGGTTCAGGCGCAGGGCTATTTCATGAACCGGCATACCTTCAAAATACCTCAAACACACCACTTCCCAATAATGTGCCGGCAATACTTTTATAATCTCCTGAATCAGCTCCTTGTACTGCAGGCTTTTCATATAGGCTTCTATGGGCCTGTACGCATCTGCTATCCACTCCTTCTCTTCTACAGATACATTGCCCTGTTCCCGCCTGTTTTTTCTGTATATGTCTATAGCCGCATTTTTTACGAACCGGGTCAACAGGGTTTTTATCTTTTGTTCCTCCATTGTCCTGCATCTTCCTATATATGGAATGAATTTTTCACAGGCGTCTCCCACCGCGTCCTCCGCCTGATATTCATCGTGCAGGATAGAAAAGGCCACAGCGTACATCCCGTTTCTGTATTTCATGAATATGTATTCCAAAAGCTCAGAATCTGACCGGTTTTCTCTCTTGTTTTCCACCCTTATCCTCCCCTCTGCTTTTGCACCAGAATGATCACTCTTAATAATAATAACGAAGGAGCCGAAAGAAATTGGTCACTTTTGAATTAATAAAAAATAGAGAATTAACATTTCAACAAAGATTAAATATGATTGGATTGTATATGTTACAAGAAGAGAAAGAAGAAACAAAAGAAGATAATCAATATCACGAATATTATCATACTTACACTCATCTGGTGAAATTCCAGAAAATGTTTATGATTTATTAGCTGATTTTATAGTCTATGGACTTACTTCAATTGCTATATATTTCAAAAAAATCTTATGTTAAGAAAAAAGAGAAAGTTGAAACTGCATTAAAATATGTTTATAAATTACTTCAAATTGATGAACCAAATGACTTTCACTTATGATAGTTCCTGCTACTCCCACATCAACAAATACTGCTTCCCACATAGAATCTATTCCAAATGCTCCAAGTATAAGAAATATAGCCTTGCCAGTAAGAGCGAAAATTATAACAAGTTAGTCCTTCTAGTATAAATTCTTTTTTCATAGGAAACTCCTTTCAAATCATTTGATTGATAGTTCACTAATAGAAATAATTATATTTCCGTTTTGTGATAATTAAATTCGCATGTGGGACTTCCATCTGCTATGGTTTGATTTCTTACCAGTGTTGCTCCCATTTTTTCAGCCATCCAATAATCAAATCTGCATAGTTCTTTTACAATGTCAGTTGCATTTTCTCTTTTAGCTAATTTGCAGATACCGCATGTGAAAAATCGTAGTTCAAATTCGTTTAAACTAGTACCTTGTATGAGTTCAGATTGCCAGTCATATTCAAACTTATTCTTTAATGACCTTTTTGCCATAGCTTGTCTGCGAGATTGCCATTTTTCAGTAAACACAGATTTCTTTGAAAATTTATTCATAATTGGATTTTGTTCAATTTTTTGAAACATACTTCTAACATCATTTGAAGTTAAATCAATATCACATGTTTTATAAATTGAAAAAATCATACATGCAAACAATAAGATTAAAGACATTGTATTTTCTTTCATACTACCGATTGATGGTGTGTTCTGAATCATATTTTTATATTCGTTTTTACAACTGCGTTTGAATTGTCGATTAATTAAAATATTTTTCTCTGCTAAACTTTTAAAACAATCTTTAGAAAAGATAAACCAAATGGCTTTTGCATAAACATCGTATTTCATTTTTACCACCCTTTCACTATAAACATATGAACAGTTGTTCATATGTTCTATTATATTAAATGATAAAATAATTGTCAAGATAAAACGAAATTTTATTTATAAAAAATACAGGCCAACGGCTTTTCTCCACAAAGCAGAAAAGCCCTGGAACGTATCCTGAAACTGTTTTCCGCAAAATGTTCCTTCCCAATTCACAGAAATACATTTTCAGGCACGCCACGGCCTGCACTGACTGATCCTCTATCGTTTCCAGGGCAGATATATTTTCACACATCCACCCCCAAGTGTTTCTGAATTTCTCAACTCCAGCCTGCCTCCATGCTCTCCTATGATGCGGTCTGCGATAAACAGCCCCAATCCGGAATGCCTGCCCCCGTTTCTGGCACTGCTGCCCGTATAGAATTCGTCCTTTCCTTTTCTGAGCGCCTCCCGGGTAAATCCGGAACCGCTGTCCTCCACACAAATCTCCAGAACCTCCTCAAGCGCCTCTGCACGCAGGGATATCCTGCCTCCGGATCCCGCATACTCCACACCGTTTGCAAGAATATTCAGCAACGCCCGCTCCAGACGCTGCCTGTCCGCCCATATGGTTTTGTCCAGATCAGCCCCCTCCCATATGAGAACCGCCTGTCTTTCCGCTGCCAGTCCCTGGGCTTTTTTATGGATCTCTTCCAGAAAAGAATCTACCCGGACAACTGTTTTTTCGCGCTTTTGTATCTCCCCGCCCCTTGTCATCTCCAAAAGCTGTTCCATATATTCCTGCATCTGGCAGATACTCACCTCAATAGCCTCCGCGCAGGCCCTGTCTTCCTCCTGAAGGCTGCTTTCCAACAGCAGTTCATTATATCCTCTCACGATCGTGATAGGTGTCTTCAGGTCATGGGCGAGAGCAGAGATCCGTTCCTGCTTTGCCTTCTCCATCTTCCACTGACTCACCAGGGATTTTTTCAGGGCTTCCTTCATACGCTCCAGAGCTTCCCCGATACGGTCAATCTCCCGGACACCACAGTTGGGCACCTGGAATTCCAGATCTTCCTGCTCTATTTTTTCTATGGCATATTGTATGCCGTTCATCTTTTTCTCAAGCATTTTCCCGAAACGCACTGCCATGAACAAAAGATACCCCAGAATCCCCAGAAGAACCATTCCATATATGAGTTCCTCCGCTGCCGGCAAGTTTCTGCGCAGCTTCGGGTCTGTGAACTGGGCTTTCATGGAATAGCACAGTACCAGTATCTCCCCGTCACGCTCAATCAGGCGGTAAAAGGTACGTCCCAGTCCAGTATATCCCCTGTGGCCTACCTGCCATGCTTTTTCTGCGTCTTTTTTGGGGATCGTCCCTTCTTTCCACTGCCCATCCTCTGTATAAAGAGCATATGTCATGAGTGATGGAATATCATCTGCCTGTATCCTCTCCGCGTTTTTCAGATTTTCCTTCTCCTGCTCATACTCTGTATCCCCATAATTTGCCGGATAAATATAGCCGCTCTGCATAGCCAGTGACATCACCACAAATCCCATGACAGCCAGAAAAACTGAACCAAACAGCCAGCCTATGAGATATCTGATAAAAAGTCCTTTTAAGCTTCTCTCTCTTTCCATGTATATCCGATCCCCCAAACGGTCTGTATAGGAATTTTTCCAAATCCCTCTGCTTTCTGCCTGATGTTTTTCACATGCATGGCGATCACCGAGCTGTCTCCTTCCGCGTCATAGCCGAACACCCCCTCGTAGATCTGTTCCTTTGACAAGGTCTGTCCGTGATGCAGTGCCAGATACTCACAGATGGCATACTCCCCTTTCGTAAGGGGCAGAACCTGTCCGTCCTTCTCCATCTTTTTTGCTCCCAGAAAGAAACGGAAACCTGACACCTCCACAGCATTCTTCTTCTCCCTCTGGTCTCTTCTCAGGTGCGCATTCACTCTGGCACGTATCTCCTCAGCGCCAAAGGGCTTTTTCAGATAGTCATCACCGCCCACACCCAGCCCCCGAAGGATGTCCTCCTCCCCGCTTTTGGCGGTTAAAAATACAATGGGACAGTCTGCCAGGTCCCGAATCTGCCGGCATAATTCAAAACCGTCGATACCGGGCATCATGACATCCAGTAAAACCAGAGAATAGCCTGACAGGGACAGATCCTTAACCACCAAAGGGTCGCTCACCGCAGTGACATGATGGCCATCCCTCTCCAAAATCTTTCTGATTAATTTAAGCAGCAGCAGGTCATCATCCACAGCCAAAATTGACGCCATATTTACGCCTCCTCTTTCCGTCCTTCAAATCTCTGAAACCAGATAAATATCATGACCAAGGATAACACAGAAACCGTAAGATAGCAAATTCCCCCAAGACGGATCTGACGCAGCAAACTCCCGCCTGCCCCCTGTTTCAAGGCAAGCAGCATAGTAGAAAAGCGCATTCCGTAGGATGGCCACCACACATACCAGACACCGTCCCCAAGACCTGTCAGCATGACGGCTGAGATGACGGATTCCCCCACACCGGCACCGATGGTAACCCCTTCGCCAAAACGAAATCCTAAAAATAAATGAATGACATAGACAGGCACATTCGATGCCCAAAGCACAAATATGAGTAAAAAAAGGTCCCTGATCCCCAGCACTATGCCTTCCCCTTTGAGGATAAGCACCGCTTGATAACCAAACAGCGCGATTCCCACCGCGAGAAAACCGGGAAGCAGAAACAGCAGCAGCTCTGAAGATAAGGTTTTTACACGGCTGGGCGCCGCCAGAAGGTTCTGCATATGCCCTGCTTTCGCTTCTCTATCCGTAAGCATGGCCGTCACGATTCCGATGACGGCAGGATAAGCCATGGCTAAAAGTGTCACATAGGAAGTCAAATGTTCCCAGCCGTTCGCCGGCCGGATTCCCATATATGCCAGATATAAGAAAATACCCGCCAGCGGGATCAGGATATGAGCCGAAAAAAAGAGTGAGTGCCGCATCATATATGCCCTGCTTTTTAATAATCTGTAAAATTCCGCCATCTCACACTGCCTCCCGTCTCATCCACCATTTTGCAGTGATCCAAAACACTGCCGCCAGCAAAGCAAGCCCTGTACAGATGCCCGGGACAAACACAGACGCATCCAAAAGGGCATCTCCCTGTTCCAGCAGCAGCCCATTGGGGCGGATATGCAGTACAGGACACATAAACCGGTCTGCAATGGAAAAGGGAAAGAGGAAAAAAAGTCCTTTTTCCACCACGGAAAAACTGAAAAAAGCGGCCAGAAGCCCCAGAATGACAGAAGGTATCATCCCAATCTTAGAGGACAGCATGAAATAAAAAGGAATCTGCCACAAACTGACCGCCCACACTAACAACACGCCCGCTCCGCCCCGAACAACAGGAACCCCGGTTACAAAAATCATTCCAAGCAGGCTGACAGCCCCCCAGAAGATCGCCTGTGCCAGCAGCAGCCGCAGAGCCGCTGCAATGCATTTTGCCGCCCACTGTCCGGCACCGAATTCCGGCGAGGTGAGTAAAGTCTGGTAATGAAGCCTGATCTCACAGCGCATATTCATGGCACACAAAAGAGGGATCAGACAGGGATAAAATGTTCCATACCAAATGTTATAAGTAAACTGCTGTGCATAAGGCCCGGCCATGCTTATGAGATATCCAAGCACCACCGCCGCGGCCGGCACCAGCCATATCAGTTTTCCCATTGTAGAGTGCCGCATTTTAAATAATTCCGCACGAACCATCCGCATCCTCTCAGTCCCTCCCATTCTTTCTCACAACTTCCATAAAGAGTTCTTCCAGATTCTCCTCACGGGTGACATCTCCCTCATATCCCAGCACGCCCCCTGCTATGATGCCGATACGGTCTGCCGTCTGCTGCACCTCGCCTAAAATATGACTGGAGAGAATGACTGTTATGCCCTGTTCCGGAAACCAGCGGATCAGATTCCTAAGTTCCTGGATACCGATGGGGTCCAGACCGTTTGTAGGTTCATCCAGGATCAGAAGTTTGGGATTTCCGAGAAGTGCGGCCGCAATGCCCAAACGCTGTTTCATGCCATAGGAAAACTGACCGGCTCTCTTTTTTCCCGTATGTTTTAAATCCACCGTCTCCAGCACCTGGTGGATCCTCTCCTCAGGAAGTCCCCGCTGGAGAGTGTGCACCCTCAGATTTTCTTCTGCCGTGAGATTTTCATAAATAGGAGGATTTTCGATCAGCGCTCCAATCTGGTACAGATCTTTTCTGCACCACTCATGATCCCCAAAATAGATCTTTCCTCCTGTGGGCCTCAGCATTCCGGCGATCATTTTTAGCAGGGTAGATTTTCCCGCCCCGTTTGGCCCAAGAAGGCCGTAGATACATCCCTCTTCTATGGCCAGGGATACTTTGCTCACTGCTTTGCGGCCTTTGAAGGATTTACTCAGGTTTTCTGTCCTCAAAATATACTCACTCATATCATTCATCCTTTCTATAAGAACGGGTTCTGTTCTTTCAATCTCTTTTCAGACACCCTTCTGTTCTTATATCCAGAATAAAATGCATTTTTAAATTTTCTATAAAGACGCAAATAAAAATTCTACTTATTAACTTGATGCCGCTTAAACGCATATCCTGAGGCAAGAATAAATCCCACAATACAAATCGCATCCGTCACAGCCAGCGCGGCAGGCAGACCGATCACTCTTCCGGGTATGTTATAGGCCAGATAGTCCGTAAAACGAAACTCGGATATTTTAGACGGCACCAGTGCAAGCACATGTTTCCAGACATAACCGCCTGAGCTTTCATACAGGAAACTTGGTATCAGCACCAGCAGAAAATCAACAATAATGACCCCATAGCTGTTCTTAAAAACGGCTGAGAGGAGCAGGGTGGCAGCAGTCATACAGAGCACTGCCCCGTAATGCAGAAATGCCACCAACAGCACAGCCTGCCACATAGTCAGGGAATAACTGATAAAATTTGCAGTGTCATAGGCCTGTATAGGAATGGTTCCCCCCTGAGGACCAAATATCATCAGGTAAATCCCCGCATACGTCAGTACAATTCCCCAGTAAACAGTCGTCGCGTAGAGGATAGCAGTGAGTATTTTTGCCCTTGCCAGCCGGCTCTTTCCATAACGCATGGTAAGCAGCATAGAGGCAGCGCCTGTCTGGTACTCCCCTGCAAACATGGGGGCAATGCCCACACAGATCAAGGGCATGATCAGCATGATCCACCCCGCAGAATCTATCATATCTTTCCAGAACTGAAAACTGCCCAATTTCAGATCTCTGACCTGTTCATCCTTTTTGATCCAGTAGTCTTTCTGGCTGTCCAGTATCATACCGGTCTTCACAAAGCCATCCAGCTCTATGGCAAGCTGCGCGCTCCGGCTCTTATAAAAATCTTTTCCCATGCTCTTCTGAAGCACTTCTTTTATATTCAGTTCTCTGCTGCTGCCCTGGTAATTTGCCGTCAGGAGAGAGAAGAATTCCCTGTTTCTTCTATAGAGAGTTTTGTATACTTCCTCGTTCAGAAAATTTGTCTCCGCCTTATCTGAATTCATTGCCGGGTCTTCTGTACAATCCAGATACTCCTGCATAAGCTGTTCCGCATTTTCCTGGGTAACTGGTACTGTAGGCATTTCTTTCAGGATTTTCACAGCCTCCATTCCGTATACACTGTTTCCTTTTTCATCTGCCGCATGGGTCTGCGCAATTACAGAATAGACACAGAAAAGCAAAAACATACAGCATCCCAGTACCGTGAGCTGGTTCAGCCGGCTCCCCCATATTTTTTTCCATTCATACCTGACCAACTGTCTCATCTACCATCTCCCCCTCTCGTCCGTCTCATCATAAAATACGCTCAGATATAAATCCTCCAGATTCGGCTCTGCCTGCACAGCCGATTCCATGGGCTTTATAGGGCTGACCGCGCGCAGGCGGATATTTTTCCCCTGGCGATGGGAATTGACCACACAGATGCTGTGGTCCAGGCTTTTCAGTGTACTCTCCTGAGCCTCACATTCCCAAACCTCTCCATTTATACTTTCTGTCAGCTCTGTCACTGTGCCGTTCATGATAAATTTACCTTTTTTCATAATAAGTATCCTGTCAGCTATATACTCCACATCAGAGACTATATGTGTGGACAAAATAACGATCCTGTCCTTTGAAAGGCCGGAGAGCATATTTCTGAAATAGGCCCTCTCCTTTGGATCAAGGCCTGCGGTGGGTTCATCCAGGATCAGTATCTTCGGATCATTGAGCAGCGCCTGTGCTATGCCCAGTCTCCGCTTCATACCTCCGGAAAATGTACGGATTTTCCGGTCTGCATCTTTTGAAAGATCAATAAGCTCCAGAAGTTCTTTTGTCTTTTTCTTTGCATAGGCAGGCATCAGCCCCTTCACCGCTGCGATATAAAGCATAAAATCTCTGGCAGTAAAGCTGGGAGAATAGCCGAATTCCTGGGGAAGATATCCAAGCAGATCCCGGTAGGCCTCTCCCATTTCTATATTATTGCGTCCATCCAGTCTGACCTCCCCCGATGTGGGAGTCACAATTCCGCACAGCATCTGCATAAGTGTTGTCTTTCCCGCACCGTTAGCCCCTAAAAATCCATAAATCCCCTCCTCCAGTTCCATACTCACTCTGTCCACTGCAATTTTATTCTTAAACTGTTTTGTCAGCCGTTCCATAGATAATTTCACTGTTATTACCTCCCATATTTTTCAAAAGCCTTTTGGTTTCCACTGCCGTAACCGCAATTCCGAAAACTGCCGCCATTCCCCAGCCAAAAATCCAGTCTGCATCATATACCGGTATGGCTGTTGAGCGCAGCATATTTATTACTACAATGAGGAAACCACCCCACGCGGTACAATACCAAAGAGCATTTTCGTCTCTGCACCGTCCAAGGACTGCCATGCATCCGGCGCACATCACACAAAAAGGCGCCGTAAAATACAGGACAGCTTGTAAAAAAAGTCCCGCAGTCATGCCGCTGGCAAGCAGTGCGCCCGCCATGCACACAGCCCCGTCAATAAAGCCAAATAGGAACAAGCGCACCAGCAGCTGTTCTCTGAGGGAATGCCTGGCCGTCTGCAGGATTTCCCGCATACCGGGCATACAGATATGACACAGTTCATTGACATTTAGCAGGCATAATACCGGAGCCGCCACAGACATAAGAGGCCAGACACTGCTTTCAAATCTCAGACCGGCCTCCAGTATCCCCAAAAACAAAAGAAATGTCACAAGCAGCTTTACTGCCCATACTTTGCCGCTTATAAAGCCAATCTGCCCTGTAAAAAATTCCATTTTTGTCATACGCTGTCTCTCAGGATGCAGCCCTGTTTGTTTCGCCGCCCATATTGTACGCAAAAGCGCCTCCTCCTGGTGATCCGGTATGGGGATCTCCCTGATTTTCTTCCTCAGTTTTCTATCCTTCATGTACTCACTCCTCCCACTTGTTTTTAATAGATATCTCTGCCTGCTTCAATCTGTACCGCACTGTGGATACAGGCATGGAGACGATCCGGGCGATTTCCCCCAGATGCAGATTCTGATAATACCTGAGAAGTATTAATTCCCTTTCCAGTTCCGGAAGCCCACGGATAATTTCCTGCAGAGTAAGCCTGTCACTGATATTTTCTGTCCCGGCAGAGAGCTTATCTGCAGTCTGCTGTATTTTCTCATCCTCCCAAACGTCTTCTTTTCTTTTTCTGTAATGATCTTTTATCAGATTTCCTGCTGTCACATAGAGATAATTTTTCAGTTTTCCTGTGTGCTCATAACTGTCCAGATTCTGTAGAAAGCGCAGGAATACCTCCTGTGTCAGATCCTGGGCGGTCTGTCTGTCCTCCACCCGGCAGAAGCAGTATGTATAGATATCTCTGTAATATTTTTTTATCAGTATTTCCACAGATTCCTGCTGGCCGCTTCGGATGTTCTTTAGGATTTTCTTCTCGGACATGGAATTTTCCTTTCTGCTGTGTGATCTGTAATGCTTCCGTCAGGTAACTACATTGGCTGCGCGAATTTTTTGTTTGCAGCCGGAAAGTACCGAACAATTACCGATGTCTACAGTATATAACGATCAGTAGACGAAAAAAAACAACTCTTCCGGCATTTTCTGTGTAAAACCAATAAAATATGGTACGTTCGAGGCTGATACCGCATTTGATGAGGCATTTTGTGCCTAACAAGGTACAGAGGATCTGCTTGACAGAATTTTAAGATGAGCATACTGCGTTACACAGAACTGTAAATTCAACATAATATATATCAACAACAACATTGTAATATTATAAAAATTTTATATTTAAATCAATTGCAACATTGCATAACATCAGTTATAATAAATCCACAGACAGAGTTTCCGTGTCATATTTCCCAGGAGGAAACCATATGGCAAGGAAAAAATTTGAACAGTTAAATCTAAAGGATGCTTTTTTGTTTTCCGCAGCACTGGAAGATCCTGAGGCATGCCGGCTGATACTTGAGCTGTTCCTCGGACATCCCATTTCAAAAGTGATCGTACATGCAGAACACAGCATACTGCTGAGTTCTAACTTTAAAAGTATTCGTCTGGACATTTATGCCAGTGATGAAATACTGGCAGGTTATAATCTGGAAATGCAGAATAAAAATGAGTACAACCTGCCCAAAAGGTCGCGGTATTATCAAAGTGAGCTGGATATAGCTTCCCTAAAACCGGGAGAAACTTATGACCACCTGAAGCCAAGCTATATTATTTTCGTCTGCACTTTCGACCCATTCGACAAAGGTCTGTACAAATATACCTTTGAAAACCGCTGCCTGGAAACAGAGATGGCACTTGGGGATGAGACGCAGAAAATCTTTTTCAATACAAAGGGGACAAACCCTAAAGATGTCTCAGAGGAACTGATCACATTTCTTGAATACATAGAGGACAGCACTGATCTCTGTGCAGCCAAGACACCAAGTGAAACTGTTCACAAGATCCACAATAGAGTCAAAGAACTGAAGAAAAATCGGGAAACGGGGGCGAAGTTTATGATGTTGGAAGAATGGATCAAAATTGAAAACAAAGATGCCATTGCTGAAGGACAGGCTAAAGGACGAGCTAAAGGACGAGCTAAAGGACGAGCTGAAGGACGAGCTGAAGAACAAAATCGTTACAGCAGCCTTATTCTCCACCTGGCAAAGGACGGAAGAAATGACCAGATCGTGAATGCTGCTTCTGATGTACATCTGCTTGAGTCTTTATATCAGGAATACGGATTATAATCTTATGGCACTGCTGTAAAATCATTACATATCAAAGATAGAAAGCACGTTCTATGAGCTTTCTATTGTCATAATTTAAGGCGGATGGAAACCATCCGCCTGTCTGAACACTTCTATTTACATTCCACAAAACAAATCAAATATGATGCGGAATCCTGTCTTTCTCAGAGTGTAAGCTCTCTCTCAATTCTTTCTCTTGCTTCCGGCGCCTGTTTTTCCATTTTCTCTGGGAATCCAAACATGGAGACACAGGCAATATTGTCACCGCCCGCTTTCGGGGCATTTTCTTTCAGCTGTTTATTTGCAAAGTCCATATCTCGCAGAGTTTCAAAGATGCCGTCAAAATCCACATCCCCTTCCCCCATTGCCAGATGCTGATGAATAGTCACATCTGCTTTTCCCCGTCCATTGAGCCACGGCGGGTTGGCAATGTAGCGGCAGTCCAAAGTCTGATTAAAGGTATCTGCAAACAGTACATGGGTCAATTCATCTCCCGCATATCTCAGCATAGAACGCACATCACCCTTTCCCTCATCATAGAAAAATCCATGAGGCGAGGAATATACATATCCCAGATTTTTGGAACGGAATGATTTCACCAGATCACATGTCTCGTTGTTCAGTTCACAGAAATCATAGGGGTGGGATTGGATCTCCACACGGATGCCTTCACGCTCAATGATCGGCAGGAGTTCCTCCATGGATCTGAACCACATGCCATTACAGATTTCCTGCTGGTTGGGGTCTCCTGACAGTTCTGTGTTGATGACCTGGACCCCCATGTCTACTGCAATCTGGATCATACGTTTCCAGTTGGCAACAGCGAACTGTCTCTGTTCCTCAGTAGGGCCTGACCACCGGTATACCACTATAAAAGAAGATATTTCTACGCCCGTCTCCTTCAAAGCCTGTTTATATTCCTGCTCACATTCTCTGGAAAAAAGCGGGTGCTTGTAAAACGGATTGATCCTCGGGTGAGGTGACTGTTCAATATACTTGTATCCCCAGTCAGCCACCTGATGTACCATACGGTTAATGTCCATCTGTTTTGCCAGAACATCCACATCAAATGCTATCTTCATATTGATTCCTCCTGATCTTTATTCATAACTGTCCCCCGCTCTCACAGCTAAAGCAAGGTACAGTTTACAGTTCTGTATTTATATCCATTTGCATTAAAGGTCTGTATTAAAGTCCCGTCTTATCGGCAATGTACGCTCTGGCCTTTTTGGCATATTCCAAAGGATTCGCCTTTGCAGGATCCTGTTCCGCTTCCACAACAACCCAGCCTTCATATCCGGCCTCCTCAAGAATCCTGAAGATCGGTGCAAAATCCACATCCCCGTCACCGGGTACCGTAAACACGCCTTCACGGACACCTTTTAAGAAGCTCCATCTTTCATTTCTGGATTTCTCCACCATTTCCCTGCGAATGTCTTTCAGATGTACATGTTTTACTCTGTTCACATATTTTTTCAGCACTTTTTCCGGGTCAATTCCCGCAAAGGACAGGTGGCCGCTGTCGAAGAGAAGAAATACCAGCTCAGGATCAACCATTTCCATAAAACGATCAATCTCCTCCTCTGTCTGCACAACCGTTCCCATGTGATGATGAAAGGTAAGTGTCATACCCTTGTCTTTTGCTATTTTCCCCAGCTTGTTCAGTCCTTCTGCAAGAAGTTTCCACTCCTGATCATCCATGATATATTTGCCTTCCCAGACCGGCTGCTCCATCTTTCCCTGGATACTGTAGCTCTGTTCAGACACACCGATCACTTTTGCTCCCATTTCCCTCAAGAAATCTGTAGCTTTTATGAATTCCTTTTCTGTATCCTCATATGGTTTGGAAATGAGAAAGGATGAAAACCACTGATTGCAGATCCGGATTCCTCTTAAATCCAACGCTTTTTTAAGCACCGCAGTATCTGCAGGGTATTTGCCGCCCACCTCAGAGCCTGTAAATCCAGCCAGAGCCATCTCGCTGACGCACTGCTCAAATGTATTTTCCTTGCCCAGATCCGGCATATCGTCATTGGTCCACGCAATGGGTGCGATACCCAGACTTACTTTATTTTTATCTAACATCATTCATTTCCTCCCTTACTGCTCCTGTTCTCTTCTTTATTCCTGATGTAATCAAGGATCATGGAAACAGTACCCTGTACCCCTGTTTTGGATACATTGACCACCAGATCATAGTGTTTCGGGTCGTCACGGCGCATACCGGTAAATTTCTCATAATAGCTGTTCCGCATCTCATCCTTCTCTTTCAGCTCTGCCAGAGAAATGCCGCCGTAATATTCTCTGCCTTCCTTTTCCCTGTATTCGTCATCCGCATAGATAAAGAATGAGTAAGTGTGCTCCTGTCCACCCAGGATAAAGTTTGCACATCTGCCCAAAAATACGCCGGGTGCGTTCTTGGCAAGGCCCTTAATGATCCGGCTCTGCTCTTCAAACATCTTGACAGCACTCATATCATCCGCCACCCCTGCCTGCGGATATGCATATGGCGAGAATGTGGGTTCCTTATCTCCATAATTGTAATTATCCAGATACTTCTGCACTTCCTCCAGATCAGACGTTTCCATTCCCATCTTCTCTGCCAGCAGGCAGATGATCTGACGATCATAGACACGGCAGTTCAGTTCTTTTGCAATTTCCTCAGCGATTTTTCTTCCGCTGCTGCCATAGACACGGCCAATGGCTACATTGATCTGATTCTCAGAGTTTGCTGCCACCGGAATTTCTTCCGTTTCACCCTTTCCTTCCCTGGAAATCAGTTCCCGCATCATCTTGTCATACATTTTATCCAGCTTGTAACATGCTGCAATGATAAACATGATCACCCAGATCGCAATGGGCACATACAGATAAAAAGTCTTGATCGCAGAGATCGCAGATGCTGTCTGCTCTGCCGCTGTTGCTTTCAGTCCGTTAAATGCTGCCATGGAAAGAATCGCACCCATGATAGCGGATGTAAAGCCTGAACCCGCTTTCTGCCCCATACTCATGGAGGAGAACATAAGGCCTTCCACACGGATGCCTGTCTTCCAGTGGCCATACTCGATGGCATCACTCGGCAAAGAATACTGCACGCCATAGAACGGTGCAATGCCAAATCCTCTCATAATACAGGTTGCAACACCCAGAGGAACACTTGTGATATTCAGCAGGAAGAGGAGCTGTCCCGCGATACCCAGGATACATCCTGCGCAGATCAGGTTTCTCTTTCCGTATTTTGGAAGCAGCTTCGGAAGCATTGCAATGCCGATGATTGTGGATATTTTCTCTGCTGCCGACAGCGGCATTACCAGATCCACATCATTTAACACATACTGACAGTAATAGGTCAGATCGGTTCCGATGATGATCTGATAAGCTGTATAAAAGATCATCAGACCCAGGGCAATAATAAAATACCTGTTGGTCACGGTTACTTTAAATGCAGTCCAGAAAGGTGTATTCTCTTTTTCCTTTTTGTTCGCATCGGCTGCCTGTACACGTTCCGTACAGGTACAATATGTATTGATCAAAACGAATACGGATACAATGGCATATCCCGCGGTCACAAGAATCCAGGCCATCTGCTGGTTGTCGATCAGCTTTGCCACCTTATTGATTAGGGGCAGCGTAAATGCTGTTATGATCATACTTGCCGTAATAGAGAGCACCATACGGATGTTACAGATCACATCCCTTTCTCTCCTGTCACGGCTCATGAGTGAGCCAAGTGCATGGAAAGGCTGGCTGATCGCGGTATATACCACTGTATTCATAATGTTATAAGTTACAAAAGCATAGATGATCTTCCCCATATCTCCCATAGGAGGCATGGTAAACAACAGGACCGCTGCCAACGCGTACGGAATGGCCAGACGCAGGATCCAGATCCTGGCTTTTCCATATTTTGAGTGGGTCCTGTCTATGATAGTTCCCATAAGTACATCTGAGAATCCGTCGAACACCCTGGAGAGCAGCATGATCATACCCACTGCTCCTGCAGATATACCTACTACGTTTGTGTAGAAATATATCAGCAGAGTCGTTGTCATCGTATACATCAAAGTCAGCGCCGGGTCGCCGAAACAATATGCCAGCTTTTCCGACACAGGGACTTTGATGAACTCATTCATATCTTTACCCTTCTGCTTAAAATTAAGCAGTTCGGGAATTCCTCCCTTTGCCATACTATCACCTTTTACAGGGCGGAGCTTCCCCATCCGCCCTGCTCCTTCCTTCTCTTTCTGTGACGAATCCTGTGCTCTTTGGTGTTGATATTCAGCATTCGGATTTCGCACAGCCTGTTATTTTCACTTTCCCATCTCCTTATGCCCCAAAAGGACATATATATCATTTAGAAATATTTTTCTACAAATGCTTTTGTTACCTCAGCAGCTTTTTTCACATTCTCCTCATGAGACATTTCATAATACTCCGGACGGAACTCTTCGATCGTGCACACACCATCAAATCCGATCTCTTTTAAAGCCGCTGCAATTCCTGCATGGTCTACCACGCCTTCTTCCGGCCACAGACGTTTGTCATCGCCGCAGGATCCAAGAGGCAGGTCTTCGCAGTCATTTAAGTGATAAGCAAAGATTTTTTTGCCGTCTGCCGCTTTTAAATCCTCCAGTTTAGAGCACATTTCATGGAAGTGGAAGGTGTCAACTGTGATTCCTACATTGTCCCGGTCCACTGCTTTTACCACATCATATGCAGTGCCAAACTGGTTGATGGAGCAATTTGGAGCGCCGCAGAATTCCAGGGAGATCTTCATGTCAGCCCCCACTTTGTCTGACAGATAGCGAAGTCTTTCCACTGCCTCTTCCTTGATTTCACTTATACTCTTATCCTTCACATCAAAGTTCGGAACTGTGATCAGCATTTTCATACCGATGGCTTTGGAAACTTTCAGGATGAAATCCACTTCATCGTCAATTTCCTTCTCACCGGCTTTGTCTCTCTGGTTAAAATAAATCAGGGTATTGTAAGCCCATGGTTTCAGATGATGGTTTTTAAACCAGTCAGCCAGTTCCTCCAGGGTATGCTCCTGTAAATAATCCTTCACACAGTCAAAACGTATTTCGATATAATCAAATCCGTATTTTTCACACATTTCCATATCAGCCAGCAGGGACTGTCCTTTACACTCCAGTGCAGTTGCCTCGTTAAATCCAATTTTCATAATTCTATTCCATCCTTTCGGTTTTTGTCTTCTTTTGCCGGATGCTTAGCAAAACGCATCCGGCCGCTCATCTGTTCATCCTGACTTCCCGGCGTATTTTACCGGGAACACTTTTTATTTGTAGAATTCTGGCTTTTCCACTGCTGCGTTGATCGGCTCTACAGCACCAGTCTCCTGTGCTTTTACCAGCGCATCTGCTGTAATGGCAGCCAGGTAGCCATCCCATGCAGTTGGTCCGTTGATCACACCCTCAGCAGCTGCGTCAACCCAATCCTGGACCTCTGTGTCATACGCGTCTTTAAATCTTACGAAACAGTCTGTGTCGATGGTTGTGGAAACAGCGGCATTTTTACGGATACTGGGGTAGATCGGTGATGGCATCTTGATGGCGCCGTCTTCACAAACCACTTCACAGTTGATGTCATATCCGAATTTACAGTTTACAAAGACTTCAACGTCGATGCATACACCCTTTTTCGTGCGCAGCAGCATGATCTGCGGATCTTTTAACTCAGAGTGAGAGTATTTTGTCACCTTGGGCATGATCACCTGTGCAGATTCGTACTCGTCATCCACTAACCAGTGAAGTACATCAATTTCATGGATCGCTGTATCATGAACAGCCATGGGAGTTGTATAGTTGGTGCCAACCTCCGGGTTCCTGTGTGTACAGTGAAGGATCAGCGGCTCGCCGTATTCACCGGATGTGAGGGCTTCCTTCACCTGCATGTAGCCTTTGTCGTATCTTCTCATGAAACCAAGCTGGATGAGATGTTTTCCTGATGCAGCTTCCGCCTCTACTACTTTCAGACAGTCCTCAGCAGTTGTGCAGAGCGGTTTCTCACAAAAGATTCTCTTTCCTGCTTTGATCGCCGCCAAAAGGGATTCCACATGTGCAAATCCAGGAGATACGATGAACACCGCGTCCACATCCGGATCCTGGATCAGTTCGTTTGCATCTGTATATACCTTTGCCCCGCAGATTGCTGCTGCCTGCTTTGCGCTCTCTTCAAATACATCTGATACTGCAATTACTTCAGCTCCCTGAATCTTGTTTGTCAGTCTTTTGATGTGGTCCTTACCCATTCCGCCGCATCCGATAACTCCTACTCTTAACATAATACATATCCTCCATTTTTTCTTTTTGCTTTTCTGTAGTTTATATTTTGTTTTTGTTCTTTCTTGATGATGCAATCATACCATAGCGTTCACGTGAACGCAATTGATTTATTGTACAAGATTCACAGTCCATTTTTATTAACTTTTGCTAATTGATAAAAAACAGACAATGTTTTTGTGCATGTCGCCTGTTTTTACTACTTTATATTCAGCTATTCCCTTATTTATTTGTGTATTTTTACTTCGTCGAGGTAAAACATCAGTTCAAATGCATTCTTCCCAAAGTTCCCAATATGGTATATTTATATTATATTTTTAGTATTTTTCCAATATAATTAGTTGTATTATGGGTATGTTTTATATTTTTCATGTGCGTGCACGTATGTTTTAATAGTCATTCACAACTGTGTTTTCTATGGTCAGCGGTCCTTCAGCAAAATTCTATTTTCTGTAATTTTATGCTTTGAAGGAACCGACATAGATCAACACTTATCCAAACAACCTTGAGAAAACACGTACATTTGCTGCAATGACCGCAAAAAAACTTCCTATCAAAAAATCTTCAGCAGCCAAGCAAACGTCCCGTCTCCGACAGCGGTCCTCTATGGATCATTATGGATCATCACCTATAACAGTAAAAATGCTGTACAATTTCAATTTTTACAGTAACGATGCTGTACAGCTCCTATTTTACAGTAACTATGCAGTACAGCTCCTATTTTTAGTGGAATAACGGCAGAAGCGCCTCAGATCATTTATCATAATACGGCCGCCGAAACGGCCGTACCTCTACAGATTATACCGGTTTTTTATCATGATCTCCGCATAACGGTATACGGACTCCGGTTTTTCATCGTCAAACAACAGGTGGAACAAGATCATCACCGGTTCATATCCCTGCATATAGGAATCCTGACCGATAAGAAAATTGATAGCCCCGCGCTCCACCCATTTTTTATTCTCATCCAGAAAGTCATTGCCTATCACTTTGATCTCATGTTCTTTTCCAAGCTTCTCAAGCATTTCACAGACCCCTTTTACCGCAGTTCCTGTCACATAAATGCCCTTCAGCTTTGGATACTGCTCCAGAAGCTCCTCCACGATTTTTGCGGCTACCCACTCGTCATCATAGGAATATTTCGTTCCCACAAGCTGGATATCGGGATAACTCTCAAGTATTTCTGACTGGAAGCCCCGGATACGGTTATTTAATGCCGGATTGGATATATGGCCTGAGATCACCGCCACTTCCCCCTCTCCCCCTGTGATCTCCCCCATCAGCCCGGCTGCTGTCCTACCGCTCTGTATGGTGTTCTGTCCCACAAAACACAGCCGCTTTGTATCCTCTATGTCAGAGTTAAACGTGATAATGGGAATTCCGTACTCCTCTGAAAACTGGTTGATCATTCTTTTCAGCATGGTGTCCTCTGAAGGAGAGAGGGCAATACCTGAATACTCCTGTGTCTTCAGCTCATGCATGATCTCCATTACCCTGCCGGCATCCACACCGTCTACACGGAATATCTCCACTGTGCCGCCCAGGCTTTCCACCTCTTGTTTTGCCGCTTTCATGCCTTCGTAAACCTGCTCCATAAACGGTGTCTGGGCTGACTGCATGATAACCCCTATTTTAAGATTCCTTTTTGCCATGACAAGCGCTCTGCCCGCAAGACTGGGCTGATATCCCATATCCTTTGCTATTTTCTTTATCTTCTCTGCCACCTCCGGCCGAACTCTTCCCCTGTCCTTCAGTGCCCGATCTACCGTTCCTCTGGATACCCCGGCCGCCTCCGCAATCTGCTGTAATGTTACTGGCATAATCATCCTCCCGCCTTAAATGTACTCGTGCACGCACCTTTGTCTTATTATATTCCATTTAGAACAGTTATGCAAGAACAAAGATATGGGAAATGTATTGTCTTCACTCCGCCCCCGGGCTATAATGATAAATGCCAAAACCTAAAACGTGAAATTTAAACAAAATCTGAAAGGAGACTGCTATGTACACATTTGTACAGATGAAATATCAGACCAACCAGCATTTCTATCCTCTGTTCTGCGGTTACCAGACCTGTGATCCCTCCTACTCCTTCGGTCCGGCGGTCCGGGACTATCATCTCCTTCATTTCTGTATCAGCGGCAAAGGACAGTTTTTTTCCAATGATATATGCTATGACATCTGTGAAGGCCAGGGATTTCTTATTTCCCCAAAACAACTCACATTTTATCAGGCAGATGCTGTTCATCCCTGGACCTATCTTTGGATTGCCTTTGAGGGCGACATGGTAAAAAAGTATCTGTCACTCTGTGGTCTCTCCATAAATACCCCAATCATACAATGCCCGCAGAAAGACAGACTACAGCAGATCATTTTAGATATGATCGCACATGGCAGCGCAACCATCAGCAACGAGCTTTACAATCAAGGACTTTTATACCAGTTCTTTTCATTACTTGCCCAGTCTCCGTCTCTTGCATCCAGACCGGAAGAAAGTATTGACAATCAATATATTGCGAAAGCTATTGAATACATTCGTTTTAATTACCAGGCCCAGATCACTGTTCAGGATATCGCGGATTATGTATCTCTGAACCGCAGTTATCTGACTACTGTCTTTCAGAAAAATCTGCATTTCTCACCACAGCAGTTCCTTATGCGGCACCGTATTACAAAGGCCACAGAAATGCTGGTGGAAACTGACCATCTGATACAGAATATCGCCAGCTCCTGCGGCTACGCCAATGAACTGTCTTTTGCCAAAGCATTTAAGAAAGTTACCGGACTCAGCCCTTCTGAATACCGCAAAAAAAAGAGGATTCCCCCAAACACGATCCGCAGGGAGGATCCTCATAAAGATGAATCTTTTTAACTTTACAGAACTCAGATACTGCTGTGTACCAAATCGTTTTCCGGTACAACCTTCTGCCCGTACTCCGGCTTATGATCATTTTGGAGGATCAGGCTGTCCGGTGCGCTGCTTTTTCTTGTCTCCAGTACACTCATGATCTTGTCGTAATATATGCCGTCCAGTTTAAAAAACCTCTTATACACCAAAAGACTCATGCAGGCACACACAGCGGGCAGCAGGATCATAACAATGGTGATTCCGTTTTTTGTAGCTGTGCTCTGCACCGCATTCGGCACATATCCTGTCAGATCCAGAGCAAAACCGGTAAACAGAGAACCCATGGCAGAAGAAAATTTAACCAGAAGTGTCTGCATGGAAAACGTAACGCTCTCATTCCTGGTTCCTGCCTTATACTCTCCGTAATCCACTACATCTGCCAGAATAACGGTCACACTGCCAAGCTGCAGCCCGGAACCGAATTTAAACAAAAAGGCACAGAGCGCCGCAGCCGCCACACTCCCGGGCGCTGCAAATCTAGCTGCCAGAAGCAGGCCCAGACCAACCAGAGGAAATACACAGGCGGCTGTATATACCTTTTTTCTTGACAGAAGGCTTACCAGCTTTGGAAAAGCGATCAGACCTGCCATCTCCGCGATTCCGCACACTGCGGTAAATACAGAGAACAGCGACTCCCCTCCCACCACATATTTAAAGTAATACATAGATACGCCCACTACTATCTGGGTTGCCAGGTTATAAAACAATATGATCCCGATCGTCACCAAAAGCTGATCATTCTGACGGATAATGCGAAATGCCTGAAGAAGTGAAATTTTCTCAGCTTTATCATCTGCTGCTGGTTTTCTATCCTTAACGTTGAACACAGTAAGACCAATGGTAAACACAAAAAGAACTGCAATAATAATGGATATATAATGAAATCCCATCTGCCTTTCGGCCACAGAACTTCCTCCGCCCAGCCGGTCTACAAACTGCAGGCCAAAACCGCCTATGATAAAAAAGGCACAGCTTGCGAAAGTTCTCGGTATTACAGAAACCTTTTCCCTCTCTGTTTTATCACTGGTAAGATTGGGAAGCATGGACCAGTACGGAATATCCATGATCGTGTAAGTCATTCCCCACAGAATATAGAATACTGTTGCGTATACATACATTCCTTTTGCACTGATTCCCCCGAAACGGGTGAACAACAGAATATAGACCACTACATTCACCAATGTGCCAATCACCAGCCACGGTTTGAATTTTCCAAAGCGGCTTCTTGTGTTATCCACGATCGTGCCCATAAAAATATCATTCAATGCATCCCAAATTCTGGCGATAAAAAACATGGTTCCTACAAAAGCTGCGTTCAGTCCCAGAATATCTGTAAAATACACCATGATATAGACGAACACCAACTGACAAACCATATCTTTCCCAAAAGCACCCAGTCCATATGACAATTTTTCTTTCATTGATAGCTTCATCTTGTTTCCCCTTCTCTGTCAGAATATGCCCATAGGCAGACTCTATCATTACTTTTGTTGAATCAATATTAGAGGAACATTTTTATTTCCCCTTAATTTCTTAAAAAGTATACCATAAAAAGGGATTTTTTAAAGAATCCTATGTTTGCAATACCATTCCAAATGTTAGGTACTCATATAACTTTACAAATATTTTTCTGTTTTTTTTGACACACATCCGGCAATAAAAATACCCGACAGCATATACAAAACTACTGCCAGGTATTTTTCTATTCAAAGTTTAAACATATGTCTATTATATTTTCAGGATTTTCTCTGACTTTTTCAAAGAAATCCTATATAGGAAGAACTGGTATCCCCATATAACGGCAATCACAACCGCCATCAAACCCGCGATGCCCACTTCTCCTGCTGTCATGACACCGTCATTCTGCCACATGATCAAAAGTTCATAGATGAACATCAGAAGACATCCCATAACCGTAGGCAGAACAAAACATTTGCTGATTTGACCTTTTAAAAGACCGCGGAGGTACTTTTTATTTGCCCCTAATTTTTCCAGATCCATGAAAATCTGACTGTTTTTCAGTGCCACATTCTGACTTCTTGTATATAAAATAATGCTCTCAGAAGCCAGACATATAATGGCAATATATGCAAACAGCAGTAAATAGATCGCACGCCTCATAGCGGCATTTTCTTTTTCAAGGGGCACAATCGTTGGTCTGTAAAGCCAATCCTGTTCCAGGGCAGGTCTTTTTCCGTCATAAATCCCCTGTAAATTATAGCTATAATTGTCTCCCAGAACTTTTGACTGATATGCATTATAAGCAGAAATGTGATCCATACTGTCCGATGCTCTGCCGCAGAACTGTTCAAACAGTTTTTCACAGTATGCATAGGTCTGTTCACTGTCCTCTATATTGAACAATACCTGGCGTATTATTTTGTCATCCGTGATACCGGCTCTCAGTTTTTCATAATCCGCATCACTGATAAGATACCTTGTCCGGGAACCAAATCCCATGTCCATCACAAGAGAATGATATGTCACCAGACCATCGTATTCCATGGGAATAAAATCCTCTTCATTCTGCATATACAGCTTGGTCATATCATCGAATTTGTTAAAAATATTTTCCTTTGCCTCTTCCGATTGTATTATTTTGTAATGGCCTTCTGCAACCTCTGTCTCTTTTCCGGTCAAAATCTCAAACTGAGATGCGCCGATACATTCATAGTAAAAATATTTTTCCTTATATTCTTCTATAAGGTTATTGTTCTCATCCACATCCTCACGGCTCACGCCATCCCCCAAAACCTGGATGAACTCTGCCTCCCTGTAATCCTTTACAGAGACCTGATACTGGTCTGCCAAAGAAAACACATCTTCTTTAGACAATTCATCCACATCAACCGGATACCGATAAGATATATCATCCTCGGCTTTTTCTAAACCGTGTTCTCCCTGAAGAGGCAGATAAAAGATGCCCAGCATAACTCCCATAAGCAGCAGCGCAATGACAAGCATATTTCTTACAATAGAGCCTCCTTGAAATTTGAGCATGCCGTAAGATATCACATTATCATAATATTTCTGTGGATTTTTCCCCTTTTTGTGCGCAGCTATGGAATAGACCAAAATGCGGTAAAGTCCCACTGCCGCAAAAATATAGAACAGATTTGTCCACCATCCCAGCCAGTGCCCGCTTACTCTAACTGTTATAATGGGCAGAAAATAGCCTATTGCCACGCCTAAGACGATCATCACGACGCCCGATACCAGATAGGACAATGTCACACTCCTTTTCAAAGGCTCCTGTCTGCGCTGTTCATTGATGATATCCATGACATTACTCCTCTTCATGAACCGCACACACATGACTCCCACACATAGGATCAAAAGGAGACTGTAAACAACACCGCCTATAACTCCGAAAATGGAAATAGAAAAGTGATTATCATTCCCGCTGCTTGCTATTTTTTCAAATATAACACCGATGATACTCCCAAAGATAACTCCCATAAGAATACCTGCCAGGGAACACAGAGCCATCATCTTGCCCATTTCCATGAATAATGCTCTGGCAAGATTCCTTTTTCCGGCCCCCAGCGCAAGGAAAATCCCTGTCTCCCTGCTCTTATATCTCAAAAACAGACTGGCCGCATAGATACTGAACATTACGCATCCTGCCGCTGCAAGAAAGAAGATCATATCTGCTATTTTTCTGGAGTCTCCCCCGTTTGGCAAAGTTTTCTGCACCAGGCCGCTTCCGTATATGACCAGATAGGAGGTGATCAGCAGAATAGAAAGTGTCACACAGAACTGGAACTGCAGATATTCTTTTTTATTGTTTTTCCTTAATTTTGCAAATAATCCGCTCAGCTTCATTTTATTCACCACCGTTCATTTTTCTCAAAACATCTAAAAGCTCTTCCATGAATTGTCTGTGATCGCCATTGCTTGTCAATTCTGTATATACCCTTCCGTCCTTCATCACGATCACCCTGTCACAATAACTAGCGGAAAAACTGTCATGGGTTACCATAAATGTAGTGGCATTTAATTCCTTCTGAGCCTCTAAAAAAGCCCCGATCACTGCCTCGCTGGAACGGCTGTCCAGATTACCTGTGGGTTCATCTGCAAGGATCAAAAGCGGATTATTCATAAGCGCCCTTGCCACTGCGGTTCTCTGTTTCTGTCCGCCGGATATCTCTGCCGGAAATTTTTTTGCAATATCCGCAATATCAAACATTTTCAGGAGCTTTTCTGCTTTTGTCTCCATCTGCCTGTATGGTTCCTGGTGGATAACTTTTGGCACACATACATTTTCAAATACATTCAGACCATCCAGAAGCATGAAATCCTGAAAAACAAACCCCAGCTTTTCATTTCTTATTTTTGCGATCTGTTCCTCTTTCATATTGGATATATTGACTCCGTCCAACAGGATTTCTCCTTTGTCGTGTGGTATGAAGCAGGAAATACAGTTTAAAAGGGTTGTTTTCCCCGAACCGGACGGTCCCATAACTGCCACAAATTCCCCTTCTTCGATGGAAAAAGAGACATCCTTTAATACCTCGTATGTGGTATTTCCTGTCTTATAGCTTTTGTATAAATGATTCACCTGTAACATAATATAATCCTCCCTGATCTCTATATATTGTGCATTTGCAGTTTTGCACTTGTTGTTCGTATGCATTTATTCTATCGAAAAAAGGAGGAGGATCACAGATGATGAGATGACAAGTTTGGTATGATTTTTGTAAAGTTTTGCATCCATTGTCATAATTGTACTTTTGGCACAAAAATTAACCGGTAAATGCATTCTGCATTCACCGGTCAGAGTAGATGATATATAACATTTTCTTAATTGATGCGCATCTATTTATACTCCTTTGCCGCTTGATACGGAAACTCTGTCTATTCTAATAATCTGACAAAAGCTTTTTAAAAACACCTATTTCTCTTTCCTGAGGTAATCGCCCACATTATCTATTGTAACCTTGGAATACGGCAGATAAATATATTTCTCTTTTTCAAATTTAATGTCTTCCATACCCCTTCCTGAAACAAGTGCCACAGCTAACTTGGCCATTGCCTCCGCCTGTCCTTCCTTGTCATTATATACCGTCCCTGACATCTCCGAATCCAGGACCGCCTGCAGACCCACATCTGTACCATCAACTCCGAAAAACACCGGGAGGGCAGACTCAGAATAATTTAACTTCTTATAAGCATCAATGGCCCCAAGCGCCATATCATCATTATTTGCCAAAACCAGCTCGATCTTACTCTGATACTGGCTTATGAGCAGCAGCATACGGTTCTGTGCCTGTGCACGATTCCAGTTCGCGATCCCATAGCTCAGCTTCTCCAGTTCGATTCCCTTATTTTTCAGCGTATCCACCGCATTTTCCGTGCGGATAATGGCATCCTGATGGCCCGGCTCTCCTTCCAGGACCACATACTGGATCTTGCCATCCTTATTGCGGTCAATCTGGCTGTTGGCCTGTATCACGTCGGCAGCCAGTTCCCCCTGCATTACACCGGATTGTTTTGCTTCCGCACCCACATAATAGAGCTTGTCCCACTGCATCAGATCCTCTGCCACTGGTTCCCTGTTAAAAAATATGATAGGTACGTCATTATCCCTGGCAAGATCAATGATCTCCGACGGATCTGCCCGGTCTACCAGATTCACACAGAGAACATTACAGCCCGCATCGATTAGTTCCTTCACCTGATCGTTCTGTGTCCTCTGGGAGCCGGCCGCATCCCGAAGAGTCACAGTGGTCTTAAACTCCTGGCCTCCCAGCTCATTGAGCTGCTCTTTAAAGCAGGCGATCAATTGCTCAAGGAATGTATCACTTTGATTATAACAGATCACTCCCGCGTGAATCTTATCTGACGCTGACTGCTGCTGTTCACCGCAGGCACATAAGAGCAGTGTACTCATGCAGAAAATCACTCCTGCGGCCAATATCTTTTTCATTTTCATAGTATACCCCTGGTTTCTTCCAACTTGCCATGACAGATTTATTGGCTCATTGTAAAGAGAACTTCCTGATTTTCTTTTGAAAACAGTGTATCTCTGCGGATGACCGTATAGGAAACGGTTCTATCCTGCATTTTGTGGAAGGAATGCTTTAAACTCTCTGCCGCTTCTGTCAGGCTTTGATATCCAACATTAAATTCGTCAGGCACCACCAGACATTCCGCAAAGCCTGTGTCCAGATAATAGACGGCTTCCGTAGAATTCCCGATCCCATACACTAAGGCTCCATGCAGATTCTTGGCCGCAGCCGTTTTTCCGGCTGTGGTCAGACTGTTATCATCAAGAGCGATCACGATATCCACTCTTGGATGTGCTCCCAACAGATTTTCTTCTGTCTCCTCAAAGGAATCGTAGACAGACCAGCTTACCACGGCGCCGGTGTCTCTCAGAGCATCACGGACCCCCTTTTCCCGATTGACCGCCGCTTCTGAATCAGCCGTTTCTGAAAGGATCCCTAATGTCTTTCCATTTATATTTCCGTTATAATCTTTCAGCAGTTCTTCTGCCAAAGCTCTGCCCATGGCATAATGATCCGGTTCAGTGGTCGGAAGCGCAGAAGTCTCTTTTTCCTTTGACGCCGTGCATCCCACAAGCATGACCGGAATCTTTTTTTCTATATTTCTTAGCATTCTCTCTGTGTCAGCCCCCGGAACCGGCTGTACTATCACCGCGTCGGCTCCATTCTCAATCTCGCGTTCGATCATGCTCTTTGCTTCCTCTGCCGTCAGCCCGCCACCGGTGCTGACTACAAACATCTCAATTTTCTGGTCCTCTGCTGCCATTCTCAGCCCATATTTGAACGCAGACCACTGGTTGTCATCCGAATTCTGAATGATCACAGAAACCTTATCAAGTGCTTTTCCGTTTTTTTCCCGAAGCATAACGGCAGCCAGTATGACTACCATTACAGCCAAAACCGCTTCTATCAGAATAAACAATCTTTTGCTGTTTTTCATCTCTATTTACCCTGTGTTTTCCTGTCAGTCATTTCTTCCCTGCTGAAAATATATCCCTTCTCCAGGATCCTGCTGTTTTCCTCTGTATAGGGAACTGCCGGAATACAGATGGAAACCGTCGTCCCCTCATCCGGCTCACTTTCAACCCTGAGCCCATACTCTTTTCCGAAGAGGATCTGAATGCGGTTGTTCACATTCACAAGACCCACTCCGGATCCGTGCTTATGGACCCGTTTACTGTCCGTGAGTATGAGGCTTACCTCCTCCTCGGACATGCCTATTCCATTGTCTGTCACCGCGAAGATAATATTATCATCTTTATGTACTCCGGTCACCTTGATCTCTCCACAGTCGTCCATACTGCTAACTCCGTAGGCAATGGCATTTTCCAGTATGGGCTGTAAGATCAGTTTCACCGTACAATAAGAATATATGGATGGGTCCACATCAAATACAATGGAAAAAGCATTCTTATACCGGACTTTCTGTATATTCATATAGCTCTGTGCATGCTGAAGCTCATCCTTCACACTGATCACGGTTCGTCCCTTGGAAAGGCTGATCCGAAAAAGCTTTGCCAACTGTGAGATCATGAATACAGCATCATCATTTCTCTCCCCTTCGATCATCCACGTAATAGATTCCAATGCATTGTACAAAAAATGGGGATTGATCTGACTCTGCAGCGCATCAAGCTCACTTTTTCTTCTTTCGTTCTGTTCCAAAACGATTTTCCGCATAAGGGTATCGATCTGCTCATAGGACTTCTGAATGGAATACCCCAGATGCCTGATCTCCAGTGAACCTCCGGTATAGATTTCCGGCTTTTCCCCTGCCTCATATTCTATCACCGAATTATTCAGCTTCAAAATGGGGCTGGAGATCCTGACGGAGACAACACGGTTGATGATCACAAGCATCATGGCCATCAGAAGTATAAGCACCACAATAAAATACCGGATATTGATCATTCCGTGGGTAAATGTGGAATAAGGGATCACACCCACCAGTTTCCATCCGGTATAGCTTATGGTGTTGACGATCACCTTCCGGTGTTCGCCCTCAAAGGTCTCATCATAGACGCCGTCTTTGTATTTTGCAGCGATTTTACTGTTTTCCTTTCCTATCCCATCGCTGATCTGTATCTGACGCATGTGGTAAATAATTTCCCCATTGCTGTCACACAGATAATAATACTGTCCGTTATTTAAGGTATTGATCTGCTTCATCATCCGTGAAATATTGGAATAATCCATATCTACAAGCAGAACGCCTAACTGTGAATCCCCGTTATTTGTAAGCTCCACAACCCGGCTTAAGGAAATCACCCAATAGTAACGCAATGTGCCGTCATCAAAGAGATTCTGAATGTGGGGCGTGGAAAAATGCATATTCTCCATTTTCCCCATAGCCTTTTTGAACCAGTCCTGTCTGGTCACATCCGGGTCCTCTTTCTGGGATGCAAGGGGTTCCGCTGCCATCAGACTCCCGTAGTTATTGTATATGGCAATGCTCCGCAGACTGTCCCTGTTTGCTTCATACAGAAGATTCATCCCCCTCTGGATATCCATATCCTGGTTGGACAGATCGTTCTCTTTTATCACATTGTAATAAATCGCATCCGAAATCTGCCGCATACTCCCCAGATAATCCTCCAGGTTTTCCCCTGCCTGTTCCATCAGCTTCTGTGTACTCTGGGTTATTTCCTGCCGGGATAAAAAAGAAAATCTGATATACATCACAATTCCCAGGATCAGCATGATGGAAATAGATATCACGGAAATGGCAAACATGATCGTTGACTGTATTCCTCTCGGCTTTACATTCTTCAAACGTCCGAAATACTTATTTTTCACTTTCTGTATGCTCCGTTCTGTATTTTGAAGGTGACACGCCAAACCGCCTTTTAAATACATAACTAAAATAATTTGGATCCGTGTAGCCCACATTTTTTGCTATAATATAACTCTTCTCATTTGTCTCGATCAGCAGACGCGATGCCCGATCCATACGGTAATCCGTTAAATAGCCAATAAAAGAATTTCCTGTCTCTTTTTTAAAAATTGTGGAAAAGTAGGAATTCGACACCCCCAAAACCTCACAGATATTGTCCAGGGACAATTCCTCATCCGCGTAGTTATTACGGATATATTCCATAGCCTTGGATACAAAAGATTTGGTTGACCTGCTTCGTGCACTGATCAATTTTTCACGGAAGGAAATACTTATATCAATCAGCCATTTCCGCAGTTCATCCGGTCCCAAATCCAGCAGGCCGCTGTACAGGGTCCTCATATCTCCGGAAAAATCATCAGAGGCAATGTCATTGTTAGCCGAAAACCGGTACAATGCACTTACCAGCTCCATAATGTCTATATGATGCTGCTGCAGTGATTTTGCCGGAAAAGATATATGGTCCAGATACTTGTTGACCGCCTGAGTGATCTCTTCTGCGGACTTAAGACGGATCATTTTAAATAACTCAGACAATTCGGAATCACCGGCCGCATCGGATTTGCTCATCTCCTGGGGTGCGATCTCTTTGATATTGATCGCCCTGGAGGCACCATAGATCACCCGGTAAGAAACCGCCTCTCTTGCACTGCTGTAGGACTGGGACAGTTCCAGGATATTACTGCAGACCTGACCAATACCCACAGTGACAACAGCACCTATGATACGATGGGCATATCTGCAGAACCTGTCGCATTCATCTGTCAGTTCTGAAACCTCATATTCATTTTCAAGCTGTGCGATCAATATGGTATTTCCCAAGTAAGAAAAGCATTTTGCCTGCCATTTTTCTCCCAGGCGCTCCTTGGCCTGATTATGGACGGATGTGGATAAAAGCAGAGGATTCATGTCCTTTGGCACCTGACTTGACGATGTGTGAATGACAACGCAGCAAAAGAACGGCCCCGGAAAAGAAATTTGATAATCCGTAAGATATTTGGGAATCTCATCTACATGGATTCTTCCCTCAACCAATGTGGAATAGAAGTTAGCCTGCAAAAGCGGCAGGGATTCCATATAGCACTTCTGTAAAATCTCCACATTTCTCTTTTCACTGATCTCCTGATCCAGTTTTATTTTCAGCTGTGTGAGTACATTGGTCAGCTCCACCGAATTGACCGGTTTCAGAATATACTCTTCAACCTCCAGATGGATAGCTTCCTTGGCATATTCAAATTCATCAAATCCTGTAAAGATCAGTATCTTGGTTGCGGGGTATTCCGTCTTAATGTGGTTGGACAGTTCCATACCATCCATATATGGCATTTTGATATCGGTCATCACAACATCCGGCTGAAATTCCTCTACCATTTCCAGGGCTTTCATACCATTATTAGCATATCCGATCACTGAGAACCCCAGCGCCTCCCAATTAATTTTCCTCATGATGACCTGGATCACTTCTTCCTCATCATCCACCAAAAGCACTTCATATGTATCCATTTCTCTTGTCTCCATGCAGGTGTTTTTCACCTCGTATTGTAATATTATAACAAATACAAAAATAAATGTAAATGTCGTCACTGTCAAAATGCAGGAAAAGGGCCAGAAGTGTTCTGACCCTTTTCGTGATTATTTCTTCTGAACATATTTCAGACAGTCGAGTGTTACTGCCGCGATAATGATGATACCCTCAAATACAAACTGAAGGTTTGTGTCAATACCAAGAATGGTAAGAGAATAAGTAAGAGCAGTAAAGATCATTACACCAACTACCACCCCTGAGATCTTACCGATACCACCGGTAAAGGATACGCCGCCCACTACACAGGCTGCGATCGCATCCATTTCCCAGCCCTGACCATAGGCTGCAGAGCCGGAACCAACCATTCTTGCGCATTCAAGCCAGGAACCGAACCCGTAAAGAATACCTGCCAGAATAAACGCTCCCACAGTTACACCAAATACTGAGATACCTGAAACTGCCGCCGCTTCCGGGTTGCCGCCCACAGCATATAGATTTTTACCAAATGTCGTTTTGTTCCAGATGAACCATACAATGGCAATTGCCGCTACTGCCCAGATAATTATGGTTGGGAAGCCATTTAATTTAGGAATGATCATATTCGGAATTGTAGGTTCAATGGCACCGAAGGACACACCCTTTGTTGCGTATGTCACAAGTCCGAAGATAACCAGCATATTCGCCATTGTTGAGATAAAAGGATGCATTTTAAATCTGGCTGTAAAGAAACCTGCAATGGCTGTAAAGAACGTACATAAAACAATACACATCACCAGTGCCAGAACTACCCTTACACCAATAGGCATACCTGTAAAGTCAAACACATGACCGAAAACCGCACCCGTATTAATACCCTGGTGCATAATGATCGTTGCGGTCGTCATACCCATTCCGACCATACGTCCGATGGAAAGGTCAGTACCTGTAAGAAGGATCAGGCCAGCCACACCAAGCGCGAGAAACATTCGCGGAGAAGCCTGCTGAAGAATATTTAAAACATTGTTATATGTAAGCAGAGGAACATTTTTTACCACCGGTGTAATGGCACACAGCATGATAAAGATCAAAATGATAGCGATATACAGACCATTCTGCAGGAGAAATGCCCTGCGGTTAAATGTATATCTGTAATTTTCCCATTTCTGTGCTCTGGACTCCATAAAGGTGAATTTTGACATCCGAAGCATATCAATGAGATGATATCTATAGTTATATGCCATATGTCTTCTGTCTTTTACTTGCTGAAGATCCTTTTCCAATTGCATTTTTGCATCAAACAGCCTGTTTTTGTAGACATACTTTTCATCTTTTATCTCCTGATGGTCCGTAAGCTTTGACAGGATCTCCTGATGCTCTCTTTCCAGTTCGGCAATCTTTCTGCGGTGTTTTTCCTGTACGGCAGCTTTTTCCTGCACGCAGCTTTCTTTGACCGGCTCATAGTAATCCTTGTCAAAGTGTGCTTTGAGATAAGTTTCTGCGTCAGCGATCAATCTGGAAATCTCATCTTTATTTTTCGCCTCAACTGCTTTGGCCTTTTCCATTTCGCCCCTGAACTTAGCGATCTCGGCTTCTTTTTCCTGCTTATTGAAATTGCGGTCTCTCTTTATACTGTCAATTTTATTTTGAAGAGAGATAACTTTATCTATGCCATCTGCTCTTAAGCTGTCAATCTTTGTCTGTATTTTACCGACATGATCTTCGATTGGCTGACGCAGCTGTATTTCCTGTTCAGCCGTAAGAATCTTACTGTTTCCTTTCGCCATATCCATTCATCTCCCTCATTATAGGTATTTTGCGCTGAGCCTTAAAAGTTCTTCCTGATCTGTCTCTTTTGTATTCACAATTCCGGAAAGGTGTCCATTGGACATTACACCAATCCGGTTGGTGATCCCCAGGATCTCAGGCATTTCAGAGGAAACAACAATGACTGTCTTTCCCTGTTTGGCCATATTGATGATCAGCTCATATATTTCGTATTTGGCGCCCACATCGATTCCTCTTGTAGGCTCATCCATCATAAATATCTGCGGGCCGCGTTCCAGCCATTTTCCGAAAATAACCTTCTGCTGATTACCACCGGAAAGGCTTGAGATCATGTCATCCGGCCCCATGCACTTGGTATGCATGATTTTGATCTCATTGGAAGTTGCCTTTATCATCTTGGAGTCAGAAAGTGCCAGACCGGACTTATATTGTTCCAGATTTGCAATAGTAGTATTAAAGGTAAGATCTCCCTTTAAGAAAAGTCCGTTGGCTTTTCTCTCCTCAGTGATCATGGCAAATCCATGTTCCATGGCTTCCTTTGCACTGCCGAAATTCATAAGGCGGCCATTAAAATAAACACGCCCTGCCGCTCTGGTGCGGACACCGAAGATGGTCTCCAGAAGTTCTGTACGCCCTGCCCCAACCAGACCATACAGTCCGAAGATTTCACCTTCCCTTACGTCAAATGAAATATCCTGTAAATGAGGTTCAAACTTTGTGGACAGATGCTGGATAGACAAGATCACATCTTTTGGTGTATTGTCAACCGGCGGAAATCTGTTTTCAAGAGAACGACCAACCATAGCTGCGATCAGTTCGTTCATGTCTGTCTCATCAGAACGTTTCGTCATGACCAGATTACCGTCACGAAGTACGGATATCTCATCACAGATCTCAAAAATCTCATCCATTTTATGAGAAATATAAATAAGAGAAATCCCCTGCTCTTTTAACATTCTCATCATCTCGAAGAGCTTATCTACCTCCTGCACTGTCAGGGAAGAGGTAGGCTCGTCAAGAACGATCACCTTTGAATTATAGGATATGGCTTTGGCAATTTCGCACATCTGTCTCTGTGACACGGACATGTGCCGCATAGACTGTGTCAGATTTACAGTCATACCGAGTTTCCTGAAAAGCTCGGAGGCTTCCTTTTTCATTCTTCCTTCATCGATCACACCCATGGAGTTGGTGGGATAACGGCCAAGGAACAGATTATCAACCACATTTCTTTCCAGACACTGGTTCAATTCCTGATGAACCATTGCAATACCGTTTTCAAGAGCATCTTTCGGTCCGGAAAAGCTCACTTCCCTGCCCTCAAGGAAGATATTTCCCTCATCCTTTTGATATGTACCGAAAAGACATTTCATCATCGTTGACTTACCGGCACCATTCTCACCCATAAGTCCCATAACCGTTCCGCGTTTCACATCCAGGTTGATATGGTCCAGAACTCTGTTTCGGCCAAAGGACTTGCTCATACCGCGTATGGATAAGACGATATCATCTTTCTTATCTTCCATATATTTTTACTCCTGTATATGTCTATTGATATTTTCAGTATTCAAGCAATTAGGGAGAATTTCTTCTCCCTAATAATCCCATTTGAACGGATACCAAATGATATAATTATCCGGTACCGTCACAGCTGCTTACTGATTCAGTAAAGATGTATAAGAAGCTGCGTTGTCTGTCTTAACCATGTTGATGGCAAATGCGTCGTACTGGCTTGGATTTCCAAGACGGTTTGTGATATTGGACTCTGTCTGTCCGTCACCGCCGATGTAATCTACATCCAGGTTAAGAAGATCATCGTAGTTCTGAAGAAGCGGCTGATATGTTGAGCTTAAGAAGTTATCAGAAGCATTATAGATATCCAGCCATACTTTCTTAGTCGCATGTGTACTTTCCTCAAGCTGTGTGGAAACAGGTTCGTAAACTTTAGTTGAATCTGTAAAGTCTTTATAGTTATCAGCGGTAACTGCAACATTCAGTGCATAGTAAGAACGTTCGTCCTCTTTGTACACATATACATCATCGCCCAGGACATTCCCTGCTTCGTCGGCTGTACCGATACCTGTGTCGATATCTACTCCGTCAAGAGCATTGCGGAGAACGCGAAGGGTCAGATATGCCTGTACATCCGCATGCTGGCTGATCGTTCCGCCGTAGCCTTCTGCGATAGCAGCCACTGCATCATTGTTTGCGTCATATCCAAAGGTCGGAACTGTGTTGTCCTTTGACCAGGCATTGAACATGGACATGCCCATACCATCGTTATTGGAAACAACAACGTCAATCTCATCGCCAAAAGAAGAAGCCCATGTACCGATGGCATTACCTGCTGTGGCAGCATCCCATGTAGCACCTGCCGAATTCTTCATTTCCTGGGAAGCCAGCTCACGGATGGTATATGTCTTTCCTCCCACTTCAATGGAACCATCCTGTACAGCTGATGCGGAACCGTCTGAATTCGTTCCCACCGGTTCACTGTTGATGTCACCGTCTTTGTCAACACCTGTACCAAGTGCCTTACGAACACCTCTTGTACGTGCGATGGAGTCATTATGTCCAATATCACCGATTGCCAGAACATAGCCGATCACGCCGTCACCGTTGCGGTCAATCTTATCAATATTATTCTCGATATATGTTTTTACCATTTCACCCTGCAGCTCAGCACCCTGATTTGCATCGAATCCCACATAGTATGTATCATCATTATAAGTAAGAGCTGCCATATCAAGTGCGCCTGTAGAACTGTTGGACGGCTGACGGTTGAACCATACTAAAGGTTTATCTTTGTTTGCCACCTCAGATGTGTCAGCTGCTGGTTCCTCTTTGTCTGTCTGTTTTGTTGTGTCCGCCTTGTCTGTGGAGGAATTATCAGAACCGCATGCGGTAGCTGAAAGTCCAAACAATACTGCCATTGTGATCAAAACAATTTTTTTCTTCATATGCCATTTTCTCCTTTTCCTTCGACACTTTTTTTCGTGTTCTTTGTTGATATTGACAGTATATCTGATATTTGATGAATAAAACATAGAATATTTTTTTGTAAGCATTGAAATTTTTAAGATTGGTTTCGTTATATATGACAATATTCGACATACTTTCTTTATATTATAATGCTTTTGTAGTGTTGACACTACTGCTTGTGATTTTCTTATTCCTAAATTCCAATGGCCGACATTTTTGCCATGATCTTTTCTGTTCTTGCCTCCAAATCCTTTCCCATGAACTTCAGCAGCAACAGGTCTGAAACAATGCTTCCGTCTTTGGTAAAAAGCACTCTGTCGGCTTTGGCAGCTACCTTTGCGTCATGGGTCACAAGCAGGATTGCTGTGCCTTCTCTGTTGATCTCCCCAAGCAGCCCCATGATTTCCTCTGCCGATTTTGAGTTAAGGGCACCGGTCGGTTCATCGGCAAAGAGGATCTCCGGATCATTCATCAAAGCGCGGCAGATTCCGGCGCGCTGGAGCTGTCCACCGGAAACCTCTGTGACATCCCTGTATTCCAGTCCGTCAATGCCCATTTTTTTCATCAGATCCTTTGCCTTATGCATGAGTTTGACAGAAGCCCTCCTGCCGCCCCACGCTGCGGGAAGAATAATATTGTCCAAAAGGTTCAGGTTCTTTAACATGGTGGGCTGTTGAAAGATAAATCCCATCTTTGTCCGGCGTACATCCGCAAGGGCATTTTCTCTAAGTCCGGATAACTCGGCATCTTTGAATTTCACTGATCCGCTTGTGATACTGTCCATGCCGGAAAGAGTATGCAGCAGTGTGGTTTTCCCTGAGCCGGAAGGCCCCATCACTGCCACAAACTCACCTCTTTTGACTTCTGCATCAACGCTGTCCAACGCCTTCACCTGTTCATTGCCTGTTCCAAAAGTTTTGACTATATTTTTTCCGGTAATAATATTTTCCATACTTTATGCCTCCTTAATAAATCTCGAAATTTTCAGCCGGCCAATCTCCCATACGCCGAGCACCGTAGCCACCATGACGCACATTCCAATCATCAGCGGAGAAAACAGATAGGCAAACCAGGGGTTTCCTGCAAAGCTGAAGGTGGCAGCACCGAAAGAAGAGATCAATACCCCGCCGGCCGCCTCACCCAATGTATTTGCCAGAATAACACCCACCACTATCCCCAGGGCCGTCACGGTTACGGAGCGGGCCATATACTGCCTTCGGATATCCCCACTTGTGAAACCCATAGACTTCAGGACTGCGATGGAATACCTGTCTTTTGCCACCAGCATTTTCATAAACAGCAATGTGACCAGTATAGTAAGCAATACAGCCACAGCGGCGGAAGCATAAGACGCTTTTTGTATGGCATCCAATGTACTGCCGAAGGTCTGGCGCACATATTCGTCGGCAACCGCAGTTGTGGCAAACGGGAACCTTGACTGATATTTGGACGCTGTTTCCGCTGCTGCCGTCTTATCGCGCAGTTCTACCGGGATAACCACCCGCATGAAATCAGCATTGCTCGTCTCAAACGAGGCTTTTGCCGTTTTCCCGGCATTTGTAATATCGGAATAAATTCCGCATACGGTCATATGCTTTTCTTCGCCGTCCACGATCAATGTCAGTTTGTCTCCCGGCTTTTTTACAAGTTCCTCAGCGTTCAGGGAGGAAAGCGCGATTTCCCAATCAGTTGTCGGCGCGCCGCCCTGCGAATACATGACAGGGAAGGCAATATGGTCACCCAAGTCGACCCGCAGCCGCTCCATACGGCCGTCTTTTGCCGGCATACTGAATACCATACCGGAAAGCACCGTGTATCTCTCGATCTTTTCATCCGCCGCAAGTGCAGCACTGATATCCGCTGCTGCCTGTAAAACGTCAGTCGACTGTGTCTGCGCCAAATGTATTGAAAAATCATTTTCCCCAATGCCCATATATGTCATAAAACTTCTTGCCGAAATGGTATTATAGATGTTCTGCGGAACTATCAAAATGAAGGATGAAATAACAAGCACCGCAAACATGGTCGCATAGAGTTTTTTACGGGAAAGCACATCCTTGACACCAAGGAAGACATTACGCGAAAAGAGTCTGTTTTCACTGAAACGAAATCCTTTTGCCCCTTTCGATTTTTCCGTAGGCGCACCAAACCGCACAGCCTGCGCCGTGGGTATTTTACGAAACCGCCGCAAAATTGATTTCACATACCACATCACTACAAGGAAGATGAGTAAAGCGCCCAAGGCTCCTATGAGCGGCGCGGCTGCACCCCTGCCGCTGTCTCCCATATAAAGACGCATATTCTCCATTAATGGGGCACTAAGGGGCAGTGAGAATAAAAACCCCAAAATACAGGCTGCCCCGGCAACTGCTCCGTACTTGGCAGAATACAGCTTTGCGATGTCTTTAACGGGCAGGCCCACGGCCTTCAGCACGCCAATCTCTCTGTAATCCTCCTCGATTTTGGCGAGAAGTGTAAAACGGATACAGAGAAATGCCACGATGATCACAAGGATACTTATCATGATCAGCACTGCGATCATCATACCATCTGTCACTGCGTTCATCATGATGAGCAGCGGCCTGCTGATAACAGGCGGACCGTTGGCAGGCAGTTTAGCTGCAAAATAATCCGACTGAAACGCCCGGAACGCCGCCTGGTCTTTCAAGCGGAACTCGATCAAATATTCCATGCTGCCGAAGGTTTCCAAATCCCTGAAATCCTTTTCGCTGACAAGAAACCGCTTGGAGCCGGCAAGATCAGGGTTCATTGCTGAATCGCGCAAAAATCCGGCAACCTTCAGAGACACACCATGTACAGTCAGGTTATCGCCTACTTCCGCGCTGCCATCCTTTTTATAGCCAAGAGGAACATAGACCTGGCCGTCGGCCGGATGAATCACATCACCGTTTAAATCCAACAAAAAGTCGAAATCTTTGTTTTGCGTGGAAAAGCCGTTGTCCTGTACACTTTCCTCCAGCGAATTTTCCCCTATGAAAATATCAGCCCCATTCACATTGAGGAACCTGGCCAGTTGATATGCCTCCACGTTTTCCTGGGAATCTGCGAAGCTTTGAAGCCGCTGACTGTCAATATCACCGGAGTGCATCTGCAAAAAGTGAACTGCCTTTGCCTCTTCCATCAAATGGTCAACCGCACCGAACAGATTGATACCCAGCATACCTGCAGCCGATGTCAAAACCGCGGCCGCTGTCATAAAGGCGGCAATCGTGATTGATATCAATTTACTTTTCCGTATGTCATTCATGATCAGTTTTCCATACATTGTGTGACCTCCTTCTCTGCTGTCTGAACAGACTTGTTTTTTTTAATATCATGACAGTTCCTCCTCATTTTTCAGCATCTGCTGTGTCAGAACACCCAGCAGCAGTGTCACAATACCCACAAAGATTGTCGGTATAAATATTTGAGCGCTCCATTTTTCAAAGATGATCCCATACAATATCTGTCCTATGGGAGCTGCGCATTGAGCGACTGCTGTCATGATTGCCATGACTTTTCCAAGATTTTCATTCGGTGTCATTTTTTGAACCTTCGTGACGATGTAAATAGAAATGATCGTCATACTTGCCGCAATCGGAACAGCACCCAGCATAAACAAGATAAAGGAGGGGTAATAACCCATGCCAAGTACAAAGGGCATCAGAGATACTGCTGTAGGTATCATCAACAGAGCGCAGGTAATAATCCAGCGGTGCAATGTTTTCAGCCTCATTTTTTTCGCAAAAAAACCAATAGACAATGCGCCTAATATGGTGGCAAAATTAACGAATCCCATTCCCATTCCATACAAAGTATCACTGCTCTGCATGGTTACCCGCAGAACAATGGGCACCCCTACAAGGAAATAAGGAACCAGGATCAGGTTCAGCAAGACAGCGATCATGCCGGCCTTCCGTATAAATTTCTGTCTGATAACGTATAGGAAACCATCCTTCATATCCCTTGTGATGGTGGGTATGATATGTCCATCCCATTGTCTTTTCTGAAATGGTATCTTGATGAAAACCTCCATTACAGCAGACAGGAAAAACGAGATACAGCTAACCGCCACAACAGTTTCAAGGCCCATGATCCCGTACAGGATTCCACCCAAAACCGGGGCCGCCACAGCTGACAATGACTGAACTGCTTGAACAAGACCGTTTGCACCCTCCAGTTTTTCCTTTCCCACCAGCAGTGGAATACTTGCCGTTACAGCGGGGGTATATAAGGCGCTGACAATAGACAAAAGTACCATGGTGCTCCCAACGACCAAAACAGAAATGCTGCACATGTTCATAAGTAAGATCAGAGACAATGCAATTACGCTGCTGGTAAGATCAAATATCACCATCAGGCTGCGGCGATTGAATCTGTCAGCGATCGCTCCACCCAACGGCGCAAGCAAAAGCGGTATATTTGATATGGCAAACATTGTGGCAAATAAAGATTCGCTGCCTGTTGTATCTAATACATACAGAGAAAGCGCAAACCTCAGCAGCGCTGACCCTAAAATTGAAATGATCTGACCCAATACCATTAAATTGAAGTTTTTTGGTGATGGGATATCCATTATTTTTTCTTGCATCTGAAACCTCCAATAAAGACTGACCGTCAGTTTATAAAACCTATAAAAATTTGCATGATATAGCATAACGCAATTATCATGCAAATTTTCCCTTTAGTTCACTAAAATATCCCGGAGGAACTCCCAATGTTTTTTCCATCATTTCAATGAAAGCAGCAGCATACCGGACGCTCTCCTCTTCACTCCACTGAAATAATCCTTCATCAAAAATCACCTGTCCTGCTGCCAGAAATAAAGCAACTGTCTCCTGTGGATAATCAGTGGAAAATACATTTGTGCCGTTATCATCTTTGAATATTTCCGCCATAACAGGTGCAAGGTGCTTTATGCTTAGTGCTAAGCTCTTTTGGTGCATTTCAGCGTTTTGAACCTCATGAAATTGGCGTGTCATATTTTCCTTGTCTTTTATCATTTCCTCTGACTGGCCCTGCCCCATCAAAATGGCCGATATCTTTTGGAGCGGCGTCATATCAGGATCTGCCACGATCTTTTTCGCTTGATATACCATGTCATCGACCATCCGCTGAATGATCGCATCCATGACTTCTTCTTTGGATTTGAAATAGTAGTAGAATACACCTTTTGATAACCCGTGAACATTCAAGATATCAGTAACCGTTGTTTTGGCATACCCTTTTTCTACAAACAGCTTTTGTGCTGCATCTAATAGCTCGCCTTTTCTTACTTCCGGCTCTTTATGTCTGCGCATGATCTCTTCACCACCTTTTAGACTAACGGTCAGTTTAATAGACAATAACATAGAGTGGTATAAAAGTCAAGGGATGTATTGTACCATTTCTAAAAAAGTTGATCATCCCTAGTATACATAATAGCATATCTTATTGCAATGATTCCTGAGAAGGTTTTTCTCTGATAGATATAGGTAAAAATTCACTACTGTAGATACTGCTTTTTTCTTCATATAAATCTCCATATATCTCCACAGTTTTCTTCTCTTTCCCTAAACCAATGCCGCAAGCCATTAAATTCCCATCCCTTCTCTGGATAAACGTATTGTAGTCATAATGATTATTATAATCCATAATCATATTTTCCGACCAGTTTAAGTTGGTTGTATCAAATTCTAAATTCGTAATATATAAGTGAGGGTTTTAACAGCCTTCACTTTTCTTTTATACTGA